>ERZ1673695.631-NODE-631-length-50301-cov-13.527624_pt1 | contig 50301 bp, 48 predicted proteins | sample MGYA00580225_ERZ1673695 | MGnify/ENA primary metagenome ERZ1673695 (study PRJEB41218, sample SAMN15661739) | gut metagenome | host: Homo sapiens | place: Canada: London | collected 2015-08-20/2019-03-30 | study: EMG produced TPA metagenomics assembly of... | reverse complement strand
GTTCGCCCTTTTTGATGAACCGTGGTTCCTTTTAGTGCTGTTTTTTTACAGCCCCCTCATATATCGCTTCTGCGGAGCTGCAATTATACTAAACTGTTAATTTGCTCCAGGTCTCGTTGCATCTCGTTTCCAGATCGGAAAATACAGTCTGGACATCCTTCTGGCCGTTTATGATGCTGCCGAATGCAGAAATCAGATTATCGTTTGATAAAATTTCAGAAATTTCCGAAGGCGCTCTGACGATAACAGAAGCGGGAATGTTCGCTTCGGGATAGGAAACGAACGCATCGAAATTTTTGTCTTCCCACTGTGTTCCCTGGAAGCGCCAGAAATCTGCCGACGCTTGAGATTTTAACAGAGGAACATTTCCGCCTGTCGCGCTGTGGTAGGCCTGCTGGCCTTCCTCTGTCAGGAAGAAAAGTGCAAACGCCGCCGCGGTATCGACATTTCTGGTTCTGTTATAAACAACGTAGCCGGTTGCACCTGCGCCGACCTTATGCGTGGGGAATGCAGGGAAGGAACAGAAATCCCAATCAATATCGGCATTATCATAGGAATTTCCGTAAGCTGTGATCCACTGCATATCACCGAAGGTCCGGAATACATAATCCAGATCTGTAAGCTTGGAGTAGCTCTGGCCCTTCTGACCGGTGTAATTAATATTGTCTCCTCTCAGCCAGCCTTCGTTGCAGGCGTCAACAATTTCGTTAATGCCTTTCATGACATTTTCATCGGAGACAAAGCTGACTTTCTTCTGAACTGTATCGATCCAGGTTCCGCCGTATCCCTCCGCAAATGCCTGCCACACGGGAGCCCACCAGATTTTAAAGCTTGCGCCTACCTGCGTATAGGTGCCGTTTTCGTCCAGCGTCAGGCGCCGGCAGATATCTTTAAATTCCTCCCATGATATGGCGGTTCCATCCGAAGGAATTTCGATATTCGCTGCTCTTAGAGCGTCCTTGTTATAGATCAATACCTGCTGACCGATATTCCGCGGCACCATATAAAGGCGGCCGTCGATCATGCCGCTGGTAAGCGCGCCGGAAAATATATTTTGCGTGTCGATTCCCAGACGGTCTCTGTAGTAATCGAGCATCATCAGCGCGTTATGATTCTTTTTATAGTTATGGGCGTCGTTGGCATCGCACCAGAAAACGTCGCCGATTTCTCCGGTAGAAATTCGCGTTGCATATGTGGTGCGGTTTGCATCGTCGATAATGATTTTAACATTCGGATATTTCCGCATAAAAGCGTTTGCAATTGCGTTCGGAGCTGCCGCCTCGGACGCGGTGCCGCTTTCATTGCTGATCGTAAACATGATTTCGCCGTCGATTTGCAGCTCCTCCTCGTCCTCGATGACACCGGTCTGCAGAGGGCCAGGCCCGGTGCATGCGAACGTTCCCAGCAGAAGGGCGGCTGTAAGGATCAGAATCGCGAGTCGTTTCCCATATTTTAAGGCGGAAATCTGACATTTGAACATAATTTCACCTCATACGATAAAAATATTTTAATAATAGTAACATATTAATTCGGCTAATACAATCATTTCGCCACAAAAATATCTAATTTTATAAAGAAGAAAAGGACGGGCACAATAAAAATTATGGTTGCCTTTTTTTGTATCATGGTGTAAAATAAACCGATCAATATTGTTATTTTATTTTTGGAGGTTAACACATGATTTCTGCAGGAGATTTCAGAAATGGGATTACATTTGAAATGGACGGAAACGTCTATCAAATTATAGAATTTCAGCACGTGAAGCCGGGAAAGGGCGCGGCTTTCGTACGGACAAAGATCAAAAACGTTATAACGGGGGCAACGATCGAGCGCTCCTTCAACCCTTCCGATAAATTGCCGAAGGCGCATATTGAAAGAAAAGATATGCAGTACAGCTATCAGGATGACAATCTGTATTACTTTATGGATCTGGAAACGTTCGAGTTGATTCCCATCAGCGCCGAAACAGTCGGGGATTCACTGAAGTTTGTCAAAGAAAACGATATTTGCAAGATTCTTTCCTTTAAGGGGAATGTTTTTGGGATTGAGCCGCCCATTTTCGTGGAGCTTGAGGTAATCGATACGGAGCCGGGCTTTAAGGGGGATACGGCGACCGGGGCGTCTAAGCCCGCTGTCGTGGAGACGGGCGCAACCGTACGCGTGCCTCTTTTTGTAAATAAAGGCGACAAAATCCGGATTGACACCAGAACAGAGGAGTACATGGAGCGCGCCTGACAGACAGGCAGGAGCCGCTCGGAAAAGGAGGAATATTGAGATGGGATATTTATCAGAAAGAGTCAGTTATTTAAGAGGCGTTGCAGACGGTCTTAAAATAAACGAGGAAACCAGCGAGGGAAAATTACTGAAGCTGATCATCGACGTAATCGACGATATTGCCGTTTCCGTAGAAGATGCGGAAGACACACAGAATGAAATCCTTGATGCGGTAGATGAAATCGGGGACCGGCTGGACGAAGCGGAAGGCTGCATTTACAAGGAACAGAAAATGCAGACGCCTGACGAGGAGCTGGAATATGCGGAACTGGAATGTCCGAACTGCGGAGCGGAAATCGAGCTTGACAGAGCTGTGATTGAGGAAGACCGCAACGTCCTTGTCTGCCCGAATTGTAAAGAGGAAATCAAAATTGAATGGCTTGACGACTGCGAGGGAGATTGCTGCGGCTGCGGCTGCAGCTGCGGTGAAGAAGAAGCCGCCGAAGAAGACGGGGAAGAATAAGAAGTCTTGAAAAAAGAAAAAGCAGCAGACGCCGCGGCACTATTCCGCGGCGTCTTTTTTACATGGCATTGCATTCCGAAGCCCTTTCAGCAAAAGTCCGGAAGAGAGAGATAACGCTCGCCGGAATCCGGCAGAAGAGCAACGATGATTTTACCGGCGCTTTCGGGACGAAGTGCAATCCGGCGGGCAGCCAGCGCCGCGGCACCGGACGAAATGCCCACGAAAATTCCCTGCTTCCGGCAAAGTGCGCGGCACTCTGCATATGCGTCGTCGGAGGATATGGGAATGATTTCGTCGCAGATTGCGGCGTTCAGGATTTCCGGAACAAAGCCTGCGCCGATTCCCTGAATTTTGTGCGGACCTGCGGCGCCGCCCGACAAAACGGAGGATTCGGCCGGTTCTACAGCGACGATTTTAATCTGAGGATTTTGGGCCTTCAAATATTCGCCGGTTCCGGTAATCGTACCGCCGGTGCCGACACCGGCAACGAAAATATCGACCTTCCCGTCGGTATCGTTCCAGATTTCGGGCCCTGTTGACGCTCGGTGCGCGGCGGGATTCGCTGGATTTGTAAACTGACCGGCGACAAAGCTGCCGGGGATGGCGCTGCGGAGCTCCTCCGCTTTATCAATCGCGCCCTGCATCCCTTTTGCTCCGTCGGTCAGCACAATCTCAGCTCCATATGCGGCCATAAGCCTGCGCCGCTCTATACTCATGGTGTCGGGCATCACGATCATCGTACGGTACCCTTTTGCGGCAGCAACAGCACACAAACCGATGCCCGTATTTCCGCTGGTAGGCTCTATGATGACAGAGTCTTCCTTTAAAATTCCACGCTGCTCCGCATCTTCGATCAAGGCCAGGGCGACGCGGTCCTTCACGCTTCCTGCGGGATTAAAGCATTCCATTTTTCCGTATACCACGGAGCCGTTTCCGGTTTTTTCGGGACCGTATAATTCCAGAAGCGGCGTAGCGCCTATGAGCTCGGTCAGTTTGCGGTATATTTTCATACAGGATTCCTCCATAATAGTTATTTTGGAAAAGTATAACAGGAAATCGCGGCGATGTAAACGGACCGGGCTCCGGTTGACAGAGGTCTGCGAATCCGCTACAATCGCAGCAAATCATATAAAAAGGAGCATCATCCATGTTTGATGTTACGGCAATTGGAGAATTATTGATCGACTTTACGGAATGCGGCGTGTCGGAAAACGGAATGCGTCTGTTCGAACAGAATCCCGGCGGCGCAGTAGCAAATGTTGCTGCTGCTGTTTCAAAATTAGGAGGCTCTGCGGCGTTTCTCGGTAAAATCGGAAAGGACATGCACGGGGAGTTCCTGCGCGGCACGCTGGAACAGGCCGGTGTAAATACGGACGGCCTGGTGAACACTGAAGATGCTTTTACTACCCTGGCATTTGTTGGACTCCGTCCTGACGGAGAACGAATGTTTTCGTTTGCGAGAAAGCCGGGCGCAGATCTTCTGCTGTCGCCGGACGAGATTAACTATACCGTACTGGAGCATACGAGCATCCTTCATACGGGCTCTCTGGCTCTTTCTGACGAGCCATGCCGCAGCGCGGTGCTGTCTGTACTTGATTATGCCAAGCACACACGAAAAACAGTTTCCTATGATCCCAATTACAGAGCCTCATTATGGAAAGGGGAGGAGGAGGCCGTAAAATATATGCGGCTGATCGCAGGCTACGCGGATCTCATTAAAATTTCAGAGGAAGAAATCAGCTTGATTACGGGCAAAAACGATCCGGAGGAGGCTGCCCGCGTTCTGCATGACGGCGGCGCGGCCTGCGTGGCAGTGACGCTTGGAAGCCGCGGCGCGCTGGTTCTGGCACAGGGCGAGAGCGAACGGATTCCGCCGTTCCCCGTGGAAAAACCGACGGATACTACGGGCGCAGGAGATTCCTTTTGGGGAGCGTTTTTATACCGCTTTGTCAAAAGCGGAAAATCGCCGCAGGAAATTACGGTGAAGGATGCGGCGGAGTTCGCTGTCTGGGGAAATGCGGCTGCATCGCTCTGCATCCGGAAACGGGGCGGAATCCCCGCGCTGCCTTCCCTGGAGGCCGTGGAAGCGCTTCTCAGCGGTTCAGAAACCACGTGCCGAAATTGAGGTACGCTGCAAAACAGAGCCAGAGCACGTAGGGAATCTGCAGATACGCCGCGCCATGCGATATTTTATCAAAAGCAAAATACATGAGAATTACGATCAGCAGCAGAAGGAAGAGCCAGATGAGCGCCAGCAGCCGCAGTCCTGCGCCGAAGAAAAAAATGCTCCAGAAAAAGTTGAAAATGAGCTGCACTGCATAAATCCAAAGCGCCTTTTTTCGCTCCGATCCGTTTGAATTTTCAAAAATCCTTGCTGCGCTGATCCCCATCAGAATATAAAGCACGGCCCATACGATCGGGAATAGAATGGCCGGCGGAGAAAGGGGAGGCCGCGAAAGCGCGGCGTATTTTTCCATCCCATTCCTGGTCAGCAGTGCCGAGAGGCCGCCTACGGCAAGCGGAATTAAAATGGAAATGCAATAAATTTTGATTCTTTTTTTTGTGTTGGGAGACATTTTAATTCACCTCTGTGATATATATTGCACCGAGGTGAATAAAATATGCCGGAGAAGCTATAAATATTTTTCCATAACAAAATTAGTGAGCAGGATGCCGTTTCGCTCTACCTGCTGCTCCCGGATGATGCGATATCCTCTGCTTTCAAAAAACGGCCTTGCGGTTATGGATGCATGCGTTATGATTTTACGAACCGGGAATTTCTGCTCGAGTGAATCGCAAAGCCTTCCGGCAATCCCTCTGCCCTGCCGGTCTTTCCGTACATACAGCCGGTCCAGATAACCGTCCGGCCTGATGTCGCCAAATCCGGTGATGCTTTCGTTTTCTACGGCAACGAGAGTATAATGCGCGAGGAAAGATTCGTTCCATGCTGCAAGATCCGGCGTTCCGTTGGCCCAGGCAAACAGCTGTGCTTCCGTATAATCGCGTGCATTAACCGAATGAACCGTATCGTAAAATAAACGGGAAATTTCTTCGCAGTCCTCTTGCCGGTAGGTTCTGAGTTCTATGCGCGCAGCTTCAAAATCTGTTTTTGCAAGCGAGTAGAGAACGTGCAGCGCATCGCTGCCGTAATATCGTGGAACGAACTCGTCTTCTTTTTTCATGCCGATCTTTTCTGCAACATGAATGGACGGTATGTTGTCCGCTCGAATAATGGAATACACCTTTCCGCAGTTTAGCTGCCTGAAGGCATAATCCCTGCAGCCTGCCGCAGCTTCTTTGGCGTAACCGCGGTGCCGGTATTCCTTTTTCAGCAGATATCCGATTTCCGGGATCCGGGTATTTTTATAGGGCTGAAGCGTTAGCCCGGCCTGGCCGATCATGGCGCCTGTGTCTTGCAGAATCATCGCCCATAGGCCGAGCCCGGATTCCCGGTATCTTTTTCTTTGCCGATCCAGCCACTCCTGCACGTCTTTTTCTGTAAAAGCATGCGCGTACATGTGCGTGACCAAAGAATCCTGCAGAATTTCTGCAAGGTCGCGGAAATCGGATTGCTGCAGCTCTCGAAGCTGCAGGCGCTTTGTCCGAAAAATCAATTTATGTTCAGCCCCTTTCCCATTTTCTGCACGCGTGCGGTCTTATCTCTGAACTGCTCCATGTCCTTCGGACTGATGGTCACGGGGATGAAAGTCTTGCTCGCGGATTTCCGAGATAGCAAGACTACCGTCTCCACATGGTCGGTGTGGGGAAACATGTCCACCGGCTGGCAGTACTGGGCGCAGTATCCCTTTTTTAACAGCTGTTTTATATCTCGCACCTGGGTTTCAGGGTTGCAGGAGATGTACACAATGCGACTGGGTTTGGCCCGGCCCACACTGTTTATAAATTCTGCCGAGCAGCCGCTGTGGGGCGGGTCCACAAACAGCACATTTACCGGGGTGCGCAGCTGGGACAGGTACTTGCCGGCGTCCATGCACACAAAGCGCATGTTGTGTATGTGGTTGCACTTGGCGTTTTGCACAGCGTCCGCCACAGCGCGAGGGTTTAGCTCCACCCCGGTGCCCTGTCCGCCTGCGGCGGCAGCACAGATGCCAATGGTGCCAGTGCCACAGTAGGCGTCCAAAAATGTGGTGTGCTGGCCAATATTTGCCATGTTAAGGGCGTGCTGGTACAGTATTTGGGTGGCCGCCGGGTTTACTTGGTAAAAGCTCTGGGAGGAGATGGAAAAGGTGTGTCCCAACAGCTTGTCCAGCAGGTGACCGTTGCCGTACAACACCTTTTCCCCCTTGCCAAGCACCATGGTGGTGTGGCTGGTATTAATGTTTTGCACCACCGTCTTTACAAAGGGGCAAAGTTGTACCAGCTGGCGCACAAAATTTTTGCTGCCGGGAAAAACGGGGGAGGAGGTGACCACCGTTACCATCACATCCTAGGTGTCCGCCGACACCCGCACCACCACATGCCGCAACAGCCCAGTGCCGCGGTCTTCATCATATGGTGTAAAGTGGTTTGCATTTACAACCTGTAAAATGGCGGCTAGCACCTGGTTTGCCCTTTTGGACTGCAGCATGCAGTCGGTGGAGGGTACAACGCGGTGGCTGTTTTTTTGGTATATGCCCAATATCACCTGTTTGCCGCGCTTGGCAAAGGTGGCGGTGACCTTGTGGCGATAATACAGGTGTTCTGGGGCAAAATCAATGTCTTTTACCGGGCAAATGTGGGCAAATAATTGCTCTATCTGCTGGGTCTTTTTTTGCAGTTGCTGTTGGTACGGGGTGCTTATGTCGTCGCAGCCGCCGCACATTTTTTGCCTGTTGGGGCATTGGATCTGTTGCATACAATCTCCTGTGTTAAGTTAAATTACTTTACATTATAGTGCCGGTGGTATCGGCTGTTTAGCAGGGACACCACCGTGTAAATTAAAATCGTGCCCAGCACAATGGCCAGGGCATCCTCCATTAAAAGGGTGGCGTACTTTTGAAATTCCTGGTTGTTGCCAGAAATTAGGCCCCCGGTGCAATAGTATAAATAGCTCCCGGGGATTAGGGGAATAATGGTGGGAATGTAAATAAGGGTAGATGGCACCTTGTCTATTCGGGCGCACAGCTCCGAGTACAGGGCAACCGCCATGGCGGCCACAAACATGCCTTTCATGTGGTGGCCCAGCAGCTGCAAAAACAGCAGATAGCTGCCCCAGGACAGCACACCCCCCAGGGCAATGTACTTTAGGTGCTGGGGCTTTATTTGAAAGATAATGGCAAAGCCACAGCTGGCTGTGGCGGCGGTTATAATTTGCAAAAGGTAGGTCATAGCAGTATCCTCATGGGCATCCAAATGACAACAAATCCAAGGGCGATGGCCAGGGCGCACAGCAGGGCATTGCACAGGGACAAACCACCGCTGATGGTGTCTCCCACAATTAAGTCGCGCAGGCCGTTGCAAAAGGCCAGCCCGGGGATCAACAGCATAATGTTGCCGATGATGATTTTGTCGTAGTGTCCGGCGGATAGCAGTCCACAGCACAGCAGAGCAAAGGCGGTGCAGAGGGCGGAGAGCAAAAAACTCTCCACCATTTTGTTGATGTGAATTTTTTGCAGGTAGACGCTGACAAAGCGCATTGTCACCGCCGACAGGGCGGCCAGTACAAAGTCCACCATATTGCCCCCAAAAAACAGGGCAAAGGAGGAGGCCACCACCCCGTATGCAACATACACCGCCCAGCTGGGATACCCCTTTTCGCCTCGAATGCGCTGTATTTCCCGCTGAATAACGGGCAGGTCTGGGGTGTGTTTGCAGATGTAGCGGGACAGCTCGTTGACCAGCTGCACCGTGTTTAGATTGGTCTCAAAGGAGTAAATCCGCCGCAGCTGGGTCTCTATGGGGTGGTCAGGCAGCTGGCCGGTCAAAATAATGCTGGAATTGATGGCGTGCACATCGCACCGCTGAAAGTGGTAGCTGTTGCAGATGCGCAAAATGGTGTCCTCCACCCGGTTTACCTCTGCCCCGCTGGTGAGCAGCAGTTCCCCAATATCCAATATACAGCAGATCAGTTGGGATTGGTCCATAAAAGGCTCCTTGTATGGCATTTTTTGTACCCTTATATTACCACGGCGGGCAAAAATTGTCATGTGATATTGAAAAAATATCTGATAGTGTGTTAATAGTGGCACAGCAAAAATATTTTTATGATAACTGAGTCAGCAAAACAGTATACTATAACTTTAAAAAGTGAAAAATCATTTTTTCAATAGGTACGGCGATATAATTGCATAATAGTAGCAAAAAGAAAGTGTATAGATATGCTACCAATGGAGATGAAATTACAACGGAAATTCCACAGTAGCCCAATATTAATGGAACTATAAACTTAATAATATACTCTGTTCCACAAAGATATAGAGTATTTTGGCCGATATTTTCAAGAACGCCAATTTGGGGAATTCGTTTAGATATGTAAATAACCAAAATGATTAAAAATACAGGCTTAATAAGTGTATAACAAATTGAGGTAATAGTATTTGTATATAAGAAGTTGAATGGGTCTATATTGAAATACAAACCAATAGAGTATATCAGCAATAATATTGCCACGACATACTTAACTGCTGTTTTATATGTGAAAGTTATTGTTTTCCATTTTTGTTCTACAACGGGCAGACAATAGCCTAACGCAAAATAAAACATATAAAATAGGGCACTGTCAATATTAAAAAACCACTGAGGTTGAGCTAATGGGGTAATAGTAATATGGATACCAATTGAAAAAACAGTACTAATTAGGAGTAATTGCCATGGCTTGTAGAAAAGTTTTTTGATGAAAGTAAATAGAAGCTTAATAACAAATAGACATGACAAGAACCAAAGTCCGCTTGCAAAAAAAGTGTTCCTCACATTGCCCATTAAAATAAATTTCCAGTTTAAATAAATGGCGGATAAACTCCTATCTGCCAGACATCTTAAAGCCAACGAGGCAATGGAAAATAAATACATAGGGAGTAATATTTTTTTTATGCACTTCACTGTGTATGTAATAAAAGGCTTAGTACTATTCTTTTTTGTACAGAAGATGTACTCTAAATATCCAGACAAAAAGAAAAAAAGCGGCACATGAAAAATAAAAACAAAAGGGTATGAACGGCCGGCACTGTTTCCAAAGTGGCCAAGGTAGATACAAAAAATTCCAATAAATTTAGCTGTATCAATCCAAGTAATTCTTGCTGTTTTATTCATGTTTTTCTCCATAGATACTTTATAATTTGATTTGCCAAATTATTTTGTCAGCAGCACTACGCACTCCACATGTCCGCTTTGCGGAAACATATCCACCGGCTGAATCCGCGCACACAAATAGCCGGCGGCACAGATCCTTTTTAAATCACGCGCGAGCGTGGCAGGATCGCAGGAAACATAGATGATATTTTCCGCATTCGACGCAAGTACCGTTTCAATCAGAGCCGCGTCGCAGCCTTTTCTGGGCGGATCCAGTATTACGACGGACGGCGTTCCGTACCGGGCAATCACGTCCGGCGTGACGTCAGCGGCGTCCCCGCAATAAAACGCAGCGTTCGGGAATCCGTTTTCTAAAGCGTTCCTCCGGGCATCCGACACAGCGGACGACACGGATTCTACTCCGGCCAATATGGGCAGCCGTTCCTGCGCTTTGCCTGCTTCACGGAGCCGGGAGAGTAGATAAATGCCGATCGTTCCGATTCCGCAGTAAATATCATAGATCAGCTGCGGCTCATCCGGAAGAAACGCGTAAACCAGCTCGTAAAGACGCTCCGTCTGCGTCGGATTTACCTGATAGAAGGAGTGCGGAGAGATTTCAAACGAAGGAGCACCGGGAAATGCTCCGATCACGTCCCGGATCGAAGGCTTTCCGCAGATCAGGCGCAGATCTCCGCGCAGAACGACGTTCGTATTCTGCGTATTGGCACAGAGATAGACGGAGACTACAAAAGGAAGCGCCGCGCAGAGCGCCGCTGCATACGCTTCCATTCCCGGCAGCGTTTTGGCATGAATGACAAGAACCGCCATGGCCTCCCGCGGGCCGCGATGATTTGTCCGAACCATCAGAGCGCGGAGCACGCCTTTGCCGGAACATTCGTCGTATGCGGAAATTCCGTACGCATTCATATATTTTACAGTGAAATCCCGAATTTCACGGCTCATCTCATTTTCCAGAAGACAGCCCTCCGTTTCCCGGATCGGGACGACGCGATGAGAATTCGGCGCATAAAATCCGCACGCGATTCCGCCGCCCGCGGCAGGGGAGAAAGCATAGATAGATTTGTTCCGGTACCGGAAAACGGGCTCCGAGGGCAGCACAGGAGCGACCAGCGCCGCAGCATCGGGCAGACCGCCGATCCGGGACAGACAGTCGCTGACGCGGCGCCTTTTCCAGGTAAGCTGCTCCGCAGCGTCAAGGTGGCAGAACGTGCAGCCGCCGCAGCTTCTGGCAAAATTCGGGCAGCTCGGAGGTTCGACGCGATGCGGAGAAAAGGTCGATATAGAAACGGCTTTTCCTACGGCATATGATTTTGTCACCTTTAAAATACGGACAACGCCCCGTTCCCCCGGAAGCATACCGCGGCAGAAGACAACCAGCCCGTCAAGCCGGCCAATGCCGCTGCCGTCTTCCGCAATCGAATCAATTTCCAGTTCATATAGCTTGTTCTTTTCCATTCCGTTCCTCTCACTTTTTACTCGGCACTTTTCAGCGATTCGACCATAGAGACAGCCTTCAGCCGCCAATGCATCAGGAAATTGACCAGCATCGAAAATCCGAAGGTCAGCAGCGCGGCCAGCCCGTAGCTGAGCGGATAGATATCGCGCCCGAACATAACGATTTCCACCTCTGCAGTCGTTACGACAAACGCATGCAGCCAGATTCCAAGAACCAGACCGACTGCGATGCCAAGCAGCGTCAGAATCACAGACTCACGGAAAATATAGGCGGTGACCTCTCTGTCCGTAAAGCCGAGCACCTTGATCGTAGCAACCTCCCGGATCCGTTCCGTGATATTTACGTTTGCCAGATTGTATATGACGATTGCTGCCAGCGCGGCAGCGCTTACAATCAGAACGGCTACGACGATATCCAGACTGCCGATCGCATCGGAGAAGCCATCTTTGATATGATGCGTAAAGGAAACAGAGGTAACCGTTCCCAGCTCCAGCAGCTCCGCAGCCAGCGTCTCTGCCTCCGGTCCGTCCGGTTCTGCGCCCTCCGGCAGGAGCCCGGCGCAAAAACCAAAAACCGGCGCTTCTCCGAAGGCCTCTTCATATAAAGAGGGGAGAATATAAATATAGTTATAGATGTAATTTTCCGCGATTCCCGTTACGGTAAAATATTTTCTTTCTCCCTCGTTTACCGTGAAGCCGATCCGGTCCCCGCACTCGACTCCGAGCTTTTTGGAAAGCTTTTCGGTGATGACGACGCCGTCCTCCGTAAGAGAATAGTATTCGCGATCGGCTTCCTTTTTTTCCCTGGAGTGCAGAGAGAAAAATTTCGCACGATGCTCGTCCTGCGCGCCCGCGGCGCAATCGGGACTCAGCACGTAGGCCTGCACAAAGCCGTTTCCGCCTTCCGCATACGCGTCGATGTATTTTTCGGAATAGAGGATATAATCCGCGCCGTGCTTTTCCAGCAGCTCCGCGGCTCCGGACGCCTCGAATGCCGCTTCGGAAGCAACGGAGGCGGTAAAGTCGTACAGCGTAACATCACGGAACTGCTTGTTCACGATATCGGATATGGAATTTTTCAGCCCAAAGCCGGTCAGCATGAGCGCCGTGCATCCTGCGATTCCGATGATCGTCATCAGAAGGCGCTTTTTATAGCGGAAAATATTACGAGCCGTGACCTTCCAGGTAAAAGACAGGCGCTTCCAGAGCGGCTGCAGATGCTCCAGTAAAATTCGTTTTCCCATTTTCGGAGCTTTGGGGCGCATGAGTGCCGCAGGGGTTTCTTTTGTCGCATCCATGCAGGCGGCAACCGTAAAAATTTCCGTACAGGCCAGAGCGGCAAGCGTCGTCAGAGCGCCGAACGTCCAATGAAACGGCGTCTCAATCGCCGGAAGCGTATACAGGATGGAATATGCGGCGAATATTGCCCGCGGGAATAAATTATAGCCGAGCGCCAGCCCCAGGACGCTGCCAAGCACAGTTGCGGCAAAGGAATAAAAAGTATATTTAAAAAGGATCGCGGCCTTTCCGTAGCCCAGCGCTTTCATTGTGCCGATTTGGATGCGCTCTTCTTCTACCATGCGCGTCATTGTCGTCAGGCAGACAAGCGCCGCAACCAGGAAGAAAAAGACGGGGAAAATTTTCGAAATTGCATCGATTTTTTCTGCGTCGCCTTCATAGCTTGAAAAGCCGACGTTGCTCTCTCTGCCCAGCACAAACGCATCCTCGCCGAGCAATTCCTGAATTTCCGCGGCGGCCTTGTCCACGGTCTCTTGATATGCCTCGCTGTAAGTATCAAACGAAGCGGCGCCCTCGACGGTGACCGCGATCTGCGAATACAGGCCTGCGGCGCTGAGTATTGTAAAGCTGTCCCTTGTCGTATAAAGAATATAATCGAGCCTGCCCGTTCCGACGGTACTGCTGCCAAGCTCGAAGGAAATAAATTCAGGGGAATCCACTGTCCCTACGATTTTATAAGAGCTCTGGATTCCTGGAACTTCCCCCTCAAACGTAATCGTGTTTCCGACGTCCATCCGGCTGCTGAAGTCCTTCGTCCGGAGAATGACGCATTCGTCCTTTGACTCCGGAAAGCGTCCGTTTGTCAGCGTCAGCGTGTTGATCCGATCCGGCAGGCTGATTAATTTCACCGCAGCACTGCGCCCATCCAGAGAAAAAGTCGCTTCGGAAGTATAAAACCCTTCTGCCTCGCTGACGCAGTCCAGTGCCTCGATCCGGTCCGCATCTCCCTGCGTCAGTCCGGAATACGAAGCGGCATACAGATCCATAAACCGGTTGTTCTTATAATAGTGGTCCGCAGTCAGAAGCATGTCGTCAGACGTACATTTCACGCCGGCAAAGACGCCCGTCCCCAGCGCCACGATCAGCAGGATTGAAAAAAATCTGTTTGCGGTCCGCAGGACCGTTCTTATAATTTCCGTAAAATATGCCTTCATTGCCGGATCACCATGTGATTTGTTCGATCGGCACCGGATCGGGATTTACGACGATGTCCTGTACCCGGCCGCTCCGCATCGTTATGACCTTGTCCGCCATGGGGGTGATCGCCTGATTATGCGTGATTACAATCACATTCTTATTATAATTTTTGCAGATATCCTGAAGCAATTTCAAAATCGCTGCGCCGGTATTAAAATCCAGCGCGCCGGTGGGCTCGTCGCATAACAGGATTTTAGGATTCTTCGCGATTGCTCTTGCGATGGCGACACGCTGCTGTTCTCCCCCGGAAAGCTGTGCGGGAAAATTTCCGATCCGATCGGAGAGGCCTACGGCGCGCAGCGTTTCGGCGGCATCCAGCGGATCCCGGCAGATCTGGGCTGCAATTTCCACGTTTTCCAGAGCGGTCAGATTCTGCATTAAATTATAAAACTGAAAGACAAAGCCTACGTCGTATCGTCTGTAATATACGAGCTCCTTTTGAGACATCGCGCTGATCTCACAGCCGTCCAGGAATATTTTTCCGGAGGAGCAGCGGTCCATTCCGCCCAGCATATTGAGGACGGTTGTTTTTCCCGCGCCGCTTGCGCCTACGATCACCGTGAATTCCCCCTTCGCGGCGGAAAAGGAAGCCTCGCTCACCGCATCGATTTTTAAATCGCCGACCGTATAAGACTTACTGACACGTTCGAAAACGATGTATTCCTCCATCAGAAACAGAACCTCCCGAAAATAAAAAAGACAACCGAAGTATAGCATAATTTGGAAATTACGGCTATATAAATATTGCAGAGAAGCATTATTAAGGAGCAGGGACGATGAACGATACCAACAACAGAGTACCGGTAAAATTAAACGGCCAGGACGTAAATATCCAAAACAGAGAAAAAATAAAGGTTACGGGAGTGAATGACATTATCGGCTTCGACGAAACCTTTGTAGATATCGAGACGGAGCTTGGAAAAATGCTGATCCGGGGCGAGGGCCTCAAAATTGCGCGCCTGAGCCTGGAGCAGCATGAGCTGGTGATCAACGGGTACGTATACAGCTGCGAATATGAAGATACGAACAAAAATAAAAAAGGCATCGTAGGGAGAATTTTTAGATAATTATGGCAGACGGAACGAATCAAACCTTAGAAACAATACGAGTATTTTTTCTGATGGGCGCCGCAGGCCTCGTGATCGGCTGCCTGTTCGATGTGTTTCGGGCATTCCATATTTCCTTTAAGGGAGCAGGAGAAAAATTTGACTTTGTATCGGTTCAGATCACTGACGTTATTTTTGCGATTTCTTCTTTTTGTATTTTCACGCTGGGCCTCTATCTTTTTAACGGGGGAGAGGTACGCAGCTACTGCATCCTCGGAGCCGCCGCAGGACTTACAGCGTACTTTTTCCTTCTGGCTCCGGTTGTGAACCGCATCCTGAAGCTGACCTTTAAAATTCTTTATACGATTCTCTTTTATATGGGGAAATTTTTTGCAAAAATATTTAAAAAGCTATTTACGAAACGGCATTGATCGGATATAATAGACGCGTTCTTTACATAAGATAAAGCGGGTGTTTTTATGCGCAGGATTTTTAAATTACGGAATCTGATCTTTCTTGCCGCGGCAGCGGGACTGGCGGCGCTGCTCGTTTCACAGCAGAGCGTCCTCGACAGGAATATAGAGCGGAATAAAACACTGGAAGATGAAATTCGCGTTGCAGAGCAGAAGCTTGAAGAGCTGGAAGAGGAAAAGTCTATTTTGGGCAGCGACGAGTATGTGGAACGAAAAGCGCGCGAAGATCTTGGATATGTGAAAAGTGATGAAACCGTGTTTGTGAGAGAGGAATAAGAAAGGATGAAGCCGTTTTTTTATGCCGGGTGTAAGTGATGTTATGTGCGGAAAGGTAACCGCCATTATGAATTTCGGAGCGTTCGTACTCCTTGAAGACGGCACGTCGGGCCTGGTACATATATCCGAAATATCCAAGAATTTTGTAAAGGATGTCAATGATTTTTTATGGGTAGGGCAGCAGGTGCGCGTCGTGTCTCTGGCAACCGATCATGACGGAAAGAAACGTCTGTCCATTAAGAAGGCAGACGAAATTTTGACGATGAACGGAGATCCGAACGTCAATAAATTCCGAGCTCCGGCAGAGGGAGACATCCGGACGGACAGGCGTCAGGAGCGGATCCAGCGGCGCCGGACGAAGGAAGCGCAGGCAAAGGATTCCAAGCAGGATCTGATTTCTCAGCCGCCGCCGGTATTTGACGATTTTAAGAGCAGCCAGGCCGATACGTTTGAAGACCGGCTGTCCAAATATATGAAACTGAGTGAAGAACGCCTGATTGATGTGAAGCGGCAAAGCGAAAACAAACGGGGCGGTGGATATATCAGACGTGGCTGATTTTTTCTCAAAGGAAAATATCAATGATTTTTCAGCATGGCTTGCGGCCTCCGCCGCGCAGGACGCTTACTATAAGATCCACCCGCAGGGCGGATTTTTATTTAAGCGGGACATGGGCGCCACGCAGCTTTTATATTTGTATACGACCACGGATCAAGCCTTTATTTCCGAAAAAATGCAGGCGCTGCGGGAGGAACCGCTAGACGTTAACAGCGCCGGGCACGTTTTTCGGACGTTTCTTTTTATTGCAGATTTTGCGGAAGCTCCGGCAGGCGCTTTTATCGAGTTTTTGGAGAAAGAGCTGAATGCCAACATCCGTGTCAAGCTTCTTACAGAATTGATTGTGTACGATTTCCGCGCCGGTACATATCTGCGGGTTGGCGGCGGGCGCGTGCAGGATAAATATCTGCGCAAGATTTTAGACCGCGCTTCCGTAGCGGCACATATGAGTCCGGAAGAACGCCGCGCTGCTACGGAGCAGAAAAAAAACGCCTACAGGGAAACCCTGCGGGATATCCGCCCGAGCCGTGAGAAAAAAAGTCTTCTCCATCCTCTTATTGTAATCCTGATCATCAATATCTCGGTTTTTGCGCTGGATTTGATTTTAGAAGCGCGGATGGGCTATAAACCGATTGAATTTTTCGGCATCCAGTATAACGACGCCGTTCTGGAGGGGGAATGGTGGCGCCTGATAACTTCTATTTTTCTCCATGCCGATTTCAGCCATTTGCTAGGCAACATGCTGATGCTGTGCTACTTAAGCAGTATCTTAAATAATTTTTACTCGGATCTGGAATATTGGATTGTTTATATGACCTCCGGGCTTGCGGGAAGTCTTCTTACGCTCCTTTTTATGGACGGAGCAACGCGTTCTCTGGGAGCGTCCGGCGCAATTATGGGCTTGGGCGGCGTACTGATTTACAGGATGTTTTTTGGAAAATCCGCAAGAGCGTTTCGATATGCCGGAAGCTATTTTATCATTGCTTTTATGGTGATTTACAACCTGTTCTATGGGCTGTTTGCGGAGAACGTAAATAACTATGCGCATTTCAGCGGCTTTCTTACGGGATTTTTCCTGGCCATGCTGTTTGAAAAGCTGCGGCAGCGCAAAAATAGCAGGTCCGGCCGCTGACCGCGCCGCTTCCGCAGGAAAAAAGTAACCAGAATGAAGAATATTGGCTCTCCATCGGCATAAACTTGTATATAGCGAAGTACAGGAAGCCGGTATTTTGATTGAATCAAAAAAGGGAAACCTATAAAGCGGGAGCCATGAAGCTGATGGCTGCTGCTTTCATCGTGAGGATATTAGGCTTTGTCAACCGGATTTATATGTCGAATATCCTTGGAGCCGAAGGAATGGGGCTGTTTCAGCTGGCGTCACCCGTTTACAGCCTGATCATACTGACGCTGACCTCTGGTGTGTCAATCAGCGTTTCGGGAATGACAGCGCAGGAACGGGCGCGCGGAAGGAATGCAAACGCGCTGCGCGTCGCTAAAACGGCCTTTGTGGTTTTGCTGGCAGCGGGTGCGGTCTGCGGCATTCTGCTTGCGGTGTTTGGCAAAACGATCGCAGAGGAAATTTTGAACGACGGGCGTGCCTACTACTCCCTGATCATGCTGGCTCCCTGCATTCCGATCGTAGCATCCGCATCTGCAATCAAAGGATATTTTTATGGATCCTCTCACGTGACGCCGACGGCGCTTTCTCAGATCGCGGAACAGATTGTACGAATCGCCGTTATCTTTTTCGTAGCAAACCGCATTGCGGGCAGCAATCTGGCATATGCCTGCGCGATTGCGACGACTTCCGCAGCCTTCGGGGAAATGGCAAACCTGATTGTCGTCGGCATCGCCTTTCGCAGGGAAAAGAGCAAGGAGGCTCCGACGCTGACAAGGAAAGCGGCAGCGAAAACGATCCTGAAATATTCCCTGCCGATCTCCCTCAACCGTCTGGCAATTTCTTTTATGGGAATGGTGGAAACCGTGCTTCTGCCGATGCGCTTTATTGCCGGCGGACTCGACTATAAAAGCGGGATCGAAACGCTGGGGCGGATTTCCGGCATGGCAATGCCGTTGATTGCCTTTCCGACGCTTATTACGTCATCCGTAGCCACCACGCTTGTTCCGGCAATTTCTGAAGCAATATCTGTTAAAAATTATAAGCTGGCGAATCTGAGAATTTCCAGGTGTCTCAACATGGGCTTCCTGCTTGGATTTGTTTTTTTCGGGCTGTATTTTTCGTTAGGTGATTTTGCCGGAGAGCTGCTGTATCCGGGCCAGGGCGTAGGCGTCATTCTTGCGCAGCTTTCCTATTGCTGCATTTTCATGTATGTAGAACAAATTATGGCGGGCATTATTAATGGACTCGGAAAACAGGGCCTTTCGCTGGCAACTTCAACGGTGGGCTATCTCATTACGATCGGATTCATCTGGTTCGGCGTTCCGCAGATGGGCATTCGGGCATATATTTTGGGAAGCATTCTGAGCATGGCGGCTACGGTTTTTCTAAATCTGTGTATTGTCATTAAAACGACGGGGCTTGCCGTTCATTTACGTGATTGGATTTTAAAACCGTCCGTGATTGCGGCAGGCTGCATTTACGTCGGAAAAATAATGCTGTCAATACCGATTCAAAACAAATTTCTAAGTTTTTTTGTCTGCGGCTGCGCATGCTGCTTGACGGTTCTGCTTCTGGTTGCTACAATGTTCAGGAACTTGAAGTGGGGCGATTTGTTTTGGAGGAAGCTGCAAATAAGAAAATCATAGCGATGACGATGGGAGATCCCTGCGGAATTGGACCGGAAATTACCGTGAAAACGTTGGCAGATCCCGGGATCAATGAAAAATGCAGGCCCCTCCTGATCGGTGATGCCGATATTTTGGAGCAGGCGGCGCAAAGGCTGGGAATCCGTCACTTTATGGGCAGGTATGCAGATCAGATTTACCACGTCCCCTGTATGGGGAAAATCAATGCCGACACGGCGGGGAAGATCTGCGCTTTTGCCGGGCAGGCGGCCTACGACTGCATCCGGATCTCTCATGAGCTTTGCAGCAGGGGAGAAGCGGCCGCGGTAGCAACGGCGCCTATCAACAAAGAAGCGCTTCGGGCGGCGGGCGTCCCCTATATCGGACACACGGAAATTTACGCGGCGCTTACCGGCACGCTGGATCCGCTTACGATGTTTGAGACGCGGGGCCTGCGCGTTTTTTTTCTGACACGCCATCTCTCTCTTCGAAAGGCAATTGATGCGCTGACAAAAGACAGAATCATTGATTATGCGATAAGATGTACAGAAGCGCTCGACCGCATTGGCGCGCCGGCCGGTAAATTTGCCATAGCTGGGCTTAATCCGCACAGCGGAGAGCATGGTCTGTTCGGGACGGAGGAAGCAGAAATCATATCGCCTGCTGTGGCGCATCTGAAGGCACGGGGATTCGACGTAGAGGGACCGATCAGCGCAGATTCCGTATTTCATCAGGCTTATATGGGAAAATACCGTGCGGTGCTTTCTCTTTATCATGATCAGGGACATATCGCAACGAAAACGCTTGATTTCGAGCGCACCATAGCGTTAACGCATTCCATGCCGTATTTGAGAACTTCAGTGGATCACGGCACGGCTTTTGACATCGCCTGGACAGGCAGAGCCTCCTCTGTCAGTATGGCGGAGGCGGTGGCTTTGGCGGCTAAGTATTCATACCGATAACCGATAGAATAAAGGAGAACCAGCAGGATGCAGAAACTAGATGAGGCATTATTCCGGAATTTTCGATTTGAGGGTGAATTCCGGGAGTATGAGGAAAATACATCGGGACATATCAACGGCACTTATCAGCTTACCTATCAGCAGGCGGACGGATCCCTTAAGAAATACATTTTACAGAAAATCAACACGGCTATTTTCACGAAGCCTGTGGAATTGATGGAAAATATTGACAAGGTGACGAAATATATCCGCAGCATTGCAGCAAAAGAGGGAAAGGATCCGGAGCGCAGTACGCTGCATATAATCAAAACGACAAGCGGCGGCCTGCTTTATATCGATGATGCGGGCGAATACTGGCGTGCGTACAATTTTATCGACGGATGCGTTGCGTACGACAGAGTGGAGAAACCGGAGGACTTTTACAATGCGGGCGTAGCGCTTGGGATTTTTCAGAAAATGCTTGACTGCTATCCGTCTGAGCAGCTCGTAGAAACAATCGAAAACTTTCACAATACGCCGAGCCGGTATCGTGATTTTCAGCGCGCCGTACAGGAGGACAAAGCAGGCAGGCGCGGCGCCGTGGCGGAAGAAATCGCATTTTTTGAGAAAAGACAGGATTTTTATGACATTATAACGAAGCGGCTGGAGGACGGAAGCATCCCGGTCCGCGTCACTCATAACGACACAAAGCTCAATAATGTATTGATTGACAGGAAAACCGATGAGGTTGTCTGCCTTATCGATATGGATACGGTGATGCCCGGCTCCGCACTGTATGACTTTGGAGACAGCATCCGATTTGGAACGAATACAGCGGCGGAGGATGAGCGCGATCTTGAAAAGGTTCGGTTCAATCTGGATCTCTACAGAGAATATACAAACGGCTATTTAAGTGAAATGAAAGAAAAGCTCATGCCTGCGGAGCTTGCGCTGCTTCCCGAATCCGCAGTTCTGATGACGCTGGAATGCGGAATGCGGTTCCTGGGGGATCATTTAAACGGAGACGTATATTTCACAATTCACCGCCCCGGTCAGAATCTGGACAGGGCCCGCACACAAATCAAGCTGGCTTTGGAAATGGAACAGAATATAGAAAAAATGCGGGAGATTACGAGCTCCGCATGCTAATCTGTTTAATATAAATAAGGAAAACGGCTTTTTACGATTTGCAGAACCTCTGCTGCGATTTCTTCCGGCGGACGCATCTCGCTTTCCGAAGCCGCACAATTCAGAAGAACGCTTCCGGGGAAGAGTCCGGCGCAGATTTGGTATCCCGTTCTGACGCGCTCCAAAAACGCGGCATCCTTTTCGTATACGTCGGCATCTGCTCCCACATAGCCGCGGAAGCCTTTTTTTGCGACGTTTTTTCGAGAAAGCGATACCGGAATGTCAAATATGAAGCAAAGATCCGGCTCGGGAATCCCAAACACTTGAAATTCCAGCTCGTAAATCCATTTTGCCAGCTCAGCGGGATCGCCGCAGCGCGTCCCCTGATAGGCCGCGTTTGCCATTGTCGAGCGGTTCATCAGAACGAGATCGTACCGTGCCGCTTTAAAATCGCGAAGCGCATTCCATCGATCTGCTGCATACCATAACGACATGGAACGCGGATCCAGCTCGGAAGCCGTTACGGCTTCTTTGCCCGACAAAAGGCGCCCGATTTCTTTTCCGAAAAAAGAGTCATAATTCGGAAAATCCAGAATCCCGACGGATTTCCCGCGCCGAGCCATGCTTTCCCTGAGCAGTTTAAATTGAATGCTTTTCCCGCTGCCGTCGATTCCTTCAAAAGCGATGATTACCGTTTTGTGTTCCATATTTTTCTCCGTATGTAAATTTATGGCAGCTTCAGCGCGTTCCCGCGTGCATCCACCGTATAGATTGGAATTTCCTGGTCGAAGCTTCTGAGCTGTTCCAGAAAAAGATTCTTGTTTCTGTCTCCGGGAAGACCGGTTACCATTGCCGTCGGCTGAACCTCGCTTACCGTCTTTACCGCCGATTCCAGCGTATTATCGGAATATATGACCGTGAGCTCGGCATTTACACTGCGGGAAGCGTTGTTTAAAGCTTCCAGATCGCTTACCGTTGCGTCCCAGTCGTCCCGGATCGTTTTTTGAATACTTACTATCATAAGCTCCGCGCAAAGCTCATCTGCAATCCGTTTGCCCGCTTTGACAATATTGTCGCAGGCGGCGGGATTGGTAATCCAAACGAGAACTGTTTTATTCAATATGATCGCTCCTTAATTGATCGTAACGGAATAGGTTCCATATTTTAAAGTATACCATCCTGATTCCGTTCCCGCAATGGAAATTTACTGTTCTTGAAAAATCGATTAAATAGCGCCGCGGCGACAAGGCTCCGCGGCGCTGAGGGGAGTTTTATCCGCTGTGCGGACTATTCGAATGTAACGGTAAGCTCGACGTAGCTGCCTACCCATTTTTGCATGAAGCCGTCTCTTTGAAGTGTCAAACGGTATACCTGAGCGGAGACGCTGTCTCCGGAATTGCAGCTCTTTTTCGCCTCGATCAGATCGGCCGTCGAGGTGATTTCGGTACCGTTGAAGCTTGTCAGGATATCGTCCGTTTCGAATCCTGCTGCTTCAGCAGGGCTGTCCTCTGCTACGCTGCTGACGACGATGCCGGCAGGATATCCCATTCTTTGCAGGGCGTCTGCCGTAAAGTTTTCATTAAATTCCAGACCGAGATATACGCTGCCGGAGGAACCGTTCTGAATAATGGCGTTGCAGATTTCCACGGCGTCGTTAACCGGGATGGCAAAGCCCATGCCTTCATATCCTGTTTCCACAAGCTTGACGCTGTTGACGCCAATCAGCCTGCCGTTTATGTCGCACAGCGCGCCGCCGGAGTTTCCTGGATTAATAGCGGCATCTGTCTGAATCAGCTTCAGATTTTCGTAGGAGCCTTCCGTCTGAATCGTACGGTTGAGACCGCTGATAATGCCCTGGCTTGTAGAACCCATAAAATCCAGGCCGCCGGGATTCCCGATCGCGATTGCAATATCGCCTACGCTGATGGAATCCGAATCGCCGATCTCGATGGGCGTCAATCCGTCGGCGTCGATTTTGATAACGGCAAGATCAGAACTCTGATCATATCCGATTACGGTTCCCTCATATTCTTTGGAGGTATCCTGATTCAGATAGACGATCAGTGTGGAATTCGGGTTGCTCTCGCCGGACGACGTCAGCATGTCTTCTATTACATGGTAATTCGTTATGATGTATCCATCGCTTGTGTAAACAATACCGGAGCCCTCGCCGGTAGATTCGTAATCGCCGTAGGGGCCATAGCTTGTGATCGTTGTAACCCTGATTCCGACAATGGAGGGGCTGACCTTCTCTGCAACAGCCGTTGCGGGAGAGGTCACATTTTCCACATTGATTGTAACGTCGCCGTTCTGATTGCTTCCGTCGGAAGAAGCCGATGTGTTGACAGCGTTCGGATTGCTTCCGGAGGGATCCAGCGGAGTCGTTTCCAGCTCTTCGCTGTCAGAATTGTAATACTGATAAAGTGCGTATGAACCTGTAGAGACAATCCCTCCGAGCAGACTGCATACAATGCAGAGCGCCGCGACAGTACGAACTCTGAAGGAGGCTTTGCTGTCGCCGTTCGATGCGGCGGGTTTCGCCTTTTGTTCTCCTGCCGGAGGCAGAATCACAGTGCCGGTCTGTTTGACCGCTTCGGTTTCCGTTGTATTTTCCGCTGTATTCATATTCTCTGGATATTCCTTATAATCATTCATAAGACACACACCTTTCTGATTTTTATGCCTGCAGTATAAATTTTGCCTGTGTCAAATCTGAGGCACGGCTGTAGCAAATGTGTAGTATTATTGTAATACATAAATTGCACGGGACGGACATATTCATGAAATGAAGAAAAACGATTGCAGCAGGGAATGATCGAAATGAAAATCGCATATATCAGACATGGGAAAATCAAACTGATTGTTTTTGCAGTACTTCTCGCGCTCCTGGGGCTTTTTGCGCTGCACAGCGCAGGGCGTTCGGCAGCGCTGAACGCATCGCGCGCCGCGTCTGTCAAATTGCCGATTTATTGCACCGATAATGAAAATCGTGAAATCGCGCTGACAATAAACTGCGCTTGGGGAGCGGACGACATTGAAGAGATTCTGGACACACTGGATCACTATGAAGTGAAAGCGACCTTTTTTGTGCTTGGCACCTGGGCGGAGCAATATCCGGAAAAGCTCAGAATGATTTATGAGAGAGGGCACGAAATCGGAAATCATTCATACTCGCATAAGCTGCCTTCTAAATCCACGGAGGAGCAGCTGGCAGAGGAGATCGACAAATGCAATGACGCGGTGGAAGCCGTTCTGGGGGTTCGTCCGGAGCTCTATCGGGCGCCCTCCGGAGATATCACGGACACCGTGATGGAGCTTGCAGAGAACAGGGGCATGTATAATATTAAATGGTCCGTGGATTCCATTGACTGGCGCAAGGATATGACAAAGGAAAACATTCTGAACCGAGTTTTGGGCCGGACCGAATCAGGGAGCATCCTTCTGTTTCATAACGATACGCAATATACGAAAGATATTCTGCCGGAAATCATCGACCGTCTGCAAAAAGAAGATTATAAATTTGTAAAGGTTTCGTCGTTGATTTATAAAACGGATTTTTATATAGATAATACCGGAAAACAATGGCGTGCAAAATAAAATATTGTATTTGTTTTTGCAATATAATATAATCAGCAAACGGCGGTTATAAAATATCTGTACCGTTAATATAATTGATAGCAAAGAAACGCGGCCCGGCCGCGCGGCGGATCCTTAGGAATTCTGAGAGGTGTAATATTGTGGTAAACAGTAAATGCGAAAGCAATGTAGCCACCGTATCCGGTAAAATCGTTACGGAACCCGTATTCGGGCATGAGATTTATGGAGAGGGCTTTTATTACTTTGACGTACGCGTCAGAAGGCTGAGCGAAAGCCACGATGTTATACCGATCACTGTCTCGGAGCGCCTTGCAGATTGCTCCGAATACAAAACGGGCAGGTATATTGAAGTGGATGGACAGTTCCGTTCCTATAACGCTGCGCAGGAGAATGGCTCTACAAAGCTGATGCTGACGGTATTCGCAAGAGACGTTATATTTTATGATACCGAAAGGGAGACGGATCTCAATACCGTTGAACTGAACGGCTTTATCTGCAAGCCTCCGATCTACAGGACGACGCCGTTCAACCGCGAAATTACCGACTTTTTATTGGCTGTCAACAGATCCTATAATAAATCCGATTATATTCCATGCATTGCGTGGGGGCGCAATGCAAGATTCTGCGGAAAGCTTTCCGTTGGGGAAAACGTTAAGGTTGTTGGCCGGATGCAGAGCCGCGCCTATCAAAAAAAGCAGCCAGACGGTTCCGTCCTCGACAAAATTGCTTATGAGGTTTCGGTTTCTCAAATCGAGCTGAATAAGCCGGAGCTGCAAAAAACAACGGAATAAGCGGAAGCGCTGCGGGATTATTGCGGCCGGGAGCGGAAACGGGCTCCCGGCCGTTTTGCATGATCAGGAAAAATAAGGCTTCCCAGCAAAAATAATACTTTAGAAATTCTTTATGGTTATTTGCGAAACACTTTAGGACATGAATATGATTTTTTAATCGGGTACATAATATAATAGTGCTGTACTTCGAACAAAGGAGGAATTGATATGTTAGCCGAATATTCTTACACAAATAACGAAGCTCCGGAGGAAAAAGAATTTGCTGAATTCACCGAAACCGGCGATACGGATTCCCTGAAGCAATATCTGAGAGAAATCGGACGGTATGACCTTCTCTCGGAGGAAGAAACGAAAACGCTTTTTAAAAGAATTGAATCGGGAGACAAAGCGGCGCACGACGTTGTCGTGGAACATAACCTCCGCCTTGTCGTAAAATATGCAAAAAGTATCAAAAAGGCTTACCGCGCCGACGAGCCGATCATGGATCTGGTGCAGGCGGGTAACATCGGTCTGATGCGGGCCGTAGATAAATTTGAAGTGGATAAGGGTTACGCGTTCAGTACGTATGCGAGCTGGTGGATCAAGCAGAGCATCATTCGCCATATTTTTGATAACGAAAGCTCCATCCGCGTTCCGGTGCATATGAGCGAGCGATTTGTTACGCTTTCCCGTGCTATCCGTACGTTTCGAGAAGAAAAGGGAGTAGAACCAACCTTTGAGGAGCTGTCGAAACGGATCAAGGTTACGAAAAAAGAGTATGATATTTTCAAATCCCTTGACAGGAACGTTATTTCCCTGAATTCTATCGTCAGTGACGACACGGATTCCGAACTGATCGATTTTGTACCAGGCGGCGATACAGCCGATCCGGTGTATGAAGAAACAAATCAGAAAATGCTTTGTGAAACGATCAATGAAGTGCTGGCAAAGCTGGATGCGCGCGAATCTTATATTGTAAAAGCTCGGTACGGACTGGATGGCATGCCCGCCAAAACGCTCGAAGAGATCGGCGCAGATTTGGGGATTACGCGGGAGCGCGTCCGCCAGATCGAAACGGTTGCGATGAAAAAACTACGTACTTCTGTGAAAGCGGAAGCACTTAGGGCATATAGATAATACCATTTTCTCTCTTCTCTCTATGAATGATCCCGCGCCCGCATACTACTTAGCGGCGCGGGATCACTTTCTTTCTGTGCAAAAATATGCTATACTTTTTCCTCGGAAATATTCTCCAAACCATGGAGGCTGCCGACATGCTGGAATTAATTGATCTGACAAAAAGATATGATATAAAAAGTATCCCTGCCGTGCTCGATCTGAATCTGAAGATCGGCAGGGGCGAAATTTTTGGATTCATCGGCCCGAACGGCGCAGGAAAAACGACCACAATTAAAATGATCACAGGAATTTTGAAGCCCACGGAGGGAACGGTTCTGATTAACGGAACGGATATGAGGAAGGATCCGGTGAAGTGCAAAAGCTTTTTCGGTTATGTACCGGACAACCCTGATGTCTATGAGAGACTGACCGGTATGGAGTATTTAAATTTTCTGGCTGATATCTACCGTGTTTCCCCTGCGGAAAGAAAGGCGAGAATCGACCGATACACGGAAGCGTTTGGAATCGCCGCTGCTGTCCGGAATCCGATCAAGAGCTTTTCCCATGGCATGCGGCAGAAGCTGGTTATTACGGGCGCACTGATTCACGAGCCGATGCTGTGGATTCTGGATGAGCCGATGGTTGGACTGGACCCGATGGCGGCGCACGTTTTGAAAGAGGAAATGCGCGCCCATTGCGCAAAGGGAAATACTGTGTTTTTTTCCACGCATGTACTGGAGGTCGCGGAAAAATTATGCGACCGCGTAGGCATTATCAGAAACGGAGAGCTCGCGGCCGTCGGCACGCTCGAAGAATTACGGGCACAGGCGGAAAATGGTGAATCCTCCCTGGAAGACATCTTCCTGGATATCGTAAACGGGGGAGCGTGATCATCCATGCATCAGTTCGGTACGCTGCTGAAGTTCCAGCTTCGCTATAAACTTGGGTTCAGAGGAATAAAAGAAGCGCTCGGCGCATCAAGGTACGGGAAAATTACCGCGGCCGGAGGCGTCCTGCTGGTTCTTTTTGTCGCTGCCTGCATTTTAATTCCGTATACCTTTTTGCTGAATATTCTATATGATTCCTTTGCTGCCGCCGGAAGCCGCACCGGATATCTTGACACGCTGTTTCTTGTGTGCAATGTAATTACATTTATTACTTCGGCCTTTTCCACGTACAGCATTTTATTCTCCGGCAGAGACCGGGAAATTCTTACGCCGCTTCCCATCAAAAAGCAATATATTTTTCTGACGAATTATATCACGCTGTATGCAAGCGCGTTTGCCTCGGCGCTGGGATTTCTTCTGCCGGGCCTGCTGATCTATGAAATGAAAACGGGATTTTCTCTGATGACGGTTGTCAAAGCGCTGATCGGTTCGATCGCTTTTCCCGCACTGCCGCTGGCCGCTGCTTTTTTGCTCATGTCTGCGGTACTGGCGGCGGCTTCCGGCTTCCGGCACAAGGAGCTGCTGGCTACGATATTCGGAGTGGTGCTGGTCGGCGGATGCGTATTTTTAAATGGAAATCAGGAATTTTTAATTCGGTTTGTAGAAACGGGCGCCGGCTCTGTTTCAAAAGCGGGAAGAATTTTTGTAAACGCATTTTTCCTGCGGGAAGCTCTGCTTTACAGGGGCGGCCGGGCCTGGCTTTTTGTATTTCTTTGCATTGCCGCAGCGGCTGTATTGATTTGTCTGACCGCCTTGTATGGAGGAGCCGTATACGATAGAATTTTACAAAGAATGAGCGCTTCTGTGGCGGCGCGGAGGGGAAGAGGACAGAATTATAAAGAGAAGGCTCCGGCCGCCGCGTTTTTTCGGAAAGAAATCAAAACGATTTTACGAAGTCCTGTATACTCGCTCAATTGCCTGATTAATATCGTTCTCGCACCGCTGGCTGCAATTTTGCTTACAAGGAAGGATACGGCGGCCGAAGTCCTTGCGGAGCTTGGTCAATATGCAGAAAACAGTAAGTTTCTGTTAGTGATGCTCGGGCTGACAGCCGGGCTTGGGCTGACGGCGCTGAACATGGTGCCCTCCACATCGATTTCCAGGGAGGGAAAATGCTTCTGGATTCTGCAAATCATACCAGTCGATTTAAAAACACAGATCAAGGGCAGACTTGCGGCGGCCGTTCTGTTTTATGCTCTGAGCGGCGGGGTATTCATTATTTTATTTGGAATATTGATTAAAATGAATTTTTTGTATATGATATACGGGTTCTTTATCATTCTGGCAGGCTCCGTACCGTTTGCGTGCAGCGGGATACTAATCGATCTGTCGCATCCGAAGCTGATCTGGGACAGAGAGGCGGAAGCGGTGAAGCAGAATTTTAACGGAATGGCAGGGATGCTGATATCCATAGTATTTGTCTTGATTTACTTGATTCCGTTTTTTCTCTATCTGGGCGGGATTCTTTCCGAGACGGCGTCGCTTGCGGGAATCCCCGTTCTGATTTTGCTGATGATCCTGCTGAATGTTTCTTTGCTGTACAAAAAGATAAAAGCGATGGAAGGGTGATTGAAAAATGACGATCAAAAAAATAAAAACAGGCGTTTACTATGCAGACGGAAGACTGCTTCCGGAAGAGGAAGGCGTTTATCGGAATTTTACAAAAGAACAGAAGCAGAATGCTTATAAGCGCACGATTTCTTATTCGATTTTGAAGGCTCATATTGCGGAGGGATCTCCAGACGACGAAAAGCTGAAGCTGAAATTTGATGCGCTGGCTTCTCATGATATTACATATGTCGGCATCATTCAGACGGCGCGTGCAAGCGGCCTGAAGCGTTTTCCTGTGCCGTACGTGCTTACGAACTGTCACAATTCACTGTGCGCGGTAGGAGGAACTATTAATGAGGACGACCATGTGTTCGGTCATTCCGCAGCCGTGAAATATGGGGGGATCTACGTGCCTGCGCACCAGGCGGTGATCCACCAGTATATGAGAGAGATGATGGCGGGCTGCGGGAAAATGATTATCGGTTCTGACAGCCATACGCGATATGGAGCGCTTGGCACGATGGCCGTGGGAGAGGGCGGCCCGGAGCTTGTCAAGCAGCTGCTGTGCAGGCCGTATGAGGTTAATCAGCCGGAGGTTGTATGTATTTATTTGACAGGGGCGCCGCGCCCGGGCGTCGGACCGCAGGATATCGCGCTTGCAATCATTCGGTCCGTTTTTGCAGACGGCTTTGTGAAGAACAAGGTGATGGAGTTCGTTGGGCCCGGCGTTTCTTCTCTTTCCGTAGAATACCGGAACGGCATCGACGTGATGACGACGGAGACGACATGCTGGAGCTCGATATGGGAGACGGATGAAAAGGTAAAGGCATATCTGGAAATTCATGGCAGAGGCGCAGACTATAAGCCGCTGAAGCCCGGAGAGAACGCTTACTACAGCAGCGCGCTGCTTGTGGATCTTTCCACGATTCCATCGATGATCGCAATGCCGTTTCATCCGAGCAACGCCTATCCGGTGCGCGAGCTGATCGAAAACGCGCCTGATATTCTGAAAGAGGTTGAGGCGTCCGGCAGAGAGCAGTACGGCGAAAAGGTAAAAGAATACCGGCTTACGGAAAAATATTATGATGGAAAGCTTCATGTCGATCAGGGCGTGATCGCCGGCTGCTCCGGAGGTACGTTTGAAAATATCTGCAGGAGCGGAGAGATTCTGCGTGGAAAATCCATCGGAACGGGAGATTTCAGCCTCAGCGTCTATCCTGCAAGTCAGCCGGTTTTCCTTGAACTGACCAGAAACGGCGTGATTCCGGAGCTTATGAATGCAGGTGCCACGATCCGTACGGCATTCTGCGGCCCCTGCTTCGGCGCGGGTGACGTTCCGGCAAACAACGGCTTCAGCATCCGTCATACGACGAGAAATTTCCCGAACCGCGAGGGCTCGAAGCCGTCTGACGGTCAGATTTCCTGGGTGGCGCTCATGGATGCGCGTTCCATTGCGGCAACGGCGGCAAACGGCGGCATTCTGACGCCCGCAGACGAAATTGCGGAAGCGGCCGGACTGACGGAGCGGGAAATTCCGTATCATTTTGATAAAACCGTATACGAGAACAGACTGTATTTCGGCTTTGGAAAAGCGCAGGAGGAGGCTCCTCTCAAGTACGGCCCGAACATTGCGGACTGGCCGGCCATGCAGCCGCTGCCGGAAAACCTCCTGCTGGAAGCGGCCTGCGTCATATACGATCCGGTAACGACGACGGACGAGCTGATTCCGAGCGGAGAAACGTCTTCTTATCGCTCCAATCCGCTGCGTCTTGCAGAGTTTACTCTTTCCAGAAAGGATCCGGAATATGTAAGCCGCGCAAAAAGCATCGGCGCGGCCGAGCGCGCGAGACTGCGTTATCTGGGCGGTGATGCCGGAGCCGCAGAGGAGCTTGAAAAAGTTTATACGGGTATCGGCGATCCCGTGCTTCTGGCGCATACGACCGGGATCGGAAGCGTCGTGGCGGCTGTGAAGCCGGGAGATGGTTCTGCAAGGGAACAGGCCGCGTCCTGTCAAAAGGTTTTGGGCGGCTGGGCAAATATCGCTTCCGCTTATGCGACGAAGCGGTATCGCAGCAACCTGATCAATTGGGGAATGCTGCCGTTTACCGTAGACGATTTTGCAGGCTTATCTCTCAAAACCGGCGACCGGATCTTTATAAAGGGAATCCGAGCTGCGGTAGAGCATGCAGAATCGGATATTAAAGCCAGTCTGTACCGAAGCAGCGGTACGGAAGAAGAAATTGTGCTTCATCTTACGGATTTGTCGGAGAACGAGCGCAGAATCATCCTGGCGGGCAGCCTGATCAACTTTTACAACTGAAAGCGGGAGGTTTACCGATGAACAGACATTTGAAAATTTGCCTTAAAATTACATCTGCGCTCCTGACGGGTCTTACGGTATGCGCCGTCTGCGGCGGCTGCTCGGAAAATCCGAATCAGGACAAGCCGCATCCAACGGCGGTCATCAGGGTTCGGGACTACGGCGACATCGAATTGGAGCTTTATCAGGATGTTGCGCCGAATACCGTTGCGAATTTTATATCGCTGGCAAAGGACGGCTTCTATAACGGCCTTACGTTTCATCGGATCGTTCCCGGCTTTGTGCTTCAGGGCGGCGATCCCCTGGGAAACGGATATGGCGGACCGGGGTATTCCATTAAAGGGGAGTTTTCCGACAACGGCTTTGAAAATAATCTGAAGCATGAGGCCGGCGTCATTTCCATGGCAAGATCGCAGTCATACGATTCTGCGGGCTCCCAATTTTTTATCTGTACGGAGGAAACACCCGGGCTTGACGGCCAACATGCCGCGTTCGGAAAAGTGACGTCCGGAATGGAGGTCGTTTATGCAATCGAAAAGGTGCAGACGGACGCAAATGATAAACCGTTGGAAGACATTGTGATCGAAAGCATTACGGTGGACGAAAAGGGCGGAGATTATTCAAATGTTGAGAAAATCGAGGGGTAAAACGGCTCCGGATCAGGAAGCAGGCAAGGACGGAGCAGAAAAGCTTCCTTTTAAAACTCGAATCAAGGCCTGCTGGGAAGCGGCCGGAAGGGAAATGACGGATTTTCGGCAGAACAGTGTCAAAAGCTTTGGAAAATGGCTTCTGGTCTATTTCCTGTTTGCTCTGTTTTCTCTTTTGCTGCTGAACGCGGATTCTGATTTGAAATTTAAGGAATTTCCGACTGTTTTTGCGCTGATTATTCCGAGAATGTTCACGCTGTTTTTGTTTACCTGCCCGATTTTAAATTTAAGAAAGCGCAAATCAGCTTTTCTGATGATGACGGCCCTGTGGCTGCTCTGGCATAGTATTGCGTTTGACCGGACGAAATATGGAGCGGGCGTTTTTGCGCTGCTTCTGCTTGCCGCCATATTCGTATATCTGGCAGAAACGCCGAATGAGTCGGTAAAATACAAATCGCTGTTCAATCGGCTGACGGTGCTGTTCCTGTTTACGGTTCTGGCGGTAATGGGCTTGCAGATGGCGCAGATGAAAAGTCTGACGAAGCCCTTCGCATCCTTCCTGCTGTCGCCCGATATTTTTGCGTGCAATCTGCTCTGCTTTGCAGCCCTTGGGGCATTCGTATTCTGGGCGCGCAGGCCGAAGGTTGCGCTTTGCTGCTATTCTGCGCTTTGGACGATCCTTGCGGTGATCAGCTATTGTAAGAGCAAAAATACCTTCGAGCCGGTTCTGTTTCTGGATGTGTTTTCGCTGAAGGAAGGCGTGCGCGCATTTTTCGCATATTACAGCTGGTTTTTTATCATCGGAGCCTGCATCTTGATTGTGCTGGTCCTTGCGGGCATTGTTTTTCTGGCGCTGAAGGAGCGAAAACGAGCTTTCTCATTTGTGAAATTTTTCTCTGCAGCGCTGTTTTTTGTGATCTCCTTCTGCAGCCTGTACTGCATCAGCCAGCTGAGCATGATGTACTCGGAAAGCAAAACGGCGAAAAACGAATACGACACAAAGGGCTTTGTATTTGGTTTCCTGTTTTACTCACTGGATTCCTTTGTCGTTGAGCCGGATGGATATACGCCGAACGTCATCGAGACAATTGACCAGACCATCGCGGAAAATTTAGTCCCGTACGGGGATGAGTCGAACGTACAGAATGTGATTGTAATCCAACTGGAATCTTTTGGAGATCCGTACGACTTTCCGGGAATTATCCTGGAAGAGGATCCGATGCCCTTTATCCGTTCTCTTATGAACGATTACAGCTCCGGCTATGTGGAAGTGCCTGTTTTCGGCGGACTGACGGTGAAAAGTGAATTTGAATTTCTGACGGGACTCAGCATTGAGAATCTGCCGCTCGGCTACAATCCTTATGTACAATATCTGTATGAGAACCCTGTGGACAGCCTGGCGCGTTATTTTAAGAGTACGGGGTTTGAAACCACAGCAATTCATAATTATCAGGGTGAGTTCTTCCAGAGGCACGAGGTTTATCAGCAGCTCGGCTTTGACTATTACGTTCCGTACGAATGCATGGCGGATATCATTAAGGATCCTTCAAGAATTTGGGGAAATGATTCCGTTTTTGTGAATCATATCGAGCAGGCGCTCGACCACAACGGCGATGGAAAGAATTTCGTGTTCGGCGTAACGGTGCAGATGCACGGAAACTACACGCCGCTTGACGAGGCAGACTATCCCATGCAGATCGGCGGAATTGAAAATAAGGACACAGAGGGAGCTATGGCGTACTATATCCAGCAGCTCCAGCAGGTGGACGAAATGATTAAAAATCTGATTGCAATGCTTTCTGCCAGAGAGGAAGCAACCTATGTCCTGTTTTACGGGGATCATCTGCCTTCGCTGTTTGGAGAGAGCAGAGAAGAAATTTCCAATGAGCAGAAGTATTCCACGCCGTATTTTACCTGGAACAATATGGGAATCATGAAGGCTGAAAATCATAAGGGCAGTGACGCGCAGAAATACACGCCGGATCTCAAGCTGTTCCAGCTTTCCACATTCCTGTGCAGAGACGAGCTGAACATCGACGGCTCTTACATGAACCGCTTCCACACGGCATATCGTGATCTGGAGCAATATGAGCAGGATTTTTCATCCATTCAGTATTATAAGCTGTATGATGAGAAGGATGCTGTGGATTTCAGCAACGAGCAGTATGAGATCGGAATTGTCCCGCTCACTGTAACGGAGATTGAGCGCTCCGAGGATTCCGAAAATTCTTACGTAATCAAAGGCAGCGGCTTCAGTCAGGACACCTATCTTTGCATAAATAACAAAACGGTTTATAAATTGGAGCCGGTGGATGAAAATACGCTGATTCTGAATGATTTTACCGACACGCTGGCGGAAGGAGACCGGTTTACGATCCGCATTATCGGAGAAAAGCTGGGAGAGGTATTGAAGGAGTCCGAGTCATATGAATGGAGCAGCTTTATTCGTTAAATTGCTGGAGGAACAGGGAACGGACATTGTATTCGGATATCCGGGCGGAACCGTCTTATCAATTTATGACGCCCTTTATCAAGAACGCAGACGCATCCGCCACGTCCGTACGGCCCACGAACAGGGTGCGGCGCATGCCGCAGACGGTTATGCGCGGGTATCCGGCAAGACGGGCGTCTGCATCGCAACCTCCGGTCCGGGAGCGACAAATCTTGTTACAGGGATTGCAAATGCGTATATGGACTCTGTTCCGATCGTATTTGTAACGGGAAATGTCCCGCTTCCGCTGATTGGCACGGACAGCTTCCAGGAGGTTGATATCACGGGGATTACGCTGTCCGTTACGAAGCACAATTTTATGGTAAAAACGCCGGAGGAGCTGGCGCCCTGTCTGCGGGCGGCTTTCCGGATTGCAAATACGGGCAGAAAAGGTCCTGTCCTGGTCGATATCCCGCGCGATATTATGGAAATGGAAATGCCGGACGGATCTGGTTTGGGATATGATTGGTCTGTTCGTTTAAAGCAAGCTCCGGAGATCGATCCGGCTCGCCTGGAGGAGGCCGTCTCGCTGATAGACGCTTCGAAGCGCCCGCTCATTCTTGCAGGCGGGGGGATTCGGAGCGCAGGCGCCGCCGGGATCCTTTTAGAATTGGCAAAGAAAATTCAGGCGCCGATCTGCTGCTCTCTGATGGCCGCCGGAGAGATTCCGTATTCCGAGCCGCTTTATCTTGGAAATTCTGGAGTATACGGGACTGCTTCCGCAAATGACGCGCTGCGCAGCTGCGATCTGATAATCGCTGTCGGAACGCGGTTCAGCAACCGCCTTGCGCCGGAGACAAAGGTGGACCATTCCCGCTGCAGAATGATTCATATCGATGCGGACCGTGCGGAAATCGGCAAGGTTCTGGAACCGGACTGCTATATCGTCGGAGACGCACGGGCCGTAACAGAACGGATCTGGGAAAAGGCGGCTCCGCATGGCGGCTGGTATTCTGCCGCGGCCCCGGAGCCGGAGGACTTTTACCTGAAGACGCTGCATGAGCTGTTTGGGGACGAGGCCTATATCGTGACGGACGTAGGCCTGCATCAGATGTGGGCGGCACGCCGGTATCCCTTTGAAAAAAGCGGACATTTTATCACCAGCGGCGGACTGGGGACGATGGGCTTCGGACTCGGAGCGGCAATCGGAGTTCAGACGGCGCATCCGGACAAGCCTGTGATTCTGATCACGGGAGACGGGAGCTTTCAAATGAATTGCAGTGAGCTTGCCACCGTCGCCCGGGAGAAACTGCCTATTTTAACGATTGTTGTCAACAACGGCTGCCTTGGCATGGTGCATGAGCTGCAGAAAAAGCTGTACCGCAGGCGATACAGTGAAACCGTGCTGAAGCGTGCGCCCAATTATGCAGCCCTAGCCAGAGCCTTCCACATCAAAGGCCGCCATGTCAGAACTGCGGAAGAATTTGTTAAATTTACAGCTGAGATAAAAGAACGCCGGATTCCGGCGCTGCTTGACATGGATATAAGGAGGAATATGGATGCTGAAAACGATTTCCGTTTTGGTGGACAATAAAGCAGGTGTACTTGCCAGAGTTACAAATCTCTTCAGCCGCAGGGGATATAATATTGACAGTCTTGCCGTGGGCACCGCAGATCGGAGTGATATTTCCCGGATTACTGTTATCGTGGAATGTGACGACCGGATTCTGGACCAGATCATTCATCAGCTGGAAAAGCTGATCTGCGTACATAAGGTCAAGGTTTTAAACGAGGAAAACAATGTGACCAGAGAGCTGGTGCTGATCAAGGTAAGAGCTGATGCGTCGGTACGCAGCGAAATCATTCAGATTGCCGAGATTTTTCGAGGAAGGATTATCGATCTTTCCCCGGAAACGGTAACGATCGAAATGACGGGAGAAGAACAAAAAACGTCGGCGCTTATGGAAATGATCCGGGATTACGGGATTCTGGAGGTGGCCAGAACGGGAAAGGTCGCGCTGGACAGAGGAACAGAGTACCTGGAATGTCTGGAGCAGGAGGAAGCGCCGCTATGAAGCGGATTTATCCGATCGACATTTTTCCGTGGGGCCGCCCGGAGGTATATCCGGAAAGTCAGGCAGAGCTGGAATTCCTGGAAGACGGGATTTTCGTATGTCTGTCGGCAAAGGAAAAAAATCCCAGATGCAGCGTGACTTTTCCGGGAGGCGAGGTCTACCGCGATTCCTGCATGGAATTTTTCTTTTGTCCGTGCCCGGAGCGTAATCCCGGATATTATAATTTTGAAACGAATGCGCTTGGAATGCTGTATGTGGGCTTTTCTCCTGATGGGACGCGCAGAATGTCCGCCCCAATCGCACCGGAGGAATACACCGGGAGGATTCCTACAGACGCGCACATTGACCAGAGCAGGGGAAGCTGGAGTGTCCGGTTTACCATTTCGTATGATTTTATCAGGAGCAGGGTGCCGGAATTTAATGAAAAGCGTCAGGAGTATATTACGGGGAATTTTTACAAATGCGGCGATTGCACGGAATTTCCCCATTATGCGGTATGGCATCCGATCGACTCGAACATTATTACGAAACCCGATTTTCACGTAGCGAAATATTTTGGAATAATTGAAATAAAATAAGATATTTTACCATGTTAAAAATATATCTCGTCAAAAGACACAAAATCAACACAAACTAATCGTATAGTAATCCTAGAGCATCACATTGATGCTGATTGCTCTCTCCCTCAATGTAGACCACAGGCTATTGTTCATCACTGTTCTCGCCTGTGGTCCTTTTTTTGTCTGTTCGCCGTTTAAAAATGTTAAAAATACTATTGACAACCAAATAAAACTGTATTATATTACAAACAGTTGTTAGCACTCGACGTCATAGAGTGCTAACAACCAAAAGGATGGTAGCTATGAGATATGAAGAGCTGGATGCTCGCAAAATGTCAATATTGAAAGCGATTATTGATGATTATATCGCAAGCGTGGAGCCCGTGGGCTCCAGAACGATCGCCAGGAAATATGATATGGGCCTCAGCTCTGCCACGATCCGCAACGAAATGGCAGATCTGGAAGAAATGGGGTATTTGTCACAGCCGCACACGTCAGCGGGAAGGATTCCGTCTGATAAGGGGTATCGTCTATATGTCGATAAGCTGATGGATCCGAATGAGCCGGTTCTGAAGCCTACGCAGGAAGATCTGGAAGCCATCAGGGATTTTATGCAGCGCCGGATTCACGAGCTGAATCAGATGGTACGCGCCGCATCTGAAATTGTATCCCGCATTACCCATTACACCGCCATCGGCATGGCGGGAAGCGTAAAGAAGCACGCGATCAAGGCGCTTCAGATCCTTTCGTTAGATATTCACAAGCTGCTGGTGGTTGTGGTGCTCGACAACGATATCATCAAGAATCAGATCGTAAAGCTGGGCCAGCCGCTTTTGCCTGAGGAGCTTTCCCGACTGAATGTGATTTGCGCGAATCTTCTGACAGGAAACAAAGCGGATGAAATTACAGCAGAGATTATCAACGATATTATAGCGCTTTCCGGAATCGACCGCGAACGGGTTCTTCCGATCGTAGAAGGAATTCTCGAATGTATAAAACAGTGTGATTCCGCAGAAATATATACGGAAGGCGCTGCCAATCTGCTGGAGCATCCGGAATTCAATAATCTTTCCAAGGCGAAAACACTGCTGGAGCTGCTGAACAAGGAAGAAGAGCTCGCAAAATTGCTGCACAGCTGCGAAGATGTGGACGCAAAGGGAATTGTCATTCGAATCGGAACCGAAAATGAACTCTTAGAGGTCAGCGACTGCTCCGTCATTACCGCAACCTACAGCGTGGACGGGATCAATCTGGGAACGATCGGAGTGATCGGCCCGACGAGAATGGATTACGGAAAGGTGATATCAGCGCTGGAATATGTCAGAAAGAGGCTGCTGTCTGAATAATTGGGAGGTATGACATGGACGAAGAACTGCAAAAGGAAAAAGATCCGGAAACGGAAAGTACAGAGAACATCGAAAATCCGGCTGAATCCACGCCGGAGCAGACTGTGCCGGAGCAGGCAGGACAAACTGAAAAACCTCAGGAAAGCGAAAATTCTGAAAAAAAAGAGAAAGAAAAAAGCTTTCTTGGAAAGAAAAAACAGAACGCAGAGCTTGGAAAGCTGCAGCAGCAGAATGAGGCCCTGAAGAAAGAAACGGAAGAATGGAAGGATAAATATACGCGTCTTGCGGCGGAATACGACAATTACAGAAAACGTACGGCAAGAGAAATCGATGCGCGGTATGATGACGCCAAAGCTGATGTATGGAAAAACGTTCTTGGGATTTTAGACGACTTTGAGCGTGCAATGCAGGCGGAAATTCTTCCCGAGTGCCAGAATTATAAGGACGGCGTGGCTCTGATTTATAAAAAGCTTTCCGATTTGATGACTTCTTCCGGTATCGAAGAGATCAAAGCGCTGCACGAGCCGTTTAATCCGGAAATGCACAACGCCGTTATGCACATAGACAGCGAAGAGGCAGGCGAAAATGAAGTGGTAGAAGTATTTATGAAAGGCTATAAATTAGGCGACAGAGTCATACGGCACAGTATGGTTAAGGTTGCCAATTAAATAATATAAATAGGAAAAAGGAATTAGAGGAGGAATAAATGATGTCAAAGGTAATAGGAATCGATTTGGGAACTACAAACTCATGCGTAGCCGTTATGGAGGGCGGTGAGCCCGTCGTAATCGCAAATGCGGAGGGCGCAAGAACGACGCCGTCTGTCGTGGCTTTTACAAGGGCGACTTCCAATAAAGCAAGCGAACGCCTTGTCGGCGAGCTGGCCAAAAGACAGGCGGTTACAAATCCGGACAGAACAATCATATCCATTAAACGTGATATGGGAACGGACAGAAAAATCACGATTGACGGCAAAACATACACGCCGCCGGAGATTTCGGCCATGATTCTCCAAAAACTGAAGGCTGATGCGGAAAGCTATCTGGGAACGACCGTATCGCAGGCCGTCATTACAGTACCGGCATATTTCAGTGATTCACAGAGACAGGCGACAAAGGATGCGGGCAGAATCGCGGGCCTGGAGGTTCTGAGAATCGTAAACGAGCCTACGGCTGCCGCACTGGCTTATGGGCTGGATAAAGAGCGTGATCAGAAGATCATGGTATACGATCTGGGCGGCGGTACGTTTGATGTTTCGATTTTGGAAATCGGAGACGGCGTCTTTGAGGTTCTTGCAACAAACGGAAATACGCGGCTTGGCGGTGATGATTTTGACCAGAAAATCATCGACTATCTCGTAGCGGAGTTCAAAAAAGAAAACGGAATCGATCTTTCTACGGATAAAATGGCGATGCAGAGGCTCCGTGAGGCGGCTGAAAAAGCGAAAAAGGAGCTTTCCGGCGTAACATCGACGAATATTATGCTTCCGTATATTACGGCGGATGCGAACGGGCCGAAAAACATGGATATCAATCTGACGCGGGCGAAATTTGACGAGCTGACGGCGGACCTTGTTGAAAAGACCATGGGACCGACGAAGCAGGCGATGAAGGATGCCGGTCTTACCCCGGAAAAAATTGATAAAGTTCTTCTGGTCGGCGGATCGACGAGGATTCCTGCGGTGCAGGAGGCTGTGAAGCGCTATCTCGGAAAGGAGCCGTTCAAGGGGATCAATCCGGACGAGTGCGTTGCAATCGGCGCTGCAATTCAGGCGGGCGTGCTGACCGGCGACGTCAAAGATCTGCTGCTTCTTGATGTAACGCCGCTTTCTCTCGGAATCGAAACGATGGGCGGAGTATTTACAAAGCTGATCGAGCGGAACACGACGATTCCTACGAAGAAGAGCCAGGTATTCTCTACGGCCGCGGATAATCAGACGAGCGTTGATGTACACGTCCTGCAGGGTGAGCGTGAAATGGCGGCATATAACAAAACGCTGGGCAGATTCCAGCTTTCCGGCATTATGCCGGCTCCCAGAGGCGTTCCGCAGATTGAAGTCACGTTTGACATCGACGCAAACGGAATCGTAAACGTATCCGCAAAGGATCTCGGAACGGGAGCGGAACAGAAGATTACGATCACCGCATCCTCGAACCTTACAGAGGAAGATATCAAGAAAGCGGTCAAGGATGCCGAGGAGTTTGCGGCGCAGGATAAAAAAGCAAAAGAAGCCGTCGACACGAAAAATATGGCGGATTCCGCTGTGTACCAGGCCGAGAAAATGGTCAAGGATCTGGGCGACAAGCTGGAAGCAGCCGATAAGTCTGAGATAGAGGCGGCAATTCAAAAAGTAAAAGATGCCATTACGGCGAATAACACCGACGACATGAAGCGTACCACGGAAGAACTGCAGCAGGCCTTCTATAAGGTGTCCGAGAAAATTTATAAGCAGAATCCGGGCGCGGCAGGAACGGATCCGGGACAGCAGGGCGGCCCTCAGGGCAGAGACGACACGGTCGTCGATGCGGATTATACCGTAGTGGATGATGACGACAGCAAGAAATAAGGTATTGTAAAAATCAATAAAATCTGATAGTATGAAGCCTCTGAATATGGGGCTTCATATTTCAATGAAAAGAGGAAATCAGCGATATGGCAGAGAAAAGAGATTATTACGAGATCCTCGGCGTTTCCAAGACGGCAACGGACGACGAAATCAAAAAAGCATACAGACGGCTTGCCAAAAAATATCATCCTGATTTAAACCCCAATAATCCCGAAGCGGAAGCCAGATTTAAAGAGGCCGGAGAGGCATACCAGATTTTGAGCAATCCGGAAACCCGTGCGAAATATGATCAGTTCGGTCATGCGGCATTCGATGGCGCAAGCGGTTACGGCGGGGGAGCCGGCAGCGGCTTCGGCGGGTTCGGCTTCGATGTCAACGATATCTTTGATTCCATCTTTGGAGGCGGCTTTGGCGGCTTCGGCGGCAATCGCGGCGGCAGGACGCCGCAGAGGGGGGCGGATCTCCGCGCCTCATTAGAGATTTCTTTTGAAGAAGCGGTATTTGGTACAGAGAAAGACATTACGATCAATAAAAGCGTGCCGTGTGACGCGTGCGAGGGGACCGGATCCAAATCCAAGGAAACAAAGCGCTGCTCGGTTTGCGGCGGCACGGGCCAGGTACAGGTCAAACAAAACACGCCCTTCGGACAGTTCATGAATGTCAAGACATGCGATAAATGCGGCGGTACAGGAAAAGCCGTGGACGATCCGTGCCAGGTCTGCAGAGGAAAGGGCTTCGTCCGGAAGGCTGTAAAGGTACATGTCAAGATTCCTGCCGGGATTGACAACGGCCAGGCCATTTCCATATCAGGCATGGGCGAGCCGGGTTCAAAAGGCGGAGCGCCGGGCAATCTGCTCGTATCCGTCAGAATCAGACCGCATAAAATCCTGGAGCGGGACGGATACGATATTCATGTAGAAAAGGTGATTTCCGTTGCGCAGGCGGCACTGGGAGATACGATCAAAATCGAAACGATCGACGGTCTCGTGGAACTGAACATTCCGGAAGGGACACAGAGCGGCGTTTCTCTCAGAATGCGGGGGAAAGGCGTGCCAAAGCTCCAATCCTCCGGAAGAGGAGATCAGTATGTCCATCTTACGGTAGAAATTCCAAAGCATCTCACCGAGAAACAAAAAGAACTGCTCCGTGAGTTCGACGCCGCAACGGGCGGCACACTTCAGAAGACCGAGGGAGAAACACAGGAACGAAAATCTTTTTTTGGAAAGAAAAAATAAATATAAAAAAACGGATGGAGGCTGATTATGGAAAAAGTCTTGAAAGCGCAATGGAATCCAAAGAAGGAATCCGAGGAAAAAGTCTTTGAAAACGTCACGTTTGAAACGGCCGTGCGGGGACTGGATGTTTTATACAGATCCGGTGGAGGCGCATATGAGCTCGACGTATGCGTAGACGGAAGGACTGTCGCGGTCGCGGCGCTTACCGGCACCGCCGGTTATCGCGATCTGGAAACGGTGCATGCGGAAATTCCGCCCATCGAGCCGGGCACCTATACCGTTTCGTTCCGAACGGACGGAAATCCGTATGTAGAGGAATTTATCTTTACGGAAAGCAGCTTCATGGAAAATGCAGGCGCCTATGAGCCGGCGGAGCCCTGCTTCCGCGAAACGGACAACGATCTGATTACGGCAACGGATTCCCTCGGCAGAACGCTCCCGGGAGCAGAGGAATGCGGGGAACCGAAGAAACGCTTTGTGGGGCTTTTTTACTGGACGTGGAGAAATCAGAATGTCAAAATCGAGCCGACAAATCTTTCAAAGGTTCTTCGGGAGCATCCGGATGCAGAATATGATATTCATCATCCCGCATGGAAAGAACATGAAAGCGTTCATTGGAACGAGCCGCTTTACGGATTTTACAGAAACGACGATCCGTACGTTCTGCGCAAGCATGCGCAATATTTTGCAAATGCGGGAGTTGACGCACTGTTTTTCGATACGACGAACGGTTCTCTCGTCTGGAAGGACGCATATATGGCGCTTTTGGAAGAATTCCATAAAGCCAGACTGGATGGAATCAAAACGCCGCAGGTGGCTTTTATTATGAATTTCGGCCCGATGCCAAGCACGCTGCACATGCTCCGTTCTTTATATCAGGATCTTTATAAGCCGGGCCTGTATCGGGACCTCTGGTTTCTGTGGGAGGGGAAGCCGCTGGTGCTTGCTTACCCTGAAGCGATCCCCCAGGAAGGAAAATCAGACTTTGATACGGCGCTTTTGAATGAAATTCGCAGCTTCTTTACATTTCGTCCGCCGCAGCCCATGTATGCGGGAGGCCCGCGCAGAGAGGATCAATGGGGCTGGCTGGAAATCGCGCCGCAGAACGGTTACGTGAAAAAACCGGACGGAAGATACGAAATGTGTACCGTCGGCGTAGCGCAGAATGCGCGCGACGGCAGAATCTGCACGCATTTCAACGATAAGGGAACGTACGGCAGAAGCTATACGGCACGCTTTAAACACGAAAAGCTGACGAAGGATTCTTATAAATACGGCTACAATGTCCAGGAGCAATGGGACAACGCAATTGCAATGGATCCCGATTTTATATTCGTGACGGGATGGAACGAGTGGATGATGGGAAAATTCCCAGGAGAGCCGTGGGTTCTGGATAAAAACAGTACGCAGATTGGTTTTGTTGATCAATACGACTACGAACACAGCAGAGATATCGAGCCGGACTGCGACGGATATCTTGACCTGTATTATATGCAGCTGACGGCGAACATCCGTCGTTATAAAGGGCTCCAGCATATAGAAAGAAGAAATGCGGAGAAAACGATCGATCTTAAGAATTTCCACGACTGGGACGACGTGCGGCCGGAATACTACACGCAGAAGGGAACCGCGGCACACCGCGATTATCCTGCGCTCGGAACGCAGCTGCACTACACAAACAACAGCGGCATTAACGACTTCATCCTGGCAAAATACGCGTATGATAAAGATTTCATTTATTTTTACGTGGAATGCGCGAAGGATATCGTACTCGGGCATAAGAACGCGATGACGCTGCTCCTGGATACCGACCGGCGAAAAGAAACCGGCTGGGAAGGATACGATTATAAAATCATTTCCGGGAAATGCTTCTCCATGATCCGCGGCAGCCTGGAATATAGGGGCGACGTGGAAACCTCGGTTGAGGGGAACCGTATGGCGCTGCGCATCCCGAGAGAGACGATCGATTTTGAAAAGGACAAAAAGCCCGATTTTGAATTTAAATGGATCGACAACATTGAAATGGCCGATGTCATGGAATTTTACCGCGACGGAGACTGTGCACCGTTCGGCAGATTCAATTACGTGATGTAAATAAAAAGAAAGGAGCGTGTACGGAATGCTGAATATCGGGTGCCATCTCTCAAGCGCAAAGGGGTATCTGCATATGCTTCGGGAGACTGAATCCATCGGGGGCAATACGTTTCAGTTTTTTACGCGCAACCCGAGGGGCGGTCAGGCAAAACCGATTGATCCGGAGGATGCCGCAGCGTTCCGCGCAGAGGCGGAGGAGAAAAAGTTTGCGCAGATTTTGGCACATGCGCCGTACACGCTCAATCCCTGCGCGTCGAAGGAAAGCGTTCGGGAATTTACCAGAAATACGATGGCAGACGATCTTGCGCGAATGGAGTATACACCGGGAAATCTGTATAATTTCCATCCGGGAAGCCATGTCGGACAGGGAATTGAGGCTGGCATCGAAATGATTGCAGCAATGCTGAACGAAATTCTGAAGCCGGAAATGCATACGACCGTGCTGCTTGAAACCATGGCGGGAAAGGGCAGTGAGATCGGTTCCCGTTTTGAAGAACTTCGCGCAATCATGGACAGAGTGACGCTTTCTGAAAAACTCGGAATCTGCTTGGATACCTGCCATGTATACGACGCCGGATATGATATTGTAGGTGATCTGGACGGAGTATTGGAAACGTTTGACGCAATCATCGGTCTTGACAGGCTCAAGGCGATTCATATCAATGACAGTAAAAACCCGTACGCAAGCCATAAGGACCGCCATGAAAAAATCGGGGAGGGATCGATCGGAACAGATGCGTTCCGCCGGATCATTACCCATGAAAAGCTGCGCGGTCTTCCGTTCCTGCTGGAAACGCCGAATGAGCTGGACGGCTACAAGGCTGAAATTACGCTTTTAAAGGAATTATACAATGCAAGCCCTTTCTCTGCTGCAATATGATATTTTAAAGGACGTTCCGCACTGCTTTACGACGCGCCTGGGGGGCGTATCGAAGGGCGGGCAGTCGTCTTTGAATTTAAGCTTTTCTCGGGAGCCGTCCAGGAAGAACGTACTCGAGAATTACAGGCGCGTTTCGGAAGCGCTTGGCGTTGCCTTTGAAGGTATGACGCACGTTCCGCAGCACCACGGAGATCATGTGCTTGTCGTTACGGAGAAAGAAACCGGGAGCGGAATTACGAAGCCGTATCCAGACGGAGCGGAAGCTTACGGCTATGATGCCATGATCACCGATGTCCCGGGAACCGTGCTCTGTACGCTGCATGCGGACTGCGTGCCGGTGCTGCTCTATGATCCGCAGAATAATGCGGTCGGAGCGGTGCATTCCGGATGGCGCGGCACGGTACTGAAGATTGCGGCGAAAACGGTGGAAAAAATGGAATGCGTCTACGGAACGCTGCCCTCTGAGCTGCGAGCGGTAATCGGTCCGTCGATCGGAATGGATTGCTTTGAGACGGATGACGACGTATACGAGGCGCTGCAAGAATCGTTCGGGCTTTTCCCGGAGGGCGGCGATCTTTTTTACAGAAAAGGAAAGAAATATCACATTTCAGTGTCCGGCTTCGTTTATCGGACGCTTTTAGAGGCTGGGCTGCTCGCGCAAAATATTTTTTACGACACAAGATGTACTTTTGCGGATGAGAAGCTCTTTTTCTCTCACAGAAGGGACAGGGGCGATACCGGAGCAATGGCAGCCGTCATCTCGGTCAGGAGCGGAAGCGTATGAGAAGCAGACGGTTGTGTTTTTCCATTTGTATTTTTGCCGTTTTGCTTTCGTTTTTATTTTCTTCCTGCGAAAATCCTTATCTTCAGGAAGAACGGCCGCTCCCAACACTGAATATTCCAGAAGCTTCTCCGGCTCCGACAGACGGAAACGGGGCAGAAAGTGTATCCGGAAATCTTGTTCTTGGAATTTATGATTATGATACGCTGAATCCGCTGACGACAGAAAACGAGGCGCTGCGAAGATACTTGACGCTCGTCTACGAATCGCTTGCCGTACCGGGAAAAGACGGTGCGCCCACTCCGCAGATTGCACGCGATTGGAGTACGACGGACGGCGGAATTACTTGGAAAATTACGATCCGGGAGGACGTGACCTATCATGACGGCTCTGTGTGTACCGTGTACGACGTGAAGAATACACTCGAATGGATTGCCGAGCACGGGGGGGCATATGCGGATTGCGCCAAAGGAATTTCCGGATTCAACATTCTTTCGCAATTTGAGCTTGAAATTATCCTGGCGGCGCCCGATGCGTTTTTGCCGTGCAAATTGATCTTTCCAGTTATCAAAAGCGAAGACCTCGGAAATTTTACTCAGCCAAACGGGACGGGACGGTATCGGTATGCCGGCACGAGTGAGGGAGGCTCGTTCCTGTTCCAGGTGAATCAGGAGTATTACGGAGCCTTTCCACGGATTGCCTCGCTGGAAATCCGGAATTATGAAAGCGCCGCCGCGCTTTATGAGGGGGATGCTGACGTGATGCTGTGCTTTGACGACAATGTGATCCGATATGCAAAACGCGCGGGCTATTCCGTTTGCCAATATACCGACGGCCTCCTTTCTTGCCTCCTGCCGTCGGCGAATACGGATTTGGCGGTACGGCAGTATATCAGCTCTGCGCTGGACCGGAGACTTTTGATCAATGCGGTCGTCAGCGGAGGAGGGACTGCCAAATTGCTCCCAATTGCGGAAGGAACATACTATCGTAAGCATCAGGACTCGTTTCCTGAAGAGACTGTGGGCAGCAAGCCGTCTGCCGTAACGCTGATTGTGAATGAAGCGGACAAAGATCTTATGCGCCTTTCTTCGGTTCTTCGTTCCCAGCTGGAGGACCTGGAGATTGAATGCACGGTGACATCCTATAAAACGGAGGAGTATGGCGCCGCCATAGCCGCAGGGAATTATGATTTTGCACTTCTGAACCTCCAGATCGGCCTGTGGCCGGATTTGTATGAATTGTTTGCAAGCGACGGCAGTTTGAATTATAATGGGTATTCGGACGCTTCGATGGACAGCCTTCTGCGCTCCCTGCGCACGGCGTATCGCGATGCGTCGGTAAGCGGCGTTACGGACTTTGCCTCTTTTGCGCTGTATGCGGAAGCGCAGCTTGATAAAATTGCGCTGCGCGCGGAGGAAACGCTTCCTTTGATCGGCCTGTATTCCAGAAATGCATCGGTGCTTCTGAAGGATACGGTCAAGGGCGTAGATTCTTTCAATTTTACTTTTTGGAATACGCTGGAATCCTTTGATTCCTGGTATGTGGAAACGGAATGAGGGCAGACGGTATGAAACGTTTTAAAAATAACCTGGGCAAAAAGGATGCGGTGCTTTTTATCGCCGGAATTCTGGCTTCCGCTTTTTTTTTGGCGGTCGATCTGATCGTTAAGCAGATTATCATTGAGAAAGTGCTGTACGGCAGCGAGATTGTTGTAATCAAAAATTTTTTCAGCATTACGCATATCCGCAACACGGGTGCGGCGTGGGGAATCTTTTCCTCGAAAACTGAAATTCTTACAATTGTCACCATTATTTGCTCGGTTTTGATTTTTTATTTGATTTATGCCTCTACAGTCAATAAAACCGTAATGTTTTGTTTTTCCGCCATATTGGGCGGGGCGTGCGGAAATCTGACGGAACGCCTCCGCCTGGGATACGTGACAGATTTCCTGGCGTTTCGTTTCTTCGGATATGATTTTCCGAATTTTAATGTTGCCGATATGTGCATCACGGTCGGCTGTATCGTATTGGCATTTTATATCATTTTTCTTCACCGAAAAGGGACGCCGCTCTTCCGGGAAGGGACTGCCGCGCACCGGATTTTTAAAGAATGACGATGTGCGGCGAAGCAGAGTGGCAGGAGGAAGCTTTTACGGTAACGGCGGGGCCGGAAGCTGCGGGCATACGTCTGGATGTATTTTGCCATTCCATCCCTGCGTCCGGAATCACAAGCAGAAATTATGCGCAGAAGCTGATTGAGGCCGGACACATTACGGTGAACGGAAAATGTTACCGCACCAATTATAAAGTGAAAGCCGGGGATGAAATCCGCTTCGTGCTGCCGCCGCCGGAGCCGCTGGATGTCCTGCCGGAAAACCTGCCGCTTGATATCGTGTATGAGGACCGGGATCTGCTGGTGATCAATAAGGCAAGGGGAATGGTCGTACACCCTGCGCCGGGAAATTATAGCGGGACGCTGGTCAACGCGCTTTTATACCACTGCAGAGATTTATCGGATGTGAACGGCGTTATCCGCCCGGGGATCGTACATAGAATTGATAAAGATACGACGGGGCTTCTCGTCGTGGCAAAAAATAACGCGGCACATCTATCTCTGGCGGAACAGTTAAAAAACCACGGGATCAGAAGAGAATACATAGCCATCGCAGAAGGCGTGCTGCGCGAAGATTCCGGAACGATCGACCTCGCAATCGGCCGCTGCCCATCGGATCGGAAAAAGATGGCGGTTCGTAGGGAAGCCGGCAGAGAAGCTGTTACACATTTTTCTGTTTTAGAGCGTCTGAAAGGGCATACGCTGGTAGCATGCCGCCTGGAAACAGGGAGGACGCATCAAATCCGCGTCCATCTGGCTTATATCGGACATCCCCTAGTAGGGGATCCGCTCTACGGAACAAAGGAGACGCATGGCATGTCCGGTCAGGCGCTGCATGCAAGAACGCTTTCTTTTATTCATCCTGCCTCCGGCGTGCCGGTGTCGTTTTCGGCTGAGCCCCCGCAGGATTTCTCCAGACTAGCCTCAGGGTTGTCCGATTCTGTTTCGTTTACAATATAAATCGGTCTTTTTTTTACTTCGAGATATGTTTTTGCCAGATATTGTCCGAGAATTCCGATCGCGAACAGCTGGATCCCGCTGAGCATCAGTATGATGCAAACCATAGAGGGCCAGCCGTAAGCGGAGCCGCCCCAGATCAGCTGACGCACGATGATTACAAGGATGGCGATAAAAGAAATTGCACAAAACAAAATCCCGATTATGGAGGAAACGAAAAGCGGCATAGTGGAAAACGCTACGATCCCGTCAATAGAATACGCGAGAAGCTTCCAAAAGCTCCATTTTGTTTCTCCGTGGGCGCGCTCAATATTTTCGTACTCCAGCCATTTCGTACGAAAGCCCACCCAGCCGAATATTCCTTTTGAAAAACGATTGTATTCTCCAACATCCAGAATCGCGTTCACCATTTTGCGTTTCATCAGCCGGTAATCGCGCGCTCCGTCTACAACCTCCGTTTTGCTGATTTTTCGCATGACTCTGTAAAACATCCGCGCAAAAAAAGAACGGATCGGCGGTTCGCCCTTTCGCGTCACTCTTCGCGTAGCAGCGCAGTCATACCCTTCTTTTTCGATTGCATGGAGCATATCGGGAAGGAGCGACGGCGGATCCTGCAAATCAACATCCATTATCGCAACATAATCTCCCTTTGCATTTTTTAAGCCCGCGTACATGGCGGCTTCTTTGCCGAAATTTCTGGAAAAGGAAACGTATCGGACACGTTTGTCGCTTTTTGCAAGACGCCTCAATATACTGACCGTATGATCCTTGGAGCCGTCGTCTATAAATAAAAATTCGAAATCGACCTCCGTCATGCTGTCGGCGACCTTGGCGGTCTCCTCCCAGTAATGCGGGATTGCTTCTTCCTCGCAATAGCATGGCACGATGACCGAAATCAGCTTCTTTCCCATTCTAAAATCCGTCCTTTATCCTGTTTCATGATAAAAATTTTATATCACGGGCAGTATTATACTATCAAGCGGACGTTTATGCAAATCGGAATAAAGCGCCTTTGGGAATTGGCCTGCCGATTTGCGGGCATATTAACGTTAGTATCGCTTTTTGCGCGTGCTGTCTCATCTAAAATTGTAGGTTTGTCAAACATATGTTACAGTGAGGATAAAAAATCTTCCAGCATTTGGTTTGGTGTTTTCCAACCCAGCGGTCTCATAGGAAAGCGGTTGTAGTCCCTGCGATTATAAAGCTTGAGCT
>ERZ1673695.629-NODE-629-length-50327-cov-8.185372_pt1 | contig 50327 bp, 44 predicted proteins | sample MGYA00580225_ERZ1673695 | MGnify/ENA primary metagenome ERZ1673695 (study PRJEB41218, sample SAMN15661739) | gut metagenome | host: Homo sapiens | place: Canada: London | collected 2015-08-20/2019-03-30 | study: EMG produced TPA metagenomics assembly of... | reverse complement strand
ATTAGAACCTGAATCTAACGCGTCTGCCAATTCCGCCATATCCGCATATTCTGTTTTGTTCGTGAGCCGTGACGCTCGGAACGATAGTTATTATACCAGATATGGCAGAATTGTCAAGCATTATTTTTAATTTTTCTCGACAAAATTTTGCTTGAAAATTGATGCATTCTGAATGGCAGCTGCAGGGCGAAATTTTTGCCAAAGTGTGATACAATAAACAGGACGCGCCGGGAGGGTGTCCTGCGCGCAGACTGAGAAAACGAGGGAAATGCAGAATGTTCAATATCATTATTTTCCTGCTGGGAGCAGGCATCATGTTCTTTATGGCTCTGCGCAGTGTGCTGGCACGGCGCAGGCTGTGCACGCAGGGGCAGAAGGTCACGGCCACGGTGGAGGGCACCGTGCAGAGCCGGGATGGCGGTGCCTATGTGCTGGCCTTTACCACCGCAGGCGGCAGCCATCGGCTGCACTACCCGAAGCCTGCGCGGGGCAAGAGCTTTGCGGTGGGGGATACCGTCACCTTATACTATGACCCCGAAAACCCGGAAAAAATGTATGTAGAAGGCGACCGGGCCACGCTGGGAGCCGAGGTGTTGTATACCGTGATAGGTGTGGCCCTGCTGGTGCTGACCGTGGGCATTGCCCGCTGAAAGGGGAAAAGAAGATGAAACTGGAACATTTTGGCATGGCTGAGCCGGGCGACTGCCGGCTGGTATTCACAGCCGGTGCCGAGGAACTGGCGGCAGCCGTTGCACAGGTGCAGGCGGAGCCGGACGCGCCGCAGGAAGAGGACGGTCTGCTGACCGAGGCGGTGAATCGCACCATTCTTGGCGGCTTTTCGGCGCTGTATGAGCAGCTGGTGCGGGAGTACCATGTGGTGCCGGTGACCGACCCGGATTTTGAATTGCTGGCGGTGAACCGGGCCGAGGGCTTCCGGGCGGGTGCGCAGTTCTACGCGCTGCCGCCGCTGGAAGTGGGAGCATACACCGGTTTCGTGCAGCCCATTGAGCCGCACCCCATCCGGCAGCTGACCATTGAACTGGAGATCAACCGTCACCACGGCGACGAAGAACGTGCAGCCGATGCAGCGGGCAAGGCGGCGCTGCGGCAGCAGGTGGCCCGCGAGATCTGGGCACAGCGCTGTGCCCAGGCTGAGCAGCGGGCACGCAAGGAGCTGGTATGGCAGCTGGGCGATGCAGTGAAAGGCCCGCTGCCAAAGCAGCTGGTGGGCGGTAACTATTTTGCCGAGCAGCGCCAGTTCAACCTGAGCCTGCAGGCCAATGGCATCAACTTTGACCAGTTCCTTAAAGTGCGCGGCCAGACGGTGGAAGAGTTCCGTGCATGGCTCCACGCGCAGGCAGAGCGCAAGCTGCGCAGCTGGTTGGGGCTTCTGCTGGTGGCAGAAAAGGAGGGCCTTGCACCCACGGATGCCGAGGTGGAAGCAGCCGCTGCCCACTGGGATGCCAAGCTGGACGGCGAGCGCACCTTCCCCGCCAACGATGCACGCAAGGTGCGCCAGCGTCTGGCCCGGGAGAGGGCGGAGCAGTTCATCGTGGAGCACTCTACCCTCACGCCGCCGCCCGATGAACCCATCGTGCAGAAAGTTGAAAGCAAATAATAACAAAAAGGAGCGATGCAGCGCATCGCTCCTTTTTGTTATTATTATCAGGAACTCTCAGGTCTCCACGCCCTCGAACTGGCTGTTGTAGAGCTTGGCGTAGAAGCCGTTTGCAGCAAGCAGCTCGTCGTGGCTGCCCTGCTCCACAATGTGGCCGTCCTTCATCACAAGGATCACGTCCGCCTCGCGGATGGTGGAAAGGCGGTGCGCCACAATAAAGCTGGTACGGCCCTGCATCATGCGGGCAAAAGCTTTCTGGATACGCACCTCGGTGCGGGTATCGATGGAGGAGGTGGCCTCGTCCAGGATCAGCATCGGCGGCAGGCAGAGCATCACGCGGGCAATGCACAGCAGCTGCTTCTGGCCCTGACTGATGTTGCCGCCGTCCTCGGCGATGACGGTATCGTAGCCCTCCGGCAGGCGGCGGATGAAGCTGTCTGCATGGGCGGCTTTGGCTGCTGCCACGATCTCTTCAAGGCTTGCATCCGGCTTGCCGTAGGCAATGTTTTCCCGCACGGTACCGGCCCGCAGCCATGTATCCTGCAGCACCATGCCGTAGCTGCCGCGCAGGGAAGCGCGGGTCACATCCCGGATGTCGGTGCCGGACACCTTGATGGAACCGCCGTTCACATCATAGAAGCGCATGAGCAGGTTGATGAGGGTGGTCTTGCCGCAGCCGGTAGGGCCGACGATGGCAATGCGCTGGCCGGGCTTTACGTCGAGGGAAAGGCCCTCGATCAGCGGGCGGTCGGGCAGGTAGCGGAAGGAAACATCCTCCAGCTGCACATGGCCGTCCGGCTGCAGCACGGAGGCGTTCTCGACTTCCGGCACCTGATCGTCGGCATCCAGCAGCTCAAACACGCGGGCGGCGCAGGCCAGAGCATTCTGCAGCTCGGTGACTACACCGGAAATTTCATTGAAGGGCTTGGTGTACTGGTTGGCATAGCTCAAAAACACGCTCAGCTGGCCGATGGTGATGCCGCCCCGCACCGCGTACACGGCACCCACAAGGCCCACGCCTGCGTACACGATGTTATTCACAAAGCGGGTGGCGGGGTTGGTCAGGCTGGAAAAGAAGATGGCCTTCAGGCTCACGTCCTGCAGACGGCCATTCACCTCGTCAAAGGCGGTAAGGCTCTCGGCCTCGTGGCCGAAGGCCTGCACCACCTTCTGGCCCTCGATCATCTCGTTAACCAGCGCGGTCTGCTCGCCGCGCACGGTGCTCTGGCTCTGGAAGTAACCATAGCTGCGCTTGGCAAGGAAGCTTGCCACCACGAGGCTCAGCGGGGTGATGCACACCACCACCAGCGTGATGGGCACATTCTCGCTGAGCATGAACAGCAGGGTGCCGAGGATGGTCAGAACGCCGCTGAACAGCTGTGTAAAGCCCATCAGCAGGCCGTCCGCAAAGGTATCCACATCGGCCACCATGCGGCTGACGATATCGCCGGAGGGATGGCTGTCGAGGTAGGAAAGCGGCAGGGTCTGAATTTTGCGCAGGGCTTCGTTGCGCAGGTCGCGGCTGACAAGAAAGGTGATGCGGTTGTTGCACACGCTCAGCAGCCACTGTGCAAGAGCGGCCACACCTGCAACCACCAGCACCTCGATGATAATGCGCATCACACCGCCAAAATCTACGGCACCCTTGCCCAGCATCATATCAATGGCGCTGCCGCAGAGGATGGGAATATACAGCTGTGCGCCCACGCTCACAGCGGCCACCACAAGGCTGCACACCACAAACAGGGAATAAGGTTTGATCTTGCTCAGAACACGGGTCAAGGTGGCCTTGCGCTGCTGCGGGGTCAGCTTTGTTTTTGCTTTTGCACTCATTTCTGCGCATCCCCTTTCTTGAACTGGCTCTCGTAGATCTCCTCGTAGACGGGGCAGGTCTGGCGCAGCTGGTCGTGGGTGCCGATGCCCACCAGATGGCCGTCGTCCAGCACCAGAATTTGATCCGCGTGTTGCAGGCTGGCGGCGCGCTGGCTCACGATGAACACGGTCAGGCTGCCGGGCAGAGCAGCCAGTGCCTTGCGCAGGGCGGCATCGGTGGCGTAGTCCAGTGCGCTGGCGCTGTCGTCAAGGATCAGAATTTCCGGCTTGCTCACAAGGGCGCGGGCGATGGTCAGGCGCTGCTTCTGTCCGCCGGACAGGTTGCGACCGCCCTGCTCCACAGGCTCGTCCAGCCCAAGGGGCTTGGCTTTGACGAACTCCGCAGCCTGTGCTGTTTCCAGTGCAGCCCACAGGTCCGCATCGGTGGCATTCTTGTTGCCCCACAGCAGGTTGGAGCGGATGGTGCCGCCAAAGAGCTGGGCCTTCTGCATGACCATGGCTGCCTTGCCGCGCAGTTCTTCACGGGGATAGTTCCGGGCATCGCGGCCCATGATCTCCACCGTGCCCTCGGTGGCATCGTAGAAGCGGGGGATCAGGTTGACAAGGCTGGATTTGCCGCTGCCGGTACCGCCGATGACACCAATGGTCTGGCCGCGCTTTGCAGTGAAGCTGATGTCGGAAAGGCTGGGTGCACCGGCACCCGCATAGGTCAGGCTTACATGCTCAAAGCGCACGGCATCGCCGGATTTTTCGGCGGGCACCTCGCCCAGAAGTTTTTCCGGAAAGGCCATGCCGGGCGTGGTGTCCAGCACAGCCTGCACGCGGCCTGCGCAGGCCAGCGCCTTGCTCACCTGCACGATCAGGTTTGCCAGCTTGACCAGCTCCACAAGGATCTGGTTCATGTAGTTCACCAGCGCGATCACGTCGCCGGAAGCCATGCCACCCACATTGATCTCAATGCTGCCCACATATAGCAGTGCCACAATGGCAATGTTGATGAGCACATAGGTCAGCGGGTTCATCAGGGCAGAGATATGGCCTACATGGAGCTGCATCTTGGTCAGCAGGTCGTTGGCATTCTCAAAGCGCTCTACCTCGCTCTTTTCCTTATCAAAGGCGCGCACCACGCGCACGCCGGTCAGGTTTTCGCGGGTCAGGCCCAGCACCCGGTCAAGGCGATTCTGTACCGTCTTGTACAGGGGCCGGGTAGCAGCCATGATGCCGAACACCACCACGCTCAGCAGCGGGATGGTCACTACAAAGATCAGCACTGCACGGGAATTCACCGTAAAGGCCATGACCATGGCACCGATCACCACGAACGGGCTGCGCAGGAACAGGCGTAAAAACAGGTTCAGGCCGCTCTGCACCTGATTCACGTCGCTGGTCATACGGGTGATCAGGGTGCTGGTGCCGAGGGTGTCCATCTCGGTAAAGCTCAGGGTCTGGATGTGCTCAAACAGGGCGTGGCGCAGAGCTGTGGAATAGCCCACGGCCGCCTTTGCGGAAAAATACTGTGCCGTCAGGCTGCAGGCAAGGCCGATCATGGCCAGCAGCAGCAAAATGCCGCACCGCACAAGAATATAGTGGAAGTCGTGGGCGGCAATGCCGATGTTCACGATATCCGCCATGACCAGCGGCACGAACAGGTCGAACGTGGCTTCCAGCATCTTGAAAAGGGGCGCAAGCACGCTCTCGCGCTTGTAGTCCTTCAGATAGCCTAGCATCTTGTTCAAGGCGATACTCCTTCTTTCTTGCTTTCTTGCATTATAAGGTTTATGAAATCCTACTTATTATAGCGTACAAAAACTTAAAAAGCCATAGAAAATGTTTTTATTGCAAAAGTGTGCTGAAAACCGCCGGGCAAAATGCCGAAAACGGTTGAAACCAGGGTGGGGGTATGCTACAATGATTTTAAATATTGCACAAAAGGGGAAACAGGAATGCTGATAAGTTTGGTCGTTCCGTGCTACAATGAGGAAGAATCACTTCCCATTTTTTATAAAGAGGCCAGCAAGATCGCACAGCAGATGGGAATATCCCACGGAGCAGATTTTGAGTTCATCTTTGTGGATGACGGCTCAAAAGACCGCACACTGCAGATCGCGCGGGAATTGCACCGGAAAGATGCCCGTGTGCGGTACATCTCCTTCAGCCGGAACTTTGGCAAGGAAGCAGGCATTTATGCCGGATTAAAAGCGGCAAAGGGCGATTATGTAGCAACGATGGATGCGGATCTGCAGGACCCGCCCTCGCTGCTGCCGGAAATGCTGGAGCTGCTGCTCTCCGGCGAATATGACTGCGCGGCCACCCGCCGCACGACACGCGAGGGTGAACCGCCCGTTCGCAGCTGGTTTGCCAAAAAGTTTTATCAGATCATCAATAAGCTCTCGGATACAGAGATCGTGGATGGAGCAAGAGACTTCCGCCTGATGAGCCGCAAAATGACTGATGCCGTGCTGAGCATGGCGGAATATAACCGCTTCAGCAAGGGCATTTTCAGCTGGGTCGGCTTTAAAACAAAGTGGATCGACTACAAAAACGTAGAGCGTGTGGCGGGCACAACAAAGTGGAACTTCTGGGGTCTGCTCAAATATTCGATCGAAGGCATTGTGGGCTTTTCCACAGCTCCACTGCTGATGGCGGCGGGCCTTGGCCTTGCCTTTTGCGTATTGGCGTTTGTAGGCATCATAATCGTGGTGGTGCGTGCACTGATGTTCGGCGACCCTACTTCCGGCTGGCCGAGCCTTGTCTGCATCATCCTTTTGTGCAGTGGTGTGCAGTTGCTGTGTACGGGCATTGCGGGCGAGTACCTTGCCAAAACGTATCTTGAAACAAAGCACAGACCGATCTATATTGCTGCTGAGACCGAAGAAGATCTGGACGCAGAATAAGGCGTTTCAGGAAAAATGTATTTTTAACGGGGTGCCAGAAGAAGCTGATCTGGCACCCTGCTTTTTTTGAGCAGGGAAAAATGGATACATACAGATAGGCGTTGTACCCAAAGCCATTTCCTGCTATACTAAAAATTGACTAGAAACTGGAAGAATGGTGAGCAGATGGCAAAAAGACAAGACGGCGGCATCCGGCTGCGCCCGGTGGGCACCCGCAAGCATCGGCAGAACGCTCCGGCCTACAGCCCGGCGGGTACCGGCTGCCCGGCCTTTGAGCAGGCAGTGGAAAATTTATATAAAGGCCAGAACGAAGAAAGCTTCTGGACGCTGATGGGCGCTTTGAACTATGCACTGGAAATGGAGACCCATGTTCTGGTGCCGCTGCGCACGGCACTGACGGTGCACAACACGCCTGCACCGTGGACGGAGCATCCGGTGCCCACGGCAAAGGCTAAGGACCTGCAGCTGTGGACCCTGCGCAACGAGAAGGGCCGCACATGGCTGCCTATGTTCACCTCTGCAGCTGCGGCCTGCGCCGACCGCAGCACTTCTGCCCGGCCAATGGCAGATTACACCCTGCAGGATGCCATGGAGCTGGCCCTTTCCACTGAGGGGATCGACGGCGTGGTGCTGGACCCGTGGAGCCACTCGGCTACGCTGGACGGCGCTCTGCTCAACGGTTTGCTGCACGCGGGCCATACGCCGGAAGACCCCGGTGATGAGAAAGCGGATGCCGGAAAGGAAGCCGCCCGCAAGGGCAACTGGGCGCAGGCTGTGGAATGCTTTGAAAAAGCAGCCGAGCTTGGCAGCGCCATGGGACTTGCCCTGCTGGCAGACTGTATTTATAAGGGCCGCGGCACCCGCACGAACCGTGCCAAGGCCCGCCGCATGTGGAAGGAAGCAGCAGACAGCGGCGAGATCTTATCCAACATTGCACTGGGCGATGACTGCGCTGCCCGGGGCGACAATGGCCGGGCACTTTTGTATTACCGCCGTGCCCGCTCCAACGCAGCCCATATGCCGGATATCGAGTACACTCCGCAGGTGTGCCTGCGTGTGGCCCAGACCGAAACGCGCTACACCAGCCGCAAAAAGGCGCTGGCACTGGCCGCAGAAGCAAGGCAGGGCTTTGCCATCAAGGCCCGTGAGCACGAGCCGGACGCAGAGCAGTGGCTGGCCGAAGCCGACCAGCTCATCCGGGAACTGACCAGTGAACTGCCTACCCGAGCCACAGCTTACGACATGGAATCTTTACAATTGGACTAAAAAATCGTCATATCGGGACGGTAAGATATACTCGGAAATGATTTGAAGAGCTGCGCCCAAGATGCACAGCACCGGAGAGGAAACAGACAGTATGAGCAAAGTAATCGGCATCGATCTCGGCACGACCAATTCCTGCGTGGCAGTGGTGGAGGGCGGCAAGCCCGTGGTCATCACCAATGCGGAGGGTGAGCGCACCACCCCCAGCGTTGTGGCTTTCACGAAGGACGGTGAACGTCTGGTGGGCGGTGCGGCCAAGCGCCAGATCGCCACAAATTCCGGGCGCACCATCTCCAGTATCAAGCGCCATATGGGCAGTGACTACCGGGTGCACATCGACGGCAAAGACCTGACCCCGCAGGAGATCAGCGCCATGATTTTGGCCAAGATCCGCCGCGATGCCGAGAGCTATCTGGGCGAGCCGGTGACCGAAGCGGTCATCACGGTGCCCGCCTACTTCGACGACAGCCAGCGCAAGGCTACGCAGGATGCAGGCCGCATTGCAGGCCTGAACGTGCTGCGCATCATCAACGAGCCTACTGCTGCCGCTGTGGCCTATGGTTTGGATAACGAAGCGGCGCAGAAGATCCTCGTCTACGACCTCGGCGGCGGCACCTTTGATGTGTCCATCATCGAGATCGAGGACGGGACCTTTACGGTGCTTGCCACCGGCGGCGACACCCATCTGGGCGGTGACGACTTCGATCAGCGCATCGTGGAATATGCCGTGGCCGAGTTCAAAAAGTCGGATCGCATCGACCTCTCCCGCGACCCGGCAGCTATGGGCCGGCTGAAAGAGGAAGCCGAAAAGGCAAAGAAGGAGCTTTCTGCCGCGCCGTCGGCACAGCTGAACCTGCCCTTTATCGCAGTGGGCAAGGACGGCCCTCACCACTTGGATATCTCGCTTTCCCGCCCGCAGTTCGAAATGATGACCGGCGACCTGCTGGCCCGCACAGTGGCTCCCGTGCAGAATGCGCTGCGGGATGCAGGCATTTCTGCCAGCCAGCTGGGCAAGGTGCTGCTGGTGGGCGGCAGCACCCGGATGCCTGCGGTGGAGCGTCAGGTGAAGGAGCTGCTGGGCTGCGAACCCAGCCACAGCCTGAACCCGGACGAGTGTGTTGCCATGGGTGCGGCTGTGCAGGGCGGTCTGCTGCAGGGCGGCGGCAAGCTGGCCGGTGCCACCGGCGCAGCGGCGCAGGGCCTTGTGCTGATGGATGTGACCCCGCTGACCCTCTCCATTGAGACGCTGGGCGGCGTGGCCACCCCGCTGATCACCCGCAACAGCATGATCCCCACCCGCAAGAGCCAGATCTTCACCACCGCACGGCCTATGCAGACCAGTGTGGAGATCAACGTGCTGCAGGGCGAGCGCCACTTTGCCCGCGACAACAAGAGTCTGGGCAAATTCAAGCTCACCGGCATCCGGGCAAGCTTCTCCTCCAAACCGCAGATCGAAGTTACCTTCGATATCGATGTGAACGGCGTGGTGAAGGTATCTGCCAAAGACCTTGGCACCGGCCGGGAGCAGAACATCACCATCACCGGCAGCACCAACCTTTCGGAAAATGAGATCCAGCGCGCCATGGCAGACGCTGCCGCCTACGAGGTCGAGGACAGCCGCCGCAAGGAGCGGCTGGACCTGCACAATCAGGCCGAGGTGCTGGCCTACAAGGTGGACGAGGCTCTTTCCAAATGCAAAAAGGAGCTGGACAAGGACGAGAAGAACCGCATCAAAACCGACCTTGCCAACCTCCGCCGCTGCCTGCGCAAGGATAAGCCCGAAAAGATGAATGAAAACGAGGAAGCCGCCCTGCGTCAGGCCAAGACCCAGCTGGAAGAGAGCGCCAACCATCTGATGGTGCTGTATACCAGTGAGCAGGAAACAGATGGTACGAATAATGCGCTGTAAAAGTTGCAACAAAACAGAATGATGAGAACTGTGCTCTGTGGAAAATAGAAACCACAGAGCACGTTTTTTTGCAGAAATAGTTGCAGGAGATAGGCTGACATTGTATAATACAACTGTATAGTTTTGGCTAAATTCGGGAATGATGCCTTGTTTGGGAGAAAGACATGGAAAAAACTGCGGAAAAGCTAAAGGTAAATGAGAGCCTGTTAAAAACAGTACTGTGCAGTGCTACTTTTTGGGGATTGTTGGCGCATGGTATGGTTCTGTTCAACAAATACTCATTCCATGATGATGTACGGTATTTCAATGAAGTGGGCGCTACTTACGAATCTGGACGGTGGATGCTGGGCATTCTTGGAAGTCTGAGTGCAAATTTGCTGGGTAGTAAAAACTACAGCCTGCCAGTGGTAAATGGTACGATTACGATTTTGTGCATTGCAGCAATCGTATATCTGCTGGCGGATAGTTTGAGGATCCAGTCAAAGCCTCTTGTTATTCTGCTGTGCGGAAGTATGGTGACATTTCCGTCAGTGACGGGAACATTCAGTTACATGTTTACTGCACCATACTATTATGCTGCATCCCTACTGGGAGTTGTTGGAGCATGGATTTTTCACCAGAAAAAGAATGTTGTCGCTCTATTACTCTGCACGGTTTTGATGGCTTGCTCTGTTGGTGTGTACCAGGCAAATATCCCGGTCTGCATCTGTACATTGCTGCTTTATATGATGGAAGATATCCGGCAGTCTGATATGAACTGGAAAGCGTTTTGGAAAATGGCCCTGTGTAATGCAACTGTGTGCATTGGGTTTGTTACAGAATATTTTCTAGTCAATCAATATTTTCTGAATCAGTTTGGCGTTGTTTTGACGGATTACAAAGGTATCAATCATTTTGGAAGAACAAATCTGAGCAATTATATTTATCGGATACTGTGCGGTTACGGCTCATTCTTTTATCCAAGCACTGCTGTGGAAGACTTCAGCGCAAGATATGTCTATACTTTGTTGATCATTGTTACTGCGATCATTGCCATATTTGTGCTCCGGAAAATGTATATTCTTAAGACCCCAAAAGGATGTCAAACCCTATTGATCCTAATCGCATATCCTATTGCAGCATGCTTTGTATACCTGATGGTAGAGCCTTGGGATGTTCATGCCGTAATGACTTTTGGACAGGCGTTTGCCTTTGCTTTGGTTGTATGGTTTATTGATAAATATCCCGAAGATAGAACAAAAGTAGAAGGTGCCCTATGTAAAGCCGCTGTTGCCCTATTAGGAGTACTTGTGACTCTAAATATTCGTTACAGCAATATCCTCTACCTAAAAGCAGACGTGATGCAGACACAAATGATCAGTTATTACACAACTTTGATCACGCGAATTGAAAGTATCGAAGGTTATACTGAAGATGCGCAGGTTGTTTATATCGGGGAGTATGACAAGCACGATAAAAATCTTGTTGGAATCAGCGAATATTTCGATGATTTGGATCTGGCTACATATAAAGGAGAGCCTATTTTCAATGATTACGCATGGAAGGAAGCCATGGAGTTTTGGTGTGGCTTTGCACCGGAATTAGGAGATGCCGCAGAGTTTGACGGTAATGCCGAGGTAGCATCTATGCCCTGCTATCCGGATCAGGGTTCGATCCGGTGCATCAACGGAAAAATTGTTGTCAAATTTGCAGATGAGCCGTAAGAACTACGAAAAAGCAGGGAAGTTAAATGAAAAAATTATCGTTAATTATTTCAGTTTATAACGAAGAAGCCGTTCTGGAAAAGTTTTATAAAGCTTTCTGCTCCATCGAACAGAATTTGGAATACGGGGGAGGGGGATATGAGCTGATTTTTGTAAATGATGGCAGTACCGATGCCAGTATGAATATTCTGGAAGTGATTGCGCAGCAGAACAAGAATGTCCGTGTAATCAGTTTTTCGCGAAATTTTGGCCACGAGGCTGCCATGATTGCAGGCATCGATCATGCTGCGGGGGACGTGATCATTTGCATGGATGCCGACCTGCAGCACCCTCTGGAATGCATCGCCCCCATCATGGCGAAATTTGAGGAAGGCTATGAGGTTATCAGCATGGTCCGAACCTCCAACAAATCGGCAGGTGCCATCAAAAACTTTACATCCAGAGCATTCTACCGGGTGATCAACGCCTTGTCTGATCAAGTAAAGCTGGAGGAAAATGCATCGGATTTCTTTGCCATCAGTAGCCGTGTGGCAGATGTTCTACGTACAAATTACCGTGAAAAAACTCGTTTTCTACGTGGATATGTACAAAGCGTTGGTTTCCGGAAAACAACGCTGGAATACACTGCTGCGGAAAGAGCTGGCGGTGCCAGCCACTATACGCTAAAAAAACTGATGAATTTTGCAATCAGCACCATAGTCGGTTTTTCTGATTTTCCACTGAAACTCGGCCTCTATGCCGGTGCTGTAAGTTTTCTTGCTGCTGTGATTTTTGCTATAAGTGCACTGTGTGGATTCCGCGAGTATAAGGTGATCCTTGCGGCAGTCAATGTTTTATTTGCCGTTCTCTTTTTGCTGGTCGGAATTATGGGTGAATATTTTTCCGTTGCATTTGCAGAGCTGAAAAACCGTCCGATCTATATTGTGGAAAAGGAAATCAATTCCGGGCACTGCGTATGATACAAATAATAAAGCAACTTTATTTTCGTTATAAGGAATTGATCAACTATGTGATCGTAGGTGGTCTGACTACGGTAGTGAGTCTGGCAAGTTACTATTTTTTCACTGCAGTCTTTCTGAACCCGCAAGACCCATTTCAACTGATGGCTGCCAATACGCTCTCATGGATCTGCGCAGTTTCTTTTGCTTACATCACAAACAGGAAGTTCGTTTTTGAAAGCAAAAGTGCTGATAAATTGCGCGAAATGCTGAAATTTTTCAGTGCGAGGATTTCCACTCTCCTTATCGAAATGGCCTGCATGACATTGCTGGTAAATATTCTGCACTGGAATGACCGGATCTCTAAGTTTGCGGTACAGTTCATCGTCATGGCTCTGAATTACATTTTCAGCAAACTGTTTGTGTTCCGCATCAAAGAATAATACAGAGTAAAAGGGGCTGCTGCACATGCAACAGCCCCTTTTACTCTGTGGAAAAAGCCTTACAGCATCTTGGAAAGGAACGCTTTCAGTCTGGGATGCTTCGGGTTGGTGAACAGTTCCTGCGGCGGCTCGTCCTCCTGGATCTTGCCGTCGTCGATGAAGATGACGCGGTTGGACACCTCGCGGGCAAAGCCCATTTCGTGGGTGACCACCAGCATGGTGATGCCGGTGTGGGCCAGCTCCTTCATCAGTTCCAGAACCTCGCCCACCATTTCGGGGTCGAGGGCGCTGGTGGGCTCGTCGAACAGGATCACGTCCGGATCCATGGCAAGGGCACGGGCAATGGCAATGCGCTGCTGCTGGCCGCCGGACAGGCTCTTGGGGTAGACGTTGGCCTTGTCGGCCAGACCCACACGGGCCAGCAGCTCGTCGGCGCGCTGGGAAATGGCTTCCTTGTCCTTCAGCTTGAGCAGACTGGGGGCCAATTCCAGGTTCTTCTTCACGGTCAGGTGGGGGAAGAGGTTGAAGTGCTGGAACACCATGCCCATCTTCTGGCGCACAGCATCAATGTGGGCTTCATCCACTTCGGTGCCCTCAAATTTGATGCTGCCGGAGGAGGGAATCTCCAGCCGGTTCAGGCAGCGCAGAAAGGTAGATTTGCCGCAGCCGGAGGGGCCGATCAGGCAGACCACGTCGCCGCGGTAGATGTCGATATCAATGCCCTTCAGCACGTCCAGCGTGGGGGTGGGCTGCTTTGCGCCCGGCTTCTTTTCGCCGCCGTAGGTTTTTGTCAGGCCGCGGACTTCCAGAATTTTATCGGTCACTTTGAGCAAGCCTCCTCTCAAACTTTGCCAGCAGACGGGTGAACAGCATGACCAGCACAAGGTAGATCAGTGCATCACCCAGCAGCGGGAACATGGGTTCGTAGGTGCGGTTCATGATGCCCTGCGCGGCGTACAGCAGCTCCTTGCCGCCGATGACCGTGATCAGGGAGGTATCCTTCAGCAGGACGATGAACTCGTTGCCCAGTGCGGGCAGCACCGCACGGATGGCCTGCGGGATGATGATGACCACCATGGTGGTCATGTAGTTCAAACCAAGGCTGCGTCCGGCCTCCATCTGGCCGGGGTCAACGGCCATCAGGCCGCCGCGGATGATCTCGGACACATAGGCACCGGAGTTGATGCCCAGTGCCAGCGCACCCACCATGGTAAAGTTGCGGCTGTTGGCAAAGATGACCATGCTCATGATGAGCAGCTGCACCATCATAGGCGTGCCGCGGATGATGGTGGTGTAAATTTCGCAGATGATGTTGAAGAAGCCCAGCACCGGGTTTCTGCGGCCGGGGCGCTGCTGGTCGTGTGCCACACGCACCAGTGCCACCACGCTGCCCAGCACGATGCCCAGTGCCAGCGCAATGGCAGTGACCAGCAGGGTGGTGCTCACGCCGTTGATGTACTGCGTCCAGCGGTCTTTCAGGATGAAGGCCTGATAAAATTTGAAGAAGAACTCCTGCCCGAAGCTGAGCTTGGTGCCGCTGTTGAGCAGCTCTTTGAGCAGTTCGTATTGAGCAGCCATTCGCATCCTCACTTTCCTGTTTTGTTAGAATTTTGTAACCTTATTTTTCCAAAAAAGGGGAGGTGCCCCAGTTGGGGCTGCCTCCCCGTGGTTCCGTTATCAGCCAGCTGATTATTCAGCGGTGATGTACTTGTCCACGATGGACTGCAGGGTGCCGTCAGCCTTCAGCTCTTTCAGAGCGGCGTTGACGGCATCTTCCAGAGAAGAACCCTTTGCCATACCAATGGCGTAGTCTTCCTCGGCGTAGCTGGTATCCAGAATGACCAGACCGGGATTGGCAGCAACGAACTCCTTGGCGGGAGCGTTGTCGATGACAACTGCATCCACCTGACCGTTGTTCAGAGCCTGCACAGCGGTCAGACCGTCGTCGTAAGCCACGACGTTTTCATCACCGAAGTCATCGGAGCAGTAGATGTAGCCGGTGGTGCCGCGCTGGGTGCCGATCTTCTTGCCTGCCAGATCATCCGGAGAGGCGATATCGGAGCCTTCGGGCACGATGATGGACTGGATGCCGGTAGCGTAGCTGTCGGAGAAGTCCATCACAGCCTTGCGCTCGTCGGTAACGGTAACGCCGGCCATGACGATATCGGCCTTACCCTGCTGCACGCTCAGCAGAGCAGCGTCAAAGTCCATATCATCGATCTGCAGCTCCAAACCCAGCTTGTCAGCAATGGCCTGAGCGGTCTCGATGTCGATGCCCTCAAACTCGCCTGCATCGGTGGTCATCTCGTACGGAGGGAAGGCTGCGTTGGTGGCCATGGTCAGCTTGCCGGCCTCAACGGTGGTCAGCTCGCCAGCGGCAGCGCTGGTGGAAGCAGCTTCAGAAGAAGCAGCAGAGCTTGCCACGGAGGAAGCGGTGCTTGCGGAAGAACCACCGCAGGCGGTCAGAGCCAGAGCGGCAACGGACAGACCGGCAGCTGCCAGAAAGCTGCGACGAGAGATCTTTTTCATATTCAAACACTCCTCAAATGTACTGTATGTTTTTGCGGTACGCCAGAACGATGCGATTCATCGAACATCTGGCGAACGAATTTAGTATAGAATGTACAAATTGAAAAGTCAATACTTGTGCAAAAAATCTCATCATTTGAAACCGAATTGAAAACAATTATACAAAAAATGCGCTGAAGAAATGTATATATACGAATTATAGATATTTTGCGATCTCTTCTTTGCTCCGCTTTGGCACGCAGTAATCCCGGTTCTCGTCCAGATAATATTTTACGCCGGTCTCAGCCGTCAGCGGCACAATGTGAGCCTTGTGGGCCGGGTAGCCGAACGCCACCATGAATGCCAGCTTCTGCGGTTCTTCAATGCCCAGCAGTTCGGTGAGGGCAGGCTTGTTGATCGCGCCCATGATGCAGCTGCCCACGCCTTTGTCCCATGCGGCAAGGGTCATGTTGGCAAGGGCGATGCCGGTATCGGTGGCAAGGTCGCCGGGGATGGAAGTGTCCTGCACCACGGCCACATACAGGGTGGGCAGCTCGTCGGCTTTGGGCGTGCCCTGCTCCGGCGGCAGATAGGCAGCCCACTTGACCAGCGGCTGCACCTTTGCCACCGCCTCGGGCTTGTTCACCACCACCAGACGCACAGCCTGACGGTTGGCTCCGCAGGAGGACAGGCGGACGGCCTCGACGATATCATCCACCACATCCTGCGGAACAGCTTTCTGTGCAAAGCGGCGGTAGGTGCGGCGGCTGACAAGAGTATCCATAACAGACATAAAGAGCACCTCCTTTATATAAGTGTTGTCAAAAGTATAGCAGATGCGGCAGAGTCTTGCAACGCTCCGGCGCAAAAAAGCTTGCACGTTGGGCAGTGATCTTGCCTTTTGCGATAGGCTGCGATTGCATCCGACAAATGATATATGGTAAAATATGGTAGAAGAAAGGAGGCGGCGCAATGGTATTGGCGGCAGGCATCGTGGGTTTTATTCTGGGGGTCAATTTGGGTTTTTTGTTTGCCGGGCTGATGCAGGCGGCAAGAGGGGAACATGAGCAGACAGAAGATGAAAACAAGACATGTTGAGAATGAATGAAAATAACGGAGAACAAAAAGGGCCGCTGTACGGGATGCTGTGCAGCGGCCCTTTTTGCCGGGCTTGACGGAACTTACGATTTTCTCTTGGTCGCTCCTGTTTTTCTGCATCCGGCGGAAAAAGATGCCAAAAACCACTTGACAAACTGTTACGGGGGGGGGTACTATATAGGAAAAGCAGGCTCCACAAAAAAGTGATGGGGGCATGCAGAAAAGATTGTGAGGTTGATTATTATGTCTAATATCTCTCGTCGTCAGTTCCTGAAGGGCGCAGGTGTCGCTACTCTGGCTGTTGCTGCTGCCGGTGTTCTGGCTGGCTGCTCTGGCAACGATGTCCCCGATGTCCCCGATGTCCCCGGTGTGACCACTCGTCCTGTTACGGTTATCTTCATGAAGGACGAAGGCAATGGTGTGACCAACGTTGTGGGTGAGACTGCCAAGATTGATGTTCTGAAGACCGAGAACTCTGTGAAGGTTGCTGACATCGATAAGAAGCTGCTTCCCGAAGATTACCATCTGGAGAACGAGAACGCTGTTGTTGAAATCCGCAAGGACGACAGCAAGGGTGAGTACATCATCGTCTTCGTGACTGATGTGACCATGACTCCGACCAAGAAGACCATCGATGTCAAACTGCTGGAGCTGCCGAACAACTTCATTGAGGCTAAGGCTGAGGTTGCAGTCGATGCAACTGGCGTCAGCGCTGCTGATATTCAGCTGCCGGACGGCTACAAGCTGAGCACCGACTACGGCACGGTGGAAGAGCTGTTGAAGGTTCGTCCCTTCGGGACTGTCTTCATTGTGACCAAGCTCTGATTTCCTGGCACAGAAGTTTTTTGAAAAAACTCAAATAGCACCAACAGGGCGGTAGTCAACACGGCTACCGTCCTGTTTTTAAGTACAAAAAGAGCGACAGTCGTGCGACTGCCGCTCTTTTACGTTTATAGTCAGTTCCACCGTTTTTTCGGCAGCGGGCAACCCCTTCCGTCAAAGCCTGCGGCTTTGCCAGCTTCCCCAAGGGAACGGATGAACCCTCTCAGGCTCACTGCGTTCGCCAGCTCCCCCGAAGGGGGAATTTTAAGCATCTGCCGGTTAGGAGCAAAAAAGCTCCCCCCCCCTTTCGGGGGAGCTGGCATCGAGCAAAGCGAGATGACGGAGAGGGTCTTACTTCCGCTTCGGCAGCGGCACACACAGCACCAGCGTGATGCCGATGGCCAGCGCAACGGCTACTTTAAAGGTGCTGATGCCGTTGGAAAGGGCCAGCGCATTGTTGCCCTGTATAAAATAGTAGGCGCAGTAGTAGATGCCAGCGCCGGGCACCAGCGGGAAGATGCCGGACAGCAGGAACACCGTTACCGGCATTTTGAGGGTGATGGCGAACACCCGGGTGAGCAGGGTGAGGGGGATCACCGCCAGCAGGGAGGCCGCAGCACTGTCTGCCCCCAGCATTACGGCCAGCTCGTAGACGAACCAGCCCACGGCCCCCACCAGCCCGCAGAAGAACAGGCTTTTGCGGGGGCACGCAAACAGGATGGCAAAGCACAGGGTGCCGACCCCTGCAATGAAGAACTGCGCCGCCAGCTCTCCGATCTGTGTACTGGTGAGCATCATGCGACCACCACCCCCGTAAAGAATGTATAAAGGCTCAGCACAAGGCCGGTGCCAATGGCAATGCTGGCCGCAATGAGCAGTGCATCGATCATGCGGATGGTGCCGGAAAGGTAGTCGCCTTGCACGAAATCCCGGATGCCCATGGTAAAGGCGATGCCGGGGGTCAGGATCATCAGCGAACCGATAATAGAGTGACTGGCCGGTGTGCCCAGCACTCGGCAGGCCAGAATGCACACCAGCGTGATAAGTGCGGCACAGCTGATCTTACAGAAGCCGCCGGGCAGCTCGTGCTGCTCACACAGCAGCAAATAGCCGCTGGCAAGAAAGCCTGCCAGTGCCGCCGCCAGTGCACTGCGCAGTGTGCCGCCGAAGATCAGCGCAAAGCAGAATGCACCGCACATGCCGCTGACCAGCTGCACCCAGTCCTTGGGAAAAGGGATGCACCGCGCCAGCACCAGACGGCTCTCGGCCTCGTCCAGAGTCATATTGCCCTCGGCGATCTCGCGGGAGAGGGCGTTCACCGCCGCCACCCGGCTCAGATGGGTGGTACGGCTGGGCACGTTGCGCACCTCGCTGATCTCGGCGGTGCCCGCACTGGCAAAGATGCCGTTGGTCAGCACGTAAACATGGAACTCCCGCAGGTGGAATGACCGGGCCATGATCTCCATGGTCTGCTCCACCCGGAACACCTCGGCACCGTTTTCCAGCAATGTCTGGCCCGCCGCCATGATAAAATCCATGATGCGGCGGCGCAGTTCTTCATCCGGGAAAACCTCGCGGCTGTTCATTGCCGCACCTCCTTTATAAATAATGCTGTCTTATTCTACCATGTCCGCGGCTGGCGCACAAGATAAAAAAACGCAATTTCCTACTAAAAAACTTCGTTGTAGGTGTTGACAAATCCGGTCGATTGGATTATTATAAATGCAATATCACAAAAATGGCTGTGAAGAGAAGAGTAGGCCTTCGCATTGATCCTTACCAGAAAGCCCGGGCGATGGAAAAGGGCAGGAAACAGGAAGCTGAAAATGGTCTCGGAGCCGTGTGGGCGAGGTGCATGAGTGCTAAGTCTGCAACGGGAGCGCCCGTTACAGCGTCCGGCTGTAAGCAGCAAAGCTGCCGCAGCATTGAGGCTGTGCCCGCAAGGGTGCGGTAAACCAAGGTGGTACCACGGAAGTATGTTATGCTCCCGTCCTTGTCTGAGCGTTGGCTCAAGGTCAAGGACGGGAGCTTTTTTCATGCATCCGTCAAAGGCCCTTAGCACGGAACTGTGCCGTGTGGGCCGCTGTACATTATAATAAGCAAATAGAGAGGGAACAAAACTATGATTACTCGTCGTGATTTTCTGAAAGTTACCGGAGCTGCAGCTGCTGCAGCTGCCCTGACCGCATGCGGCGGTTCTTCTTCCACCGCATCTTCTGCTGCTTCCGGCACTGCTTCTTCCGCAGCTTCTTCTGCTGTGGCTAAGCTGGACAAGGTGAAGGTGGCTGTGCCCAACGACACCACCAACGAGGCACGCGCCCTGACCCTGCTGGAGAAGAACGGCTTCTTTAAGCTGAAGGCTGATGCAGGCCTGACCGCAACCGCAAAGGACATCGAGGAGAACCCTCTGAATGTTTCCGTCGATGAGGTCGAGGCTGCTCAGGTGCCCAACGTCCTGCAGGACGAGGACTACGCCGTCATCAACTCCAACTACGCCATCTCCGCTGGTCTGGACCCCATGACCGATGCTCTGGCAATGGAGGACGGCACCTCTGCTTACGTCAACATTCTGGTCTGCAAGGACGGCAATCAGGAAGAGCCGAAGATCAAGGCTCTGGCCGCTGCTCTGCAGAGCCAGAAGGTGAAGGACTTCATGGATGAAAACTACAAGGGCGCTGTGGTGTCCGTTGTGGAGAACCCCACCGACGGCTATGACTCCTCTATCGACTACGATGCACTGAACGGCGAGACCGTCAGCTGCGCTGCTACTCCGGCTCCTCACTGCGAGGTTCTGGAGATCTGCAAGGACATTCTGGCCGAAAAGGGCATCACGCTGGATATTCAGGAGTACGACGACTACATCATTCCCAACAACATCGTTGAGGACGGCCAGTGCGATACCAACTATTTCCAGCATCAGCCGTATCTGGACGACTTCAATGCAGAGCACGGCACCCATCTGGTGACGGTTGCCGGCATCCATGTGGAGCCTATGGGCATCTACGGCGGCAAGCAGGACAGTCTGGCACCGATCGAGGGCTAAGCAAACTCCCCCAGTCACCTTGCGGTGACAGCCCCCTCGGGGAGGGGGCCTTTGCCTGACCGTTCTGTTTCAGGCTCCCTCCATGAGGGAGCTGGCAAACCCGCAAGGGTTTGACTGAAGGAGTTTATTCAACAGCAAGGAGCAATTTCTGTGATCGAGATCAAACATCTTTCCAAGACCTTCCAGATGAAGGACGGCGCGGTGAATGCGCTGAAGGACATCAACCTCACCATCCCGGATGGTTCCATTTATGGCATCATCGGCATGTCCGGTGCGGGCAAATCCACGCTGGTGCGCTGCATCAACCTGCTGGAACGCCCCACCGAGGGCAGCGTTGTGATCGACGGCACCGCTATGGAGACTTTAAACGCAGCCCAGCTGCGTGAGCGCCGCCGCGATATCACCATGATCTTCCAGCAGTTCAATCTGCTGATGCAGCGCAGCTGTCTGAAGAACATCTGCTTCCCCATGGAGCTGGCCGGTGTGAAAAAGGCGGATGCCGAAAAGCGTGCCAGAGAGCTGCTGGAAGTGGTGGGCCTGCCCGATAAGGCCAACGCCTACCCGGCACAGCTGTCCGGCGGCCAGAAGCAGCGCATTGCCATTGCCCGCGCACTGGCAACGGACCCCAAAGTTCTGCTCTGCGATGAAGCCACCAGCGCACTGGACCCCAACACCACCCATGCTATCCTGACCCTGATCAAGGACATCAACAAGAAGCTGGGCATCACGGTTGTGGTCATCACCCATCAGATGAGCGTTGTGGAAGAGATCTGCGATCACGTTGCCATTCTGGACGGCGGCGTTGTGGTGGAGGAAGGCTCCGTGCAGGAGATCTTCTCGAACCCCAAAACGCCCGCAGCAAAGCGTCTGGTGGCACCCAACGGCGGCAGCGCCGCACGGGATCTGTCCAGCTTTGCACCGGACGACCATGTGGTGCGCGTCACCTTCAACGGTTCGTCCACGGCAAAGCCGCTGGTGGCAAGCCTTGCCGCAGAAAAAGGCATTCTGGTGTCGGTGCTCAGCGCCGACACCCGTGATCTGAGCGGCCAGTGCTACGGCTCCATGCTGCTCAAGCTGCCCACTGATGTGGAGCAGGCAAAGCAGGCTGCGGCCTATATGCGCGCCCAGCCCGGCATTACGGTAGAGGAGGTGACCGGCGAATGAGTATTGCGGATTACGGTTTTGCCATCTGGGAAACTTTTTACGTGACGGTCCTTTCCACCGCGTTTGCGCTGGTGCTTGGCCTGCCGCTGGGTGTGCTGCTGGTGGCCGGTGATAAGGACGGCATTCTGCCGCTGCCCGGCTGGCTGATGCACATTCTCAACATCGTTATCAACATCCTGCGCAGTGTTCCGTTCCTGATCCTGATGATCTGTGTATTCCCGCTTACCCGTGCCATCGTGGGCACCACGGTGGGTACCAAAGCTACCATCGTTCCGCTGGTGGTGGCAGCCTTCCCGTTCGTGGCACGTCTGGTGGAAACCAGTCTGCGCGAGCTGGACGAGGGCGTGGTGGAGGCGGCCCAGAGCATGGGCGCAACGCCGTTCCAGATCATTACCAAGGTGATGATCCCGGAATGCCTGCCCGGCCTGATCTCCAGCATGACCACCGCACTGACCACCATTCTGGGCTACTCGGCCATGTCCGGTGTCATTGGCGGCGGCGGTCTGGGCAAGATCGCTTTGTCCTACGGCTATTACCGCTACCAGACCGATATCATGATCGTGTGTGTCATTTTGCTGGTGCTGATGGTTCAGGTGTTCCAGACTTTGGGCACTGCTTGGGCCACCAGAAGCGATAAGCGGCTGCGGAAGTAACTCCTTCAGTCGCACTTCGTGCGCCAGCTCCCTCGGAGAGGGAGCCTCTGGCGAAGAGGAAAACTTTCCGGTATTGCCAAAGCCGAAAGGCTTTGACGGAAGGAGTCCTCTCCTCATTTTGCCCCCGAACGGGAACTAAAATTTAACGTTTCAATTCCCCGCCGGAGGCTGCAGCACTCCTGCGGGGAATTGTGCTATATGGACAAACCCAGTAAAGGAGTATGTAGTATGAATCGCGATACCATCTGTGTGCAGGGCGGTTACACCCCCGGCAACGGCGAACCCCGCCAGATCCCCATTATCCAGTCCACCACCTTCAAGTATGCCACCAGCGAGGATATGGGCAAGCTGTTCGATCTGGAAGCTGACGGCTACTTCTATTCCCGTCTGCAGAACCCCACCTGCGACCTTGTGGCTAAGAAGATCTGCGAGCTGGAAGGCGGCACGGCCGCAATGCTGACCAGCAGCGGTCAGGCTGCAAACTTCTTTGCCCTGTTCAATCTCTGCGAAGCAGGCGACCACATCGTGGCATCCAGTACCATCTACGGCGGCACCTTCAACCTGATCTCCGTCACCATGAAGAAGATGGGAATCGATGCCACCTTCGTTGATCCGCTGTGCACCGAGGAAGAATTGAACGCCGCATTCCGGCCCAACACCAAGGTGGTGTTCGGCGAGACCATCGCAAACCCGGCTCTGACCGTGCTGGACATTGAGAAGTTTGCCAAGGCTGCTCACGCCCACGGTGTGCCGCTGATCGTGGACAACACCTTCCCCACGCCGGTCAACTGCCGCCCCTTTGAGTGGGGCGCGGATATCGTGACCCACTCCACCACCAAGTACATGGACGGCCACGGCGCAGTGCTGGGCGGTGCCATCGTGGACGGCGGCAAGTTCGACTGGATGGCCCATGCCGAGAAGTTCCCCGGCCTGTGCACCCCGGACGACAGCTACCACGGCATCACCTACGCCGAGCGTTTCGGCAAAGAGGGTGCCTTTATCACCAAGGCTACCGCGCAGCTGATGCGTGACTTTGGCTCCATGCAGTCGCCCATGAACGCCTACATGCTGAACCTCGGTCTGGAAAGCCTGCATGTGCGGATGCAGCGCCACTGCGCCAACGGCATGGCCGTGGCAGAGTTCCTCGAAAGCCATCCCAAGGTGGCCTACGTGAACTACTGCGGCCTGGAGTCCAGCCCGTACCATGCACTGGCGGAGAAGTATCTGCCGAATGGCAGCTGCGGCGTGGTCAGCTTTGGTCTGGCCGGCGGCCGTGAGGCTGCAAGCATCTTTATGAAGAACCTGAAGCTGGCAGCCATCGAGACCCATGTGGCCGATGCCCGCACCTGTTGCCTGAATCCTGCATCCAGCACCCACCGCCAGATGAACGATGAGCAGCTGAAAGCCGCCGGCGTGCCCGCAGAGCTGGTGCGCATGAGCTGCGGCTTGGAAAGCAGCGAAGACCTCATCGCAGATATTGCACAGGCGCTGGATAAGATCTAAAAGGTGAGTTCAGCAGCATCTATCGGTTCCGGCCCTTCTCGTAAAAACGCGTTTGGAGCGCCCCGCAGGGCGCGACAAACGCAAAATATAAAAATAAATTCCGCTGAAGATAGCCAGAGCGTCAGCGGAGGCTATTCTAAATCGTTAGGAGTACGAACTATGCCGCTGATCATCCCCAAGACCCTGCCTGCTTACGATGCCCTCTACAACGAAAATATCTTCGTCATGCATCGTGAGCGCGCCCTTGCCCAGCACATCCGCCCGCTGGAGATCCTGATCCTGAACCTGATGCCCACCAAGATCACCACTGAGACCCAGATCGCCCGTCTGCTGGCAAATACCCCGCTGCAGGTGCACATGACCCTGCTGCAGACGGCCAGCCATGCGGCGACCCACGTTTCGGCAGCACACCTCGAATCGTTCTATAAGAACTTCAACGAGGTGAAGAACAACCGCTACGACGGCATGATCATCACCGGCGCACCGGTGGAGACCATGGACTTTGAGCAGGTGGATTACTGGCCGGAGCTGTGCGAGATCATGGACTTCAGCGAGACGAATGTCTACTCCACCCTGCATGTGTGCTGGGGTGCACAGGCTGGCCTGTACTACCACTACGGCGTGCACAAGCAGCTGCTGCCGGAAAAGATGTTCGGCGTGTTCGAGCACCGGGTCACCCGCCCGTCGAACCCTTTGGTGCGCGGCTTTGACGAGGTGTTCTATGCGCCCCACAGCCGCCACACCGGCATCAGCCGCGAGGATGTGGACAACTGTAAGGCTCTGCGCATCCTTGCCGAGAGCGATGCGGCCGGGCCCTTCCTCATGAGCACCGAGAACGGACGGCAGATCTTTGTCACCGGCCACCCGGAATATGACAAATACACGCTGGATTCAGAGTACCGCCGCGATGTGGACAAGGGCCTGCCCATCCATGTGCCGGTGAATTACTACCCGGACGATGATCCCACAAAGCCGCCGCTGTTCCGCTGGCGTGCCCACGCCCACCTGCTGTATGAGAACTGGCTGAACTACTACGTCTACCAGAACACCCCCTACGATCTGGGCGAGATCCAGCGCGTAAAGCACGAATAAATGCACAAAAACCGGTATTGCGTCAAAATTGCGCGATACCGGTTTTTGTGCTATACTGTTCCTGCGGCCCTTCTCCATTCCCCTAACCGCGGAAAGGAGGTGAACCCCTTGGAAACTCTCTCTACATTTATCCAAACCGTTGCCGCGCAGGTAGTTGCCTACTATCTGTGTACATGGATCGACGGTAAGATCGGCAAGGGCAGCAAACACTAAAAGAAGCCCCCGGTACTGACACTACCGGGGGCTTCGTGTTTCGGCATGAACCCGATGGATTCAATCTCTCTACATTGCCTATCTTTAGTATATGCAGTTTTGGGCAAAAGTCAAGCGATGAAATGTAAATTATTTTTTACGCCTTACCGGCTTTTTCTTGCGCACGCTGTAGCCAAAGGTGCCCAGCTTTTTGCCCAGTGCCAGATATTCGCCGTGGCTGTAGACGATGAGCTTTGCCTTTTCGAGACACAGCTTGCCGTTTTCGTCCAGCAGGCTTTCGTCCACATCACAGGCCACAACTTCGGCAAGGAACAGGTCGTGGCTGCCCAGCGGGATCACCTGAGTTACCTTGCATTCCAGATTGACCGGGCTTTCTTCCAGAATGGGGCAGTCGGTCAGCACGCTGCCGGGGGCAGAATGCAGGCCGCAGGCGGCAAATTTATCCACATCACGGCCGCTTTTCACGCCGCACCAGTCCACCGAACGCACCAGCGCTTCGGTAGGCAGATTGATGGCAAACTGTCCGCTTTCCTGAATGAGGTGGTGGCTGTAGCGTTCCGGCCGAACGCTGATGGATACCATGCTGGGCTGGGTGCAGATGGTGCCCGTCCAGCCGATGGTGATGAGATTGGGCTTTTCCAGCCCGCCGCAGGACACCAATACCGGCGGTTCCGGGTTCAGCAGGGTGCTGCCCCGCCAGCTCTGTTTGCTCATCCGTGATACTTCCTTTCGTAAGGGGCCCAGGTGCGCTCGCTGATGATGTAGCGCGGGCGGGCTTTCGTCTCCATATAGATCTTACCGATATACTCGCCGATCACGCCTAAGCACACCAGCTGCACGCCGCTCATGAAGCAGACGATGCACACGATGGAGGCCCAGCCGGCCACACTGCTGCCCATAGCGGCGCACACGATGGCCCAGATGACTCCGATAAAGCTGATCAGGCTCACAAAGATGCCAGATCCGGTAATAAGGCGGATGGGCTTGTTGGAAAGACTGGTGATGCCGTCAAAGGCAAGGGCCAGCATCTTGCTCAGCGGATAGTGGCTCTCACCGGCAAGGCGTTCGTGGCGCTCATAGGTGACTACCTCGCTCTTGAAGCCAACCAGCGGCACCATGCCGCGCAGGAAAATGTTCACTTCCCTGTAGTCGGCAAAGCTTTCCAGCACACGGGTGCTGATGAGGCGGTAGTCTGCGTGGTTGAACACGATGTCTGCGCCCAGAGCGTTCATCACATGGTAAAAGCCCTCGGCGGTGAAGCGCTTGAAGAAGGTGTCTGTATCGCGGCGGCTGCGCACGCCGTAGACCACCTCGGCACCGTCCAGGTACTTTTTAACCATCTCGTCCATGGCGTTGATGTCGTCCTGACCATCACAGTCGATGGAAATGGTAACATCGCAGGTGCCGCTGTGCAGTGCCTCCATCAAGCCTGCCAGCACGGCGTTCTGGTGGCCGCGGTTGCGGCTCTGGGAAATGCCGATGTAGTGCTCGTCCTGTGCGGCAAAACTCTGGATCAGTTCCCATGTCTTGTCTTTGGAGCCGTCGTTCACGAACAGCACCCGGCTCTTCTCGCTCACAAGGCCCTGTGCGGCAAGGCCGCTGATCTTTTCCAGAAACATGGGAGCTGTAATGGGCAGCACCTGCTCCTCGTTGTAGCAGGGGATCACGATCCATAAAATCGGTTTTGACATATTTAAAAATACTCCTATATTAAAAATAACAAGATGATGCCGCTGACGGTTACGGCCTTCCAGTGAAAAAGAGTTTTAGAAAAATCCGTAGATTTTTCTAAAACTCAAATATAAAAATAAAATTTCAGCTGAATACAGCCAAAGCGCACGCGGCGGCTATTCAAATGGTCACTGCACCATTTGCTTCAGTACCTCAGGCTCCAGCAGCTTGAAGCTGCTTTTGTAGGTGTCCAGCAGGCCGTCCCGCTGCATCTGGCTCAGCTCGCGGCTGAGGGCGCTGCGGTCGCAGTTCAGGTAATCCGCCAGCTGGATGCGGGAGAACGGGATGCTGAAGGTCAGGCTGCCAGCCCGCTCGGCTTCACTGAGCAGATAGGCGCACACTTTGGCCCGCAGGCTTTTGAGCACCAGCAGGTCGATGCGGCGGGAGAGGGAAAAATATTTATCGCTGATGGTGCGCACCAGATTGCGCAATGTTTGCTGGTGCGCCGGACTGCCATCCGAAAGCAGCAGCCGCTCGTAGGGAATCAGCAGCACCTCGCAGGGCACCGAAGCCATCACCGTGACCGGGCTTGCCAGACTGGAACCGCTCAGCACATCGCCGAACACGCCGCCCGGTTCCATGTGAGTGATGGGAATGCGCGCACCCTGCGGCCCGGGACGGTAGGCTTCCAGCTCACCGGACAGTACGATGCCCACCCTGCGGTTGGGTTCGCCCGCCAGAACAAGCGCTTCGCCTTTGCCATAGCTGCGCATAACGGCACCCAGCTGAGCCAGCAGGGTCTGCAGCTCTTCAGGGGTCAGACCATTGAATAAAGAGGTGGAGCATAACAGCGGAAGAAAGTTTTTCATCACAATTCCGTGGGAAAGATCCGGCTTCCCACAGCCCTCCTGCAATTCCGTTGCACACGCAACGGTATTTTTGACTCTATTATAGTAAACTTAGACCCGCAAAGCAAATGATTTTGCAAATTTGCCTTGTAAAAAATATGAAAAGACCGACCCATGGTTCTGTGCAAAATTTTCAGGCACAAAATGGCGCGGTCTTGTGAGGAAAGAGGGAACCCCGCATGAAAAAACTGACATCCATGCTGCTGGCTCTGGCCCTTGTGCTGAGCCTTGCCGCCTGCGGCGGTGCGGCATCCAGCTCTGTTGCATCCAGTGCAGCTTCCAGCGAAGCTGTCCCAGAGGCTGCTTCGGAAGCCGCTTCCAGTGAGGAAGCAAAGGAACTGTCCACCACCGATGCTCTGCGCATTGCCGGCCTGAAAGGCCCCACCACTATGGGCCTTGTCAACCTGCTGAGCATGGAAGAGGATGGCACCGCTTCCATGGATTACGACCTGCAGCTTTACGGCGCTGCCGATGAGATCGTGCCGCTGCTGATGAAGGGCGAGCTGGACATGGCTGCCATCCCGGCAAATCTGGCCGCCACCCTGTATCAGAAGACGGAGGGCGGCATTCAGGCTGTGGCCGTCAACACGCTGGGCGTGCTGTACGTAGTGGAAAAAGGCGGCGATACGATCCAGTCCATGGCAGACCTTGCAGGCCGTACCATCCTGTCCACCGGCAAGGGCACCACGCCGGAGTACGTGCTGCGCTATCTTCTGAACGCCAACGGCATCGACCCGGACAAGGACGTGACCATTGAATACTACAGCGAGGCCACCGAGGTCACGGCCCAGATGGCCAATACCGAGGATGCCATTGCAGTTCTGCCCCAGCCCTATGTGACTGCAGCCGGCCTGCAGGACGACACCCTGCGTGTGGCCCTCGACCTGACCGAGGAATGGAACAAGGTCGCGGATACGCAGCTCATCACCGGCGTGACCGTGGTGCGCAAGGAGTATGCCGAGGAACACCCGGATGTTGTGGCCGCATTCCTTACCGACTACGCCAAGAGCGTGGAAGCTGCCAACACCGATCTGGACGGCACTGCCGCTCTGTGCGAGGAGCAGGGTGTTGTGGCCAAGGCTGCCATTGCCAAGAAGGCCCTGCCCAACTGCAACATCGTCTGCCTGACCGGCGACGAGCTCAAGACCAACGCATCCGCTTATCTGCAGGTGCTGTTTGATGCCGACCCCAAGGCAGTGGGCGGCGCAATGCCCGGCGACGATTTCTACTGGACTGCCGAGTGATTCCTCAATAAGCCATCTCTCCGGCCGCTGTGCGATTGGTACGCACGGCGGCTTTTTTTGTTTGCACAAAATGCTTGTATCCCAGTTTTTGTACTCTCTGCACAAATTTAAAGACAATTTTTTGTGAACGAAAATGAATGAAATTGACTGAAAGCGATTGATTTTGGCACTGTGTTTGCTATAATAAAGATATAATCAACCAAAACAACGCACAAACGGTCATAAACCGTCAAAGATAAGATCAAACCAAAGGAGAGGATGCCGATGCTGGCAGAAGAACGCTTCAGCTTGATCATGGAACAGCTGAACCGCAAGCGCACCGTGACAGTGCAGGAACTGTGCGAGGCGCTGAACACCAGCGAATCCACCATCCGGCGCGACCTGACCGAACTGGACCGGCTGGGCAAGCTGAACAAGGTGCACGGCGGTGCCACCCTGCCGGACAGCCGTTTTCTGGCAGACGAACCCACCATGGAAGCAAAGGAAACGCTGGCGGTGGAGCAGAAGCGCAGCATCGCGCAGGCGGCGGCAAAGCTCATCAACGCCGATGATTTTGTGTTCATCGATGCAGGCTCCACCACGCTGGAGCTGGTGCGTGCACTGGCGGGGGATGCCCTCAAAGCCAGCTATGTGACCAACGGCGTGGCCCATGCCCGGGCACTGGCCCGAAAGGGCTGCCGGGTGTATCTGCCCGGAGGACTGCTGCGGCCCGAGACCGAAGCCATTGTGGGTGCACCCACAGTCACCAGCCTGCAGCGCTACAATTTTACCAAGGCGTTCATGGGTGCCAACGGTGTGGCGCTGGATGCCGGTTTTACTACGCCGGACCCCGAGGAAGCTGCCGTGAAAGCAGCGGCAGTGCACCGTGCACGGGAAGCCTGGTTCCTTGTGGATGATGCCAAGTTTTCCCGCATCTACCCGGCAGTCATTGCCGACCTGCAGGGCGGTGCCATTCTCACCAACCGCTGCCCTAATCCGAAATACAAACAGTTCACACTGGTAAAGGAGACGGAAGTATGATCTACACAGTTACATTCAATCCGGCCATTGACTATGTGGTGCGTTTGAATGCACCGCTGGAAGTAGGCGAGGTGAACCGCGCCAAAGGCGAGGACTGCGTGCTGGGCGGCAAGGGCATCAATGTGTCCGGTGTGCTGGCACAGCTGGGCTGCGAGAGCGTGGCGCTGGGCTTTGTGGCCGGTGAGACCGGCGCATGGCTGGAACGCGGTCTTGCTGCACAGGGTTTAAAGACCGATTTTGTGCATCTGGAACAGGGCATGACCCGCATCAATGTCAAGATCAAGGCAGGGCAGGAGACCGAGCTGAACGGCGCAGGCCCCGACATCCCGGAGAGCGCCATGCAGGAGCTGGAAAAGAAGCTGGACAGCCTGAACGAGGATGATATCCTCATTCTGGCGGGCAGCATCCCGGCAAGCCTTTCGCAGGATACCTACGAGCGGCTGCTGGCTCGGCTGCAGGGCAGGGGCGTGCGTGCTGTGGTGGATGCCACCCGCGACCTGCTGGTGAACGTGCTGCAGTACCACCCCTTCCTCATCAAGCCCAATAACCACGAGCTGGGCGAGATCGTGGGCAGGGTGCTGACTACGGACGAAGAGATCATTGCTGCGGCCCGCACCCTACAGCAAAAGGGCGCTCGCAACGTGCTGGTAAGCATGGCGGGCGACGGTGCCCTGCTGGTGGACGAAAATGGCGAGGTGCACCGCATCGGCTGCCCCAAGGGCAAGGTCGTAAACAGCGTGGGCGCAGGCGACAGCATGGTGGCCGGCTTTGTGGCTGGCTGGATGCAGACCCGGAGCTATTCCTTTGCACTGCGTCTGGGCACAGCCTGCGGCAGTGCAACGGCGTTCAGCCTTGGCCTTGCCACCAAAGAAAAAATCGACGAACTGATGAAGGAAATCTGACCCTCTGTGACTGAGAGGGTTGCAGTTATACAGGAAGGGAGAAAAATCATGCGTATTACGGAATTATTCACCGCGCAGTCCATCGCACTGGATGAGGCTCTGACCGATCAGGAGCAGATCATCAGCCGTCTGGTGGAGCTGCAGGCCACCCATGGCAACATCACGGACAAGGATGCCTACAAAAAGGCCCTTTATGCCCGTGAGGCGGAGGGCTCCACCTATGTGGACAACGGCATCACGGTGCCCCACGCCAAGACCAATGTAGTCACCCGGCCCAGTCTGGCGGCGCTGCGGCTGAGCAGCCCTGTGCAGTACAATGCCGAGGACGACGGTACCACCGACCTGCTGTTTGCCATTGCGGCTCCGGAAAACGGCAGCCTGCATGTGGACATGCTGGCCCGTATGATGCAGATGCTGATGAACGAGGACTTTGTAGAAAAGCTGAAGGCCGCAAAGACCCCTGCAGAGTTCCTTGACTGCATCGATGCACAGGAGGAGGCTCAGTTCGGCGCGGAGAGCTTCACCCAGCAGGAGATCCCCCAGAGCGGCTACCGCATTCTGGCCGTGACCGCCTGCGTCAACGGCATCGCCCACACCTATATGGCAGCGGAAGCCCTGACCAAGGCCGGTGACAAGCTGGGTCTGCCCACCAAGGTGGAGACCAATGGCTCGGATGGAGCAAAGAACATCCTCACCAGAGAAGAGATCGCAAACTGCGACGGCATCATCGTGGCAGCAGAAAAGAAGGTAGAGACCGCACGCTTCGACGGCAAGCCGGTGCTGTTCACCCGGGTGGACGATGGCATCCACAAGCCGGAGGAGCTCATCAAGAAGATCGTGCACGGCGAGGTGCCTGTTTACCACGCCGAGGGCGGCGCACAGGCCGCCGAGGATGCTTCCGGCAAGGACAGCTTTGGCCGCGCTCTGTACAAGAACCTGATGAACGGTGTCTCCCACATGCTGCCCTTCGTGGTGGGCGGCGGCATCATGATCGCGCTGGCGTTCCTGCTGGACGATTACACCATCGATCCCTCCAACTTTGGCATGAACACCCCGGTCGCTGCCTTCTTTAAGACGGTGGGCAGCGCAGCCTTCGGTTACATGCTGCCAATCCTGTCTGCCTTCATTGCCATGTCCATCGCGGACCGTCCGGGTCTGGCGGTCGGTTTTGTGGGCGGTGTGCTGGCCATGAACGGCACCAACTTTGCAGGCATTGCAGCGGGTGAGACCACCGGTGTTTCCGGCGGCTTCCTTGCTGCACTGCTGGCCGGTTTTGCTGCAGGCTACATCGTCGAGCTACTGAAAAAGATCACCGAAAAGCTGCCTGCCAGCCTGAACGGCATCCGTCCCATGCTCATCTACCCGCTGGGCGGTATGCTCATCCTCGGCGCGGTGATGTGCGGCATCAACCCGGTCATGGGCATGATCAACACTGCCATGACCGATTGCCTGAACGCCATGGGCGGCACCTCCAAGGTGCTGCTGGGTGCCATCGTGGCCGGTATGATGAGCATTGATATGGGCGGCCCGTTCAACAAAGCAGCTTACGTCTTTGGCACGGCAGCCCTTGCCTCCGGCAACTATGAGGTGATGGCCGCTGTCATGGTGGGCGGCATGGTTCCTCCCATCGCCATCGCCCTGTCCACCACCTTCTGCCCCAAGAAGTGGACTGCCGACGAGCGCCGCAACGGCATCGTGAACTACGTCATGGGCCTGTGCTTCGTCACCGAGGGTGCGATCCCTTATGCAGCAGCAGATCCGCTGCGCGTCCTGCCCAGCTGCGTGGCCGGTGCAGCGGTGGCCGGTGCGCTCTCCATGACCTTCGGCTGCGCTCTGCGTGCACCGCACGGCGGCATCTTCGTGTTCCCAGTCGTGGACCATACCGCTCTGTACTGTGTGGCGCTGGCTGTGGGCAGCGTTCTGGGTGCTGTGATCCTGAGCCTGCTCAAGAAAAACCGTACCGACGCAGAATAAACGCCATTCCTTCCATATTCGAGATACTTCATAAAGCTGCAGCAAGCCCCTGGGGAGACCCGGGGGCTTGCTGTATTACGCAGGATCGCGCGAAGGATCAGAAGGATAAAAAGAAAAAGTAACCGCCCACGACTTCCAATCCAATCGGATATAACATGATACACCCGCTGTCAAAAACGCGGCAAGAACCATTTTCACAAAAAATACAGCAAAGAACAGCGCGAAACACCGCATTTGCTGGAAAAAGCTTTGCAGCCGCCCTTTTGGATTGCACCCGGTTTTTGAGTGTGGTATACTGTTTCTGTTATGGAAAAGTTCCGGTGCGGTGTGCCGGGCACAGCAAAGAGGAAAAAGGAAACGAACGATGAAAATTGGATTTGACAACGACAAATATCTCTCGATGCAGTCAGAACATATCCGCGAGCGCATCAAGAAATTTGACAACAAGCTCTATCTGGAATTCGGCGGCAAGCTGTTCGATGATTACCACGCGTCCCGCGTACTGCCGGGCTTCCAGCCCGATTCTAAGCTGCAGATGCTGCTGCAGCTGAAGGATCAGGCCGAGGTGGTCATCGTTATCAGCGCCGAGGACATCATCAGCAACAAGATCCGCGGCGACTACGGCATCACCTATGATCTGGATGTGCTGCGCCTGATCGATGCCTTCCAGGAAGTAGGCTTGTATGTGGGCAGCGTGTGCGTGACCAAGTACGCCGCTGCACCGGAGGTGGAGGCCTTTGAAAAGCGGCTGAACAGTCTGGGCATCCGCACCTTCCGCCACTACAAAATTCCCGGTTATCCCAACGATGTGGCCCGCATCGTCAGCGACGAGGGCTACGGCAAGAACGATTACATCGAGACCCAGCGCCCGCTGGTGGTCATCACGGCCCCCGGCCCCGGAAGCGGCAAAATGGCCACCTGCCTTTCCCAGCTGTACCATGAGTACAAGCGCGGCGTGAAGGCCGGTTACGCCAAGTTCGAGACCTTCCCCATCTGGAACATTCCCCTCAAGCACCCGGTGAATCTGGCCTACGAGGCCGCTACAGCCGACCTGAACGATGTGAACATGATCGACCCGTTCCATCTGGAAGCCTACGGCGTGACCACCGTCAACTACAACCGCGATATTGAGATCTTCCCGGTGGTGAACGCCATGTTTGAGCTGATCGCCGGCAAAAGCCCGTATAAGTCCCCCACGGACATGGGCGTGAACATGGCAGGCAACTGCATCGTGGACGATGCGGTCTGCCGCGAAGCCTCCCGCAAGGAGATCCTGCGCCGCTACTTCAAGTGCCTGTGTGAGCAGAAGATCACAGGCACGGTCAAGGAGACCGAGCGCTACAAGCTGGAACTGCTGATGAATCAGGCCGATCTGACCGTGGGCCAGCGCGAAGTGGAAAAGCAGGCTCATGCCCGCAGCGAGAGCACCGGCGGGGCCCCTGCTGCCGCCATTGAGCTGCCGGACGGCACCGTTGTTACCGGCAAGACCGGTCCGCTGCTGGGTGCAGCAGCATCTGCTCTGATGAATGCTCTCAAGGTGCTGGCCGGTATCCCGCAGGAGACCGACCTTGTGAGTGCGGCTTCCATTGAGCCCATCCAGACCCTCAAGACCAACTATCTGGGCGGCAAGAATCCCCGCCTGCACACCGACGAGATCCTGATCGCGCTTTCCAGCTCGGCTGCTTCCAACGAGCAGGCTGCAGCGGCCATGCATCAGCTGCCCAACCTCAAGGGCTGCGATGTGCACTCCACCGTGCTGCTTTCGGGTGTGGATACCAGCACCCTGAACCGGCTGGGAATGTACCTGACCTGTGACCCTGTTTACGAGGAAGAGGACCGCAAGTACCACAAGCAGTAAATTATACAAAAAACAAAACAGGCGCATCCAAAGGCCGAAAGGCTGGCGGATGCGCCTGTTTTTCATTGGTTCAGATGCCGGTAAAATAAGGTCTGTACTTTTCTGCGTACAGCTGGGTGCCCATGCGGCGCAGGCCGCCGTACAGGTGCCGCCGGATCAGCGGTTCAATGGCATCCAGGTCTTTTTCCCGGATCACCCGCAAAATTTCCCGGTGCTCGCTCAGCACATCCGGCACATTGTTGGCCCGCACCACATCCAGACGGGTAAAGCGGGAATAATCCGGCTGCGGTTTTGTCAGGTTCTGCCAGATATACCACTTGTTCATGCTGCAAAACCAGATGGCGTGCATTTCCAGATCCAGCGTCAGGAAGGCATTGATATCCACATTGTCCGGGTCGGTCATGGTCTGGGCCATCTCTTCCAGCAGGTCATACTTATGCTTGATCTCAATGTACTCTTTGGGCGAACAGACCTGAATGAAATCGCGCAGCACCGTGCTTTCAACGGCTGTGCGCTGGTATACGATCTGATCCACGATATCCAGATTGATGGGGGTGACGATGGTGCCCTTGCAGGGAATGATCTGCACAAAGCCGTTCTGTTCCAGCCGCTGCAGGGCAGCGCGCACCGGTGTGCGCGAAATGCCGAACCGTTTGCACAGCTGATTTTCGCTGATGGTCTCTCCGGGCTTGATCTTCAGCGTGACGATCTCATATTCCAGCGTCTGGTAGATGTCCTCCGGATGCAGCTGTTCAGCCATGTGCTCACACTCCATTTACATAGTTGATGATAAGACATTTCTATTTTAGCCTGCCAAAAAGAGATTGTCAACGTATGAGAATGAAGTATACAATAGCCTGTATACAAGTACAGGAAAAGCTCCGAAATTTATCATATCTGACAAAAATTGATATATCAGATGAAAATGAACCAAATAGTGTCGCCGGATTGTAACAGTTTCCACGAGAAACGGATAAGATTGTTAGTTATGCACAAAGAAACTTTACGAAGTTGGTGAAGTTTGGCTCTTGTGCGGATGTGAATTTTCTATTACGATTAGCGTGCAATGAAAATGCTGTATACAGGGGTCGCCAAAAACTTTGCTAGCGTATAAGGCAAAAAGGCACCCCTGAAACAAGGAGGAAGAAGATTATGAAAAAGGTCTCTCGTCGCAATTTCCTGAAGGTGTCTGGTGCAATGGCAGCTGCAGGTGCTCTGGCAGCCTGCGGCGGTTCCGGTGCATCCACTCCGGCTGCTTCCGGCGCAGCATCCACCAGCACTGCAGCAAGTGCCGCAGCAGCCGGTGAGGACAAGTTTGCATCTCTGGGCGACTTCACCATGACCGTGGGTCATGCACAGCCCGAAGGCACCCCCCGCTTTGTTTCCATGGAGCAGTTTGCCGCCGATGTGGCAGAGGCCACCAACGGCCATGTGAAGATCGAGGTTTACGGCAACGGCCAGCTGGGCACCGAGAAGGAGATGCTGGAGCAGGTCGTGGCCGGCACCGTGCAGGGCATGCGCGGCGGTCAGTTCGACTTCAGCCCCCGTCTGCTGATGTTCACCCTGCCCTTCCTGACCAACACCCGTGCACAGGTCACGGCTCTGCTGCAGAGCGATCTGGCACAGAAGGTGTGCGCTGAGGCCGAAGGCGAGACGGGCACCGTCATCATTAACCTGTGCGATGCAGGCGGCTACCGCCAGTTCTCCAACTCCAAGCACCCCATCAAGGCTCCCGCAGACCTGAAGGGCCTGAAGATGCGCACCAACGGCATGAAGACCATTGACATGACCTTCCAGGCAATGGGTGCTACCACCACCACCATCCCGTACTCCGACCTGTACATGGGCCTGAAGACCGGCGTTGCAGACGGTCAGGAAAACCCTTGGGTCAACGTGGAGGGCATGAAGTTCTATGAAGTGCAGAAGTACTTCACCGAGGTCAACTACCAGTTCCATCCGGACCCCTTCTATGTGAATGCAGCATGGTGGAACGGCCTGCCCGAGGAGTACCGCGATATCATTACCGAGTGCGCCACCAAGATGGGCGAGTACAACGACGAGCTGATCGACAAGAACTCCAGCGCCGCAAAGCAGACCATCGTGGATTCCGGCTGCGAAGTCTATGAGCCCTCTGCCGATGAGTTGAAGGCCTTCCAGACCGCTGTGCAGTCCGTGTACGACCAGTGTGTCACCGAGGGCATCTGCACCGCCGACGAGATCAAGGAGATGCAGGATATCGTCGCAAAGGCATAAGCAGAAACGACCAAAGGCTAGAACGGCCATGTTACGGTAAAGGCGAGAGGGCAGCCTGCGGGCTGCCCTCTGCTGTAACAGGCCAATGGAAAAAGTTGTAAAATAACCGAAAGGGGCTGAGCACCATCGAAAAGCTGAAAAAAATCGGCAAGAAGCTGTTTGACGTATACTTTACCATCGGCGTGATCGCCATGGCACTGCTGGCAGCTCTTGTGATCTTTACCGTTATTGCGCGCTACTGCTTCTCCCTGAGCTGGAAGCAGCTGGCAGAGTTCAACACCACCCTGTTTGCCTTTACCACTTTCTGGGGCATGGGCATCAACGTGATCAAGGACGAGCACGTCATGATCGACATCCTTTACGACGGTGTCAAGCCTGCCCGCAAGCGCTGGCTGGCTATCGTCAATTACCTCATCGTGCTGGCCGTGGTGCTGGTGTTCACCTATCAGGGCTTCAAGTATGTGGGCGTTGCCGGTAAGCAGATCAGTCAGGGCATGGAGATCCCCATGATGTATATGTACGGCATCATGCCGGTGTGCGGCATCATCTGTGCCATCTGCGTCGTGATCAAGATCATCACCCTGTACAAGGCCGATATTTCCTACTTTGCGCCCAAGAATCAGGCGCTGAGCCGTGACGACGCATAAGCGGAAAGGGGAGAATACACAACTATGGCAATGCTCATCCTTCTGGTGCTGCTGATCTTCTTTGCCGCGCTGGGCATCCCGCTGGCTTTCGCCATCGGCGCTTCCTGTGTGACTTACATCCTGATCTATGCACCTACCTTTATTACCATGCTGCCGCAGCGCGTGTGGAACGGTGCCTACAGTGAGCTGATGATCGCTATGCCGCTGTTCATGCTGGCTGGCGAACTGATGAACACCGGCGGCATCACCCAGCGCATCATCAACTTCTGCATGGAGCTGCTGCGGCCCATCCGCGGCGGTCTGGGCGAAGTGAACATCGTGGCTTCCATGATCTTTGGCGGTATTTCCGGCTCCTCTGTGGCCGATACCTCGGCTCTGGGTTCCATCCTGATCCCCGCCATGGAGAAGGAAGGATACCCGCCGGAAGCTTCTGCCGGTATCACGGTGGCATCCTCTACCATGGGCATGATCATCCCGCCCTCCACCCCCATGATCGTTTACTCCATGATCTCCGGTGCATCGGTGGGTGCGCTGTTCGTGGCAGGTGCCGTGCCCGGCATCCTGATTGGTCTGACCCAGTTGGTGCTGGTGTACATCATCAGCGCCAAGAAGGGCTGGCATCCGGAAAAGATCAAGTTTGACGGCAAACGCGCCGCCAAAAGCCTGCTTTCCGGCATCCCTGCCCTCATCATGCCGCTGTTCATCATCATCTGCGTTTCCTTCGGCGTGTGCACTGCATCCGAAAGTGCCGGTGTGGCCGTGCTGTATTCCATGCTGGTGGGCTTCTTCGTCTACAAGGAGCTGACATGGAAGGGTGTCTGGGAGGCTTTGAAAAAGACCCTGATCTCTTCTTCCTCCATCATGCTCATCATCGGCTTTACCACCATCTTTACATGGGTGCTGACCATGCAGAAGGTGCCGCAGACGGTGGGTGCCTTCTTCATGTCCCTGAACATGCCCGCATGGGCCATTGCACTGATCTTTGATGTGCTGATCCTGATGATCGGCACCTTCATCGACGTCAGCCCGGCCATCCTGCTGCTCACCCCCATCCTGCTGCCGGTCATGGTGCAGTACGGCTTCTCGCCGCTGCAGTTCGGTGCCATGATGATCACCGGTCTGGCCATTGGTCTGGTCACCCCGCCGGTCGGCATGTGCCTGAACGCCTGCAACAAGATCAACCGTATGCCCATCATCGAGATCTTCAAGGGCGCAGCGCCCTACGTGATCTGCAATGTGATCGTTCTGATCTCCATCAGCCTGTGGGGCCCGCTTACTACCGCCCTGCCGCAGCTGCTGGGCTACAGCATCTTCTGAGCTCAACGCGTATACCTCTTATAAAGACAGGCAGCGCTCCCTTGCGGGGCGCTGTTTGTTTTTTGCACGCAAACAGGCGGGACAGTTGTATTTGACGGACAGATATGGTACACTAAGGCCACTTGTGTATAGGAATATAGGAAAAGAGGAATTAAATCATGGATACGCAAAAACAAAAGCGCAGCGCCTTTTCCGGCAAGATCGGCTTTGTGCTGTCGGCCGCAGGCGCTTCGGTGGGTCTGGGCAACATCTGGCGGTTTCCGTACCTCGCCGCGAAATACGGCGGCGGCATTTTTCTGCTGGTGTACATCGTGCTGGCCGTCACCTTTGGCTACACGATGATCGTGGCCGAAACGGCACTGGGCCGCATGACCCACAAAAGCCCGGTGGGTGCCTTTGGAGCTTTTGGCAAAAAGGGCGGCCTGCGGTTCGGCGGCTGGATCAATGCGGTCATTCCCATTCTGATCGTGCCGTACTATTCGGTCATCGGCGGCTGGGTCATCCGCTATCTGTCGGAGTATATCAGCGGCCATGGCAGTGAGCTTTCGCAGGACGGTTATTTTTCCAATTTCATTTCCAGCGGACTGTCGGCAGAGGTGTGCTTTCTGATCTTCACGGCCTTTACGCTGGCCATCATCTTTGCCGGTGTGCGCAACGGCGTGGAGCGTGTTTCCAAGGTGATGATGCCGGTGCTGGTGGTGCTTTCGGTGGTCATTGCGGGCTATTCGGTCACGCGCCCGGGCGCACTGGCCGGTGTCAGATATTTTCTGGTGCCGAACGTGGCAAACTTTTCCTGGATGACGGTGGTCACGGCCATGGGCCAGATGTTCTATTCGCTGTCCATCGCTATGGGCATTCTGGTCACCTTTGGCTCTTATATGAAGAAGGAGGTCTCCATTGAGGAATCCACCGAGAACGTGGAGGTGTTTGACACGGCCATTGCCATCATGGCGGGCCTGATGATCATTCCGGCGGTGTTCTCCTTCTCCGGCGGCGACCCGGACACCCTGCAGGCCGGCCCGGCGCTGATGTTCATTACCATCCCCAAGGTGTTCGAGAGCATGGGCTTTGGCCATGTGGTGGGCATCCTGTTCTTTTTGCTGGTGCTGTTTGCAGCCGTGACCAGCTCCATTGCCCTGACCGAGAGCGCTGTCTCCACCTTTGAGGACGAGCTGGGCTGGAGCCGCGAGCGCGCAACGGCACTGATCGGCCTGATCATGGTGGCGCTGGGCAGCCTTTCGGCACTGGGCTATGGCCCGCTGGCGGGCGTGACGGTGTTCGGAATGCAGTTTCTGGATTTCTTCGATTTCCTCACCAACTCTGTCATGATGCCCATTGCAGCCATTGCTATCTGCCTGCTGGTGTCCCGCGTGATCGGCGTGCAGAAGATCGAAGAAGAGGTGACGCTGGGCGGCAAGCCCTTCCGCCGTAGAAAGATCTTCAACTTCATGATCCAGTATCTGTGCCCCATCTTTGCGGCCATTATCCTGATCAGCTCTGTGGCAAATGCTCTGGGCTGGATCGCAATGTAAAAACAAAAAAGCGCAGAAGGTGTTTCTCAAAGGAAGCCTTCTGCGCTTTTTTGTATGTCCAAAAGGTTTTCCTGTGAAGTTGCATAAAGCATAGAAAACGGCGATTTTGGCCTCAATTAGCTGGAAGCCTGATTTTATTAGCTGGAACCGAAAATTCTGCTAATGGCATTCGCTGGCTAATTTTGGTGATAGGTTCAAAATGAAAAATGCGAAGATCGTCTTTCACATGGAAAAATGACCTTCGCATTTTCTTAAAATGGCGTCCCCGCCCGGATTCGAACCGGGGGCCTCAGGCTTAGGAGTAGGGGCTGAAGCCATAAATCCTAGGCAAAAGTAGGTAAAACAAGTAATGTTTTATCAATTGATTTTTTGTTGCGCTGTCAATCTGAGTAAAGAACACAAACCCCGAAATAAAACGAGTAAAAGGCTTTTCATTAGCAGAAAATTAGCAGAGCTAATGAAAAGTGGAAGGTTCATTGTAAAATGCCCACCTTTCATTAGCTGGGAAGTGTACGTTTCCCTACGGATATTTGCTTGTTTAGCATTCGTGAACCAGACCATGAAGTTTCACTCGATTATGTAAAACAGCTTACACATCAGCTGAAGATGGACATAGAGGAAGCTAAGGCGAAAAAACACAAAGAAACGGGATCATCCTAAAACAGATAGCGGCAGTTTTCCATATACGGAAAACTGCCGCTGTTTATGTATAGAGGCTTATAGGTTCTTTGCAAGATTTTTAATGAGTGTAGCCATAGAGGGGTCAGCCAGCAGTTTGGCAAGAGCTGCTGCCGCATCTGTATCGACGGGACTGGCTTTGGGAGTGGATTGCTCTGCGCGAGGGAGGACTTCAGGCTCTGCACCATGATGCTGATAGAAGAAATCGTCGAATCGTTGTGCGTTCAAACGCCGATCATCATCCAGAATGTGTGCGTACTGCTCGGTGACCATCGAAGCCTGTGCATGACCGGAATCGCCCTGCACGGCTTTGATATCGCCGCCGTTCAGCTTGAGCTTGTATGTAATGCTGGAGTGTCGGAAGCTGTGGAAAACCACTTTGGGGAGATAAAATGCGTTGGCATACCGTAATGAAAAAATCGGTTTGGACGAACTGGAACTGATTCGGGAGTATGCAGCAGTCTTTGGGAAAGGAACAAACTACCACTACTACATTTTCTCGAAAGGCGGATTTACGGACGGACTACTTCAGGCACAGGAACGCGGAGAAGTACAGCTGCTTACCCTTGCCGATATTTTTGAATAACACAAGAAACGCTCTTGCCGGTGTAAAACTGGCAGGAGCGTTTCTTGTTGAAGTGATTATCGAAGCGTGCCTCATTTACCCTGATGAAGTCATCGATCGTTTGGCACGGGCATTCTACCCAGCCATCCTTGCCTGCTGGAACAGCGAGGAAGGCCAGCGTGAGTTTGCTGCATGGCAGGCGGAACAGGTTCATCTTGCTGGAAAAGAGAAGCAGGAAGTTCCCGCTGGGGAACTCCCTGCTGTACATATCATTCTTGTCTGTGGCTTTTGGCAGGGTGCGTCCGGGTGGGCGCACCCTGTTTTTTTGTTTTTAATAAACAAGATGGAGCAAATCGGCCAGTACGATCATAGCAACAATTATAGCAAAAAGAAACACGGGCAATCAATCTCCGGGCTGTGATATGGGATTACCCGGCCAAATTGATTCTTTTCCGCAAGCTCCCGGCACTGCATTGCATCCAGATGCACCGGATACCGCAGGAAGAGCATCTGCCCGTTTTTCAGCATTTCCGCGCTCAGGCTGCCCGCATCCGGGGTGCCTGTCATGATGCCGTGTGCTCTGTGCGCCACCATTTCGCGGGCGCGCTGCCCGGCTTTTCCTGCCAGCTGCGGTCCGCTGAGAAAGACAACGCTTTTTTCCCGGCTGAGGAAAGCATCCGGCTGCACCCAGTCCGCAAAATGCGGCGGCACAGGCAACAGCCACGGTCCACCCAGCTGGATCTGCTGTAGCTGACGAAGGAAATGCGCATCGCCGTAAAATTTCAGATTCGGTGCAAAGCGTTTCAGCAACAGAAGGATCTCCGGCCCTCGGCCATATTTCGGCACCGGGAAGAACAGGAGCTGTGTCTGTTTCAGGCACTGCACGGTCTCCACACAGAGTTTTTTGACGCAAGTGTTCCAGTCTGCGTCCGTGCTGCCGTAAGCCGCATCCAGAACGGCCAGATCTGCCGTCTGGCTCCGCAGCGGGTCACAGGGGTAGAGCGGGCTGTGCTCTGCATAGTCGCCAGAAAAGAGAATGCTCTTTCCGTTCCATTCAAATCGCAGCCAGACGCTGCCTGCGCAGTGCCCGGAACGCCCCCATGTGACCTGCAGGCCGGGCAGTTCCGGCACAGAGCCGGAGCCTTTGCAAGGGCAGAGACTTTCCAGCGTTTGGATATGATTCAAGGAAAAGGGCAGTTGGGTCAGAGTAGGCAGCGTAGCATAGACCGGCCCCTGATACCCCTGCTGCGCCAGCCACGGCAGCGCCCCGGTGTGGTCTGCGTGGCTGTGGGTCAGAAAGACAGCCCGCAGTTTTTGAATCTGCTCTGCATTCAGCCGGGGCAGGTCGTCCTCTGCGCCAGCCAGCAGACCGCAATCCACCAGAAAAGCAGCACTATTCTGTTCCACATAAAAGCAGTTGCGGCCATGTTCGCCGCAGCCCCCGGCAATAAAAAGTTCCATCTCAATGCACCTTCCGATGATCGATCACCGTGTTCAAGATCAGCAGTGCCGTGGTCGAAAACAACACACACAGCACCGCCATCGCCATGCCAACCGAAACGCTGCCCTGCTCAAATTCCCGCACGATAAAGGTGGAGACCACCAGTGTGTTGGGCGGAGCGATCAGACTTGCCGTTACCAGTTCCCGGAAAGCGATGATGAAGGTCATCATCCAGCCGGTGGCGATGCCCTGCCGGATCAGCGGCAGGGTGATACGCCGCAGGATGTAAACCGGGCTTCCGCCGAACACCTGTCCTGCCGCCATCAGGCTGTCACTGATTTGGGTAAAGGACGAAGTGACGTACTGCACCGTATAGGGAAGAAACAGCACCACATAGGCCAGAACCATGATGCCCATAGTGTTGTACAGCGGCAGGATGTTGTAGATTTGGTTCCAGAATAGCATAATTCCAATGACCAATACAATACCCGGCAGCATTTCCGGCAGCAGACCAATGGCTTCTACCACCTTGCGCAGTTTGGAGTGCGACTTCCGCACCGCCAATACCAGCAGAGTGCCCAGCACTGCACAGATGGTAGCCGAAGTGACCGCAAGAAAAACGCTGTTCTTCAGAGCACTCAATCCCTTTTCGTTCTCGGTGAACAGTTCTACATAATGTGCGATGGTAAAGTTGCCCGGTGCCAGACCGTAGCCGCGGAGATTGATGAGAGATGTGGAAATGACCGAGAAGTACGGAACCCCAACTGCAATCAGCAGCACCAGAACGATATATGCCCACGCAGCGACGGTGGCTCCTTTGCCCATGGACTGCTCTACGCGGCGGGCACCCTTGCCGCTGACCAAATTGTAACTTTTGCGCGTGGTAATGTAATTTTGCAGCATCCACATACACAGACAGATGCCTACCAGCACGGAGGAGAGCGTGGCTGAACTGCCAAAGTCGATGGGGGCTACGGTGGCGTGGCGGTGGATCTCGGTGGTAAACACCTCAAACCCGATGCGCTTGCCCAGCGTAGAAGGCGTGCCGTATTCAGACAGCGTTTTCACAAACACCAGCAGCGCACCGATGGCGTAGTTGCCGGAGAGCAGCGGCAGAAAGATCTTGCGCATCCGGGCAGAGAATCCGGCCCCAAACACAGCACCTGCCTCTTCCAGACTGGAGGGGATATTCAGCATGGCGTTTTTGAGCATGGTGAGCATGAACGGAAAAACGTGCAGGCTCATCACCAGCACCAAACCGCCCAGAGTGAAGAAGATCTTTTCGCACCCGGCAGCTGCGGGGATCAGCTGCTGCAAAAGCCCCTTTTTCTGCATAAATAAGATCCAGCCCATGGAGGCAATGTAGGGCGGCGTCATGAACGGGATCATAAAGAGGATGTCAAAGACACGGTAGCGGGCAAACTTTGTCCGGGAGAACAGATAGGCCAGCGGTGCGGCAATCAGAGTAGACAGCAGCACCACCAGCACACCCAACAGCAGCGAATTGCCGATCATGTGGGCGTTTTCCGGGTTCAACAGCGTCTGCACAGCGGGAGAAAAGTCAAGGCGGCCATTCTGCATGACCGCCTTGGCAAAAATCATTCCCACAGGACAGACGATCAGAAAGATCAACACCACTGCCAGCAACAGCAGCGGAAGATCCGCCTTACGATTCGTCTGTTTCATGGAGCGTTACCCGTTGCTGGCACCGCAGATCTGGTTGATCTTTGCGGCATCATCGCTGGCTTCCGCCATCATCTTGTCCCAATCGGGCGTGATCTGAGGAATATCCTCCAGATTGCTGCGCTTGTCGCACTTGATGTCGGTGCGGCCGGGCAGCAGATAAGCATTTGCCACCAGCTGCTGTGCCTCATCGCTGAACAGATAATCAACAAATGCCTTGGCATTGTCCATGTTGGGAGCCGTTTTCAGGATCATTGCCGGGCGGGGGTTCACGATGGTGCCGCCTGCCGGGTAGTAGATGTCCAGCGGCTCGCCCTTATTCTTGGAAGAATAGGCGTTGTAGTCCACGCCGGCCACAAGGATGCCCACTTCGCCGGTGGTGACAGCTTCCAGTGCAGCCTTGTTTGCGCCGGGGACCGTCATACCGTTGTCGGCCATAGCCTGAAAATCATCCCAGCCATTCTTGACCACATAGCCTGCCACAAAGTCCTTGCAGGCACCGGACTTTTCCGGGTCGGGGATGGCCAGCTGATCCTTATACTCTGCGTTGCCAAGGTCTTTCCAGTCGGCATCAAGCGTGGAGAACACCGTGGTGTTATAAATAACGCCCACAGCGGATGCACTGTAACCAAACAGCACACTGTCGTCATCCAGCCAGCCGTCCACGATGAGGTCGGCGTTTTCCGGGGTGTAGCTTTCCAGCTTGTCATCTGCTTTCATGGACAGACCATCCGACCAGGAAGCCAGAATCACTACATCGGCCACAGGGTTTGCTGCTTCGGCTTCCAGACGAGCGAGGATCTCGCCGGTAGTGCCCTGAAACTGCTCTACCTCGATACCAGTCTTTGCCGTAAAGCCCTCGGCCAGCTTATCGGCCAGACCAGCCGGAGAAGGCATATAGACCGTCACTTTGCCGGTGCCGGATGCGGCAGCGGGAGTGCTATCGCTTGCCACGCTGGAAGAAGCTGTGCTGGAAGCAACCGTGCTGCTTGCGGAGCCGCCGCAGGCGGTCAAGGCGGCAGCGGCAGTCAGAGTACCCGCCACAGCAAGAAAATTACGACGGCTGATTTTATAATTACGCATAAGGATTCTCCTTTTTCATTTCCAATGATGTATCATCAAGCCGCACCTTGCGGCAGGAAGCTGATTCAGACGGCAACGATGGCACTACGGGGCAGATAAAGCGAGATCTTTTCGCCCACCGAGACCCGTCGGGGGCTGATATATGTCCAGTCCTGTCCGTTGTGGTTCAGCTGTAGCTGGTAGCTGCTGCCAAGGAACTGCACCGCCGTGACATCGGCATCGTATTTTTCGGCCTGCTCGGTGGGAACCGTCTGTGCCTGTTCCGGGCGGAACAGATGATTCTGGTCGAGCCAGTTGGAAGAGCCTACAAATCGTGCCACGAACTCCGTTGCCGGATGGGAATAGATTTTTTCCGGGGTATCATACTGCTCAATTTTTCCGGCGTGACAGACCGCAATTGCATCGCTCATGCTCATGGCCTCAATCTGGTCGTGGGTCACAAACACGCCGGTAATGCCCAACTTGGTGATCAGCGTCCGCAGTTCCGAGCGCATCTCTTCCCGCAGCAGTGCGTCCAGTGCGGAAAGCGGCTCGTCAAACAGGATGCAGGCCGGTTCAATGACGATCGCGCGGGCAAATGCCACACGCTGCTGCTGACCGCCGGACAGCTGATGAGGATACCGCTGGGCAAAATCATCCAGCTGTACAGCGTGGAGTGCATTTTTCACCTTTTCGTCCAATTTGTCCGTCTTGCCAGCCGCCCGCAGGCCAAAAGCCACATTTTCAAAGACAGTCATGTGCGGCCAGAGGGCAAAATCCTGAAACACAAAGCCAAGGCCGCGCTTTTCGGGCGGGATATTGATCTTCTTTTCCGAGGAGAACACACAGCGATTCTCAAACCAGATCTCACCGCTGTCCGGCGTTTCCAGTCCGGCGATCATCCGCAACAGGGTGGTCTTGCCGCAACCGGAAGGTCCCAGCAATGTGGTCAGGCTGCCGCTTTGAATGACAAAGCTGGTAGGCTGGATCACCTGCTTTGCGCCAAAGGATTTTGTAACATGAACGAGCTTGATCTCCATATTTTGCACTCCTACTTTTGATACCTGCTCTATGGTAGCACGAAGGATTTGTGCAAACTATCCCAGTGGCGTAAATCTCATGTAAAAGTTTGGCAACAAAAAGTTCCCGCTGAACCTTAAGATCCAGCAGGGATTTCATGAAGATATAAATATCCGAAAATAAGCCCATCCAGAGGAAAGTCAGGCAAGATGGAACAGATCAATCAGCACCACCATTGCAAGGCCATAGTAAACGACAACCGCTACCAAATCGTTGATCGTCGTGATCAATGGTCCGGAAGCAACAGCCGGATCAATATGAATTTTATGGAACAGCATCGGAACCAATGTGCCCACCAGACTGGAAACGACCATGGCGACAACAAGTGATGCGCCTACACAGCCAGACAGCAGAAGTGCCGTATTCCAAGCGTAGCCTTTGAAAAAGTGGATATAACATCCCAGAAAACTCAGCGCCATTACGGCCAGAATCGTACCATTCAGCAATCCAACTCTGACTTCTTTCCAGAGCAGCTGAAATTTCTTGGATACCGTCAGATTTTCGTCTACCAGAACTCGAATCGTAACGGCCAATGACTGCGTGCCGACATTTCCCGCCATACCCAGCACCATGGAGACCACGTCCGGGTCGCAGGCGGCCTCGTGCAGCAGCTGCAGGAAGGGACGGATGCTCTCATACGGATAGTGAATCAACTTGTCCTCTTCCAGGATCTGCGGAATGATGGGCTTGCGCTCGTCCAGTGCAGGGCTGGGCTGCGGGTGGCGGGGCGCAAAGAACAGGTCGGTGTGGCTGCGCAGCTGATCCTCGATCTGGAACAGGAAAGAGTGATCCAGCGGAGAATCGTATTCAAACACCCGCTTGGGGTCCAGTTTCAGGTTTTTGCACAGGGACTGGATAATTTCTTCGTCAATCTCACGGCTCAGTTCCAGACGGACAGGTGCCAGCTTTTTGCGCTTCTTGACCACTTCGGCCATGTGATCCCGGTAGTTCAGGTCTTCGTCATAGATCAGGTCGGCGTCAATATCCGCATTGCGGGTGATGCGGGCCAGCGTTTTGCTGGTGACCTTATAGCCCTTGTAGAGCAGTGGCAGGAAGTGCAGGATCAGTTCTTCCGACAGGATAAAGCAGCCAGTACGGCCCGGCACCGGCACCAGCCGGGGGAAGATCTCATTGCCGCAGGGCACAATGCCGATCTTCTTCTTTTCTGCCTTGGTGCTCAGCACCGCAACCGCATAGATGCCCTTGTTTTTCAGGAACGGAAATGCCTGCTTTTTGCTGATGATGAAACTGGACAGCAGCGGCAGGTAGTCCTGCCGGAACAGCTTTTCCAGTTCGGTACGGCTTTCTTCCTCCATATGGGCAAAGTCCAGCAGACGGATCCCCTGCTCTGCAAGCTGTTCCAGCAGACCATTATAAGCAGCGTCCCGGCGGGCTGTCAGCTTGTGGATAAAAGCCAGCGCTGCATCGATCTGTTCGCCGCTGGTCATATTCGTCTTATTTTCCCGTGCGTTTTTGTCCAGCAGCATCTGGTCTTGCAAGCTGCCGATGCGCACCATGAAAAATTCATCCAGATTGCTCTGGAAAATCGACAAAAAACTCAGCCGTTCACACAACGGCAGACGGGAATCCTCTGCCTCCTCCAGAACGCGTTCGTTGAACCGCAGCCACGAAAGCTCACGGTTTGCATAGCAATGATAGGTGTTTTCCATATTCCTCTTCCTTTTCTCTGACCGGAATGCTTCGGATTGCATGATACAAACGTTTTTATTGTACCGTGCAAATGTAAAATCAGAAATCAGGAATGTGTCTGGAATATGTAAAATCGCTTCTGCACACAGATTTTACCGCAATTTGATTGCAACCGCCTCGAAATCATCTTACAATAGTAGATACTTTCTTTTAATATATGAATCGGGGGCAGAGAACCATGACGTATAAAGACATCAAACACAATGAGGAAGTCAACGAACTGCTGAAAAAAGGCAACCAGAATCTAGGCCTGCTGGGCTACACCGAGCACTCACAAGCCCATTGTGTCCGGGTGGCAGAGACCGCCGCCCACATCCTGAAAAAATTCGGCTATCCGGAGCACGACATCGAGCTTGCCCGGATCGCAGGCTATATGCACGACATCGGAAACGCCATCAACCGCAGCCGTCACGCCGAATACGGCGGGCTACTGGCCAACGAGATTCTGAAGCAATATGACCTGAGCGTCCCGGACCGCATCACCATCGTGTCCGCCATTTCCAACCACGATGAATCCACCGGCGGGGCCGTGGATCCCATCTCGGCAGCACTCATCATCGGCGACAAGACTGATGTGCGCCGCAGCCGTGTGCGGGAAAAGCCCAAAGCATCCTTCGACATCCATGACCGGGTCAACTATGCGGTCACAGACCAGACCCTGAAGATCAACACCGAGAAAAAAGTCATCTCACTGAATCTGCAAATCGACACCGATATTTGCAGCATGTACGAATATTTTGAGATTTTCCTGCAGCGGATGCTGATGTGCCGCGGGGCTGCCGATATGCTGGGAGCAACCTTCAAGTTGACGGCCAATGGGGCCAAAGTTCTTTAATGTGTGGCCATCTCCGCAAAGAACAGGAACTAGCCTTTATAATAAAAAACAAAAAGTCCCGCCTGAAAGTAAAGCCTTCACTTTCAGGCGGGATGTCTTTCAATATGACTGCTATGGCGGCATGCGTGACCATACCCTGTCAGATACAGCGTACTCCAGAGGTTATCTTCCGAGGCGTGCAGATAATCATAGGTCAGGTTTTCATCCACACGCTCAACGATGCAACCACCCGCCATCAGCGTTTCCAGTTTTTTTGTGATCGTACTGCCGGCATAGTCGATAAAGGAACGGATGATGGCATTTCTTCCTTGGTCAAAATGCGCTTGGTCACCCGCTCGGTGCGCTGCTTTTCTGCGGCAAGTTGCTCATCATAACGGCAGCAATAAGAGCGGGGCCTTGCAAAAGGCTCCACTCTTATCATAACGGACAGATTGTATGGGTGAAGCGCTGCGAAGAACTTGAATGCGGGGATATCGGTATATTCGTATATGATGACTGTGGATATCTGAAAAAATACGATGAACATACCCCAGACAAATCCCAAGCAGAGTTCCTTACCGACAGCTATGGCGTGGTGCATAACCAACCGGTTTTGGTTTCTCTTAACACCAAATATTCGCCGATCCTTATATCTCCAGAGCAAAGATTCGAGGTTGTTGGAAAAGTTTTGAACTAAAAAGATGGGAGGAGTTTTCGTGGATACGATCAAGCGTGTTCAGGATTTGATGAAAGAGCGTGATATGAATCTATGTGTGTTGACAAAAAAATGCGGAATATCGTACTCCACGATTCAAACCACCGCCCGTCGGGGAGGGCAGTTAAGCGTAGAGACGATTGAAAGAATTTGTCAGGGTTTAGGAATTACATTAAAAGACTTCTTCGATTCCTCCTACCTGTAAATATAGGGGCAGCAAAAAAAGCCGTTCGCCACGCTGAAAAATCTGCGTGGTGAACGGCTTTAATACTGCTTCTATTTATCCTTTGGCAATCTCCAGATAAACGCTAATCTCCATGATTGTTACCATTGAAGGAATACATTTGCGACGATCTTCGGGCATACCGAATAAGATTTGCATTGGCAGTTGAAAATAGCTCAGGTTACCTATTGCAATTCTGACTATTTGGAAATATACTTGTAAGTATCAAATTATTTCACTGTATGAGGACATACGCACCAAACTTATCCAGTCCGGTGTAATGAAATGCAGAGAATAAAAGACAAAATTGGTATGTTCCACGAAATTTAGGGA
>ERZ1673695.617-NODE-617-length-50996-cov-7.299071_pt1 | contig 50996 bp, 38 predicted proteins | sample MGYA00580225_ERZ1673695 | MGnify/ENA primary metagenome ERZ1673695 (study PRJEB41218, sample SAMN15661739) | gut metagenome | host: Homo sapiens | place: Canada: London | collected 2015-08-20/2019-03-30 | study: EMG produced TPA metagenomics assembly of... | reverse complement strand
TGACGCGCCCCCGCAGTGCCCGCTTCCCCCAAGGACAATTATCAGTGCAGGTAGAACACTTGCGATATTTGCAAAAATGCGGGTGTGGTCAGGAATCTCGGATTCATCGTAGTAAACCGGCATAGTTTTGTTCGGGCGGCCCTGCACGAGTGTCTCCGCCAGCCTCGCGGGACCAAAATGAGCCGTTTTCCTCCGTCCCCAAGGGATCAGCCGAAACCGCCCGCCACGAAATCGGCCCATCTACTACGTTTGACTCGATACTCCTGACCATACCTTCGTTTTGAACAAAACCGCAGGCGTTCTACCTGCGGTTTTGTTTTTGCGCTTTTCGGCATGGTTGGGGGTAAGGGGTTAGACGTAGTAGATGGGCCGATTTCGTGGCGAGCTCTCCTCCCCAACGCACAAAAGCGCCGCCACGGAGGAGGGAGATGCCTCCGTGGCGGCTGGGGCTGGGGGTGGGGCTATGTTCTGGCTCCCCGCCGGCCGCCCGGGGCCTTTTGGCCCCGGGCGCTGTCGACGTGCCTAGCGCTTACGGATACCCCAGACCAGGGCTCCGACGCCGGCCATGGCGATGACAAATGCCATAAGCAGAGCGGCAGCCTGCTGGTCGCCCGCGGTGGGCAGGAAACCCTTGACCGTCTTGACGATGTTCGTCACGGTCTTGGGCGTGCCGGGATCGGGTGTCGGCGTAGGAGTCTCGGGCTTCTTGTACGTGTTGTTGAACACGATACCCTCGACGCTTTTGTCGCCCTTGGTATAGGTAACGCCCGCCTTGAGGTTACCCTCACCGTCGTCGACCACGTTGACGGTCGCGGTAAAGACGGACTTGTCGTAGGTCATACCGGCCTCGTCGCCCTTGACTTCGCTGATGGTGTAGACGTACGCACCGGGCTCGCTGTACTCAAACTTGTCGAAGTTAATCTTACCGTCGGCATCGTTGGTGACGGTGGACTCGATGTCCTCGCCAACGAGCTTAAAGCTAAACTCGTCCTTCTTGAGCTCGCGTCCCTCGAGTACCTTGATGGCGCCGATGGAGACCTGGGTAGGCATGGCGTGATACTTATTAGTAAAGCCAGCCGACTCGGTGGTTCCCTCGAGTTTGTGCGTCGCGGTCAGCGTGCCGTCGCCGTTGTCGGAGACGGTGGTCACGACGATGTAGGTCGCGCCGTCATAGGTGACGCCCTTGTACAGGCCGAGCGCGTTGGGGCAAGCCTCGCGCAGCATGTACGTGTGCGTGCCGGGTGCCTCGTAGCGGATCGGGTTCAGCGTAACGTTACCGTTGACGTCGTTGGTACCGCTAGCGACAACCACACCGTCCTCGAGCAGTTCAAACGTGAACTCGCCTGCTGCAAGGTCGCGTCCAGTCAGGCGCTTGACCGTCTTGACCTGATCGGTCACGGACGAATCGGTAGGTGCCACGCCGTAGGTGTTGGTAAACGTGAAGGCAGCACCGTCGTCGCCTTCGCGCTTGACGCTCAGATGCCCGGCACCGTCGTCAGACACGGTGTAGGAAACCTTGCGCATGGCGTTGGCGTCGTTGGTCACACCAGGGGCACTACCGGACTCGGTCACCGTGTAGGTAAAGGTGTGCGAGCGCGGAGCGGTGGGGGCTGCGGGCTCGGACTCGTCGGTGTCGGCAGCGTCGGCGTCAACCTCGGCCTCGCCGGCGTTGGCCTCGGCTTCGTCAGCTTCGTCTGCCTCGGCCTTATCGGTCGCATCGTCCGTCACGCCCAGAGCGCGGTTGAGGTCCTCGAGCGTAAAGTGGATCTTGCCAAAGTCCACGTTGCCAGCCGCGTCGTTGGTTGTGGTCGTGCGCTCGGGCATCGGGGCACCAGCCTCGTCGGCGGTCACGGTAAAGGTGAACTTGCCCGTGATGTCAGCCTGGGTCAGGCCCTCGGCAGCTTGGAGCTTCTTAGTGCCGGTGAGCGCGGCATCGACGGCTTCGGCGCCGTAGACGTTCTCGAACAAGGGCTCGACGCCGCCGTAGTCGACCGTTGCCGTCAGGGTACCGTCACCGTTGTCGACGACGATAACCTTAAAGCCAAAGCTCCACGTTGTAGCGGAAACGCCATTCGGCAGCCCGAATAAATCTTCGTAGGCCGTGTAGTTAATGGTCCAGGCAAGCTTACCGTCCTTATCGGTACGATAAGCAAGCCCAGCAGCCTCAAGATTAGCAAGCATCTTAGTGTCGTAGTGCAGCGTATCAAAGCTCACGTGCCCGCCGATATTGGGCTTGAGGTTTTCGTATGCCACAAGCTCACCCTGATAGGCGATGCCGAACCAGAACTCGCCGTCGGCCATCGGGCGGCCGGTCAGAGTCTTGGTGGCAACGACCTGAGCGGCGGTGCCGCCAGGCGTGTTGGTCGTAGCGCTGTAACTGTTGTGGAACGGCACCAGGGCCTTCTCGACCTTGTTCTCGCCACTCTTGTGGACCGTCTCATGCGTGCCCTCGGGACCGCCGGAAACGGTCGTCGTAGCAGTGAGCGTGCCGGCGGTGTCGTCGGCAATGGCGATCGTCACCGTGCGCACGGCGTCATCGTAGGTGTAACCGGGCTGGCCGTCGTTCTTCTCGGCCACGGTGTACGTAAAGGTCTTGCCGGCGTCAGCCTGCGTAAATATAACCTCATGACCAGCCAGAATGTCGATCAGTCCGACCGTTGCCTCTGCCGCTGCGGGGGACTTGAAGCTATTAGCCCCGGGCAGCAGACCGAGCGCGCGAGCCGAAGCGTCGTCAGCAGGTGTCACGGTAAAGGTGAACTGACCCTCGGTCATGGGGCGGCCGTCCAGATACTTGCTGAGCCACAGACCGCCGGCAGCGGTGTAGTTAAGCTCAGTGCGGTACGTGTTGGTAAAGCGTCCGTTTTCCTTCTTGGTGACGTTGGCGGTCAGGCTGCCATCGCCGTTCTCGGTCACGGTCACTTCGGCGGTTGCGACATGCGCGTCATACGTCATGCCGACCGTGCCGCCCGCGTTCTCGCGGATTTCGTACTTGTAGGTTCCGGCAGCGATGTAGTGGATCTTGCCGAACTTGATGACGGCGATTCCGTCCTTCGCATCGTGCTTGCTCACGGTTACGGTCGCAGGATCGGGGAGCGGGGCGCCATCGGGGGCGGTAATGGTAAAGCTGAACTCGTCCCCATCCGTCCACTCGCGGCCGCTGATGACCTTGCTCAGGTCAAAGTCGAGCTCTGCATCGAGCGGGGTCACGCTGTAGGTGTTCTTGAAGGTCGCAGGCGTGGCACTCTTCAGCTCGTGCGTAGCGCTGAGGGTACCGCCACCGTTGTCGGTAATGGTGGTCTCGATGGTGTACTTGGTGTCGCTGTACGTGATGCCCTTGCTGGTGGTTCCGCCGTTGACCTCGCGCAGCGTGTAGGTGTGCTCGCCGGCCTCGGTGTACTTCACGGCGCTCATCGTGATGTTGCCCTCGGCGTCGTTAGTGCCGGTGGCGACAACCTTGTCGCCCTCGACGAGCTCGAAGGAGAACTCGCCCTCCTTGAGGTCGCGGCCGTCCAGGACCTTGGTCGCGGTGATCTGTTCGGTGACGCTCGTCTCGACAGGCGTCACGTTATAGGTATTGGTGAACGTGAAGGCCGCATCACCGTCCGGCTTGCGGGATACGCGCAGATTCCCCTTGCCGTCATCGGTCACGGTGAAGGAAACCTCGCGCGACGGCTTAGCGTCGTTGGTCACGCCAGCGACCTCACCGGACTCGGTCACGGTGTAGGTAAAGGTGTGCTCGCGCTTCTCGGGCTTCTCGCCCACAGCCTTGTTAAGGTCGTCGAGCGTAAAGGTAATCTTGCCAAAGTCGACCTTGCCGTCGACGTCGTTGTGCACGCTCGTGCTCGCAGGCATAGGCGCGCCCTCTTCACCGGTCACGGTAAAGGTGAACTTGCCGGTGATGTCGGCCGGGGTCAGACCATCGGGAACCTGCAGACCCTTCTTGCCCGCAAGCGATGCCTCGGCAGCATTCGTGGTGTAGACGTTCTTGAACTCGATGCTCTTGACGTCCTTGGCGTCCTTGGCATCCTTCAGCTCGTGCGTAGCCACCAGCTGGCCCTTGCCGTTGTCGGCAATGGTCGTCACGATGGTGTACTCGGCGGTGCTGTAGGTGATACCACCGGCATTGCCCTTGACCTCATGCAGCGTATAGGTGTGCTGGCCGATCTCGGTGTACTTGATGGGGCTGAACGTCACCTTACCGTCGGCAGCGTTCGCAACGGTCTCGATAAGCTCAGAGTCCTCACCCTTAATCTCGCGCAGCTCAAAGCTGAACTCGCCGGCCGTAAGGTCGCGCCCGGTCAGGGACTTGGTCACGTCAATCTTGTCGGTAACGCTGGACTCAACAGGCTCCGCAGTGTAGACGTTCTTGAACTCGGTCTCGTCGGCTTCGCTCCAGGCCACCTTCGCGTCAGCGCTGAGCACGCCCTTCTTGTTGGGCGTGACCGTCACGGTGATCTTCGCAACGTTCTTGCTGTAGGCAATGCCGTCAACCGTGGTCCCGGCGTTCTTTTCGCTGACCTTGTAGACATACGTGCCAGGCTCGTTGTATTTGATCGTGCTGAAATTAATGGCCGCCTTGCCATTGTCCAGATCGCCCTTGGTCACAGACACAGCCACGGGCGCTGTCGCGGACTCGGGCATCGGGGCGCCGTCCACGGGCGTCAGCCCAAACTCAAACGTGTCCTCCTTCGTCCAGTTGCGGCCCTCGAGCACCTTGGTCAGGCCAAAGTCGGCCTTGGTATCCACCGTTGCCGGCGTCATGTCGTACGCAAAGCTAATCTTGCCGTTGTTGCCCAGGTAGGAGTTGACATGCGTCGCGGTAGCCTTTGCGGATATGTTGTTCCACTTGGGATTGAGTACGTCGGTCGCGGTACGGGTGTTGTTGCCGCCCACGCTATCCTTGGTGGTATGGAGCTCATCGATAAAGGCCAGGCGTGCGGTTCCCACGGTAAACACCAAGTTACCGTTCTCATCGGGAACAATCGCGCCGTCGAACTTCGCGGCGTCGCCACCGATAAACTCGATGACGGCGGTGGCGGGCTTGGCCTCGCCGTTCTCGCCCTGCTCCTCAAACTCGTCCTTGTAGTAATAGGTAACCTCGCCAGCCAGCGCAGCCCCCTTTGCAGGCTGCGTGCAAGCCTTATCCGTGTAAATGGGCGTCTGCTTCTGGAAATAGTAATAGCGGTTGGTGTCGGCAGGTTCAAAGGTCGCAACCGTATCGCCCAGCGCGCCGGCAGCCCACTTGTTCGCGTAGAAATTCACGGTCTTGGCGCCGTTGGCAACGGCCGTATTGTTCTTGATGTAATCCTTGAGCCCCGTTACCTTCTCGGGCGTAAACAGGTTGTCGAGCGCGACCTTCTTCACACTCGAGGCATACTTCACCTGGATGGGCTTAACGGTGTCGACCGAAAGCTTGCCGTCTACGGTCTTAAAGTGGCTCAGCGGAATCAACGACGCGGGAATGTTGACCGTTACGATATCACCCTTCTGGGGATTGTCATCACCGGCACGCTGCACGGTAATGAGCAGGTCTTTTGCCTTGCCATCGAACTCGTACGTATCGGTATTGGTTTCTTTGTTGAACGTCTTGCTCACCTTGGTAAACGGCGTGCCGTTGATGACGACCTCGGTGAAGCTGTCGACCTGCATAAAGTCGCCCAGCTCATCGGTAAACGTGATGTAGCCAGACTTGGTCTCGTCGTAGCCCTTGTGGATTTCGGTCGGATAAGGCGGCTCCGACGTAATGGCCTGTGAGATGTCGTCGAAGACCTTCTTAAGCTCATCGGCATTGGTCGCTGACTTGTAATAATCGGAGTTTTCCGCGCGCGTACCGAGCTTATCGCTCGTATACGACGTGGCGCCGGGATAGTTACTCGACACGGCGTGCATGAACTTGTTTACGTCGCTCGTTCCCTTTTTCAAGGGATCGGCAGCGGGATCCGCTCCACTAAAGATACCGATGGTATAAACGGTGGCCTTGCTGTCCTTCATATTCTTGGCAGCCGTCACGGCAGCGTTGGCGACATCAGAATCAAACTCGCTGTAGCTCGTTGGCTTGCCGTCGGTAAAGAACACAACGATCTTCTTGGCGTCTGCGCGGCCAGTAATCTTATCCCTAGCCAGTTCCAGACCATAGTCGGCGCGTGTGGCACCGGAGGGTTTAATCCCAGCAATTGTATCCTTAAGGGCTTTCACGTTGACGCCGGAGCAATCGATCAGGTCCTTCATAACCTGTGTGTGATTGTAGACGTACCCCTTGTCACTATACGTATCATTGCCGACCTTTTCGGTCTTATTGCCCGCAAACTTAACAACGGCAACCTTATGCTGCCTATCCACGCCCTCGATACCCTCGTTTTGCTTGGCAATGGTATCGATAAAGCTGTTCGCAGCGTTCTTCAGTGCATCGATACGCTTGGTGGAACCTCCACCGCCCATAGGATCATCCATCGAACCAGAGGCGTCCAGCACCATCACGATGTCGAGCGGCGTGGTAACCGTCACGGTTGAATTGGATGTCGAAGACATCGCCGAAAGCGTAGTCAAGAAGTCCGACTCTTCGTTTTCTCCGGTTGCCATGACCGTCTTGTCGGTCCAGATTCGACCGACGTTTTGAGTCGTCACCTTATTGCCGCTGTGGCCGGCCGCCCAGATTTCCCAGCGTCCGGTGGTGTCGGGGTCGACGACCGTCGGCCCGCTTACTGTCGGCCCGTCCATTCCCGTACTGGACCTGGCGTTGGCCTCGGGCAGCATGGCGAATGCTGCGGCTGGCAACACCAGCACTACGGCCAGTATCACCGCCAAGAGACCCCTCGTGTACTTACCCATCGCGTCTCCCTTCTCGCAGGATTAGACCTTGCATCAGCCTAAAGTTACGGAATGAGACACAATTAGGGCAGGTGACACACGTTCCAGATTCGGTTTTGCGCATGAGACAAATGTCTCACCAAAGTTGAGACACAGCGTTTTCGCAGGAAAACAAGTGCGACTCGGTGCCATCAGGCAAAAATGATCCGCTTTCCTCCTTCCCGGGGGATCAATTGGTGGTGCTCGCCACGAAACTGGCCCATCTACTACGTTTGACCCGATACCCCCGACCACAACCGCGTTTCATGAAAAACCGCAGGCGTTCTACCTGCGGTTTTGTTTTTGCGCTGTTCGCCATGGTTGAGGGTAGCAGCCCAAACGTAGTAGATGGGCGCATTTCGTGGCAGACGGGTCACGCGGCAGCCCTCGCAAGGCCAAAATGATCCGTTTTCCTCCGTCCCCGAGGGATCAGGAGCTGGTACTGATATGGTGGCATTTCAAAACTATGCCGGATTACGGAGCTAAAGTCGGGACCCTCATCCATACCCGCGTTTTCTGCAAAATGACGGCTCGTCTACCTGCGGTTTTGTTTTTGCGATTTTATGCATGGTCGGAGATTCGCTATCCAGCCCCGTAATCCGGCATAGTTTTGTTCGTGGCAGCCCAACCGCGCGTTCAAGCGCGGGGCCGGTGGGGCATTTTTGCCCCACCGGCCCCTATTCCAGCTCTATTCCGGTTTGGTTTCTACCGTGGGAGTCTTGTCCGCCGCAACCGGAGTACGGGCGGTGTCCATAGTCAGGCAGTGTTTGGGGCAGCTCTCGATGCACTCGCCGCACACCACGCAAGCGTACGGATCGATCGACCAGGTACCGCCCTTGCGATCGACCGAGAGTGCGCCCGCCGGGCAACGGCGCGCGCACATGCCGCAGCAGATGCACACGTCCATGTCGTTGACGATATGTCCGCGCAGACGCTCGGGTGCCGCGAGCTTCTCCTGCGGATAGCACACCGTGACCGGCTGCTTGACCATAGAACCCAAGGCCGTCTTGGCAAATGTCAGCAAACTCATGCCGCGCCTACCTTTCCGTGCAGCTAATGCAGGGGTCGATGGTCAGGATAATCATGGGCACGTTGGCAAGGAGCACGCCCTGCAGTGCATGCGTCAGACCCGCCAGGTTCTGCGACGTCGGCGTTCGCACGCGAAAACGGTCCAGGTTCTTGGTGCCGTTACCGCGCACATAGTAATACGCCTCGCCGCGCGGCTGCTCAATCACAACCTCGCCGCGCGCACCGTCGGCCGGTGTGAGCTTGGTGCGCCCGCCGATACCGTCGTGCGGAATCTTGCCCACAAGCTCCTTGATAATATCCATGGCCTGCGTGACCTCGGCACAACGCACCTGGCAGCGGGCATAGCAGTCGCCATCGCTAGCAACGATAGGCTCAAACGCGGCCAGATCAGCATAGGCGCCGTCGCGGAACATGCGCACGTCGTAATCCACGCCCGAGGCGCGACCGAACGGGCCGACCATCGACAGATCCAGCGCGTCCTTCTTGCTGATCACGCCCACGCCGTGCAGGCGCTCGCCGCAGCTATTGTCGTCCAAAAACGTATGCACCAAGGCCTCGTAGTCAGGACGCATGGCATCGAGCGTCTGGACAATGCCCGCCAGTTCGGAGTCCTCAATGTCGTGTTTAAGGCCGCCGATCTCGTTAATCGAAAGGATCACGCGGCCGCCGCAGGTGCTCTCAAAGATCTTAAGAATCTGCTCGCGCAGGGTCCACGAACGATAGAACAGCGCCTCAAAGCCAAAGGCGTCGGCGAGCAGGCCCAGCCACAGCAGATGCGAGTGGATGCGCGAAAGCTCGTGCAAAATGGTGCGGATATACTGCACGCGGCCGGACACCTCGATGCCGAGCATACGCTCGCAGGCGCTGGCATAGCCGCAGCTGTGGCCCACGGCGCAGATGCCGCAGATGCGCTCGGCGATGTAGCCAAACTGGTGCATGTCACGCTTTTCGGTGAGCTTCTCGAGTCCGCGGTGTACAAAGCCGATCTGCGGAATCGCCTCGATGACGCGGTCGTCATCGATCACCAGGTCCAGATGAAGCGGCTCGGGCAGCACCGGGTGCTGCGGGCCAAACGGAATAACGGAGCGATGTGCCATGGACCTTACGCCTCCTTTTTCTGCTTGTCGCGGGCGGCCTTGGCGGCAAGCGCCGCGCGGACCTTGGCCGCTTTCTCGGGATCCATGGCGGCGAGCTTTGCCTCCATCTCGGCAGCCTTGAGCGCGGCCTTTGCAGCGACCTCATCGTGCTGAGCATCGGAGCCGGCAGCCGCAGCGGGCTGAGCGACGGCAGCGCCCACAGCATCGCCAGCGCCTTCCCCTGCAGCAGCCGCAGCCGCAGCGGCCTTCTCGGCCGCGGCCTTGCGCGCCTTGGCCTCGGCAGCAGCGCGGACCTTCATGGTCTTCTCGCGCGCGGCCTTCACCTCGGGCGTGATAACGCTCATGGGCTCGGCAGTCGAAACCTGGTAGAAAAAGCCCTTAAAGTCGATCTGCATGTCGGTGATGGCAAGGCCAAACAGGTCGTGGGCCTCATTTTCAAACGGGAACACCGCGGGGTAATACGAGCTGATGGACGGAATCTCCTGGTACTGGTCGATGCCCTCAACCACCAGGTTCTCGATCGCATAGCTGCCGTCCTGCGCAATATGCTCCTGAGCAGCACGAACGTTGATAAACGTATAGACCAGGCGATACGTGCCGTCGTCCACACAGCGCTCGGCGTGCATTTGCACAAAGCGCGCGCCGACGCCCTTGAGCGCCTGGACATGCGACAGGAGCTCATCGATCCCGACGGTGGTATAGATAGCCTTTTGCATTACTCGGCCTCCTTTGCAGCGACGGGCGTCTCAGCGGGCGCGTCGCCAGCGGCGGGTGCGGCGGACCTGGTGGACACGTTGGCCTCGACGCCGTCACCGGCACCATCAGTCCCGGCCCCCGCAGCCACAAACCCGTCCTCGCCCAGCTCAACGCCACCGTCCCAGGTCGCGGCGCCGCCCACGGTAAGCGGATCGCCGCCGGCGCGCATCACGGCCTCCTTCTGGTCCAGGATGCCGCACGCCTCCACGATGGCATCGATCACGGTCTCGGGGCGAATGGCGCACCCGGGCGCGTACACGTCCACGGGAATCGCGCGGTCCACGCCGCCGATCACGTTATAGGCATCGCGGAACACGCCGCCCGAACACGCACAGATACCGCAGGCCACCACGCACTTGGGCTCGAGCATCTGGTTGTAGATCTGGCGCACGACGGGCAGGTTCTGGGCATTGACCGACCCCGTCACCAAAAAGATGTCCGCATGCTTGGGGTTGCCGGTGTTGACCACGCCAAAGCGCTCCGCATCGAACAGCGGCGTGAGCGAGGCCAGCACCTCGATATCGCATCCGTTGCAGCTCGAGCCGTCGTAATGAATAACCCACGGCGAGCGCGACATTTTATGATCCATGGATGCCGCCTCCTAAATAAACACGTCGACGAGGATGGGCATAAGGTTGAGCAGGCCAAACACCAGCGCCACGCCCCAGCCGAGCTTAAAGCAGCTGCGCCAGGTGCTGCGTGCGAAGGTGTTGTCGATCAGCACCTCGACAAAATACGTCGCAGCCATCACGACCAGGGCTACGACCCAGCTCACCGGGTTGTCCCAAACAAAGAACATGCCCACCCACATCAAAAACAGCACGGTCTCGCACCAGTGCATAAGGGTCATCTTGGCCAGCGTGCCGCCGCTCATCTCGGTGGCGACGCCCTGGACGATCTCCTGATGCGCATGATGCGAGTACGAAAGGTCAAACGGCGACTTGCGCAGCTTGATGGTAAGCACCGCGAGCAACGCGAGGAAAATGGGTGCGCTGTACACGATGATGGGGACCGACTGCCCCGTCACGGCGATGGAATCAAAGCTGTCGGTGGCAAGGTACAGGCCCACGCTCATCAGCAAAACGGCGGGCTCGTAACTCATGACCTGCAGTAACTCACGGTCGGCGCCAACCTGGGCAAACGGGCTTTGCGTCGAGGCGGACGCCAGCACCACAAAGATCGCGGCGAGCGTCACCATAAAAGCGCACAGCAGCGTGTTGGAGCCCGACACAAAGATGCCGCCGCCCACCACGGTAAAGATGAGCGCGCACGCCATATAGGTATCGTCCATGGTGTTTACGCTGGCGGGGGCCTTGCGCAGCAGCTTGGCAACGTCGTAGAAGGGCTGCAGCAGGCGCGGGCCCACGCGGCCCTGCATGCGGGCGGACAGCTTGCGGTCGATGCCGTCGATCATGCCACCCACAAGCGGCGCCAGCAGGGCAAACGCCACGGTGCCAATAAAAATGCCCACGACACCCGAACCTTCAAAATACTTGCCGCGCAGCACCGAGGGCGCACTCATGGCAAGTCTCTCGGGCCCAATCCATGCGCAACACAGCAGCGCAAACAAGATAATGCTGCAGCACACGACGCTACCCGCGGGGCCAATACGCTTCTCGCCAAGGGCGTCCTCCGAGTACCAATTTCGCTTTTCGGCCTTCACCTCGTGTCCCATCGAGCCGCGGAAATGGCGGTAATTGTCGGTTCCCACACCCGAAAGATATACGTTTACGTGCGGTTTGTTGCTCACGCGGAATGAAGTCAGCAGCACCACGGCGATGAACGCCACGATAACCACCATCAGGTACATGGCGTCCTTGCCAATAACGTACGGCACGCGGCCAAACACCATGGCCAAGTAAGGCGACACCAGGCCGCTCGAGATAACCGGGAAGGCCACGCAGCACAGAATCAGGAGCGCGGCGATGGTGTTGAGGGCCATCCATTCGGTCTTGTGGACATTGACCTCAACGTTTTGAGCCGTGGGGTCGACGCCCGAAAGCTTGGCAAGCCACTTGCCCCAGAAGTAAAACGTCGCGGCCGAGCCAAAGGCAAGCACCATGATCATGAGCACGTTGCCGGTCTGCGCAAACGCCACCAGGGCGCCCCACTTGGACACGAGCATGCCAAACGGCGCCACAAACATGCCCATGATGCCCAGCATCATCAGGCGCGTCAGGTGCGGCATGCGGCTGAACATACCGTCCATGTCCTCGATATTGCGGCTGCCGATATGATGCTCGGCCGTGCCCACGCACAGGAACAGCAGCGACTTGGCCACCGTGTGGAACAGGATCAGGAAGATGGCCGCCCATACGGCCTCGGGCGCGCCGACACCCAAACAGGCACTGATGAGGCCCAAGTTGGAAATGGTGGAGTACGCGAGCACGCGTTTGGCGTTGCTCTGCGAGATGGCCATGAGGGCGGCAAGCAAAAACGTGATGGCGCCCACGCTCGTGACCATAAAGCCAGTCACGGGATAGATGGCATAGAGCGGGCTGAGCTTGACCATCAGGAACACGCCGGCTTTGACCATGGTTGACGAGTGCAGCAGGGCGCTCGTGGGCGTGGGGGCAACCATGGCACCCAGCAGCCAAGTGTGGAACGGCATCTGTGCGGCCTTGGTGAGTGCGGCGAGCGACAGCAGAATGACCGGCATCACCAGCAGCGCGGATTGCGCGGTTCCGGCGCCGGAAAGCTCAATCATGCCCGAGATGGTCAGCGGCATACCGTTAACGTGCAGGTACATGAGTCCGGCCAAAAACGCGATGCCGCCCAGCATGTTGAGGATAATCTGGGTGAAGGCGTTCTTGATGGCCTCGGGCGTGCGCGTGTAGCCAATCATGAGGAACGAGCACACGGTGGTGATTTCCCAGCCGCAGAACAACCACTCAAGGTTGTCGCTCGTCACGATGACGAACATGGCCGAGAGGAACAGGAACATAAGCGCCAGGAACTGCGGGCGTCGGTCGGGCGCAGTCTGCCCGCGCAGCGCAGCCTCGTGCTCGTCATGGGCCTGGAAGTCCTTCATGTAGCCCAGGGCATACACGCAGATTAGGCTGCCGACAATGCCGACGGCGAGGACCATGATCACGCTCATGTAATCCAGGTAGAGCGGCGTCGCCGTGACGGCTTCGGCCGCGGGCAGCGTCATGGCAGCGAAGGCAACCGAACCCACCAGCTGTACCACGCCGAGCACCGTGGTAAGCACGCTCTTATATTTGTGCGCGTTGTACAGGATGACGGCGCACAGAATGACATCGATGGCGGAGCTGATGATCGAGAGCACATGCGAGGTACCGGGGGCAACCTCAAAGCTCTGCGGGCCCGCGCCAAAAAACATGACGGCGACTACAACTGTCACCGCCATAATGATGCCGGAACCTATGAGCCCCACCGCATCGCGGGCGCGGTCACCGCGCGCGAGCAGCATGCCCAGCGCCGGTACCAGCGGAAACAGGGTAAGGAAATACAGTAGCGTCATACCATCACTCCCCCATGCAAAAACGCTGCAATTGTTTAACGTTATAGCTCAATTGAGGAGTAGCGGCGGCAGGTTTTCGGTCAATTGGGGAGTTTTAGGCGTACGGGGTAAGGAGTCTGTCCTCATTGGAGTAGAGGGGCAACGTTTCCTTACCGCGGCGACAGGCGCGCGGGCCGCTGCGCGGTTTATTGGCCACGTTGGAGAATGTCCCGATAGGCTCGCACCGGTCCAAAAAGTTGGCGCGGCAAGAAAAATGCGCCCCTGTGGGCGCACCATCCCGTTTGCTATTCCGCCTTTTTAACGCGCGGCTTATCGACCAGTGCGGACTCACCGCCCTCGCGGTACTGACGGCACCAAGCCTTGACCGAAGACTCGCTGGGAATCTTGTGCTTGATCATGGCCTCGCGAACCGTCAAGCCGTTTTCCAGACGGTCCTTAACCACAGCGAGCTTTACGTCGTACGAATAGGTGTGATGATGCGAACCGGCATTGAGAACGGCGTCGGCACCGCCCACGGCATACGCGCGGGCCCACTGACGAGCCGTGGCCTGGGGAATGCCAAGCTCCGCGGCGAGGGCGCGATGACCGACCCCCTCTTGGAGGATCTCGACGGCGCGCTGCCTAACCTCAGGCGCATGCGTGCGAGTCCTAGTTGCTTCCGACATACCTGTCACTTCTTAGCCTTAACCCGTTAATCTGCTTTCTTACGTGCAAGTTAGATAGTAGCATTTTACTGTTTGCTCAAAGCAGTTAATTAAAATAGACGCGGCGTTATCTGGGCATTTGGCACCAAATTACGACATTTCTTTATCGATTATTTACGCTGGTAGCTGACTCGCAGCTAATCGTCATTCGCTTGTCAACAAAATTGGCATCTCTTTATGTCCTTTGGTATAGAGGATATAGTTATTAACCCCTCCCCCAATAATTTTGAGTGATCTGCAGGACAGTAGACGTCCTCACTCCTCATGATTACCGCGCATTGCCATCCACCGGAGCAAAACAAAAAGGGCGGGACCTGCTGCGCTTGCAGACCCCGCACCGGTTGACACCCGACGGGACACAGCCGGGCGAGACGGATCCGTGCTACCGCCCCGCCTGGCCGCGATGTTCAACTACAGCTCGTTGGCCGCGTGATACGCCGTGCGAATGGCGCTCGCGATGTCGGCGGTGCGCTCACCCGAGCAGTCGCCCACGCAGGTCACGGGCACCGTCACGCCATCCAGGTCAAACGCGTTGGCCTTGGAGCCCACGGCCATCACCACGTAATCGCAGGCGATCTTCACCGGCTCCTCGGCGCCGTCCTCAGTGGTGCGAATGGCCTCCACGCCCTCGTCGGTAATGGCGGTCAGGCGGGTCTTCACGTGCTGCTCCACGTTGTGCTCGGCAAAGTCGCTCATAATCAGCGGCAGAATGGTCTCGGACTCGCCCGCGGCAATCTTGTCGAGCATCTCCACGATCGCCACCTCGCAGCCGTGCTGCAGCAGGTACTCGGCAGTCTCGGTGCCCACCAGGCCACCGCCAATGACGGCGACGCGGCCCGCAATCTCCACCTTGCCGGCCAGCACGTCCCAGCTCGAGACGACCTTGTCCGAGTCGGCACCCGGAACAGGGATGACCACGTCGTGCGCGCCCACGGCCACAATCGCGGCGTCGGCGGCGTTGAGGTCCTCGGCGGTAGCGGCATGGTTGAGCTCAACCTTCACGCCCAGGCCGGGCAGAATCTTCTCGTAATACTCGACGGAGCGCATGATCTCGTCCTTGCGCGGGGGTGCTGCCGCCAGCACGATCTGGCCGCCCAGGTGATCGCTCGCCTCGTAGACGGTCACATCGTAGCCGCGCTTGGCCGCCACGCGCGCGGCCTCCAGGCCGGCGATGCCGCCGCCCACCACGGCGATCTTCTTGTCGCCCTCGCCCGGCTTAATGGCGATGGTCGCCTCGTCGCCGTTCTCGGCATTGAGCACGCACGAGATGTACTTGCGGTTTTGAATCGCGTCGACGCAGCCCTTGTTGCAGTTGAGGCACTCGCGGATGGGCTCACCCGTGGCAGCCTTCAGCGCAATGTCGGGGTCGCACATGAGCGAGCGGCCATAGGCGATGATGTCGGCCGCGCCGTCTTCCAGGATCTTCTCGCCGGCCTTGACCGAGACAACGCGGCCGACGGTGGCCACCGGCACGGAAACCAGGGCCTTGACGCGCTCGGCCACCGGCAGCGTCCAGTTGTAGGGCATGGCGCCCATGGGCGGAATGGTGTCGCCCATGTTGCCGGTGTGGTTGGCCTGCGCGACCTGGATCATGTCGATGCCCGCGCCCTCGAGCAGCTTGGCAAACTCGCAGGCCTCGTCGGGCTGCAGGCCGCCCTTGCCGCGCGGCGTGCCGTCGGGGTTCTCCATGATCACGGGGAGCTTGTACTCCACCATCAGCTGCGGCGCGGCCTCCTTAATGGCGGCGACGACCTCCAGCGCGTAGCGGACGCGGTTCTCGAACGAGCCGCCGTACTCGTCGGTACGCTGGTTGAGGATGGCCGAGCACAGCGAACCCACCAGGCGGTCGCCATGGACCTCGATGGCATCGATGCCGGCCTGCTGTGCGCGGGCGGCCGAGGCAGCAATGGCCTCCTTGATCTGGGTGAGCTGCTCTACGCTGGCCTCGTTCACAAAGTGCTGCATATCGTGGTGCAGCTTGGCGTATGCCTGCTTGCGAATCTCGTTGGACTCGGCCATCTTGGCGGCAAAGGTCTCCTCGTCGCCGGCGGCCTTGGCCTCCTGCGCGGCCTTGGCGGCGACCATGGAGCCCATGACCATGCGGCCGACACCGGGCACGTCGTACTCGGGGTGGAACAGCTGCAGCGCGACCTTGGCACCGTGCTTGTGGACGGCGTCGGCCAGCGCCTTAAACGTAGGGATCTGGGCGTCGGTTGCCAGCTTGGGCGTGGGGCTTGCGGTCATGACGGGAGCGACGTCGCCGATGACGATGTAGCTCACGCCGCCACGGGCCAGGCGCTCGTAAAAAGCCAGGCTGCGCTCGCCAATGGAACCGTCGCGCTCCTCGTAGCCGGTGGTCAGCGGCGGGAACATAATGCGGTTCTTGAGCTCAAGGGGGCCAACCGTAATGGGCTGGAGCAGCTTGGATGCAGATGCGGTCATGGACATTCCTCTCTTGTAGGCGCGGCGGCGATGATGCCGCGTAGTTGTCTAGAGGATATGGCATGGGAATACAACAGCGCAACGGAAATCGGCGGACAGCAGGTGGCGGCAGGTGGATGGGGATGGGCGGGGCGGCCCGTCGGTTTATCTCAATCTGTAACAGTTACGCGGCAAAACTGGGTCTTACTGTTACAAATCGAGATTTTGTTTGAGAGGCCGAGAATTGGACCGAAAACACGGTCCCGAAATAACAAAAAAGCTCGCCGGCTAGGCCGACGAGCTGCAAGTTCTTGGTCGCGGGGGCAGGATTTGAACCTACGACCTCCGGGTTATGAGCCCGGCGAGCTACCAGACTGCTCCACCCCGCAATGTCTGGGCGCCTCATGTGCGCAAGAAAGAATATTACGCGGGAGTTCGGTAAACGGCAAGGAAAATCTCGTAGAGCATAATTCCTTCATATTTAAACCCCTCAGCCCCTATCACCGTAAACGAATCGCAGCCGAGCGCCGTCGGCGGCGCGTATACAATGGTGCGCGTCCTTTTATGCCAACACCGGGAGTAGACATGCTGCTCGCTATCGATATGGGAAACACGCAGACGGCCATGGGCCTGTTTGACGGAGACGAGCTGGTGCAGTCGTGGCGCATGCCCACCGACCGCTCTTATACCGCCGACGAGATCCATGTGCGCCTGATGGGTTTCTTTAAGATGTACGGCCTTTCGCTCGACGCGGTCGACGCGATCGCCTTTGCGGGCGTGGTGCCGCAGCTCTCGCGCGAATGGCACGCCGTGGCCGACCGCATTGCCGCAGACGCCATCGTCATTGGGCCGCAGACGGCCGCGGTGACCAAGCTGCGCGCGGCGCGTCCCCAAGCCGTAGGCGCCGATCGCGTCGCCAACGCCGTTGCAGCCGAAACTTTCTACGGCGCGCCGGCAATCGTGGTGGACTTTGGCACCGCGACCAATATCGACGTCATCGATGAGGACGGTTATTACATTGGCGGAGCGATCGCGCCGGGCATCCGCATCTCCATGGACGCGCTTGCCGCCCGTGCCGCCAAGCTCGCCAGTGTGCCGCTCGAGGCGCCCGAGCATGCCATCGGCCGCGATACCGAGGAGTGCATCAAGGTGGGCGCCGTAACGGGCGCCGCCGCCATGGCTGAGGGCCTGGTCGCGCGCATGAAGCGCGAGCTGGGCCGCGAGGATGCCACCGTTATCGCCACGGGCGGCCTCGCCAGCATCGTCGCCGATTCGACCGACGCCTTCGACATAGTCGACGGCCAACTCACCATCAAAGGCATCTGCGAAATCTACCGCCGCATGCAGGAGTTAGCGTAGGCTCTGGCGAAGCCGAGACGCTACAGTCCGCGAATTCGTACAGCCTCGGGCGGAAACTCCTGCTCGCCGGCATCGGTCTTGATGGTCGCTCGGCCCCAGATGTCCAGGCCCGCAAACACACCGACCGCAAGCGGCAAACCGTTGGGCGACACCGCCGCAACTTGGCGGCCCAGCAGCGGCACCATGTCGAAGTACTCGCCCAGCACGGGAGCCAGCGGCCCTGCGGCGCCTTGCGGCGTGTTGGCAACAACCGCCCAGGCGTCCACGCGGGCCAGCACGGCGGCGGCCAGCGTCTCGACCAGCGCTTCGTCAGCCACGTCCACACCAAGCTCGCTCAGCGCCGAACGCTCAATATCCACCGTCACGGCACCGAACATGCCCGCAGCACCGGCACCACCGTTGACGGCGACGCGCGCGAACGACGTCTCAAACGCGGGCGCGCCGCACACAATGTCGCTCGGCCACTGAATACCCACCCTGCCGGCAAGGCCCAGCCCCGGTGCCGCAGCCGTTCCCACGAGCGCGTCCATCATGCCCATCGCGGCCACAAACGGCAGGCCATGGAAGGCGTGCATATTCACATCCGGACGCACGACCAGCGAAAACGCCAGCGAAGCGTTGCCCGCGCTCCATGCGCACCAGCCCGCGGACACGCCCTCGCGGCCCGCGTCACGTGCCGCGTCGAGCTCGGTGCCGGCGGCAACAGCATTCATCTCGATCATCTACATGCGCCCCAATTCGCCCACGATATGACCCACGCGGTCCTCGGGCTCCTTGACCTCGACACCGTTGTAGCGGAAGAACCGCGCCGGGTCGTGCATCAGGTCCTCGAGCGGCACCAGCACAAAGTCGCGCTCGCCAATGAGAGGATGCGGCAGGCGCAGCTTTTTGCCGCCGTGGGTCTCGCCATCCATCCACAGCAGGTCCAAGTCGATGGTGCGCGGACCGTTGGCCTTGGCCTTTTTGGAGCGGTCGCGCCCCAGCTCGGCCTCGATCTTCATGAGCTCGTCGAGCAGCACCAACGGCGCCAGCTCGGTCTTGATCTCGATGACGGCGTTGGCAAACGCGTCCTGGCGCGTCTCGTAGGCAGGCTCGCTCTCGTAGATCTTGGAGGAGTTGGACACGCAGGTGAGTGGAATCTCGGCGATCATCTCGCGTGCGGCGCGGATGTTGTCGCAGCGATGCCCCAGGTTGGAGCCCACGGCCACAAACGCGCGGCGCGGCTGTGGCTTGGCAACCGCCCAGTAGCCGTTCAGGAACTGCGCAAAACCCGCGGCGTCGTGCACGCGCACGATGTTGGCACCGGCCTGGATGGCGCCCAGGCACACGCCAAACGTAGCGGCATCGCGCTCGGCGGCCTCGGTCACGCCCGAGACGGCGCCCACAAAGCGCTTGCGCGACACGGCGCACATGAGCGGATAGCCCAGCGACGCCATCTTGGCAGTCTCGCGCTGGATGACGATGTCCTCGTTAGCCGACTTACCAAAGCCCGGGCCAGGATCGATGCAGATGCGGTCGCGCGACACGCCGGCATGGATGAGCGTGCGGGCCTGGTCGGACAGAAAGCCCATGACGCGGCGCATGATGGGCGCCGAATCGGGCAGGGTAAAGCGGCGGAGCTGCGAGGTGGGCACATAGGCCTCCTCACGGCGGGCACTGCGGCGCATCATGGCGGCCAGGCGGTCATTGGGCTCCGATGCGGCCTCGGTGGCTGCGGGCGCGGCCTCGGGCGCGGGCGCGACGGTCTCGGCGGCAGTAGCCTGCTCGGCGGCCGGCGTCTCCTGCTCGCTTGAAGGCTCGAACGTGGGCTCCGGTTCGCCAAACGGCAACGAGGGCTGCACCACGCCGCCCGGAAGCTTGGCCTCCGGCTTAGGCTCGCCTAGCAACTTGCCGCGACGGCGGCGAGCCGGCTTCTCGGCCTCACGCGCGGCCTCGGCAGCCGCCTCGCGCGCCTTCTCGGCAACAAACGCCGCTGCCGAGGTATCGAGCTGCACCGTTGCGTGCGTGCGTGCGGGCGCGGCGACCTCGCCGGCATGCATCACGATGACGCCGCAGGTGCTCGTCTTAACGAACTCGACCATCTTGGGATCAGTGAAGCCCGTCACGTCGTTGACGATCGAGGCGCCGCAGCGCACGGCCGCCTTGGCAACCGCCACATGACGCGTGTCGATCGAGACGATGGCGCCCTCCTTGGCCAGCGCGCGCACCACGGGCAGCACGCGGCGAGCCTCCTCGTCGGGGTTGACCGGGGTAAAACCAGGGCGCGTGGACTCGCCGCCCACGTCGATGATGTCGGCGCCGGCGTCGAGCATCGCCAGGCCGTACTCGATGGCGGCATCGGGGTCGAAGTGCTCCCCGCCATCGCTAACCGAATCGGGCGTCACGTTGAGGACGCCCATGATGCGCGGACGGTCAAAGCTGAGCTCGTACTTTCCGCACCGCCATGTCTTGCTGTCGTTCGCCATGAGCATCCTCCTAAAATGCCCACGCCGCCGAGCTTGGGGAGCTGGCGGCGGGGTCGCTTTGCACTCAGTCTTTCTATTATATCCGCGCGCGCGGGCTAGAACGCAAACGTGGCCGCGATGTCGCAAGAAATCAGCAGGTCGGCATTTGCATCCTGATCGGTGGGAGCAAGGTTGCATATGGCCAGCTTATCGCCGGTAAAGTATCGCGTAAGGCCTGCCGCCGGATACACCACGAGCGAGGTCCCGCCTACAATGAGGGCATCGGCCGCGGCGATGGCGGCAACGGCACCGGTCAACACATGCTCGTCGAGCGGCTCTTCGTAGAGCACTACATCGGGCTTGATGCGGCCGCCGCACGCGGGGCACGCAGGCACGCCCGCGGCATCCTCGTGCTCGCGCGAGCAAATCCACTCGGCGCTATAGACCGCGCCGCACGACTGGCAAATGTTGCGATGAACCGATCCGTGCAGCTCGAACACGCGCTGTGAGCCGGCCATCTGATGCAGGCCGTCGATGTTTTGCGTCACCACGGCGTCGAGCTTGCCGGCGCGCTCCAGCTCGGCCAGCTTGGTGTGGCAGCGGTTGGGCTTAGCGTTAAGCGCGATCATCTTGGTGCGGTAAAAGTCGAAGAACTCCGTAGGATGCGCCTCGTAAAAGCTATGCGACAGCATGGTCTCGGGCGGATAGGCAAACTGCTGGTGATACAGGCCGTCCACGCTGCGGAAATCGGGGATGCCACTTGCCGTGGAAACACCAGCGCCGCCAAAGAAGACCACGCGCTTGTGGGTGTCAAACAGATCCGCCAGCGCGGCGGAGGCCTGCCTGGGGTCCGATATTGCCTGCGTCATATGAGTCCTCCGTCCTTGTTAGTCGAGCAGCGTTGAGCGACGTCCCAGCATGCGGCCTTTAAGTCAGCATGCACGGAGCCCACCCCGCCCCTGTTGCGCTAATCTTAAGCCTGCCAACCCCGTCGAAAGGACACCATGCCTCAGACTTACACTTTCGCCTCGTGGAACGTCAACGGCCTGCGCGCCGTGCTCAAAAAGGACCCGAGCTTTATCCAGATTGCGCAAGAACTCGACGTCAATATCCTGGCGCTGCAGGAGACCAAGCTGCAGGAGGGCCAGGCCGATATCGACCTGCCCGGCTATCACCAAACCTGGAGCTACGCCGAGCGCAAAGGCTATTCGGGCACCGCGGTCTTTAGCCGCCAGGAACCGCTGCGCGTGCTGCACGCCGACGCGCTGTTACCCTACGCCGGCGAGGGCGAGGCCGCCGAGCTCGTTGCCCAAGCCGCAACCGAGGGCCGCGTCTGTGCGCTCGAGTTCGACAAGTTTTGGTTTGTGGATGTCTACACGCCCAACGCGCAAAACGAACTCGCGCGCATCGATGTGCGCATGGCCTGGGACGATGCCTATCGCGGCTTTTTGAGCGCGCTTGAGCGCGAGAGCGGCAAGCCCGTCGTAACTTGCGGCGACTTTAACGTGGCGCACGAGGAGATCGACCTTAAGAACCCCAAGTCCAACCGCGGCAACGCGGGCTTTTCGGACGAAGAACGCGGCAAGTTTACCGAGCTGCTCAACGCCGGCTTCACCGATACCTGGCGCGCGGCAAACCCCGACGTCGAGGGCGTCTACAGCTGGTGGAGCTACCGCTTTAATGCTCGCAAGAACAACGCCGGCTGGCGCATCGATTATTTCCTGGTGAGCGACGCAATCGCCGACAACGTACGCGACACCGGCATCCGCGGCGACATCTTTGGCAGCGACCACTGCCCCGTCACCCTCACGCTAGAACTCTAGCCTCAAGTAATTCCTGGGGGACGGAGGAAAACAGATCATGTGACCCCTCTCCCCCTATAAGTTGCGGTGGAATAGTTCCTGTTTGGGCAGCAAATAGCCAAAAACGAGAACTATTCCACCGCAAGTTCGTGAGGGAACGCGAAATGCCTTACAGTAAATGCCCTACAGCCCGTATTTCACGACAACGCGGTTGATCCGTCGACACCAAGGCTTGTAGAGAGCGGCCAAGAACACGCAGGTCGCGAGGCCGTGTGTGATATCGAACGGCACTGCCGTGGCAAGACGCGCCACGACGCCCGCCCACGTGAGCGGTTGTACAAAACCGATAATGTCGTACGCGTTGATCACCACGCCGTACAGCAGACCCGAAGCAAAGCCGTACGCCATCAGCGCCGGCATGCGCACGGTTCCATCCGCACGGTCGAACGCACCGGCATGCGCCAGCGCACCGCCAACATAGCCAACCAGGCCCCAGGCATACATCTGCCATGGCGTCCACATGCCCTGCCCAAAAAAGAAATTGCTGGTCAGTGCTGCCAACGCGCCGACCATGAAGCCGTTGCGACGCCCGAGCGTCGCCCCGGCGATGATGGCGATGGCGCTCACGGGTTTAAAGTCGGGAATGGGGCCGAACAAGATGCGGCCCGCCGCCGCCAGCGCCGCCAGCACCAGCGTGGGCATAATCTGGCGCAGGCCCGGTCGCGACGCCTCGTAGCCTGCAAAGAACAGCGCAAGCACCAGCGCCACCACGACAAGCATGGCGAGCGCCGCCTGCTCAACGCCCGCCAGCAACGCCGTTGCCATCACCGCCGGCACCGCCAACAACAGCGGAATCTCCAGTTTTGTGAGTAAACGCGAGAAACGACAGTCCGTCATCCCATCACGCCCTATAGAACACGTTGTCGGCAAAGAAGTCGGCCGGGGGCTCCACGCAGGCAATCTCGCCGTCAAACATCATGGCGACGTCGTCGGCTACCTGCTCGGCAAAGTCCAAATCGTGCGTAGCCATGATGACGGTGCCGCCAGCCTTCGCATGGTCACGCAGGGCACGGGCGATGATGCGGCGGCTGGCCAGGTCCAAACCCTTGGTGGGCTCATCGAGCAATAGCAGCTCGGGGCCAATCAACAGCAGCTTTGCCAACGCAAGCAGCTGGCACTGACCGCCCGAAAGATCGTACGGGTGACGCGCCTCCAAGCCCGCCAGACCCAGGCGCGCTGTCTGCTCCCGTGCTGCGGCCTCGTCGTATCCGCAGGTCGAGGCCCATTCCATCAGCTCATCGCGAACCGTCTCGGCAACCAGCAATGCCTTGGGATTCTGTGGCAGCAGCGCCGCCGAGGCCGCTTCGCGCACCATGCGGCCGCGCTGCAGCTTGGCGGTCTTCGCCAGCACCGAGAGCATCGTCGACTTACCGCATCCGTTGCCGCCCACGATTGCATGCACCGCGCCAGCCGAAAACGAAGCATCGAGCCCGCGCAGCACCCAGCCGGACGCTCGATCGTAGCGAAACCAGCCTTCCGACAGGGTGGTAGCGGACCCGCCGTGCATTTTTTGGAGTATTCTGCTTCCATCCGTGCGCGAGAAGGCTTCCGAGCCGTTCTCGAGCGACGTTTGCGCCACAAATTCGGACGATTTGTCCAATTCCGAACTTTTTTTCGCGCTCGATACGTCCCCGGGCGGCTCCAGAGAGCCCAAATTGTCCTCACGCCTGCTGAATACTCCTTTATTTGCACATCGGATGGCACCCCACCCCAACATGTCATCGGAAAACAGCGATTCTCGGCGTCCCAAAGAAGCCATATCCGCCACCTCGCGCACGCGACCGTCCTCAATCCGGTACGCACACGTCGCGTATTCGAGCATTGGGCGCGGCTGATGCGTCGCCACAACAACCGTGCAGCCCAGCTCGCGATTCACACGAAACAGCGCGTGCAGGAAATTCTTCTCCGCAACCGGATCAAGCTGAGACGTGGGCTCGTCGAGCAGCAGCACGCGCGGGCGCAGCGTCAGAACGGCCGCCAACGACAGCAACTGTTTGCGACCGCCCGAAAGCGTGTCAGTATCGCGGTGAAGCCAATCTTCCAGCCCAAAGAAATAGCTGGTCTCAGCTACGCGACGGCGCATCTCATCACGCGCTAGCCCCAAGTTTTCCAGGCCAAACGCCATCTCGTGCCACACGGTTTCGCACACGATCTGGTTCTCGGGATCCTGGAACACATAGCCCACGCGCTCCGCAGACGCGCGCACGTCCATGTCGGCAACGTTCTCGCCCAGCACGCGCGCATCGCCAGTGCGCTCGCCCGCCGGAGCGATCTCGGGCTTGAGCAGCGACAGCAGCGTCGACTTACCCGATCCGGTACCGCCGACAAGCAGCGCAAATGCACCTTGAGGAACAGACCAGTCGAGCCCCTCGAGCACCGCAGCATCAGCCCCGGGGTAGGCGAAGCTCAGGCTCCGCACCTCAATCGCCGGCATATCCGGGCCGCACGCCGCGCCCGACACCGAGCCCCTATCCAACCGAGCCATCAGCCAAACCTCTTCTCATCGATCGCATGCAACACACAGGGCAGCACCATCCAGGCAGCGTACACAACATAGCCCAGCCACGGCGCGGGCACCGAAAGCTGCGGGTAAAACGAATACTGCGTTGTCGCGGTCCATGCCACTGCCACCGCGGCGGCACCAAACAGCGCAAGCCCCACCAGCGCGGCAGCGTCGCCGCGCCCCAGCCGATACCGCGCGTACGTCGTGCGACGCGTCGCGGCGCCCCACCCGCGCGAGCGCATGGCATCCGCGCGCTCAAGCGAATCTTCCATGCCCCAGCCCATCAGCACGCTCGATGCCCGCAGGCGCGAACGCACGGGATCGGTGGGCGCACGCCCCGGCACATCGACCGCGTCCTGCACCGCCAGCACCGTGCGGCCGCGGCGCAAAAACTGCGGGATAAGCCGCATGCACATCGAGATCATGAGCGCGATCACCGGCGCGGCGTTGCCCAACAGTGCGAGTACCTTGTCGTATTCGAGCATCGACGCCGCAGCCTCAAACCACAGCACGCTCGCCACAAACAGCCCGCCCATGCACAGGCCGTAAACCATGCTCTCTAGATACACCGCACGCATGCCAATACGAAACAGCTCCGTCGAGCCCGAGGCGCTAAACAGCGGGTTGACCAGTGCAATGATCAAAATCACCGGCAGCTGCCAGCGAAGTGCGCCCAGCGTGCGGGCAGCCCCACGCATCGCAAATCCATACGCCAGCCCGCCCGCAAGCGACAGCGCGATCAGCACCGGTTGCATCGAGAACATGGTGAGCCCCAGCGTCAGCACTATATAGAGTGCCGGCACAGCCGGATGCGACATCGAGAATGCCGCGACGGGCTCGCCGCCCGAGCCCTCTCGCATGTTGTCCACAGGCATCCCCGCCCTCCCGCCAAATCACCGACGCCGAAGCGCTGCCGGCGCCGCCCGCAAGCGGCGCAAACGCCACGCCGGCGGCGCAAGCCTCAACCGCCGCAAACCAATCGTTACGCGCTCATCATATGCCTGCGGTATCATATTGCGCCGTGTATCGTTTCCAAACACACGTCTCTATAACGTAACAGGAGATCACATGGACGCAACCGCAATTATCCTCGCCGCCGGCGAGGGCACCCGCATGAAGTCGAACCACTGCAAGGTTTCGCACAAGATCCTGGGTAAGCCCATGGTCCAGTGGATCGTCGACGCCACCATCAAGGCCGGCTGCAGCCGCGTCGTGGTCGTCATCGGCAGCCACGCCGACGAGATGCGCGCCCTCATCGATGGCGCCTATGCCAACAGCGCCACCAAGGTCGAGTGCGTCGAGCAGACCGAGCGCCTGGGCACCGGCCACGCCGTCAAGGTCGCGCTCGAGGCCTGCGACATCACGCAAGGCCCCGTCGTCGTGCTCAACGGCGACCTGCCGCTCATCACCGCCGACACCGTCGCCAAGTTCGCGCAGACCGTCGCCACCGGCGAGCTCGCCTGCACCGTCATGACCATGACCCCGCCCGATCCCTTTGGCTACGGCCGCATCAAGCTGGGCGCCGATGGCCAGATCGAGCGCATCATCGAGCAGAAGGACTGCACGCCCGAGCAGGCCGCCACGCTGCTGGAGTGCAACGCCGGCTGCTACGCCTTCGACGGCGCGCAGCTTGCCGCCCACATTAACGAGATCGGCAACGACAACGCGCAATCCGAGTACTACCTGCCCGACATGCTCGAAATCCTCAAGGGTCACGGCCAGGCAGTCTCCATCTTCCACTGCGACGACTACCGCGACGGCCTGGGCGTCAACAGCCGCATCCAGCTCGCGCAGCTCACCGCCATCGCGCGCGACCGCATCAACGAGCACTGGATGGCCGAGGGCGTTACCTTCATCGACCCCACGCAGGCCTGGATCGGCCCCGATGCCGTCATCGGCCGCGACACCATCGTGTGGCCGCAGACGCATCTGATCGGTCACGTCGCCGTGGGCGAGGAGTGCCAGCTCGGCCCCAACAGTCGCCTCACCGACACCACCGTCGGCAGCGGCTGCACCATCGATGAGACCATCGCCATCGAGGCCGTCATCGAGAACGGCGTCGACTGCGGCCCGCGCGCCTACCTGCGCCCGGGCACCCACATGCTCGACGGCTCCAAGGCCGGCACGCACGTGGAGATCAAGAAGTCCACGATCGGCGAGGGTTCCAAGGTGCCCCACCTGTCCTACATCGGCGACACCACCATGGGCTCCGGCGTCAACGTGGGCGCGGGCTCCATCACCTGCAACTACGACGGCGTCCACAAGCACAAGACCGTCATCGGCAAGGATGCCTTCATCGGTTCCGACACCATGATGGTCGCGCCCGCCCAGATTGGCGACGGTGCACTCGTGGCCGCCGGCTCCGTCATCACCGAGCCGGTTCCGGCCGACGCACTCGGTCTGGGCCGCGCCCGTCAGGTAAATATTGAGGGCTGGGCCGCCGATTATCGCCGCCGTCTGCTCGAGGACGACGAGGCATAACGCTTTGCCAAGCACAAAAGGAGCTGTTCCATGGGGACGGCTCCTTTTTCTATCGTGACCTGCGCGACCGGATGAGTGGTCGGTTCGTGTCCGTTGACGGTAAAGACGTTATCAAGACTCGATAAACCCCGCCGCACGGTTACAATGCAAAAAGGCATCTATATGGCATTCGATGTATAAAGGAGAAGGGTAATGCCGATTAATGATCCCGAGAAGTCGGAGAATATGCGCAAGTCCATCCGCGTGTATTCCGGTTCCTCCAACCGTCCCCTCGCTCAGAAGATCGCTGAGTACCTTGGGGTCGAGCTTTCGGGCCTTACGCTAAAGCAGTTCGCCAACGGTGAGATTTACGCCCGCTACGACGAGACCGTCCGCGGCGCCGACGTCTTCCTGATTCAGTCCGTGGCCGGCGGCAACGTCAACGACATGCTCATGGAGCTGCTCATCGCCACCGACGCTGCCAAGCGCGCATCCGCCCGCTCCATCACCGCCGTTATCACCCACTACGGCTATGCCCGCCAGGACCGCAAGGCCGGCCCGCGCGAGCCCATCACCGCCCGCCTCGTCGCCAACCTGCTCGAGCGCGCCGGCGTCGACCGCATTATCACCCTCGACCTGCACCAGGGTCAGATCCAGGGCTTCTTTGATATCCCGGTCAACCACCTGTCCGCACTGCCGCTGTTTGGCCAGTACTACAACGACATGCACTTCGACACCGACAACCTGGTTGTCGTCTCCCCCGACGTGGGTCGTGCCAAGGCCGCCAAGAAGCTGTCCGACATGCTCGGCTGCGACCTGGCCATCGCCCACAAGGGCCGTCCGCGCCACAACGCCGCCGAGGTCATGGGCATCATCGGTGACATCAAGGGCAAGACCTGTGTCATCAACGACGACATGATCGACACCGCTGGCACCCTGTGCGCCAACGTCAAGGAGCTCAAGGCTATGGGCGCTGGCGACATCTACGTCTGCGCCACCCACGGCATCTTCTCCGGTCCGGCCATCGAGCGCCTGAACGACGCCCCGATCGTCGAGTGCGTCGTCACCGACGCCATTCCCGTCGAGGTCGGCGGCAAGATCAAGACCATCTCGGTCGCCGAGGAGTTCGCTCAGGCCATCTCCGCCGTTTACCACGAGGAGCCCGTCTCCACGCTCGTCGGCGGCGACTTCGCGCTGTAGTCGCATCGTCCTTGCAACCCGGCGCATCGCCGCCGGAACAGAAGAAACCCCCGCGCTCCCCCTTGCTTCGCAAAGGTCGCGCGGGGGTTTCTTCTGTTCCGGCGGCTCGCTCTGCCGCGGCCGTGCTTTTGTCTGGTGGGATTTCGCTGAAGCAAAGCCTCGCATTCGGCGGGCGTGGTAGCCTTTGTCGTTGATTGAACTATTTACGTAACGGAGGACAAACATGGCAGCTGCACAGCCGCTCAAGATTCGCATGGTTGCCGGACTTGGCAACCCTGGCGATGAGTATGCCGAGACCCGCCACAACGCCGGCTTTAAGGCAATCGACGAGCTGGCCCGTCAGGCCGGCGTCACGTACTGGAAAAACCAGGCCGGTGCCGAGGTCGCGCTCATCAACATCAACGATCCCGAGGAAGAGGGCGGCAAGCGCCAGATTGTGCTGGTCAAGCCGCAGTCGTACATGAATACCTCGGGCGGTCCCATCTCCAAGCTCTGCCGCGAGTACAAGATCAAGGCCGAGGAGTTGCTCGTAATCCACGACGAGCTCGATATTCCCGCCGGCGACGTGCGCGTCAAGGTGGGCGGCGGCCACGCCGGTCACAACGGCCTGCGCTCCATCATCGACAAGATGGGCAGCCGCGACTTCAGCCGCATCCGCACCGGCATCGGCAACCCTCCCGGCAAGATGGCCGTCGCCGACTACGTGCTCAAGCAGCTGCGCGCCCGCGAGGCCGAGGATTTCCAGGACACCTGCGCCCGCGCTGCCGACGCCGCCGGCCTGGCCATCGTGCACGGCGTGATCTATGCCCGCGATCACGTAAACGGCGCCGCCTCCGCCAACGGCAAGCACTAAAACCTACCATTTAGGGATGTTTATTTTGGCAGGTTTTACCTGCAGAAACGCCCAACCGCAGCATCGCAATCAACCGCGCGCCGACTTACACACATAGCGCCCCAAAGGGGGCCGGCCTCATCACAACCCGAGGCCGGCCCCCTTTGCCGTTTTACCCGATAAAACTGACCAAAATAAACCTGCCCCTATTTGGTAGGCCAAAGTGGATAAACCCTGCTCCCAACCGCCGAAGACACACGTAAGTGACATGTCCATGAGGGTATAATTTGCACCGTATGTCTGCACAACGCCTGTGCGCGTACGGTTTTATTCGGGCTACCGTCCATTTCCGTGGAGGCACGGTTCGGCGGCCCCAACAAGAGAGGGGTTCTATGTATAAGATCCTGGAGAAGACGCAGTTCTCTGAGAAGGTGTTCAAGTTCCGCATCGAGGCGCCTGCAATCGCCAAGCATGCGCACGCTGGACAGTTCCTCATGGTTCGCGCCAACGAGACGGGCGAGCGCGTCCCGTTTACCCTGGCCGGCTGGAACGGTGACGAGGGCTGGGTCGAGTTCATCTTCATGGTGATCGGCAAGACCACCGAGATGCTGTCCACCTACGAGGCTGGCGAGTCGCTGCGCGATGTCGTGGGCCCGCTGGGCGTTCCCACCGAGATGGCCGAGGGCCCCTGCGCCGTCATTGGCGGCGGCGTCGGCCTGGCAATTGCCTTCCCGGTCGCCAAGCACCTGGTCGAGACCGGCCACGAGGTGCACGCCATCATGGGCGCCCGCACCAAGGACCTCCTGCTTATGGAGGACCAGTTCCGCGAGCTCCTCGACGAGGACCACATCCACATCACTACCGATGACGGTTCCTACGGCGAGCAGGGCGTTGTCACCGCTCCGCTGGAGCGTCTGCTGCAGGACAAGGCCGTGAGCCAGGTCTTCTGCGTCGGCCCCGTTCCGATGATGAAGTTCTCGACCCTCACCGCCCAGAAGTACGACACCCCCATCACCGCGTCCCTCAACCCCATCATGGTTGACGGCACCGGTATGTGCGGCTGCTGCCGCGTCGAGGTGGGCGGCGTGACCAAGTTCGCTTGCGTCGACGGCCCCGACTTCGATGCCACCCTGGTCGACTGGGATGACCTTCGTGCCCGCCAGGCCGCTTACCGTTCCGAAGAGGGCGAGTCCCTCAAGGCCTATGAGGAAAAGAGCTGCGCATGCCACTAGTTAACGGTCGTTTCGTTGCCGATATGAAGTCGCCCCGCACCCCCGATAACGAGGAGCCGGCTGCCGAGCGCGCCTGCGACTTCCGCCCCGTCGACAAGGGCTTCACCGAGGAGATGGCGCTGGCCGAGGCCGAGCGCTGCCTCAACTGCAAGAAGCCGTTCTGTGTTGAGGGCTGCCCCGTCAACATCAACATTCCCCGCTTTATCGAGCAGATCCGCGCGAAGGACTTCGGCGGCGCTCTCGATACCATCCGCGAGGACTCCATGCTTCCCGCCATCTGCGGCCGCGTCTGCCCGCAGGAGAACCAGTGCGAGGGCAAGTGCATCCGTGGTAAGAAGTCCGAGCCCGTGGCCATCGGCCAGCTCGAGCGCTTCCTGGGTGATCGCCCCGAGCTCGCCTCCACGCCCAAGATGGCCCCCAAGAACGGCAAGAAGGTCGCCGTCGTCGGCTCCGGCCCGTCCGGCATCACCTGCGCCGGCGAGCTCGCCCGTAACGGCTTTGACGTCACCGTCTTCGAGGCATTCTTCACCGGCGGCGGCGTGCTGGTCTACGGCATCCCCGAGTTCCGTCTGCCCAAGGCAGTCGTCAAGCGCGAGATTGACGGCCTGGAGGACATGGGCGTCAAGTTTGAGTACAACTCCGTCGTGGGCAACATGGCCACGGCCGAGGAGCTGTTCGAGCAGGGCTTCGACGCCATCTACGTGGCGACCGGCGCTGGCCTGCCCAAGTTCCTCAACGTCCCCGGCGAGAACCTGCCCAACGTCTTCTTCGCGAACGAGTACCTCACCCGCGTGAACCTGATGAAGGCCAACAAGTTCCCCGAGTACGACACCCCCACCAAGCACGGCAAGAACGTCGTTGTCTTTGGCGGCGGCAACGTGGCCATGGACGCCGTCCGTACCGCCAAGCGCCTGGGCGCCGAGCACGCCATCATCGCCTACCGTCGTACCGAGGACGAGATGCCCTGCCGTCGCGCCGAGCTGCACCATGCTAAGGCCGAGGGCGTCGAGGTTCTGCCGCTCGTCTCCCCGCTCGAGTTTGTCGCTGGCGAGGACGGCTCCGTGTGCGCCGTCAAGGTCCAGAAGATGGAGCTCGGCGAGCCTGACGAGTCCGGCCGTCGTCGCCCGGTGCCCATCGAGGGCGCCATCGAGGAGATCCCCTGCGACGTCGCGATCTCGGCTATCGGCACCAACGCCAACCCCTTCGCAAAGAAGATCGGCGGCAAGATGGAGCTCAACAAGTGGGGCTACATCGTCGCTGACGAGGAGACCGGCCAGACCACCGATCCCCGCATCTGGGCCGGCGGCGACATCGTCACCGGTGCCGCTACGGTCATTCTGGCGATGGGCGCCGGCAAGAAGGCCGCCGCTTCCATCACCAAGAGCCTGCTGGGCGAGTAATCACCTGCAGCGCTAGCCATCAAACGGCAAAGTCCCCGTCGAGCACACGCCCGGCGGGGACTTTTTTCTATACAGGCCACCCGACCACCACAAAGGTGCCTGTCCCCTTTGTGGTGGTTTTGGTCGGTTAGCCTTCGAGTTGGGCCACCTTGTAGCGGTAGGCCGCAGCGATGACGTCCTTGCAGCCTTCGCGGCCCAGCTTGGCGCGGTTGACGACGATGTCTTTACCGCTCGTCATCTTCCACTTTCCGGCGCTATAGCGCTTATAGAACGCCTCGCGCGCCTTCTGCTGCTGCTTGACCAGCTTGGCGCCTTTCTTTTTGTTAAGGCCGCGCTTCTTGCGCACGATCTCGACGCGGTCCTCAAAGGGTGCGGTCACCAACACGGCAATGTGGTTGGGATTGTTACGCAGCAGGTAATCGGACAGACGGCCTTCGATAATGCAGCTCTCGGTCTCGCCCAGATCCAAAATCACCTGGCTCATCTTTTGGAACAACTTGTCCGAGTACGAACGTGCATCGTAGCGGTCGGGTAGGAACGCCATATTCTCCACGGCCAGGCGCTCGTCGTAGGCGGCCATCTTGTCGAGCGACTCGCCCGCGCGCAGCGACGCACGCACCAGCAGCTCGTTATCGTACAGCGGAATCCCCAACTCGTCGGCAAGCATGCGACCAATCTCGTGGCCCTCGGCGCCAAAGTCGCGCGCGATGGTAATGACCACAGGACTCTTCTTGTTCTCCAGATCGCTCATCGCGATTCCTTTCTAACAAATGAGAAATAGGCGATTCCTGATTCCCATTTTGTCACTTACGACCGTCCTGGTTTCCCAAGTGCGGCAGATTGCCCCGAAAGAGGAGCGCCGCGTACTAAATGTACGCAAGCGACGATTGAGGGGCAAGGTGCCGTGCTTGGGGAAGCAGGACTACGCTGCCACCATTCGCCTCTGATATGCCCTCACCAGCAGCGAGATACCAAAGTTGAGCACGAAGTACATCGCAAACACCAGGCCGTAGAGCATAAGCACCTGCGACAGGTCGATCGCATGGGCCATCACGACGTTTGCCGTGTACATGAGCTCGGCCACGTTAATGCCCGAAAGATACGAGCTGTCCTTGATGACGGTCGTGCACTGGCTAAACAGCGCCGGGATGATCGTCTTAAACGTCTGCGGCAGAATGATGTAGCGCATGGTGGCAAAGAAGCCAAAACCCTGGCTCTGCGCTGCCTCAAACTGGCCGCGCGGAATCGAGTTGAGACCGCCGCGCACAATCTCGGCCATAACGGCGCTGGTAAACAGCGTAAAGGCGATGGTCGAAATCACAATGTCCAAACCCTGCACCGTAAAGTAGATAAACAGAATCCACAGCAGGTTCGGCGTGCAACGGAACAGCTCGATATAGGCGCTCACCAAAATACGGAACGGGCGGGGCGCATAGCTTTTAACAAGCGCCAGCACCGTGCCAAAGATGAGCGAGAAAAAGATCGACAGCGCCGAGATCTCGATTGTCTTAACAAAGCCGCCCCAAATGTAGAGCAGGTTGGTCGCGTTGAAGATTTCCATGCGCTAGGCCTCCTCTACGTTGTCGAGCCCCAGCTCGGCCAGGCTCACGCCACGCGGACGCTCCTTGGAGCGGCGCTCGAGCCACTGCACCAGCATGGCGAGCGGAAAGCATATGATGAAGTACATAAGGCAGCAGACGATGTATCCCTGCAGGTAACCGTACAGACTCACAAAGTTATCGGAACGGTACATAAGGTCGCCGCCGGCCACAAGCGCCAGCACCGACGTGTTCTTGACCAAGTTGAGCGCCTGGTTACACAGCGGCGGCAGAATGATCTTGAATGTCTGGGGCAGCACGATGTACCAGTACGCCTGCGCTCGGGTGAAGCCCTGGCTCTGGGCCGCCTCCATCTGACCGCGCGGAACCGCCTCGATACCGGTGCGGATGACCTCCGAAATGTAGGCCGCGTGATACAGGCCCACGCCCAAGAAGCCCAACACGAACGGCGCGATACGCACCGGCTGGTCGGCACCGGTTATGGCCTGCAAAAACTGCGGACCGGCCATGTACATAAAGAGCACCTGTACGGGCAACGGGGTGTTCTGGTAAAACTCCACGTACACGCGACTTATGGCGCGCAGCACGCGCGAGCGAGTGGTAGAGAACACACCCAGCAGCGTGCCCAGCACCAGCGACAGCAGCAGACCGGCAACGACCACCTGCAGCGTCACGCCAAAGCCCTCCCAGAAGGGCCCCATGTTTTGAAATGTCGTCGACCAACGGTCGGCGTCAAATAATCCTTCGAGCATTTGATTCCTTCCTTGGACGATGCGCCTATACAAGACCCCAGGTCTTGACCTCTTGGTCGAGCCAGCCGTCGGCCAGGCGATCGCAAATCACCTGATCGACCACGGCCGAAAGGTCGCAGCCCTTCTTGGTCGCCACGCCGTAGCCCTGCTCGCCAAACTTGACCTCGGGCTGCAGCAGCTCAACGGTCTCGTTCATGTAACCGGCCAGCGTGGAGCGGTCCATGGCAAAGACGTCGATATTGCCGGCGTCGAGGGAACTCTTGATGATGGGGTAGCCGCTAAAGGCCCTAAACTCGGGCTTGCAGCTAAAGCCGTTGTCCTTGATCATCTGCTCGATCAGGCCCTGCGTGGTAGCACCCTGGCTCACGCCAATGACCTTGCCGTCCAGATCCTCAATCGAGGTAAAGCCCGAACGCTTCTTGACCATGAGTCCAACGTAGTCGGTGCGGTACGGCGTCGAGAAATCCCAGCTCTTCTTGCGCTCGTCGGTGATGGTGTAGGTCGCCGCGACCACGTCAAGTTGGCCGTTATCGATCAGCGGGCCGCGCGTCTTGGGCGTTACGTCGGTAAACTCGACAAGCTCCTGGGCGCGGGCCTCTTTGTAGCTCACGCCAAAGACGGCAGCGGCGATCTGGTAGCACAAATCGACTTCCATGCCCTCAAAGCGGCCCTTGGCGGTGTCGTAATAGCCGTAGCCGGGAACATCTTTCTTGACGCCGGCATTCAGATGTCCACGCGACTTAATGGCCGCAAGCTTGGACCCCTTGTCGGAGCCCTCGCCGCTGGTGGAGTTGCCGCAACCGGTAAGCGCGGTCCCCGTCAGCGCAAGCATGCCGGCGCCCGCCAACTGCAAAAAGTGACGGCGCGACACGGCCGCCCTCGTCATATCCGTCATGTCCATCACCGAGCCTAGTGCAGAATCTTGGACAGGAACTCGCGGCAGCGCGGGTTCTCGGGGTTATCGAAGAAGTGCTCGGGCGTGCCCTCCTCCAGAATGCGGCCGTCCTCCATAAAGATGACGCGGTCGGCCACCTGGCGCGCAAAGCCCATCTCGTGCGTCACGCAGATCATGGTGATGTCCTCCTGCGCGAGCTCAATCATAACGTCCAGAACCTCCTGGACCATCTCGGGGTCGAGCGCCGAGGTCGGTTCGTCAAACAGGATGATGGGCTGCTTGGTGCACAGGGCACGGGCGATGGCGATGCGCTGCTGCTGACCGCCCGAGAGATTCTGCGGATACTCGCCGGCCTTATGCGCCATGCCAACGCGCTTGAGCGCGGCGATGGCGATCTCGGTCGCCTCCTCCTTGCTCTTCTTTTGCAGCTTGATGGGCGCGAGCGTCAGGTTGCCGAGCACCGTCATGTTGGGATACAGGTTGAACTGCTGAAACACCATGGAACTGTACTTGCGAGCCATCTCCAGGTGGTTCTTTTTGGTGAGCGGCGTACCATCGATGACGACCTCGCCCGACGTGGGCTCCTCAAGATAATCGACACAGCGGATGAGCGTCGACTTACCCGAGCCGGAAGGCCCGATCATTACGAGCTTCTCACCGCGCTTGACGGTGAGATTGATATCTTTGAGCACATGCAGGTCGCCAAAGTACTTGTTGAGATGCTTGATCTCGATCATGTCTGCCATGAATGTCCCTTCCCTGCGTTTACACGAGTTGAACTATTGTACGGAAAGAACCACGTTTCCGCAGCCCACACTACATTCCCGTAAAGAACCCGCAATTTTCCACCTAGTCATTGGGGACAAACTTAAATGAGTACCTACTCATTGGGCACTCATTTAAGTCTGTCCCCAATGAGTACCCAGCCCAGCAAAAAGGGGCGCGACCGCAATGGTCACGCCCCCTCAACATCAACTATATGCAGCTCGGTCCCTACGCGAGTTTGGCTCCGACGATCTTTGCCGCGGCCGGCTTATCGAAGTTGCCGCCGGTGGCCTTGCCGAGTGCCCCCATGACCTGGCCCATCTGCTTCTTGGACGTGGCGCCCAGCTCGGCGATGACCTGCTCGATCAGAGCCTCGAGCTCCTCGCCCGAAACCTGCGCAGGCAGCAGGCTCTCCAGAATCTTGACCTGCTCGGTCAGGTTGTCGGTACGCTCCTGGTCGGTGCCGGCCTTGATGGACATCTCCAGCGTCTCGCTCGTCTGCTTGATCAGACGCTTGATCATGCTGTTGACGTCTTCCTCGGTCACATCGCGGCGCTCATTGACCTCGATATTCTTCACCTCGGCCTTAACCTGGCGAATGATGGACAGGCGAACCTTGTCCTTGGCCTTCATGGCCGCGATCATTTCCTTCTGCAGCTCTTCGTTGGTCATCTGCAAATCCTCTCTAATAGCGTGGGCGGCACTCGCGCGAGCACCGCCCCATGATTACTCAGTCGTCGACGAATCGTCGGTCGAACTCTTGGTGATGCCCTTCAGACTCACGTTATAGGGTACGTCCTTGGGCATGGGGTTGACGGTGATGTCGGCATCCTTCTTGTACTGTTCCAGCCACTCGCTGCACGCGGTGCTGGCCGCTTGCGTCTTCACCACGTTGGAGACGTACTTTTTGATGGCCTTGGGCACCTGGTTGATGTCATCAACCTGATTATCGACATGGAAGTAGTCGGTGCACTTGATGATGTGGTAACCATAGGTCGACTCGATGACTTCGCTCACGTCGCCCTTGTTGAGCCCCTCGAGCGCCGTCTGGTAGCTGTCGACAAAGGTGGTGAGCTTATCCCAGCCCACATCGCCCTTCTTCTCCTTGGAACCGGTGTCCTCGGAGTACTGCTCAACGGCGTCCTCAAAGCTCAGCTCACCGGAGTTGATCTTGTCCAGGCACTCCTGCGCCTTGGCCTTGGCGGCAGCCTTGTCCTCGTCGGAAGCGTCGGAATCAACCTTGATCAGGATGTTCGACGAGCGGCGGGCGTCGTTGTAGCTGGACAGGTTTTCGTTGATGTAATCGACAATCTCGCTGTCCTTGGGCTTGCTCGTGGGCGCGACGGCATCCTTGAGTTTCTGCTGCGCTAGACTCTCCTTGAGCGAATCCTTGTAGGTATCCTCGGTATAGCCGTAGGTCTTGAGGGTCTTCTTAAAGGCCTTGGCACCGCCCGCGCTCTTGCACGCGTCCTTCCAGGCCTTCTCGACCTCCTCGTCCGATACCGTCACACCGTTCTCCTTCTGTGCCTGCTGAAGCAGAATCTGCTGCGTGTAGGAGTCGATGAGTTGCTTGCGGTACTTCTTGGGCGTGAGGTCATTGTCGACCAGGTACTGCGCCCAGTCCTTGTCCTTGGTGTAGCCGTAGGACGTGCGCATGCTCATGATCTGCTTGGTCACGGTGTCCTCGGTGAGGTTGGTGCCGTTGATGGTAGCAGCAACACCGCCGGTCAGCTTGTAGCCCGAGGTGTCCTCGGCCTGCGACATAAGGCCGGAGCACGCCATGGCAGAGACGGAAAGCAGCATTGCCAGCACGCCGATGACCACCAGGACGATCTTGACGGTCTTGGACACATAGGTCTTGCGCTGCTTCTTACGAGAGCTGGAGGCGGCGCGGGACTGCTGCTCGGGCGTCGGCGCGGCCTCGGGGTTCTTTTTCTTGTTTGCCATATTTGGCCTTTCGCAAAACGAATCGAACAAACGCCATTGTGTCACAACGCAGCCCCCACGGCACACCTGGCGCAAAGGGGACAGGTTAATCTGCACCATTTTGGTGCAAAGGTGACAGATTTGGCAGTTGGCAGTTAGGGACGTTCCTTTTCTGCCGGCAGTTAGGGACAGTCCCCAAGTGCCGGCACATAAGGAACGTCCCTAAGTGCCGGCTTAGCCCGACCTTAGAAGTGGCGGCGGATGGCGTCGACCATGCCCTGGGGCGTGGTTTGGCCGAGCACATCGGCTGCGGCGTCGGCATCCATAAAGATATTCATGAGCGCCTGCAGCGCCTCGACCTGGCCGCCCGGCTCGGCTATCCCTAAGTTGATGATGATCTGCGCCGGCACGGGAGCACCCATACCCGCCATGGCGCTAAACGTCACGGGCGCGGCGGGCTTCGCTACCGCGATATAGGGCTTGGCCACAAATCCCGGGTCGGTATGCGGGATGGCAATGTTGGCAGCCGGCATGGCAAGCCCCGTGGGATAGGCATCCTCGCGCGTGCGAACGGCGTCGAGCCAACCGTCGGCAATGTAGCCGCGCGGAGCAAGCTCACTCTCGAGTTGCGCAAACACCTCACCCGGCGTCGCGCACTCCCAATCAAAAAACACCAGCTCAGGCGTAAACAGCGCTTCGTTATCCACCATGCACTCACCTCTCTCACCTAGTCACCTGGGACGTTCTTAAACGGCTAGTCGTTTAAGAACGTCCCAGGTGACCACCCAAAACAAAAGGTGGCCACGCGCGCCTTGGCGCCAATGACCACCCTGACTACTCGGCTAAATTGTACTGTGCGTCGCTAGCCGCGAGGCGCGTCAATTGCCACCTTGCCGCTCTCCAGCACGTGAACGCGGCCGTCGGCGAGCATTTGCACGACCTCGGGATACAGCACGTGCTCAATCGCATGGATGTGCTCCTCGAGCGTGTCGACATCCCAGCCCTCCTCAACAGCCAGCGCACGCTGGGCGATGATGGGACCGTTGTCGTAGATCTCGTTGGCAAAATGCACGGTCACGCCAGTTACCTTGACGCCGCGCGCAAACGCGTCGTCGATCGCATGGGCACCGGTAAAGCTCGGCAGCAGCGCCGGATGCAAGTTGACCACGCGGTTGGGAAACGCCGCCAGCAGCGGTGTGTGCACCATGCGCATGTAGCCGGCCATGACCACATACTCGCAGCCGCGCTCGAGCAGCTCGTGCGCGATGATCTCGTCGGCGGCAATAGGGTCGGCATAGACGTCCTTGGACAGCGTGAGCGTCTGGATGCCCGCGCGCTCAGCGCGCTGCAAACCCTTAGCCGAAGGACGGCTCGACACCACAAGCTCAATCGAGGCGTTGAGCTTACCGGCGGCGATCAGATCGATCAGCGCCTGCAGGTTGGTGCCCGAACCGCTGATGAGCACACCGATCTTGAGCGGCTCGGCCGTATCGGTGCCGGTCGGACGGGCGTAGGGCACAAAGCCCAGGCCCTCGGCAGCAGCCATCTGCTCGTTAGCGCTCATCGGAGTACACGACCTTACCGGAGCCCTCGACGCACTCGCCCACGCGGAACGGCTTCTCGCCCAGCGCGACCAGGGCCTCGGTAACCGCGGCCTCGTCCTCGGGGGCGACGATCAGGCACAGGCCAACGCCCATGTTGAAGGTCTTGCATGCCTCGTTGGGCGCAAGCTCGGCCTGGCGCGACACGTAGGTGATGACGGGCGGAACGTCCCAACCCATCTCGGCACCGTTGCGGGTGACCACGGCGTCGACGTCGTCGGCGAGCGCGCGGTTGAGGTTCTCGGTAATACCGCCGCCAGTGATGTGGGCGATGGCGTGCACGTTGGCGCCGCCGCGCAGCAGCTCCAGGATCGGCTTGACGTAGATGCGCGTGGGGGCCAGCAGAGCGTCTGCCAGCGATGCACCGCCGAGCTCCTCGAGCGGACGGCTCAGCTCCTCGGCCTTAGCGGCGGCCTCGGGCGTGCCCGGCTTAATGCCGTCGACGCCGATGACCTTGCGCACGAGTGAGTATCCGTTGGAGTGCACGCCAGTGGAAGGCAGGCCCAGGATCACGTCGCCGGGGCGGACGTTTGCGGGGTCGAGCATCTTGGGACGGTCGACGACGCCCACGGTAAAGCCGGCGAGGTCGTAGTCGGCCGGAGCCATGACGCCCGGGTGCTCGGCCATCTCGCCACCAACGAGCGCGCAGCCCGCGAGCTTGCAGCCGTCGGCCACACCCTTGATGATCTTTGCCATGTGCTCGGCCTCGATGTGACCGATGGCAACGTAGTCCAGGAAGAACAGCGGCTCGGCGCCCGAAGCCAGAATGTCGTTGACGCACATGGCGACCAGGTCCTGGCCCACCGTCTCATGACGGTCCATGATCTGGGCGAGCACGAGCTTGGTGCCCACGCCGTCGGTGCCGCTGATCAGGATCGGGTCTTCCATATCCTTAAGCGCGGCAGCCGAGAACAGGCCACCGAAGCCGCCGATGCCGCCGATAACCTCGGGGCGATTGGTGTCCTTGACCATCTGCTTAATCGCGTCGACGGCGCGGCCGCCCTCAGCGGTATCGACGCCGGCATCCTCATACGTCACATGCTTGCTGTCGCTCATCTGAGCCTTCCTCTCCCACTACCGTGGCGCCGCGCGGGCGCCAAACGGTGCTCATAGTTGCGTTCATTTCGGCGCGCGCCATAACAGCACGCGCCGTCATATCAACAAAACAGCAGGTAAAACCTACCAAAATAAACCTGTCCCCACATGGCAGGTTTTAGGCCTCGCCGTGCTCCTCTTCCCAGCTGCGGTCGTCGTATTTCTCGACCACGGCGTCGTCGTCAAAGTGCAGCGGCTTGTCCAGGTTGCGGGGCTTAAAGCCCTCCATGAACTTGTCGCGGCCAAAGCTCTCGGGAATCGCCACGGGGTAGCGGCCGGTAAAGCACGCATCGCAGTAGCCGCCCTTGGGCATGACCTTCAGCAGGCCCTCGACCGAAAGGAAAGCCAGCGAATCGGCGCCGATGTACTCGCAAATCTCGTCGACCGTCTTGTTGGCGCTAATAAGCTGCGACTGCACGTCGGTATCGATGCCGTAGAAGCACGGCCAGATGACCTCGGGCGAGTTGATGCGGATGTGTATCTCCTTGGCACCAGCGTTGCGCAGCATCTTGACGAGCTGCACCATGGTGGTGCCGCGCACGATGGAGTCGTCGATGACGACCAGGCGCTTGCCCTCGATGTTGTCGCGCAGCGGGTTGAGTTTCATACGCACGCCCATGGCGCGCAACTCCTGCGTAGGCTCGATAAACGTACGGCCCACGTAGCGGTTCTTGATGAGGCCCTCGCCAAAGGGAATACCGCTCTCGTGCGAATACCCCTCCGCGGGCGGCAGGCCGGAGTCGGGCACGCCGATGACCAGGTCGGCCTCGACGGGCTCTTCGTGTGCCAGCTGACGGCCCATGTCGTAACGGCAGGCATAGACGCTCTTGCCGTTCATGATGGAGTCGGGACGGGCGAAGTAGACCTGCTCAAAGATGCAGTTGGCGGGCTCTTCGGCTGCAGGCACGCCCTGCTCGGATACCAGACCCTCGGCGCTGATGCGCAAGATCTCGCCGGGACGGACGTCACGGACGTACTCGGCACCCACGATGTCGAGTGCGCAGGTCTCGGAGGCAACGACCCAGCCGCCGGCGCGCGTGACATGGACGGCGGAGTCGACCGTCGCGGCGCCGTCCTGCGACGGCAGCTGCGAAACGGATGCGGCATCGGCCTGGTCCAAACCCTCGTCCACCAGCTTGCCCAGCACGAGCGGGCGAATGCCGTGCGGATCGCGGAATGCGTAGAGCGCCTGCTCGTTGATGAGCGTCATGGCGTAGCCGCCGCGCACGAGCTCCATGGTCTTGCGAATGCCCTCGCGCAGGTGGCCCGTACGCTGAGTAAAGTAGCCGATAAGCTTAGTCGCGACCTCGGAATCCGAATTGGAGAGGAACGGCACGCCCAGCTCGATCAGCTGGCGGCGCAGCTCGTCGGTGTTGACCAGAGTGCCGTTGTGAGCAAGCGCGATGATGACGCTGTTGATGGTAGAAAGATGCGGCTGAGAGGCTTCCCAGCTCTTGGCGCCGGCGGTGCCATAGCGCACGTGGCCCACGGCCAGCTGGCCGGAGAGCGTCGACAGGTCGGCGTTGGAGAACACGCGATCGAGCAGTCCCAGGTCTTTGCGAACCATAACCGTGCCGCCATCACCCACGGCGATTCCCGCCGATTCCTGGCCGCGATGCTGCAGTGCACGCAGGCCAAAGTACGTCAGTCGAGCCACGTCGCGATCGGGCGCCCAGACACCAAAAACGCCGCATTCCTCATGCAGCTGGTCAGAGTCCGGATCATACGTCGACATGGCGTTCACCTGTCCCGCGGCGCGCTCGGCCGCGTGGATGGTTTCTTGAGACATGGCATCCCCTCAGAGCCTCGTTATTTGGCGTTACCTGCCCTATTATACGCACGGCAAGACAAGCACTCCCGCGCATGAACAGCGCTTTTTAAAAGCCCACCGAGCTTATAATCCGTTTTGCAGCCAAACATTTTATTGGGCAGCCGTCTCGGGGCCGACGGTCCCGCATGCTTCCGTTGCGACGCGTCTCGTCCACCGCTAGGGCTTACATTGCTGCAATTGGGTCGTTTGTCCTGTCTTTTAGCAGGTCGGCGGCGTATCCTTGTACCTACAGCAAAACGAGAAAGGTTATGTATGGATCGAAACGAACTCGACCCCAGCGTCCCCAGCGCCACGGAGGTCAAGAAGATCCCCCTCATCATTAAGGTATACGCCGTCCTGTGCATCCTGTCCGGCGTGGGCACGCTCCCGTCGGTCGGCGCCTTTATGTGGCAGGTCATCACCGCGCTCATCAACGGCAACGCCGCCGCCAAGCTCGGCGACAACACGCTCGTCGCGGTCGGACTGATTGTCGCCGGCATCATGCTCTCGGCTGCCAGTGCCGTCATCTTGATCATCTTTGGCCTTGACCTCATCAAGAACCAGCGCCGCAACGCTGCCCGTCTGTCCTATATCCTTATCGCGTTTACCGTCGTCGAGCTTTTGGTTGACGTGATGCTCCAGGGCATCGGGCCCTTCTTGCTGCGCCCCGCCATCCAGCTCGGCATCCTCGTCGCGCTTTCGACCACCGTCGACCCCACGCTGCGCCAGGAGCGCGAGCTGCAACGCCGCCTGCAGGAAATGCTCGATCGCGACGCCGCCGCCGAGGGCATGCTCGGGCGCGATGAAACCGGCGAAGGCTACATCAAGCTCAACTACTTCAACCTGTTCTGGGTATTCTTTGTCTGCTGCATACTCGGCCTGATCGCCGAGGACATCTGGCACATGACGGTCGACGACCCCGGCGTCTACCAGAACCGCGCCGGCATGCTGTTTGGCCCCTTCAGCCCCATCTATGGATTTGGCGCCGTACTCATGACCATGGTGCTCAACCGCTTCTACAAGAAGAACCCCATCATTATCTTTTTGGTGAGCGCGCTGCTCGGCGCGAGCTTTGAGGTGTTCGTGGGCTGGTTTATGCAGACCTCGTTTGGAGTGGTCTCGTGGAGCTACTCGCACATGAAGCTGTTCGGCATGCCCGACCCGCTCGCCGTCCTTACGGGCGGACGCACCTGCACGGGCTTTGCCTGCCTGTGGGGCCTGGGCGGCCTCATCTGGATCAAGCTGCTGCTGCCGAGGCTGCTCAAGCTCATCAACATGATTCCCTGGAAGAGCCGCTACTCCGCTACCGTCATCTTCACCATCATTATGCTGGTCGATGGCGTTATGACGCTGCAGTCGCTCGATTATTGGTATCAGCGCGTCAACGGCACGGAACCGGATATTCCCGTTGCGCAGTTCTACGGCAAGTACTTCGATAATGACTTTATGGAGAATCGCTTCCAGAGCATGACCATGAGCCCCAAGGATGCGACGCGCGTGTAGCGTCAACCGCGTCCAAAACGCAAAATGCCCGCCGGTATCACACGTACCGGCGGGCATTTTTATAAACGAGTCTTCTATCGACGCAAGCCTCTACGCCTCGCGCTCGACCTCACTTACGCATTCGTTCTTGATGGTGCCAACGAGTGCCTGCAGCGCATCGACCACGTGCGGGCGAATGTCTCCGCCGATGAGCACGAGCATGATGTCGTCACCCACGGCGAGCTCGCCGCTTGCCAGCCACACGCGCACATAGCCGATACCCGGCATCGCGCTCGTGGCCTCGATAGCAGCCTGCACCTTCTGAGCATCGAAGCCGAATACCATGCCGCCCACCCTGCGTCCGGGAGCTACGCCATCGGTTTCGATCCCGCGGACCTCGGACTTGGGCGTCGCGCGCACCACGCCGTTATGCGTCAGATACATCCCACAGCCTGCCGCCGAAGCATCGGCCTTGGCCTCGCGCAGCCAAGTATCAACCGAAGGCATCGTTTTGCCATTCTCAAGCATCATTTCTCCCTTACCGTCGTCTAGTAGCCAATTTAGGACGGGCTTTTTAGCTACTCTCGAACAACTTATTCCTCGACCGGCGTGAGTACCATGACGGCGCGCGTGTTACTCAGCGATAACGAACGACAGGTCACAAGCGTTACGACCTTGGTTGCCGAGGCGGCGCGATCGCCCGCATCGCTCGCCACGGCAGAGGCACCGTCGAGCATCTCGGACAGGTAGTTCTTGAGCCCGTCGTCGCCCTCAAAATTGGGTGTGCGCGCCTTGGCATACGTGTCCTCGACAACTTTGGTCGCCAGTGGTCGCAGTTTATACGTAGCATCCCGTGTGATGTAATACACGAACTCGATGCTATCGAACGTTGCCTGATCAGTGGTGTCCGAAATCACGTTGAACATCGACCCGTCATTCATGTGGTGGCCGTAGATCGTGGTCTGCTGGTCAACCATTCCTGGCGCGGTATCGTCGCTGTCCAAGAAGATCGCACCCGATGCATTGGACGTACCGTCAAACAGCGTGTTGAGGTATTTTGAGTTGTTATTGGTCTGCACCACGGGATAGTTGATGTTGGTTCCCGGCGCGTAAATCCAACCCACAACCTCGGGATTTGTCTGGGCAAGTGCATCGAAGTCGATAATCGGCACGCCACTGGCGTCCTTATCGCTTATATATTGCTTTTCGATCTTTTGGTACGACTCGCTCGCCTGCTTGTAACCAATCTGCGCATTGATAAAGATGGCAGCGGCGGCAACGATTAGGCCGATGCCAATAATGATGAGCAAGATGGGGATAACGGAGCGGCGCTTTTTGCGCGGCGGCTCGGCGTAATCCGACGGCGCGGCATGCGATGAAGACCGGGGCGGCTTCTTAGCGTTGCTATAAGATGAAGGTCGATATGCGGCTGGCGCGTCCTGTCGACGATGCGTCGCCGGTGTCACGGGGCGCAGCGCGCGCGGCTGCTGAGGAGAGGACGCCCGACCCTGCTGCGCCGCATGGGCAGCACCCGGCTTCGATGGATCGGGAATCTGAGAAGCCTTGAATCGTTTTCCCTGATAGTCGGACATGGCTCTCCTTATACTGCGGTGAAACGGCAGAACGCCTAGGCGTCGGCCATCTCCTGCTTCATCTTCTCGATAACCTTGCGGTACTCGGGGTCGCAAGCGCCTAGAATCTGCGTGGCGTAGATGGCGGCGTTCTTGGCGCCGTTGATGGCAACGCAGGCCACGGGCACGCCCGAAGGCATCTGCACCATCGACAGCAGCGAATCCATACCGCCCAGGTCACTCGTCTTCATAGGCACACCGATAACCGGCAGCGGCGTAAAGGCAGCCACGACACCACCCAGGTGAGCGGCCTTGCCGGCGGCGGCGATAATCACTTTGATACCGCGATCGGCAGCGGTCGAAGCCCACTCGTGGACCTTCGCCGGCGTGCGATGTGCGCTCGCAATGACGAGCTCATAGGGCACACCGAGCGCCTCGAGCTCGGCGGTGCAGCCTTCCATAACGCCCAGATCGGACTTGGAACCCATGATGATCCCGACAACCGGCTTTTGATCTGCCATAAACAAAGACCTCCTGTTGAGAGCGGCGACGCAGCGAATCCGCGACCCTTAACTACTGAGAGTAGTATAGCTGCTCCCGTCCCTGCGGTCTTTGTGGCGCTTCGCGGGCGGGCCAGGCTTTATCTTCACTCCGGTTGCTTCGCAAAGTCGTTCAGATAAAGCCTGGCCCGCCCGCGAAGCGCCCTGCGACCTACCGGGAATTGCTATGACGTACGTTGGCTGAAATATTAACGTGGGATCCGCCGTTCGAACGAACGGCGGATCCCACGCTCGCTTTTTATTCAGCCCTAGTCATCGCGCAAAGCCCCTTCGGCAGCACACGGTGCAACCGAGTCACCGCAGGCCGGGGCGGGAGGCGGACCTTTCTCTCGGAAAACTTCGCGAAGCCCAGTTTCCGAGAGAAAGTGTCCGGCTGCCGCCCCGGCCGGACAGGTCACACTACACCGTGTACTGCGGCAGGTCCTGCAGGGCGATGACGTCCATGCCCATGTCGTTCGCGCTGCCGTGACCCTGCTGGTCCTCGCGCACGGCCTCGATGGCACTCACGTACGTGTTGGCGGCAGACATCGCGGTCACGCAGGTCACGCCGCGGCGCACGGCCTCGGTGCGCAGCAGATAACCGTCGCCACGCGAGCCCGGGCCGTATGGCGTATTAATGATCACCGCAATCTTGCCATCGGCGATCAGGTCACCGATGTTGGGACGCTCGCCGTCGTGCGGGCCGCTAATCTTCTCCACGACCTCGCAGGTCACGTTGCCGCCGCGCAGCACGCGCGCCGTGCCCTCGGTAGAGCAGATATCAAAGCCCAGGTAGCGCAGGATACGCGCGACCGAAAGGATGTGGCGCTTGTCACGGTCGCACACGCTGATGAACACCTTGCCGGCGCTCGGGTCGGGCAGCTTGTAATCGATTGCCAGCTGCGTCTTGGCGTATGCCTCGGGATAGCTCTTGGCGATACCCATGACCTCGCCCGTCGACTTCATCTCGGGCCCCAGGATAACGTCGGCTCCCGGGAAACGGCCCCAAGGCATAACGGCTTCCTTCATGCAGAACCAGTCCAGCTGACGCTCGTCGCTCGGCAGGCCCAAGCTCGCGATGGAATCGCCCGCCATGATACGTGCGGCACACTTGGCGAGCGGCACGCCGGTGGCCTTGGAGATAAACGGCACGGTGCGGCTGGCACGCGGGTTGGCCTCGATCACGTAAACGGTCTCGCCCTTGATGGCGTACTGCACGTTGACCAGGCCGCGTACGCCCAGCGCCATCGCGATGCGGCGCGTGGTCTCGCGAAGCTTTGCCTGCAGGCTCTCGCTAAAGCTGAACGGCGGGATGCAGGTCGCAGAGTCGCCGGAGTGAATACCGGCCTCCTCGATATGCTCCAGAATGCCGCCGATGTAGACCTCTTCGCCATCGCACAGGGCGTCGACATCGGACTCGATCGCGCCCTCCAAGAAGCGGTCCAGATACACCGGGTAGTCGGGGCTAATGCGCGCAGCCTCGGCCATGTAATCGCGCAGATGCTCGGCATCGTAGGCGATCATCATGCCGCGGCCGCCCAGCACGTAGCTCGGACGCACCAGCAGCGGGTAGCCGATGTGCGCGGCAACGGCCTCGGCCTCCTCAAACGAGGTGGCCTGGCCCGCCGGCGGGTACATGATGCCCAGCTTGTCGAGCAGAGCGGCGAAGCGCTCGCGGTCCTCGGCAAAGTCGATGGCATCGGGCTTGGTGCCCATGATGTTCACGCCGCTCTCCTCGAGCATGCGCGCCAGCTTAAGCGGGGTCTGGCCGCCAAGCGTCACCACGACGCCATCGGGGCGCTCAACGTCGATAACGTCCATGACGTCCTCGTAGGTGAGCGGCTCAAAGTACAGGCGGTCGGACGTGTCGTAGTCGGTCGAAACGGTCTCGGGATTGCAGTTGACCATGATGGTCTCGAAGCCGCGGGCTGCCAGCGCGTAGCTCGCGTGCACGCAGCAGTAATCGAACTCGATACCCTGGCCAATGCGGTTGGGGCCGGCGCCCAGGATCATCGCCTTGGGCTTGTCCGCCGGCGTGGTCTCGTCGGGAGCCACGCACTTCTTGGCATCCGGGCTCGTGCGGTAGATGTTCTCGTACGTCTTGTAGTGGTACTCCGTGGCGCTCGAGAACTCCGCAGCGCAGGTATCAACCGTCTTCATGCTGGGAACCACGCCCAGGCCCTTGCGATAGGCGCGCACAAAGCGCTCGTCCGAGCTGGTCAGCGCGGCGATCTCGGCGTCGCTCGTGCCGTACTGTTTGAGCAGGCGCATCGCGTCGGCGTCGATATCCTCCACACGCAGGCCGCGGATGCTCTCCTGGACCTGCACCATGTCATTGATACGGTTGAGGTACCACGGATCGATACCGCAGATGGCATGGATGCGAGCGATGTCCCAGCCACGGCGCAGGGCCTCGACCACAAAGAAGATGCGGTGCTCGGTCGGCGTTGCCACGGCTTGAGCGAGCTCATCGTCGCTCAGTTTGTCGGCACCTTCCTTGCCACCGGCGCAAATGCCCTGGTGGCCATCCTCCAGCGAGCGCATAGCCTTGCCAAAGGCCTCCTCAAAGGTGCGACCGATCGCCATGATCTCGCCCACGGCCTTCATGCGCGTGGTGAGTGTGGGGTCGGTACCCTTGAACTTCTCGAAGGCAAAGCGCGGCACCTTGACCACACAGTAGTCGATTGTGGGCTCAAAGCAGGCGGGCGTAGCCTTGGTGATGTCGTTGACGATCTCGTCGAGCGTGTAGCCCACAGCCAGGCGCGCGGCGGCCTTGGCGATGGGGAAACCCGTGGCCTTGGAAGCGAGGGCGGACGAGCGGCTCACGCGCGGGTTCATCTCGATGACGATCAGGCGGCCGGTGTTGGGGTTCACGGCAAACTGCACGTTGGAGCCACCGGTCTCGACGCCGATCTTCTCCAGAATGGCGAGCGAGGCCACGCGCATGCGCTGATACTCAAGGTCGGAGAGCGTCTGCGCCGGCGCCACGGTGATGGAGTCGCCGGTATGCACGCCCATGGGGTCGAGGTTCTCGATGGAGCACACGATGATGCCGTTGCCGGCGTGATCACGCATGACCTCCATCTCATACTCTTTCCAGCCCTCGATGGACTCCTCGACCAGCACCTCGTGGGCAGGCGAGAGCTCCAAGCCCTGGCTCACGATGGAGACGAGCTCCTCGTGGGTGTGAGCGATGCCGCCGCCGGCGCCGCCGAGGGTAAAGCTCGGGCGCAGTACGCAGGGATAACCCACGCGCTCGGCGATGGCCTCGGCGTCGGCCACGCTGTAGGCATAGCCCGAGCGCGCGACCTCCAGGCCAATCTCGGCCATGGCCTCGTTAAAGAGCTTGCGGTCCTCGCCGCGCTCGATAGCGGCCAGGTCGCAGCCGATCATTTCGACGCCGTACTTGTCGAGCGTGCCGTCTTTCGCCAGCTCGACGGCGGCGTTCAGACCGGTCTGGCCGCCCAGCGTGGGCAGCAGCGCGTCCGGGCGCTCTTTCTTGATTACGCGCTCGATAAATTCGGCGGTGATGGGCTCGACATAGGTGCGGTCGGCAAGACCCGGGTCGGTCATGATGGTCGCCGGGTTGGAGTTGACCAGGATGACCTCAAAGCCATCCTCCTTGAGCACCTTGCAGGCCTGGGCGCCGGAGTAGTCAAACTCGCAGGCCTGGCCGATAACGATGGGGCCCGAGCCAATGACGAGGATGCGCTTGATGTCAGTACGTTTAGGCATGTTAGTTCTCCTCGGTCTCAGTCTCGGCGAAATTCCAGCCAGCCAGGCGGTCCTTCGCGGTGTCGATGTCCAGGTAGTTCTCCTCGCCGTCCATGAGTCGCGTAAAGGCGGTAAAGAGATAGTGAGCATCGGTGGGGCCAGGCGAGGCCTCGGGGTGGTACTGGACCGAGAAGCACGGGGCGTCGAGCAGCTGGATGCCCTCGGCGGTGCCGTCGTTGAGGTTCACGTGCGTCAGGCGAATGCGGCCAAAGCGCTCGTTCATCACGACCGGCGCGATTCCGCGGCGCACCCAGACGCGCAGATCTCCATCGACCGCATGCTCGGTCTCGCCGCCGGAAAGCTCGGGGACAAGCTTGCCCAGGCTGGGGAACAGCAGGCCAAAGCCATGGTTTTGCGCGGTGATCTCCACGCGACGGCTTACCAGGTTCATGACCGGCTGGTTGCCACCGCGGTGACCGAACTTAAGCTTTTCCATCTGGGCGCCGCAGGCCAGGCTGATCATCTGGTGACCAAGACAAATACCAAAGACCGGCACCTTGCCGATCAGCTGCTGCGCCTGCTCGTAGGTCTCCACCACGGCGTCGGGGTCGCCGGGGCCATTGGACAAAAAGACGCCGTCGGGATTCATGTCGAGCACCTCGCTCGCGGGCGTATTCCACGGCACGACGGTAAGGTCGCAGCCGGCGCGGACCAGCCCTTCCAGAATGCCGCGCTTCACACCGCAGTCGTAGGCGACCACTTTGTGACGGGCAGGAGCGGCAGCCGAAAGCGCAAAGTCATGCGTGGCAGGCAGGTCGGCGGCCACAAACTCATGAGGTGCGGGGCAACTTACGGTCTTGACCAGGTTCTCGCCTACCAGCGTAGGCGCTGCGGCCAGAAGCTCGGCAAGCTCGTCGACGTCGAAGATCTCGGTCGAGATAATGCCCATCTTGGAACCATTGTCGCGCAGATGGCGCACCAGAGCGCGGGTGTCGACACCCTCGATAGCAACGATGCCGTGTGCGCGCAGGTACTCCGGCACGCTGACGGCCGAGCGCCAGTTAGAAGGCGTGGCGCACATGTCGCGAACGATCATGCCGCGCATGGCCGGAGCGCTCGCAGAGCGCACGGCGTCGCCGGGGAAGGCCGACTGGACGTCGGTCTCGTCGATACCGTAGTTGCCGATCTGCGGATAGGTCATGGTTACGATTTGGCCGGCATAACTCGGGTCGGTCATGACCTCAAAGTAGCCCTCGAGCGAGGTGTTGAAGCAGACTTCGCCGGTCGCGGTGCCCTCGGCGCCGCATGCACGTCCATAAAAAATGGTCCCATCCTCAAGATACAGGATGCAGGGACCGCAGGTGCCCTTGCTGGTTTTGGCCAGCATGCGCTGGCAAAGCTCGCTGGGCGCGAAGGTGCGGGCGGCAGCGCCCGCGGTATGGTTGTTCGCCATAATTCTCCTTCCCGGTCTCACAGGACCGGCTTAAAGGTGTGTAGTTAGGCCTCGCGGTATTGTAACCGCAAGCATGCCTCATGGCGTTAATTTCATCGAAATGTTTACGAAATGATAATTATGACTTTCTATGCATAATGATTTTTTAATCCCCATTACAGTTTGAGTCGTCCGAAAGGGCGGCTCTTTTCCGTTGCATGGTTAT
>ERZ1673695.616-NODE-616-length-51220-cov-20.266940_pt1 | contig 51220 bp, 52 predicted proteins | sample MGYA00580225_ERZ1673695 | MGnify/ENA primary metagenome ERZ1673695 (study PRJEB41218, sample SAMN15661739) | gut metagenome | host: Homo sapiens | place: Canada: London | collected 2015-08-20/2019-03-30 | study: EMG produced TPA metagenomics assembly of... | reverse complement strand
CATGATATTTGCAATTCCAACTGGTATGCGATAAACTATTTACGTCGTTCATTTTTGAATGACCTCCCTTTGCTTGCTTGTGCAGTTGGCAGACCGCACTCCCAGTATAGCAAAGGGAGTTTTTCTTTTTCCATTATCGACATTAGTCTTCTTTTGAACCACTCGCCTAGCGAGTGGTTTTCGATATACAAAAAGGCCCGGTCGGGATGACCGGGCCTTTTGCATATGCCGTTTGCTTTTGCGTTTTCCCCTGCCGCCGATGTTTTAAGCACAATGGTTTTGTGCGGGCAAAGGAGCAGGCCATGGGACTTTTTCTCCCTTATTGTCCGCAGTCAGGAAAAAGCGGGCGGCCGGCACGCTCCGCGGGCCTTAGGCCAAAACGTTCCGCTTTTGCCAAATGAAAGAGGCGCCGCTTTTGCGGCGCCTCTTTCATTTGGCAGGGGCAGAAGGATTCGAACCCTCGGCACGCGGTTTTGGAGACCGCTGCTCTACCAGCTGAGCTATACCCCTATGTTTTGAGCACCTCATTACTATACAAAAAAACTCGCAGAAAGTCAAGCCCCTGGCGGCGGATAAGTCCTTGTTTTTTTCTTTATCATTTTTTGAAAAAAAGTGTTGACATTCTGCCCTTCGTTGGATATAATAAAACACGTCGCCAATCGCGATGTGGCCCGGTAGTTCAGTTGGTTAGAACGCTAGCCTGTCACGCTAGAGGTCGTGAGTTCGAGCCTCATCCGGGTCGCCATTTGCTGTTATAGCTCAGTCGGCAGAGCACATCCTTGGTAAGGATGAGGTCGTGCGTTCGAATCGCATTAACAGCTCCAGAAAGCCGCTTGAACGCATCGTTCAAGCGGCTTTTGCTTTTACAAAACAACTGACAAGGGAGGCGGAGCCGCTATGCCGGCCAACATGAAAAACCTGATCGCCGAGGCTGCAAAGACTCTGCTGATCCAGCGCCACGTGAAAAAGCTCACCGTCACGGACATCGTGGAGGAGTGCCACATCACCCGGCAGACGTTCTATTATCACTTTGACGACATCCCCGACCTTCTGCGCTGGATGGCCGACGAATACTTCGAACAGGTGATGACCGAGGTCTTTGCCCAGAAAAACGACGAGCTGGGCCTGCGCTGCTTTTTCGTCATGGCCATCAACATCGCCCCCTATGTGGAGCACGGGATGAAGAGCAACTACGGCGACGAGCTCAAGCGCACGCTGCGCCAGTGCTTCCAGCGCTATTTTACCCGGGCCTTTGAGGAAAAGGACCTCTGCCCCGCCTGCGCCCGTGCCCAGCTCAAGATCATCATGCGCTATCACAGCCAGGCCATCCTGGGCCTGCTGGAAGACTGGACCGAGGAGGACACCGGGCAGCTGGACCAGATCGTCCACACCATATACCGCATCCTGACCGCCGATGTTTTTCCCCGTCAGGAGTGACCTTCTCTTCGTCAAAAGAGCGGGAGTGTAAAAAATTTTTACACTCCCGCTCTTTTTGTCTATACAGGGCCGGCGTTTTGCAAATTGTGCCCGCGGCGCTTCTCTTTATAATAGGAAACAGAAGGGAGGCAAGGACATGGCACACGAGATCCTTTCCGTCAAACTCTGCGAGCTGGAGGACCAGCTGGCGCGGCTGAACAGCCGCATCCACATGAGCGAGACCGCCGACCGCGGCCGGCTGCAGAGCGAGATCCTGGCGCTGCGCCGGGAATGTGCTGAGAACGAGCTGACCCTGCGCACAAAGCTCCGCTGTTCCCGGTCCGGGATGGTCGGCGCGCTGGCGGACTCCTACGGCGAGATGGAACAGCACGTTCAGCAGGCCAAAGCCGCCATGCGGGAACAGGCCGCCCGACACGGCGAGGGCCAGGCCGATGCGGAGGAAAAGCTTCTGTTGGCGGAATACGCCCTGGATTTTGCCCTGCAGGCGTCCAACCGGGCCCTGCTGCTGGCCATGGAAGCCATCGACGCCCAGCTTGCTGGGCAGGAAGGAGAAAAGACGTCACCATGAAAGAAGTCAAAACGCCAAAGCGGCCGCTTATCTATTACTACGGCATCGTGCTGCTCATCATCCTGTTGTTCAACACGCTGGTCACCCCCATGCTCTCCCGCCGTCAGGTGGTGGAGGTGGACTACGGCACCTTCATGGACATGACCGACGAGAGGGACATCGGGATGGTGCAGGTGGAGGACACCCAGATCCTGTTCACCGACAAGGACGGCAGCGTCGTCTACGAAACGGTCCCCATGGAGGACCCCACCCTCACCCAGCGCCTGCACGACGCCGGGGCGGAATTCGCCCGGGTGATGGAGGAGCCCATCTCCCCCATCTGGAGTTTTCTTCTGACCTTTGTGCTGCCCATCCTCATCTTTGTGGGCCTGGGGCAGTACATGAACAAAAAGCTCATGGAGCAGGCAGGCGGCAAGGGCTCGCTGTCCTTCGGCATGGGCAAGAGCAGCGCCAGGGTCTATGTGCAGTCCACCAAGGGCATCCGGTTTGCGGATGTGGCCGGTGAGGACGAGGCCAAGGAGAGCCTGTCGGAGATCGTGGACTACCTGCACGACCCGGGCAAATACACCGAGGCCGGCGCGTCCATGCCCAAGGGCATCCTGCTGGTGGGCCCTCCGGGCACCGGCAAGACCATGCTGGCCAAGGCGGTGGCCGGCGAGGCGGACGTGCCCTTCTTCTCCATCTCCGGCTCGGAATTCGTGGAGATGTTCGTGGGCATGGGCGCATCCAAGGTGCGCGACCTGTTCAAGCAGGCCAAGGAAAAGGCCCCCTGCATCGTGTTCATCGACGAGATCGACGCCATCGGCCAGAAGCGCACTTCCGGCGGCTACGGCGGCAACGACGAGCGGGAGCAGACTCTGAACCAGCTGCTCACCGAGATGGACGGTTTTGAGGACAACACCGGCGTCATCATTCTGGCGGCCACCAACCGTCCCGAATCGCTGGACCCGGCGCTGACCCGCCCCGGCCGGTTCGACCGCCGCGTGCCTGTGGAGCTGCCCGACCTGGCGGGCCGGGAGGCCATTCTGAAGGTGCACGCCAAGAAGATAAAAACGGCGCCGGATGTGGACTTCCACACCATCGCCCGCATGGCCGCCGGCGCTTCCGGCGCGGAGCTGGCCAACATCATCAACGAGGCCGCCCTGCGGGCGGTGCGCAGTGGGCGCACCGTTGTGAACGAGGCCGACCTGGAAGAGAGCATCGAGGTGGTCATCGCAGGCTACCAGAAAAAGAACGCCGTTCTCTCCGACAAGGAGAAGCGGGTGGTGGCCTACCACGAGATCGGCCACGCCCTTGTGGCGGCGATGCAGAGCCACTCGGCCCCGGTGCAGAAGATCACCATCATCCCCCGCACCTCCGGCGCGCTGGGCTACACCATGCAGGTGGACACCGGTGACAAGTATCTGCTGACGAAGGAAGAGATCGAGGACAAGATCGCCACCTTCACCGGCGGGCGCGCCGCCGAGGAAGTGGCCTTCGGGCAGGTGACCACCGGCGCCTCCAACGACATCGAGCAGGCCACCAAACTGGCCCGGGCCATGATCACCCGCTACGGCATGAGCGAGGATTTTGACATGGTGGCGCTGGAAACGGTGCAGAACCAGTACCTGGGAGGCGACTCCTCCCTCGCCTGCTCGCCGGACACCCAGAAAGAGGTGGACCAGAAGGTGGTGGAGCTGGTGAAGGCTCAGCACGAAAAGGCGAAGAATATCCTGGAAGAGAACCGGGACAAGCTGGACCAGCTGGCCCAGTACCTCTATGAAAAAGAGACCATCACCGGCGAAGAATTCATGCAGATCCTGACGGGAGGCGAAGCGCAATGAGAGGACGTTCCGGGTTTGGCTGGCTGGAGCTGGTCATCGGCATCGTGCTGATCGTGCTGGGCGTGTTTGCCTTTGCGGCGCCCGACCTGGCCCTGACGGGGCTGGTTTTCGCCTACGGCATCGCCGCTGTGATCGTGGGCGTGGCGGACATCATCCTGTTCATCGAGGTGGAGCGGTACACGGGCCTCGGCCCCCTGCTCTCCCTGGTCTCCGGCGTGCTGAGCGTCATGACCGGCCTGGTGCTGGTGGTCTATCCCTCCACGGGCGTGCTGGTGCTGACCCTCCTGTTCCCCATCTGGTTCATCGCCCACGGCATCTCCGGGCTGGTGCATCTGGGGCACATCCGCTTCGTGGCGGGCCGCGGCATCTACTATTTCACGCTGGTCATCAACATCATCGGGCTGGTGCTGGGCTTTTTGATGCTGTTCGACCCCCTGTTCACCCTGACCACCATCCGCTGCTTTGCCAGCGCCTACCTTATCCTGCTGGGCATCGACAGCGTGGTCATCGCGGTCAGCCGCATGGGACGGCGGCTGTGAAGCACGGCAGAGCCGCCGGCACAAGAAAAGCCGCCCGGGCCATTGGCCCGGGCGGCTTTTGCTGTTGTGTTCCGAAAGACCTGTCAGGTGCGGTTCTGGGCGATCTGCATGAGCCAGCTGTTGGCTTCGGCCTTGGTGAACAGTTTGCTGCTCACGCCCTCCACCACATACTGGGCGGCCGCGGCGTTGGCGGCCTGCCGGGCTTCGGAGCTGCTGGCGCCGCCTTTCTTCGCGTTCTGCCAGGCGCTGCGCCACACCTGCTCCAGCAGCTCCTTCTGCTGCACGCTCTTGGACTGCTGGGTGTTGGACGCGCTGATGGAGGTCTGGCTCGCCTTCTGGGCGGCGGAGGCCATTTCGCTCTGCAGCTTGGACATCTGCTCCAGATACTGGCTGCTGATCTCGAACTGCTGGTCGTAGTTCACGGTGGCCGCGTCCGCAATGGCGTTGGCCAGATTCTGCTCCAGCTGCATCTCGTAGGCGAGGCGGGCGGCCTGCGCGTCCGAAAGCTGGCTGTTGTAGGCCTGCTGGGCCTGGGTCCTGCCGGCGTTCAGCTGAGCCAGCAGGTCGCCCAGGCTCTGGCCGCGGGCCACATCGATCTCGTTGCGGCTGTTGCCGTAGTTGTTGTAGACTCCCGCCAGCGTGGTCTCGGCCGCGCCGCCGCCGATGCCCTGGGCCGAGAGCTGCTGGGGCAGGCTTTTGAGGGTCATCATCTGGTTGATGTAGGCCTGCTGCAAGGCGTTATCCGCGTTGAAGTTCACCCCCGCGGCCCCGTTCTCATAGTCGCTCTGCAGCTGGCCCAGGGTGGAGTTGTAGTTGTTTTTCAGCGCCTGGATCTGGCCGTTGTAGGCGGCGTTCAGCGCCGCCATGCTGCGCTCGTAGGCCTGCTGGGCCGCGGCCCGCTTGGCCTGCTCCGCCGCGGCGGCCGCCGCCTGCTGCTGGGCATAGAGGCTTTGCAGCCAGCTCAGGTCATAGGACGCGCCGCCGGAGCCGCCCTTGGAGGCGCTGCTCTGGTTCTTGTTCTGGTTTTTCCAGCCGGTGCCGTTCACCGGGCCGCCGGTGCCTTCCACAAATGCCATTCTTCACTTCCTCCTTTTCATCACGCTTCGCCGGCGGCGTCCTCCACCGTGTCCTTGGCATTCGCCAGGATGCGGATCAGGAACTCCGGCACCGGCGCGCCCATGGCGGCGGCGTTTTCCAGGATGCTGCCCAGCTCGGTGAGAATGTACCACACCAGCACCATCGGCAGAAGCAGCACCGTGTACTCCACCGGCAGGCCGGGCACCTTGGCCGCCACCGTGCCCAGCACCGCGTCGGCCAGCGCCGCCACGATGACCACCACGATCATGCCCGCCTTGTGCCAGATGCCGCCGCGGGCCCTGGCGCTGGACCACTGGCCCGCCTGCATGGCCGCCGAAGAGCCGCTGAGCCAGTCCACCGCCATGCACGCCACCCAGGCCAGCACCAGCCAGCCCAGCCAGCCGAAGGCCGCGCCGAACGCGCCGAACACCCCCACGATGGCGGCCTTCACCGCCAGAAAGATATTGCTGTTGTCCATGGATGCTCCTCCTTTCATCCCGCCAGCGCGCCGCCGGCGGCGCACAGCTTTTCCGCCAGGGCGGCAAGCTGTTCTCTCTGGGCCGCCTGCGCCTGCTCGATGCGCTCCAGTGCCGCCAGCGCCTGCTCCATGCCCGCGGGCTGCTGCGGCTCTTCTCCGCCCTCTTCCGTCGCGTTCCAGTCCCGGCAGCCAAGGCCCAGGGCCAGGGCCCTGCCCGCCACCGCGTCCCGGCTGGCGGAGCCCATGGGGCCCACGATGAGATAGTCCCCCTCGTCCCTGGCCGGAATGCTCAGGCTCTTGGCCAAAGCGCGGATGGCGGCCCGGTCCCCGGTGGAGACGGGGCCGATCTTCAGTGTGTCAGATGTAAACACAGGCGTTTCCTCCTCTTCTTCCCCCGGCTGGAAATAGATCCAGTCCCGGTCCACGTTGGCGCTGCCCACGCCGTACTTCGCGCCGTAGCCGATGCGCCCGAACTGCCAGCCGCAGAGCTTGTGCCCCAGGCTGCGGGTGTACTCGCCCCAGGCGGTGTTCAGGTTCTCAAGGGCCGCGCAGCCGTCGAAATCCGGGTCGTCCGGGTCCGCGTAGTAGTAAGCCAACCACAGCGGGCAGTCCAGCCGCTCCACGTCAAGGCGGCTCTTTGCCCAGCTGGCGGAGCAGTAGACGCAGGGAGCATAGCCCGCCTGCCGCAGCCGCGCGGCGGCCTCGTTGAGCAGGGCGGTGTTCTCCGCCGGGGCCAGGGCCATGGTCTGGCCTGCCTCCAGCTCCTGGTCCAGCGCCACCCAGCTGGTGACGCCCTGCCCCGCCAGGGTCTCCAGCAGCGCGTCGATCTGCCCGTTCAGAATGGCGCGGGCGGTCTCGACACTGCCCTTGTTTTTATTGTAGTAGTGATGGGTCAGAAAGATGTACGCCCCGGTGGCAAGGCCCGCCGCGCGGCAGTCGGCGGCGAAGCGCTCGAAGCGCACGTCCCGCGTGCCGCCGTAGGCCGCCCGCAGGATGACGGCGGAGATGCCCGCCGCCTTGGCCGTCTGCGGGGCAAAGGTGCTCTGATGCTTTGAAATATCCAGCGCCCGCAGGGCGCTGTCGCTGCTTTTCCCCATAGGGATCGTCTTCTCCTTTCCCGGCCGGGCCGCTTCACACGCCCAGGATGCAGATGCCGGCCCTGCTACCCGTATCGCCGTATTCCACATAACAGTTGGCCTTCGCCGAGGAGATGTCGTGCTGTCCCGGCCCATAGGTCTTGCCGTCCACCTTGACATAGGGCGTGGCCTCATACTGCACATACAGCGTTTTGGGCTGGCCGGTCAGGTAGAAATAGCTGTGGCCCTCATACACATAGGACGCGCCGTTCCACCGGACGCCGCCGGCGTAGGTGCCGGTTTTGCAGCCGCCGGCATACAGGAGCTTCAGCGCGCCGGCCACCCCGAAAATGCTCGCGCCCTGTTTGATGTTCTCCGCTTTGAGGTTCGCGTCGCCCCGGACGGTCTGCGCCCCGGAGAGATACTGCCCCGCTTCGATGGTCTGGTCCGCGGCGGCGGGAGTGTAGGTGGCGGCGGCCTTGGAAGGGATGGAGCCGGTGACCTTTTCCCCGTTCACATAGGCGGTGCGGCCGCTGAGAAGGTCGGCGGCGCCGGCGTCGGCGTCCGCCGTGAAGGTGCCGGCCACCGCCCGGGGCGTCCCCTCAAAAAAGGTCACCCCTGCTTTGATGTTGCCGGGGATGAGCTTTGCCCTGTCGGCCGCCGGCAGCCCACCCCCGCCCTTAAAATTTAGGGTCTCGCCGTCAAAGACAAAGCTCACCCACCTGCCGTTCCACTGGCTGCCGGCCATGGCGCCGGCGGCGCTCTCCGTGCCCATGTAGGCCGCCACCGGCTCACCGTTCACCGCGAAGGTGTCCCCCGCCTGCACGTCGGCGGTCATCAGCGCCCGGCCGTTGGCCCCGCTGCCCGCGAAATTGTGCACCGTGCCGCTTCTGGTGTGGGTGTAGGTCTGCACCGTCACGTCCACGCCCAGCCTGGCCGGGTCGTACACCGCCTGAGCCATGTCTCCCGCGCCGATCTCCACCACCCGCCGGCCGATGGCCTCCTCGGTCTCCTCCTTGGTGTAAGCCCCGGTCTGGGCCGCGGTGACCGCGTGGGGGTTGTCGGTGCGGGCGGCGTGTTCCGCCGCCCCGGCCTGCATCGCCTCCAGCACCCCCTGCGCCGTGGCGGGGGTGCCCTCCGGCAGGCCCTCGGGAGGCCGCGCCCCCAGGCTGGCGGCGGCGTCGGCCGCCTCCAGCTGTTCCGCCAGCCGGTTGAAGGCGGGCACGATGACCTCCCGGGGCAGCTCGTCCAGGATGCGCTGCATCTCGGTGGTGTCCACGCCGGGGGTGTCCGGGCGGCCCAGGTTGCCCTTGCCCTGCAGATCGTCCTCGGTGATCCGCTCGAATGCCATGTTATCTCTCCTTTCCTATCCTTTGTAGTTGCCGTTCTCGGAGAACTCCAGCGCCCAGGCCATCAGGCCGAAGGGCTCGTTGAGCTCGTCGTTCTCAAAACGGAAACGGGCTTTGTCCACCCGCTTGATGCGCAGCTTGCCGTGCAGGGTCTTGGTGGTGCTGTCGTTGGAGTAGGTGAACTTGGAGTAGCACCAGCGCCGGTAGCTGAGATACCGTGCCTTGCGCTCCTCCTTGCGCACCAGACGCCAGCTGCCCCGCTTCTGGGCCCACACCGCCACGCTGGTGGCCGCCGCCGGGGTGAGCTGCACCGCGAAGCGGCAGAAGCTCTTGTTTTTGTAGAACAGCTTGCCGCCCAGGTCCGGCGTCTCCCACACCGCACGGACGGCCGCGCCGTCGTCGTTGTAGCTCTCGGGCAGGGTGGGGTCGGAATAAAAGCGGAACACCCCGCCCTCGCCGTCTCCGAAAAACAGCGCATCCCCGTCGGTCCAGATGCTCACGGCGGGCAGGTTCGTGCGGTAAAAGCAGGCGTACTGGCGGGTGCTGTAGGGTTCGCCGCTGCGCACCCCCAGGTCCTGCATACCGTCCAGGATGTAGGCCTTGCCGTTGAGGCACAGCCAGTAGAGGTCCCGGTGCACCGCCGCCGAGGCCGCCTCCAGCCCCGTTTCCCTGGTAAGCGCGCCGTTCACGTAGTAACTGCGGTTCTGGCTGTAGCGCTCGCCGCTGATGTCGCTGGGGGTGACGGCGTAGACGCCCAGCGCCGTGAGGAACACCGGTTCCGAGGCAAGATAGGCAAAACTGCCCTTGGCCACCGCGCCGGGCCCCTGCAGCGTGTTCACGATGGGAAAGGCGGGCTCGTCGTCCGCCAGGTCGCCCCGGCGCAGGATGACGTTGCGCTCGGTCTCGCCCGCGTCCTTGTGGGCGGCCAGATAGTTCTCGATGACCGAGTAGCCCATCACCGCCCCCGCGCCGCCGCCCAGCACCGAGTAGCCGGTGTCCGGCCAGTAGGTGCCGTCGTTCTGGCCGCTGAACCAGTCGTAGTTGGGAAGATCCGGGTTGCCGGACAGAAACAGCCGGTCCGCCGCGCCGCCCACGCCGAACAGCGCGCCCACGTCGCACTTGTTGATGCGGTCGGCATAGCCCGTCACCGTGCGGGCGGCGGTGATCTCCACGTTGTCCTCGCCGGTGACCGGGCTCTTGCCGGGGGCCGTTTCAAAGGCCACCTGCCCTGCCTCCCGGTCCACCGTGAAGTCCTCGCCCTCGGTCAGCTCCCGCCATTCGCCGGTCTTTTCCAAAAGGCGGGCGGTCACCGGCGTCTCGTCCAGGCCCGAAAAGCTCATGCAGTAAACGGTGTCCGCCTCGGTGCCGGCAAAGCGCTCGGTGAATTTGGGCTGCAAAAGGTTCAGCGGCTCGTACTGCACGCCGCCCCCCGCCGGGGGCCGGGCGATGGTGAACAGCGGCACCTTGGCCAGGTTGGCGGCGGGCTGGGCCGTCTCGCCGTCGTACACCAGCAGCGCCTTGCCGTCGGCGATGAACAGCCGTCCGTCCAAAAGCCAGCTGCGGCTGGCGGAATCCGCCATGCCCTCGTACACCTGCTCGGGCTCGCCCTTCCAGTCCCGGCTGGTGCGGAAAAGCGCCTGCCCAGCGTGCACCAGCGCCTCGTCTTTGAAAAAGTGGCAGCCGTGCACCGCGCCGGGAAGGGCGGCGATGCGCTGGTAGCCCATGCACTTGCGCACCTTGCCGGGCACGTCCCGGATCATGTTGTCGCCGCAGGGGCTCTGTTCCTTGGCCACGTTGCCGGGGTCGTTGGTCATGTCCACGCCCAGCAGCCGGTCCACATGCAAAACGCTGCGGGACGGCTGGGCGGGCACTGCAAACCGGGCCATCTCACCACCACCCCGTGGCGCAGGTGAATTCGCCCCCCACCTCGCCGCTGTCCGCCCGCTGGAGCAGGCTGAAGGCCACCTCGAATTCGTTGCGGTACATGGTGGCCAGGGTGATGTCATCGTCCTTGTAGAGCTGGCTGGCCATGTAAAGGGGCAGCAGCACCGCCACCTCCGGGTCCAGGGGCAGCTCCTGGTCGTCCGTCGTGGCGTGGGTCACCGGCTGGGGCCAGGCGTTGTAATAGAGGGCCAGCTTTCCGCCCGGCTGGTTTGTCAGCACCAGATACCGCCCGGCCACCAGCTTCGCCCCCCGCACCGGCACCGGCGCGCCCGTCTCGTCGAAGGCGTAGATCTCCAGCTGCTCGATGCGGTAGAGGTCGGGCGCGGCCGCCTTCAGGTCCACGGTGCGGGTCGCCCCCGCCGCGCCCGGCTCAAGTTCCAGGCACCGGCGCAGATACTTGCCCGCGGTGCACAAAAGCTGCAGCCCCTCGTTGGCCGCCTGGGGCATGGCGTTGATGTATTCGCTGACGCTGTCGTCCGCCTCGTTGATGGAAAGGCCCTCGGCGCTGAACATCTTCTGCAGCGTGGCCAGCTTCACTTCCTTCCAGGTCACGGCGTGCTCCCTCCTTCCCCGGGCAGGGCGTTCTGCCCGCCCTGCTCCTGTTCCATCTGCTGGCCCACGCTGGCCTTCATGGTCTCGGCATGGGGATAGCCGGTCTCGGCCAGCAGGCTCCACAGCCGGTAGAGGCTGGCCGTCTCCCCCAGCGGCCCGAAGGCTCCCGCCTGGTACTTCTGGTCGATCATGGACCAGAGGGTCTCCCGGTTGGAGGCAAGGTTCGAGGCCGGGTCCACGTCAAAAAGGAACTCGTCGTTCCAGTAAAGCTGGCCCGCCGCGTCCCGCTTCAAAAACTCGTAGCGGTCAAAATGGGCATATTCCACCGTGCCGTCCGGCCCGCGCAGGGTCATGGGATAGGGCTCGTCGGCGTAGGCCAGCATGAACTGGAACATCAGCTTGTAGAGCCGGGCGTAGGCCTGGTTTTTCATCTCCCGCTTGGACTGCAGCCGCCCCGCCGACTGGTTGGCGGAGAACTGCTTTGCCACACCGCTGGTGGCCGAAGAGTCGTATTTGCCCTGGAACGCGTCGGTGATGCCCAGGGTGCTCTTGGCCCAGCTGTAGTTCACCTCCAGCATCTGCTGGTCGCGGCTGGTGTCCGGCTGGATGTTCAGCACGCTGATGAGAGCCTTGTCCGCCGGGTTTTTCAGCCGGATGATCTTCAGCTCCCGGTCGGTGGTCTCGATGTTCACCCCCTGGGGCAGGGTGACGTAGCTGCCGCCCTTGAGCAGCTTTTCCTGGATTTTGGTGCCGTATTTGTTGATGGCCACCTGCTGGTCCTCCACCGCGTCCACGTCGCTGGCCCCCAGCAGCTGGCCGAAGAGGCGCACGTTGCGCCGCAGCACCAGAGGATAGCTCCCGGGGCTGTATGCGGGCACCACAGTGGGCTGCACTTCGCCCGGCATCAGGATGATCTCGCCGGTGACCTCGTCCCGCTGCAAAGTGCCGTCCGGGTTCACCACCGGCTGCGCCGGGCCCTCGCTCACCGCTGCCAGCACCTCGCCGCCGGGCAGGGTCACGTCCCGGGGCAGGGCCTGCACGCGCACCGGCTCACTGCGGGCGCTTTTCGCCCCGCACACCGGGCAGCGGGCGGCCTTGCCGCCCCGGGGCGGGTCCACCGTGGTGCCGCACCCGGCGCACACCCACAGGCGGCGGCTCTGGTAGTCCTCCATGTCCTCCAGAGTCACGTCTCCCACCCAGCTGAAGCACCCCACGCCTCCCGCGCTGTTGCGGTAATAGGCGATGTTCTGGGTCACAAGGCCCTCCACGGCGCCTTCCTCCTCCGACGTGCGGGCGGCCACGTCGCTCTCCCCCTCCTCCGGCAGCCGCACGCCGTAGCGCTTTTCCAGCGCGCGGCGGCTCTGGCTCACCAGCACGAAGAGGTAGTCCATCTTTTCCAGGTCATACACGCCCGGCTGAGGGATGACCTGCTTGGGGTGCCGCAGCTCCACCGAGAGGTCACCCATCTGGCAGTGGAATCCCCCTTCGGGGTCCCACTCCACGTGCCAGAAGTCGCCGCCCTGGATGGGCACCGTGCGCTCCTGCTCGTCGTTCATCTCCTTGAAGTTGCGCTGGCGTATCTGGGCCAGCAGCATGGCCTCGATCTTTTTGGCCAGCTGCCGGTCCTCCGGGTGCACCGCGGTGACCCGGGGCTGGGGGATGCTGGCGTCCACCTGGCTCTCGATGAGCTCATAGATGATGTTGCGCACGTTGCCCGCCGCCTTGGCCGCGCCGCCTCCCGCCGCCGGAATGTGGCGGGTGCCCTTGTAGCAGTCCTCTCGGCGGTCCATCCTCTCGCGCTTTTCCGCGTACTGGCGGCGGGCGTCGTCCAGGCGGGCCTGCCAGAAGGCGCGGCGCTTCTTTTCCTGTCCTTTGTCCTTCATCGTTCACCTCCGTGCAAGCGGCGGGGCGCTTTTGCGCCCCGCCGCACCGTTGGAAATGGGGCTTTACGCGGTGAGCTCGGTGCCCTCCACACCCTCGCCGCAGATGGCGATGCAGCGCCAGTTGTTGAAGCCCGCGCCGAAGCGGGCGCGGCCCTTGATGACATTGGCGTCGGTGTTCATGTCGATGTCGCTGCGCACGCTCAGGGGCACGCGGTCCAGCCAGGGCAGGCACTCATAGTTGTCCTTGAACTGGCTGTCCATCAACAGGAAGTAGGGCTTGCCGCCGATGGCAGTGGGCAGGTACGGCCAGACGATGACGTTCCACAGCCCGCACTGGAAGTTGAGGGCGTTGCTGGAGGTGTTGGGGTCCAGATCGCTGCCCACCACAGCCAGCACCGTGCGCTTGAGGCTGCCCACGTTGGGGATGATGATGGTGTCCGGAGCCACGTTCAGCAGGTTGCCGTCGTCGTCGGTGAAAGCCTGCATCTTCTCCTGCACCGCGTCCAGCATCTCGGTGGAAAAGGCGCCCTTGAAGCGGTTGGACTGGGTCATGCCCTTTTTGGTGATGCTGGGATGGGCGGTGTTGAACAGGGACACACCGTCGGCGCTGGTGGTGGAATAGGTCTTGCCGCCGAACTTCACGGAGTTCTCCAGACCGCCGGACACCAGGCTGGCGGCGAACTTCTCGCGGGTGCGGTTGTAGCTGGTGGTGAAGATGTTGGCGCGGCGGCGCACCTTGCCGATCTTGGCGTCCTCCACCATCTCCTGGGTGACCTCAAAGCTGGACTTCCAGGTGGTGGGCTCGATGACCTTGGAGTAGCCCTCCCGCATGCTGATCTTGGGGTAGGCGCCGTTCTCGCCCACGTCGGCGAAGTCGCCGAGGCTCGTCTCGCTGGTGTACTTCTCGGCGTAGTTCTTGGTGGTGTCCATGCTGAACACCTTGTCCACGGCGCTGAACTGCTGGAAGGCCTCCACGCCGCTCTCGATCATGGCCTTGATGGGGGCCTGGCTCTTGCCGAACACCGAGTCGGCAACGCCGGACCCCTGACTGAAGATGATGCTCATACTCTCCCTCTCCTTTCCTTACACAGAAGCTGCCGCAGGCTCGAAGTAGCCCCGCACCAGGGTGCCGCCGTCGGCCCAGGTCACGGTGAAGGGGCCGTTCGCGGTGGTGGTCACGCCGTCGGCGGTCTCGTTCAGCTGCAGGGTGGTGCCCACCTTGTCGGCGGCCACCGCGCCGGAGGCCTCGGTCTCAAAGATGGTGGTGGGCAGCGCGCGGATGACCGGGTAATCGCCGTCCTCCCGCTTGACGCCTGCCACGATGCAGGCGGGCTTTTCCGCCGCGCCGCACTTGGCCAGCTTGCCGGAGGCCAGTTTGGCGGCACTGCCCGCGGTCAGTTCCTCGGAACCGGGCAGATACTCAAAGGGCTCCACGTCGCCGATGGCCCGCTTGTAGATACGAAACATGCTCTCACACTCCTTGTTTGTAGCTGCGGTGGAAGGCCGCGATCTGGGCGCGGGTCCACCGGGGCCAGATGCTCCTTGGCGCGCACGTCGTTGATGGCCGCCTGCCGGGCCGCGGCCGCCTGCTGGCGGCCCAGCCGGTCAAAGCAGGCCAGCTTGTAGGCGTCGCTGATGGTCATGCCACTCTTCACCAGCTTGTCAAAATGGCCGAACTCCGGCTGGGTGCGCAGGTCCGCCAGGCTCTTCACCGCCGGGTCCACCGACTCGATGATGCGCAGCTGCTCGTCCAGCAGCCGCCGGCCCCGGGCCAGCTGCTGCTCCAGGGCGAACTGGGCCAGCGGCGTGCCCGGCAGTTCCTGCGCCGGGGCCTGTTCTTCCCAGCCCTCCGCCGGGGCCTGCCCTTCCCCGCTCTCCGCCGGGGCCGCGGCGGCAGGCAGGAGGCTTTCCGCCTCAGCGGCGGGCGTCTCCTGTTCCGGCAGGGCGCGCTCTTCGCTCTCCATGAACTCTCCTCCTTTCCCTCTTTGCCCGCATCACTGCTTGCCCTTGGCCTGCGCACCGGCGCGCAGGTCGCCGCCCTTGGCCTTCACCGGCTTTTTGCCGGGGCAGACCTTGGGGGCCTTCACCATCTGACCGCTCTTGTTGTTGATCTCCAGCTTCATCCTTTCACCTCCTTTCGCTTGGCTTCGCCTGTCTGTTTTTCCGCCATCACCCGCCCGGCGGCGGGGCAGCGGCGGTTGCGGCAGGCCAGCCGCAGCACCGCGCCCTGAGGGCCTGCGGTGCGGCTCTGCACCGTCATTTCGATGCCGCACTGGGGGCAGCGCATACAACATCACCTCCTTTCCTGTTTTCAGCCCCACGGATCGCCGTAGCGCCGCAGAAGATAGGCCTTGCCCTCCTCGTCGGCGTTCTCATAGTCCTCATAGAGGTCCGGCTCCCACACCGCCCGCGCCGCCTTCGCCCCGGGCGCGGCGGGGTTTTTCCACCACACGCAGAAATAGCGCAGGCTGTCCACATCGTGGGTCAGGTCGTGGGGCATCTTTGCGTAAACGTCGGGGTTGTGCTCGTCCTTCTGGATGCGGGCAAGGCAGCGCCACAGGTTCGGCACATCCCCCAGGGTCATGGCGGGCGCGCCTTCCGGGCCCGGGGCCAGCCACTCCTTCATGGCGGCGCACCCGGCGGCAAAATCCCGGCTGCTGCGGGTGAGCACAAGCCCCGCCTCGCTGAACAGCTGGGCGCGGCTTCGCCCGCTCTCCTGGCTGCGGTTCCACAGGTCCGGCGGGGCCAGCACCAACTCGATGTCCTCCCCTTCGCTTTGCTCCAGCACCGCCCGCGCCGCCTGCCCGATGGTCAGGTCCGGCGCGTCGAACTCCCGGTAGACCACCGCCTTTCCTGCCTCGTCCACCGCGATCCAGTGGGCGCTGAGCATGTCCAGGCCGTAGTCGATAGCCACATAGCGGCGGGCGTTCTGTGCCGGGGTGCCCGCCTTGTGGGAAGCCTCGCTCACCTCCGGGAAGAAGGCTCCCCCCGGCACGGTGAGGGCCTCCTCCACGCTGGCGGGGTACTCCTGCAGGGTGCGGTCCCGCCCCAGCGCCGCCAGGGTGCGTTTGTACCAGGCTTTGTTTCGCCGCGGGTCCGCCGACCAGGGCAGGAACAGCTTGTAAAAGCCGTTGCCCCGCCCGGTAAAAATTTCTTCGAACAGCGTGCCCCGCTTGATGGTGGACAGGCCGATGACCCGGCCGCCCTCCGGGCGGTTCACCACCGGGAAGGCCGAAGCCCAGATCTCCCGGGCGAACTGCTGAAAGGCCCATTCGTCGATGATGATGAGGTCGGCGGTGAAGCTGCGCCCCACGCTGGGCCCGGAGGGAAACGCCTGGAACACCCCGGGCGGCGCGCCGGGAAAGCGCAGGGTGATGCGCAGGGCGGTGGTCTCGAACACCGCCCCCTGCCAGCCGGGAGGCGCGCTGGCGGCGGGCTGAGCGAACTCCGGCATGTACCGCAGCATCACCCCCAGCCGCCGCACCAGCTCTTTTGCCTCCTCCTCCGAGCGGGAGAGGCCCACCACCGTGCGCCCCGGCCACAGCACCAGAAGCCGAGCCGCCTCCGCCAGCGCCAGCCAGGTGAAGCCCAGCTGCCGCGCCTTCAGCACCACGCAGAGGCGGTGGTCCGCGAAGGCCTTCAGCGCCTTTTTCTGCCCCGGCCAGAGGGTGAAGGGGGCAATGAGGTCGGGGGCGTCCTTGTCCTCGATGTGGCAGTAGTTCTCCACAAAGTACACAGGGTCGGCCCGGCAGTAGTCCCGCTCTGCCTGGCGCAGCGCCGCCAGCCGGGCGGCGCTGTCAGCCTTCCCGCGCGGCATCGGCCTGCTCCAAACGGCGCATCAGCTTTTGCAGCAGCGCCCGGTCCCCGTCAGAAAGGCCCGCCGCCCCCGGGCTCTCCGCCTCCGGCTTGTCCCCCGCGCAGTCCCGCACGAAGGTGGCCGCCCGGGTGTCGCCGTTCATGGCCTTCTGCAGCTGCACCAGCATCATCAGCTGATAAAGGTCCGGCTGGCCGCCCTGCTCCCGCCCCAGCTCCTCTGCCACCGTCTGCAGCACCCCGAAATCCGCCGCGCCGGCGGGCAGCGTGCGGGCCAGCAGCTCCCGGCAGATGGACCGGGCGGTGTGCTCCGCGCCCTTCCTGGCCCGGCGCTTCACCGTGCGTTTCTTTTCTTCCATTCCCCTTCCTCCTTTTGCCGAAAACAGCTGGGCAGCACGCACTGCTCCCCCGCCCTGCGCCAGCGGCACCCCCGGCAGGGGTCCGCCTGCGTTTGTTTCGTTTGAGCCGCGCGGCCGAACAGGGCGCGCACCGCCCGCATCAATCGTTCAAAAACCACACTTCCGGCGCCTCCCACACCTCGTATACCAGCACTTCCCGCCCTTTTCGCGGCACAAAGCAGCTTTCGCACCCGGCAAAAGCGCCCCGCCGCCAGCCCTTGGCGGCCCAAACCACCCGGTCATAGGGCCCCAGCGCCCGCCCGCAGGCCGGGCATATTCCCCAAGGTGGCTCCTCTATCCGTTTTATGGGACTTTTGTTCTGGTACTCTTGAAGCGGCAGAGCCTTCCGACCTCCTTTCCTATTTGTTGATTTTGGTTAGCATTTGCGGTAGAATAAAACCGTTCCATCGTTTACGTCTGCCGAATCACTAACTTTGGTTAGGCTTCGTCCCTATATTATCTCACTGTGGTTAGAATGTCAAGCACTTTTTCTAACCAATTTTAGATTTCGGCAGTTCGCACAAAAGAAGGGTGTGATTTTTGTGTTTTATGACATCTACAAGGCTTTGTGTGAACAGCGGGGCGTCAGCCTGAGCCGCGCCGCCGCCGAGATCGGCCTGAGCAACGCCACGGTGACCAAATGGAAGAAGACCGGCGCGGCCCCCGGCGGGGACACGCTGACCAAGGTGGCCGCCTATTTCGGCGTGAGCGTGGACAAGCTGCTGGGTGTGGAAACGCCTCCCGCCGCCAGCCTGGGGCTGGACGATTTCACCTATGCGCTGTACAGCGAGACCCAGACCCTCACCGAAGAAAACAAACAAAAACTGTTGGAAATGGCCCGCTTTTTCCACCAGCAGCAGGAGAAGGAAGGCCGCTGACCCCATCGCCACGGAGCGTGAATCTGACAATGGAACTGTCCGTTCTCTACCGCGACGCCCAAACGCTGGACGCGCGCATCTACCCTTACAACATCGGCTTTGCCGGCGCGGCCACCGTGGAAGTGGCGGGCCGCTACGGCATCTTCGTAGACTTTGACCGCCTGGGCAGCCTGCAGGAGTTCAAGGCCGCCCTGGCCCACGAACTGGGCCACTGCGCCACCGGCTGCACCCATCGGGTGAGCAGCCCCTACGACCTTGTGTGCCGCCACGAATACAAGGCGAACCGCTGGGCCATCCAGCGGTATCTGCCCTTTGAGGAACTGCAAAACGCGGTCAGCGCGGGCTACACCGAGCCCTGGCAGCTGGCGGAATACTTTCAGCTGCCGGAGACTGCGGTGCGCGGGGCGCTGAACTATTATCTGCGGGTGCGGGGGCTGCGCTTTGCCCCCGATGCCCGAACGGAGGAGACCCAATGAACCAAACCAAAAACGGGCTGACGGCTTTTCTGCGCCGCCACCCCGAGACCTGGATCGCGGTGGGCTATTTTGCCTTTTACCTGCTGAGCTTTTTCGCGCTGGAGCGCATCACCGAGCCCCGCTTCATCGTCCACTGCCCGCTGGACGACCTCATCCCCTTCTGCGAGTGGGGCATCATCCCCTATTGCAGCTGGTATCTGCTGCTGGTGGGCGGGCCGGTGTTCTTTCTTTTGAAGGACAAAGGCGATTACCTGCGGCTTTGCTTCATCATGTTCGTGGGCATGACCATCTGCCTTGCCCTTTATGTGGTTCTGCCCACCGGCCTTGACCTGCGCCAGCCCATCCCCCGGGACAACCTGCTCTGCAAGGCGGTGGAACTGCTGCGCACCATCGACACCCCCACCAACGTCTGCCCCTCCATCCACATCTCCAGCACGGTGGCGGTGGGCATCGTCACCGTGCGCAGCAAGCTGTTCACCCGCCGCCGGTGGGTGAAGGTGCTGATGGTGGCGGAATGTCTGGCGATGTGCTGGGCCACCCTGGTGCTGCAGCAGCACTCGGTCCTGGACGTGGCAGCCGGCGCGGCGCTGAGCTTCGCCCTCATGCCCATCGCCTGGAAGCTGTGGCCCCAGAAGGAATGACAAAAAAGCGCCCGCGCGTTCATTTTCAGAACGCGCGGGCGCTTTTCTCAACAGAAAAAGGCCCCGGGCAAAAGCCCGGGGCCTCGCTTGTTTTTATCAGGCGTTGGTGTTGTTCTTCAGCACAACGTCGTGGCTGCCGCCCTCCACGATGCTGGTGGAGGAGACCACGGTGAGCCGCGCCTTCTGCTGCAGCTCCTCGATGCTCAAAGCGCCGCAGTTGCACATGGTGCTGCGCACTTTGTAGAGGGTGTTGGTCACGCCGTCGGCCAGGGAGCCGGCGTAGGGCACGTAGCTGTCCACGCCTTCCTCAAAGCTCAGCTTGGTGGCGCCGCCCAGGTCGTAGCGCTGCCAGTTGCGGGCGCGGTTGGAACCCTCGCCCCAGTACTCCTTCATGTACTGGCCGTTGATGCGCACCTTGTTGGTGGGGCTCTCGTCGAAGCGGGCGAAGTAGCGGCCCAGCATCACGAAGTCGGCGCCCATGGCCAGGGCCAGGGTGATGTGGTAGTCGTGGACGATGCCGCCGTCGGAGCAGATGGGCACGTAGATGCCGGTCTCCTTGTAGTACTCGTCCCGGGCCTTGGCCACCTCGATGACGGCGGTGGCCTGGCCGCGGCCGATGCCCTTGGTCTCGCGGGTGATGCAGATGGAACCGCCGCCGATGCCGATCTTCACGAAGTCAGCGCCGGCCTCGGCCAGGAAACGGAAGCCGTCCCGGTCCACCACGTTGCCCGCGCCCACCTTCACCTTGTCGCCGTAATGGGCGCGGATCCAGTCGATGGTGCGGCTCTGCCACTCGGTGAAGCCCTCGGAGGAGTCGATGCACAGCACGTCCACGCCGGCCTCCACCAGAGCGGGCACCCGCTCGGCGTAGTCGCGGGTGTTGATGCCCGCGCCCACAACGTAGCTCTTGCCGGCGTCCAGCAGCTCGTTGACGTTCTCCTTGTGGCTGTCGTAGTCCTTGCGGAAGACCATGTACTTCAGGCAGCCGTTCTTGTCCACCAGGGGCAGGGAGTTGATCTTGTTGTCCCAGATGATGTCGTTGGCCTCTTTCAGGGTGGTGGTGTCGGGGGCGATGACCAGCTTGTCCAGCGGGGTCATGAAGTCCGCCACCTTCTCGGTGAGGGCCATGCGGCTGATGCGGTAGTCGCGGCTGGCCACGATGCCCACCAGCTTGCCGTGGGCGGTGCCGTCCTCGGTGACGGCCACGGTGGAGTGGCCGGTCTTTTCCTTCAGGGCCAGCACGTCCGCCAGGGTGGCGGAGGGCTTGAGGTTGGAGTCGCTGGTGACGAAGCCCTTCTTGTAGCTCTTCACCTTGCGCACCATCTCCGCCTCGCTCTCGATGCTCTGAGAGCCGAAGATGAAGGACACGCCGCCCTGCTTGGCCAGGGCGATGGCCAGATCCGGCCCGGAGACCGACTGCATGATGGCGCTGATCATGGGAATGTTCATGGTCAGGGGACAATCCTCCTGGCCCTTGCGGTACTTCACCAGCGGGGTCTTAAGGCTCACCGCGTCGGGCACACACTCGGACGAGGAATACCCGGGCACCAGAAGATATTCACCAAAGGTACGGCTGGGCTGATCGAAATAGTAGGCCATAACGCATCTCCTTTTATATTGTTCGTTTTTCCCGTTCTCGGGGTTGATTTAAAAAAGTGTACCACATTCGCGCACAAAATGCAAAATGCGGCTGCCACAAAGTTTGCGCCGCTCTTTGCCCCAATCTGGGCATAACGACAAAATCCCGCGCAGAAGTACGACTACCCGCGGCGAAAGAGTAAACAAAACCCCCGCCGGAGGGACGGCGGGGGCTTTGTCACAGGACTTTCGGAACGCCCGTTGCACCCGTTTTTGAGAACCGGGCCGGCAGGCCCGGCAGGAGGAGAATAAAACGGCGAACGCTCCGCAACACATGAAAAAGGCTGTTGCTTTCTTGCACTCTCATTGTAACTTTTTTGAAACCTTTTGTCAACACCTTTCGGTGAAAAAATTTCAAAATAATTACAATTTGAAACCAGACCGCCCTCTTCTCCCCTTCGCGCCGGGCGTTATTCCACGGTCAGCACGGCCTCAAAGCAGGGCTTTCCGTCCTCCCGCTGGCCCGCCACATACCAGCCGCCGTTCTCATCCCGGCCAAGCACCAGTTCCGCGCTCTGGCCGGCGGGCAGCTCGTTGTGGTAGCTGATGACCAAACTCTTCACCGCGCCGCGGGTCAGCACCTCCAGCGGCAGCACGTCCGCGGCAGCGTCGGCATAGCGGGTGTTGTTCATGTGGCCGTTGGTGTCGCACCGGCTGTAGGTGGCGGTCACCCTGCCCGCAGGGGCCGTCTCGGCGGGCTTGCGGATGGCCACATCCAGCGTGAAGGGCACCTCGTCCTCAAAGTGAAATGCCTCGAAGGCCTGGGGCGGGCGGCGCAGGATGCGGCGGGTGTCGGTGTCCACCAGCACCCAGCGGCTGTCCAGAAGGGCCACCCGTTCGCCCTTTTCGTCCCGGGCTTCGGTGACGCGCTTGAACACCGCCCGTTTGCACTGCTCCGGCATGGTGACAAGGGTCAGCACCTCGCCGCCCCGGGGCACCCGGTCCACCTGCAGGGCCTGCTTTGCCAGCAGGAACACCGCGTGGTTTTGCCGGTAAAAGTCGTCGTTCATGCCGATGGACTCGCACTGATCGGTGGAGATCTGCTGCGCCAGACGCAGGAACGCCCCCGCCGTCAGCCGGTGGTTCATGTCACAGTCGCAGTCCATCACCCGGAACTGCTCGGTATAAAACTTGGTCTCGGCCACGGGGCCAACGCCTCCTTTTCAAGCGAATACCGCCCGGGCCAGGGCCGGGCGGCAAATTGCAGCGGTTTGAAATGCATTATACCATATTTTCAGAAAAGTAACAAACGGGGTTGACTTCCACCTTTGACGGATGTAGAATGTAGGCAGACCTACTACACTTGTCAAATGTTCGGAGGTGTTTTCATGCGCACCCTGTTCCTGGACTATTTTGCCCAGAGCCTTGTGCTGGGTCTGGCGGTGGCGGCGCTGCTGGCCGCCACGCCGCTGCTTCAAAAGCGATACAGCGCCCGCTGGTTCTGCCGGGCATGGCTGGCGCTGGCTGTGCTGCTGGTGCTGCCTCTGCGGGCCGTTCTGCCCGAAACCGCCCCCGCAACGGTGACCCTCACCCCTCCCCCGGCGCTGCTGGCCGCCGCGGAGCCCGACGAAGCGCCCGCGCCCCAGACGGCAGTCCCCGGCCCCGACACGGAGCATTCGACTGCCCCGGCCGTTTCCACCGGTCATGCCGCCGTGTCCGGGCAGGGGCAGAGCGCCGGGCCGTCGGCCGCGGCTCCCGAAACGGACCCCCTGTTCCCGGAACCGCCAGCCTCTTCTTCCGACGGAGAAATCACCGTCACCGTCTCCCACTCGCCGCTGGCGGTCTTTGCCCCGCTGGACTGGCTGGCCCTGCTCTGGCTGACGGGCGCGGCGGGCGTGACCGGCTGGCAGTGGTTCGCTTATTTTGTCTGGCGGCGCAGAACACTGCGCCGCGCCCTGCCCGCAAATGAAGCCTGGCAGGCCGTGCTGGCCGAGGCGTTTGCCCGCCAGCCGCTGGCGAAGCGGCCCCGGCTGCTGGCCAGCCCGGACGTGACCGGCGCGATGTCGGCGGGCTTTTTGCGCCCGGTGCTGCTGGTGCCGGAGGGCGCACAGCCCGGGGCGGACGGCGCCTATCTGCTGGCCCATGAGCTGGTCCACCTGCGCCGCCACGACCTGGCCCGCAAAGCGCTGTTCAGCCTTGTGCTGGCGCTGCACTGGTATAACCCCGCCGCCTGGCTGCTGACAAAACGGGCCGGGCGGGACATGGAGACCGCCTGCGACGAGGCGGTGCTCGCCGCGCTGGGCGCAGAGCACCGGGCGGCCTACTGCGACACGCTGCTCCACGCGGTGGGTCATGGCCGCGCCCCGGCGCTGACCACCTGCTTTTCCCTGACCAAGAAGGACGTGAAGGTCCGCTTTGCCCGCCTGTGGGACACCTCCCCCAAGCGGCGGGGCGCGGCGGCGCTGGCGGTGTTCTGCCTTGCCGCCGCCCTGGCGGGGGCGCTGGTGGCATGCAGCGCCACGCCGGCGGAGAGCGGTGAGCCGCCGGTCTCCGCACCGCCCGCCTCCGCCGCGCCTGTGTCCGACCTTGCCACAAGCACCGAGGTCTGGCCCTCGGTCTACTATTCCCACAACGGCGCCTTTCAAAGTTCCGGTGTGAACAACCCCGGCCTTCTGCCCTCTGAGAAGCTCCCCGTGGATCTGGACAGCGTGGGCCGCCACCGCTGGGCCGGCTACGCCTCCGCTGACCAAAAGTATTTCGGCCTTGCCCTGCCCGACGCGGACGCGGAGCACCCGGGCCAGCTGGCCCTTTGGATCTCCGACGACGGCGGCGAGAACTGGATCACCACCCCGCTGGACTGCTCGTCCTGGCTGGAACGGATGGGCGAAGAGGAGCACTGGGACGAGCGCAAGCAGTCGGTCTTCAACAAAAGCATCGCCTGGGCCATTCCCAGGCATTACCAGTTCGTCAGCCCGGAGGTGGGCTTCCTGGCCTTCTATGGCATGTATGAATCCGGCTCCACAGACAAGCGCTTCACCGTCACCAGCGACACCTTTGTGCTGCTGCGAACCCTGGACGGCGGCGAAAGCTGGCAGGAGATGTACTTTGGCGATGGGCGGGACGCCGGCAACGGCACCCCCCTCAACATCGTCATCAGCACCCCCTTCGCCTTTTTGAACGAGAATGTGGGCTTTTTGTGCGCCCACGGGGAGGGCTACAACGAGAAAGGCCGGTTCAACCTGCTGCGCACCACCGACGGCGGCCAGACCTGGCAGCAGCTGGACCTGGGCGAAGTGGCCGACACCCTGCCCAGCGCGCCCTGGCAGCGCCGCCACGTCTGCTGCGCGCTGGGCTGCTCCACCCGGCACCTGCCCCAGCCAGACCTTGTCACCAGCGCCCAGCCCGGCTTCGCGGCTTTCACTGCCTGGGGCGACAAGGGCGACACCCTCGGTGACAAGGTGGTGCTTTATACCCGCGACTGGGGCGAAAGCTGGCAGTGGATGTACCGCTACAACGACGAAATGCGCGCCCAGTACACCGAGTCCCTCATCAGATCCTACGTTTCGGAAGAAGAGGTCTGGCCGGCGGCCTACTACAACGGCGCGGGCCCTGTGCCGCTGCCGGAGGAGGCGGGCGAGCTTCCGCCCGTGGCCCCCTTCAGTTATGCCTCTCCCGACCTGCAATACGCCGGGCTGGCACAGTACGGCCTTGAGGGCGACGCCCAAAAGAGCCTGACCCTGTGGAACACCACGGACGGCGGCGAGACCTGGACCAGCACCACTCTGGACTGTTCCGACTGGCTGGAAAAGACAGCGCAGAAGAATGACTGGGCCTCGCTGGAAGCGGACGGCGTGGCGAACGGCGCCGCCCGGGTAAGGCCCAGCGCCTACCAGTTCGTCAGCCCCAACACCGGTTTTCTGGTCTATTACGCCGAATGGGGTTACGGTCCCGCCCACGACCGTCATTTCGTCAGTTCCGCCGACTTTGTGGTGCTGCGCACCACCGACGGGGGCGAAAGCTGGCAGGAGATGTACAGCGGAGACGGCAGCGACTTTACGGGCGGCACCGGCAAGGGGCTTGCCCTGTCCGCCTGCCGGCCCTTCCTGTTCCTGAACGAAAGAGTGGGCTTTTTGTGCGCCCACGGCGGCGGCTACGGCACAAACGGCAGATTCAACCTGCTGCGCACCTTGAACGGCGGCCAGACCTGGCAGCTGCTGGACCTGAGCGAGGCGGCCTCCACCCTGCCCGACGCCCCCTGGCAAAACTGCCACATGTGCAGCGCCCTGAGCCTGGGCGGGCCGGAATACGAGCCGGACCTCTTCGCCGACGCCCAGCCGGGCTTTGCGGCCTTCACCGCCTGGGGAGACGACAGCTCTGATCGGGTGATCTTCTACACCCGGGACTACGGCGAGAGCTGGCAGTGGATGAAGCGCACCCCGGCAGACACCACATCGCAGGAGGGAAACGAACCATGAGTGAATTAGAAATAAAACGCCTGCCCGACGCAGAACTGGAAATCATGAAGGAACTGTGGGCCGCCTCCGGCCCCCTCACCCGTGCCCAGCTGGAGGAACGCCTTGCCCGCCGGCGCTGGGCCAGCACCACCCTGCTGGCGCTGCTGGGCCGGTTGGAGGCAAAAGGGTACGTCAGCCGCGAAAAGCAGGGCAAAGGCTATCTTTACGCCGCCGCCCTGGCCCGGGAGGACTATCTGCCGGTGGAGAGCCGCTCGGCCCTGGAACGAATGTTCGGCGGCAGCGCCAAAAACCTCATCGCCGCCATGGCCCAGACGAAAGACCTCTCCAAAGAGGACATCGACGAGCTGGCGGCCTATCTGGAAGAATTGAAGCAGGGCGGGCGCTGACGGGCGGCGGCCCACAGCCGGGCGGCGCGGGTCTTTTCCCGCTGCGGCGTGCCCGCGCGCACCAAAACCCGCGGCCCCCTCCCCGCCCACTCAAATCACACAAAAGCGCCCCCGCGGCCGGTTTGGCCGCGGGGGCGCTTTCTCATTTTTCAAAAACGGCGTTTAGTAATCCTCGCGCTGCTTTTTGCGGTTGCGGCTCCAGAACAGCAGCACAACGACCGCCACGGCCACCACCAGCCCCACGGGGATCAGCCAGCTGCTGCCGCCCTCGCTGTAGCTCTTCATGTCGCTCCAGGCTTTGTCCATGGCGGCGTTGATCTCGTCGGGCAGCACGGTGAACACCTCGGTGTTGGCCAGCACTTCCGCGCTGGGGTAGGCCACCTCGCTGTATTTCAGGTCATCGGGCAGCTGCTCCCACACCTCGGTGATGGGGGTGGAGTAGCCGATGTAGTCGCAGTTGGCCACGCCCACGCTGGTCTCGCACATGTAGTTGATGAACATCTCGGCGGCTTCCTTGTTCTTGCTGCCGGCGGGGATGCACATGGCATCCACGAAGTAGTTGGTGCCCTCCTCGGGGATGGCGAAGCCCAGGTCGGGATTCTCGTCCATCATCACCAGGGCGTCGCCGGCGTAGTAGGGAGCCAGCGCGGCCTCGCCGCCCTCCATCTTGTCGAAGATCTCGTCCATCACGTAGGCCTGCACCAGGCTCTTCTGGGCCTTCAGCTCCTCGGCGATGGACTCCACCTCTTCCACGGTGGAGGGATTCAGGCTCATGCCCAGGCGCTTGGCGGCAATGGCGAAGGCGTCGCGGCTGTTGTTGAACATCAGGATGGAGTTCTCGTACTTCTCATCCCACATGGCGTCCCAGCTGGTGGGCGCTTCGTCCACCATGGTCTTGTTGTAGACAAGGCCCACAACGCCCCAGGTGTAAGGCACGCTGTACTCGTCGTTCGGGTCGTAGTCCAGGCCCTTGTACTGCTCGCCGATCTTGGCCATGTTGGGGATGTTGTCGAAGTTCAGCTTCTCCAGCATGCCCTCGTTGATCATCTTGCCGATCATGTAATCGCTGGGGATGATCACATCATAGTCCGCGCCGCCGCTCTTGAGCTTGGCATACAGGCTCTCGTTGGTGTCGTAGGTGGTGTAGTTCACCTCGATGCCGGTGAGCTCGGTGAATGCCGACAGAATATCCACGCTCTCGTCGCTGCCGTCGGAGATGTACAGGCCCCAGTTGTAGACGTTCAGGGTGATGCCCTGGTCGGCAAGGCGGGTCCAGTCGTAGTCGGCGCTGACCTGGATGTCGTCGTTGACCACGATCATCTCTTCGTCCGCCGCCGCAGCGGGCATGGCCATGGCGCCCGCGCACAGCAGTGCAGCGAGCAGGGTGCAGAACAGTTTTTTCATTGATTTCCTCCGTTCGCGGCCTCTTTGGGCCACTTATGATTTGCCCCGCGGCCCCGCAGAGCCGCCCCTCGGGCATTTTTTATTATCAGGCCTTCCGCCGCTCACGGCGTCCGTCCAGATAATTGTAGAAAAGGATGATGGCCAGGATCACCAGGAACATCACCGTGGAAAGGGCGTTGATCTCCGGGCTGACCTTCTTGCGGGTCATGCTGTAGATCACGATGGGCAGCGTCTGGGTGGTGCCGCTGGTGAAGTAGGAGATCAGAAAATCGTCGATGGAATAGGTCAGGCAGATGAGGAAGGCGGAGAGGATGGCCGGAGCCAGCTCCGGCAGCACCACCTTGAAGAAGGCCTGCTTGGGGTTGCAGCCCAGGTCCAGCGCCGCCTCATAGACCCGCACGTCCAGCTGCCGCAGCTTGGGCGAGACGTTGAAGATGACATAGGGCAGGCAGAAGGAGATGTGGGCGATGAGCAGGGTGGGCAGGCCGAAGATGTTTTCCGGCAGGGTCCAGCCCAGGTTCTGGTTGGCCCAGGCGATGCCGTCCTTGACCACCACGAACAGCAGCATCAGCGAAACGCCGGTGATGATCTCGGGGTTGACCACGGGCATGTAGCTGATGTTGTTGATGACCGCCTGGCTGCGCTTGCCCATGGCGTTGATGCCGATGGCCGCGGCAGTGCCCACCACGGTGGCGACCACCGCGGCGATAAGGGCCACCACAAGGCTCAGGCCCAGGGCGCTCAAAATCATCTCGTTGTGGAACAGGCTCTTATACCACTTGAAGGTGAAGCCGGTGAAGATGGTGCGGCTCTTGCTCTCGTTGAAGCTGAACACCGCCATCACGGCGATGGGCACATACATGAAGGAGAACAGCAGCACGAGATACACCCGCTGCAACGCGCGAAGATGAGACTGTTTCATTTACATGACCCCCTCCACACCGTCTTTGTTGCCGCTGGTGTTGGTCAGGCTCATGCACAAAAGCACGATGACCATCAGCACCAGGCTCATGGCGCTGCCCAGGTTGTAGTTGTAGCTGTTGCCCAGGAACTGCAGCTCGATCAGATCGCCCACCAGCATGGTGTCGCCGCCGCCCAGCATGCGGCTGATGATGAAGGTGGAAACGCTGGGCACGAACACCATGGTGATGCCGGTGGCGATGCCGGGCATGGCCAGGGGGATGAGCACCCGGCCCAGCACCCGGAAGATGTCGGCGCCCAGGTCCTGGGCGGCCTCGATGATGCTGTTGTCGATCTTCACCATGGCGGTGTAGAGCGGCAGGATCATATAGGGCAGATAGTTGTAGACCATGCCCAGGACCACCGCGCCCTGGGTGTTGATCATCTCAAAGGGCCCGATGCCGAACAGGCCCAGAAAGCGGTTGATGAGGCCGTTGTTTTCCAGAAGGCTCATCCAGGCGTAGGTGCGCAGGAGGAAGTTCATCCACATGGGCAGGATGACCAGCATCTGCATCATCCGCTGGCTGGAAACAGGCAGCCGGCTGAGCCAGTAGCCCACCGGGAAGGCCAGCACAAGGCAGATCACCGTGGCAATGGCGGCCAGAAGAAGGCTGCGCGCGAACACGGTGGTGTAGTCGCCCAGGGCGGTGATGTTCTCCAGCGTAAAGGCGCCGCTTTTGGTGGTGAACGCAAAGTACACCACGATCAAAAGCGGCACGGCGATGAACACAGTCATCCAGATGAGGTACGGAAAGGCGAGGCTCTTATTTTTCAGCATGGCTCATTCCTCCATGCGGGCCATGATGTGGATCTCATCCGGCCCGATGCGCATGCCGATCAGTTCTCCGGGGGCGCTGGCCTGGGTGGAGTGGATGATCCACTCGTAGCCGGCCTGCTCCACGTGCATCTCGAAGTGCACCCCCTTGAAGATGACGTCCTTCACGATGCCGGTGAGCTGGCCCTGGATGGCGGGCACCACCTGCACGTCCTCGGGGCGCACCACCACCTGCACCGGCTGGTTGCGCTCGAAGCCCTTGTCCACGCAGGTGAACTGGCTGCCGGCAAACTCCACCTGGAAGTCCCGCAGCATGATGCCGTCCAGGATGTTGCTCTCGCCGATGAAGTCGGCCACGAAGGCGTTCTGAGGCTCGTTGTAGATGTCCTCCGGGCTGCCGATCTGCTGGATGTCGCCATCGTTCATCACCACCACGGTGTCGCTCATGGTCAGAGCTTCCTCCTGGTCGTGGGTGACGTAGATGAAGGTGATGTCCATGGCCTGCTGCAGGCGTTTCAGCTCCAGCTGCATCTCCTTGCGCAGTTTCAGGTCCAAAGCGCCCAGAGGCTCGTCCAGCAGCAGGACCTTCGGGTGGTTCACAAGGCCGCGGGCAATGGCCACGCGCTGCTGCTGGCCGCCGGAAAGCCGGTCGGTGTGGCGGCGCTCGAAGCCCTTGAGGCCCACCACTTCCAGCATCTCCAGCACGCGGCTGCGGATCTCTTTCTCCGGCAGCTTCTGCAGGCGCAGGCCGAAGGCCACGTTCTCGAACACGTTCAGGTGCGGGAACAGGGCATACTTCTGGAACACCGTGTTCACCTGACGCTTGTAGGGCGGCAGGCCGGTGATGTCCTTGCCATTAAAAAAAACATTGCCCGACTTCGGCTGAACGAATCCACCGATGACCCGGAGCGTGGTGGTCTTGCCGCAGCCCGAGGGCCCCAGGAAGGTCACAAACTCCTTGTCGTGGATGTCCAGCGACAGGCCGGTCAGCACCGGCTCGCCGTCAAAGTCGACAACAATGTTTTTCAGCGATACGATCTCATTCATTTTACATGCATCCCCCTTTGCGGAACTCTCCCGGGGCGGACGGCCCGCGGGTCAGCGCCAATTATATCGCCCCGCAAAAGGTTTGTTACACCGCCTGTGGACCTTACAAAACGTTAGAGCCTCCTTGCCACGGCAGCTACAGCGATACATACAACGCCAATGTGTTTGACGGGTGTTTTTCCCGCCTTAGATGCAACACACGATTGTTATTATACAGTGCCGCCCCCCTATGTCAATAGGTTTGTGCAAATTCTTTTGAAAAATGCCGGAATATACCCCAATGGGGCGTTATATTCCGGCATTTTTTCGATTTTTTTTAGACAAATCTTGCGAATGCTTTAAAAAACGCTGTCTCTCACCGTTTTTCAAAAGCGCGCCGCGCCGCCTCCAGCACCGTTTCCAGGGGCACGCCGGCGGCCGCGGCGGCGGCCGCCGCCTGGTCGAATTCCGCCTTGGCCTTGCCCTGCGCGCTGGGCGCGAACTTCACGTCCACCGGACCGTAAGGGGTCTCCACCCGGCGGCATTCCCGGGGCTGGACCACCCGCTCCATCGCGCAGCGGCGCACCCCCCAGCTGGTGGTGTGGGCCAGCATCAGCTGCGAAAGGCGCTCCGCGTCGGCGGGCCGGCACAGGCAGCACAGCTTCACCGCCGGGCGGTTCTTCTTCATCTGAATGGCCTCGGTGTAAACGTCCAGCGCGCCGGCGGCCAGCAGCACCCCGGCGGCGTAGGCGATGGCCTCGCCGGTCATGTCGTCCAGGTTGCAGGCAAGTTCCATCACCTGATCGGACGCACCGCTCTCCCCCGTCTCGCCCAGGAAGGCCCGCACCACGTTGGCGGCGGCAAAATCCTTGTTGCCGGCGCCCACGCCCACGGCCTTCACCGTCATGGCGGGCATCGGCCCGAAGGAGGAGGCAAAGGTGCGCAGCAGCGCCGCCCCGGTGGGGGTGCACAGTTCCGTCTGCACGTCGCCGCCGTAGCAGGGGATGTCCCGCACCAGCCAGGCGGTGGCGGGGGCGGGCACCGGCAGCACGCCGTGGGCGCACTTCACCTGACCGCCGCCCAGGTTCACCGGGCTGGCCGCCACCCGGTCCGCGCCGAGCCACTCCATCAGCAGGCACACCGCCGTCACGTCGGCCACCGCGTCCAGCGCGCCCACCTCGTGGAAGTGCACCAGCTCCACCGGCTGGCCGTGGGCGTGGGCCTCGGCCTGGGCGATGAGGCCATAGACCTCCATGGCCTTCGCCTTCACCGTCTCCGGCACCGGCAGCCCCTCCACGATGGCCCGCACGTCCGCAAGGCTGGCGTGATGGTGGCCGTGGTGGTGGTCATGTTCGTGGTCATGGGCATGTTCATGCGCATGCTCATGGACATGCTCGTGGTCATGCTCATGGTCGTGAGGATGCTCATGCTCATGGACATGGGCCTGGCCCGCCCCGCCGCAGGGCACGTCGTGGCTGTGCTCCTCCACGCCGTGGGCCAGCACGGTCACGTGCAGGCCCCGCACGCCGCATTTTTCGGCGGGCTCCACGCTCACCTGCACGCCGGGGATGGCGTTCATCACCTTCAAAAATTCCTGCCGCCGCTCCTCGGGCAGCAGGTCCAGCAAAGCGGCGGTGAGCATGTCCCCCGCCGCGCCCATGTTGCATTCCAGATACAGCGTTTTCATGCTGTCAGTCCTCCTTCGCCATGTGGTTGATCATGCTGGCCAGATACCCCGCGCCAAAGCCGTTGTCGATGTTCACCACGCTCACCCCGCTGGCGCAGGAGTTGAGCATCGAGAGCAGCGCGGAAAGGCCGCCGAAGTTGGCCCCGTAGCCCACGCTGGTGGGCACGGCGATCACCGGGCAGTCCACAAGGCCGCCCACCACGCTGGCCAGCGCCCCTTCCATGCCCGCCACGGCGATGACCACCTTGGCCTGCATCAGCACGTCCAGCCGGGCCAGCAGCCGGTGCAGCCCGGCCACCCCCACGTCGTAGACCCGCTCCACCCGGTTGCCCATGGCCTCGGCGGTGCGGGCGGCCTCCTCGCAGACGGCCATGTCGCTGGTGCCGCCGCTGACCACGGCAATGAGGCCCTTGGGGTCGGTGATGGGGGCCGGGTCGGCAAGGCCGAAGCGGGAGAGGGGGTCATAGTCCAGCGGGATGCCCTCCCCCTTCACCTTCTCAGCGGCCTCGGCGCTCATGCGGGTGACGATGATGTTCTTCGCGCCCCGACCGGCCATGGCCCGCAAAATGCCCGCGATCTGGTCCGGGGTCTTGCCCGCCCCGTAAATGACCTCCTGAGCCCCCTGGCGCAGGCCCCGGTGGTGATCCACCTTGGCGTAGCCCAAGTCCTCAAAGGGCTGCATCTTCATCTGGAGCAGGGCCTCCTTGGGGCTGGTCTTGCCCGCCTGCACCTGTTCCAGCAGTTCCAGCATCTCCTGCTGTTCCATCCTTCACTCCTCCTTCCGGGGCGCAAGGTCCAAAAGCACCCCGTCAAACCAGGGCGCAAGCGCCCCGGTGATCTCTTTGTGGCGGCGCGCCGCCTCCTCCAGCTGGCCGGCGGGCAGCTGCAGGCGGCCCAGCCGCCCCAGCACCCGCACTCTCAAGTTGGAAAAGCCCATGGCCATCAGAGCGCCTTCCGCCGCTTCCACCCGCCGCAGGGTCTCGGCCTCCAGCGGGGTGCCGGTGGGCACCCGGGTGGCAAGGCAGGCGTAGGCGGGCTTTTGGGCGGTGAAGAGACCCAGCTCCCGGCTTTTGCGCCGCACGTCCGCCTTGGTCAGCCCGCACAGGCGCAGGGGGCTTTTCACCCCCAGTTCCGCCAGCGCCCGCATGCCGGGCCGGTCGGAAGCGTCGTCGCTGGCGTTGGTGCCGTCCCACACTTCGGAAAAGCCGTCCGCCGCCGCGGCGCTCACCAGCGCCGAGAAGATCATCCTCTTACAGTAATAACAGCGCAGGGGCCCGTTGGCCCGCACCTGTTCGTCCTCCAGGGGGCTGGCCTCCAGCACCCGCAGCGCCACCCCCAGCTGGGCGCAGAGGCGCTTTGCGTCCTCCAGCTCAAAGCCGGGCTGAAAAGCGCTGTGCACAAAATAGGGCTGCACCCTGCAGCCCGCCTTCACCGCCGCCGCCAGCAGCAGGGCGGAGTCGGCGCCGCCGGAAAAGGCCAGCGCCGCGGCTTTGCCCCGCAGAAAATCTTCCAGTTTCATCCCCACACCTCAAATCATCAAAAAAATGCCGCGAAAGCGCCGCCCTTCGCCTTGCGGCGGGGCAGCCGTGCCTTCGTGGCATTCTCATCGCTGTTATTTAAAATGCGCCGCCGCGCCTTCCTGACGCGGACTTATCGGGTCTTATTGTAGCACAAAGGCCGCCGGGTGTAAAGCAAGGCTCACAGCATGTCCTCGCCGTCGTCCACGTCGGTCATGAACTCACGGCCGCTCACCCGCTTGGCCATCCGCTCGGCCTCCACCAGGTCGGAGAGCTTCTCCTTCACGGCGGCGGAGTCGGGGATCCACTTGATGTCGAACTCGGGGGTGGATTTGTCCGCCGAGCAGCAGTGGATGGTGCCCAGGCCGAACAGCCGCTGGGCCAGCGAGCGGCGCAGGGTCACGTCCATAATGCGGTAAAGGCGCACTTCCTCTTCCTTCGTGCTCAGGATGCCGGTCTGGATGAGCAGCTTTTCTTTGGTGAGAACGTACTTGGTGAAGGTCCAGGGCAGGCCGAAAATGATGCGCTTGCGGTCCTGCCAAACGACGCCGGGTCGGTCCATAGGGTCTCCTCCCTTTCACTATTCTGTACTTTATTATACCGTTCCTCTCTTTTCTTGACAAGAACCCCCGCCGCCCCTGTACGCCGCCTTTCTTTCATGGTATAATGATGCCGACAAAACGCCCGTGAAAGGGGTCTTATGCAATGAGAAACGCACAGCAGCTTTTAGCCGACCTTTCCGCCGGCCGGTGGGACGCCGCCTTCGCCAGCCTCTACGGCTGCGCGGGCCGCTCCGCCGCCGACTGCCGCGCCCGCTATGCCCGTCTGGTGGAGGGCTTCACCGCCGCCTTCGGCGTCGGCGAGCGGGAGTTCGCCTTCTACTCCGCGCCGGGCCGCACCGAGCTGGGCGGCAACCACACCGACCACCAGCACGGCCGTGTGCTGGCCGCCAGCGTGGACCTGGACGTCATCGCCCTGGCCGCGCCCAACGGCACCAATACGGTGCGGGTGCTCAGCGAGGGCTTCAAGATGGACGTGGTGGACCTGGCCCGGCTGACCCCCGTGGAAGAGGAGACCAACCACTCCGCCTCCCTCATCCGGGGCGTGTGTGCCGTCTTTGCCGCAAAGGGCTGGCCGGTGCAGGGCTTCGACGCCTACACCACCTCCGCGGTGCTCAAGGGCAGCGGCCTTTCCAGCTCCGCCGCCTTTGAGGTGCTCATCGGCAACATCGCGAACCACCTGTTCGCCGGCGGCGCCGAGACCCCCGTCACCATCGCCCAGATCGGCCAGTACGCCGAGAACGTCTTCTTCGGCAAGCCCTCGGGCCTTTTGGACCAGATGGCCAGTTCCGTGGGCGGCGTGGTGGCCATGGACTTTGCCGACCCCGCCGCGCCGGTGGTGCAGCCCCTTTCGCTGGACCTTGCGGGCCAGGGCTACGCTCTGTGCATCGTGGACACCGGCGCCGACCACGCCGACCTCACCGGCGAGTACGCCGCCATCCCCGCCGAAATGAAGGCGGTGGCCGCCGCGCTGGGCGGCCAGGTGCTGCGGGACGTGCCCAAGGAGGCCTTCTACAAGGCCCTGCCCGCCCTGCGCAAGGAGCTGGGCGACCGGGCGCTGCTGCGCGCCTTCCACTTCTACGCCGACGACGAGCGGGCCGCCCTGCAGGCCCAGGCGCTGGCCGCGGGCGAGTTCGACCGCTATCTGCGGCTGGTGCGCGAGAGCGGCGAGTCCAGCTTTGATTACCTGCAGAACGTGTTCTGCCGCTCCAAGCCCGTCGAGGAACAGCCGGTGGCGCTGGCCCTGGCGCTGGCGGGCACCCTGCTGGCCGGGCGGGGCGCTTACCGGGTGCACGGCGGCGGCTTCGCCGGCACCATCCAGGCTTATGTGCCGCTGGACTTCGTGCCCGCCTTCAAGGCCGGCATGGAGGCTCTGCTGGGCGAGGGGATGTGCCACGTGGTCTCCATCCGCCCGGTGGGCGGCGTCCATCTGACCGAAAACGACTGAACGAAAGGGAGGGCTGGACCCATGTCTGTGACGAAAGAACTGTTTCTCACCCTGCCGGACGGCACCCCCGTCCACCGCTACACGCTGGAAAAGGGCGGCGTCTCCCTCTCGGTGCTGGACCGTGGCTCCACCCTGCAGCGGGTGGCGGTGCCCGGCCCGGAGGGCAAGCCGGTGGAGGTGCTGGTGAACTACGCCGACCCCGCCGCCTACCTTGACTGCCCGGACTATCTGGGCGCTTTTGTGGGCCGCGTGGCCAACCGCATCGCCAAGGGGCATTTCACCCTGGACGGCAAGGACTACCAGCTGGCCTGCAACAACGGCAAAAACCACCTGCACGGCGGCGTGGACGGCTTCAACAAGCGGGTGTTCCGCCTTGTGCGGGCGGAGGACGACCTGCTGGAGCTGGCCCTCACCAGCCCCGACGGCGACCAGGGCTATCCCGGCAAACTGGAGCTGACCGTGCGCTGGAAGCTGCTGGACGACGGCTTTGCCCTGGAGTGGGAGGCCGAGGCGGACAAGGCCACCCCCGCCGCCTTCACCTGCCATGCCTACTGGGACCTGGCGGGCAAGGACGCGGGCCCCGAGGCCGTGATGGACCATCAGCTCCGCCTCTTTGCCAGCCGCTACACCCCGGTGGATGAGACACTCATCCCCACCGGCGAACTGGCGGCAGTGGAGGGCACCCCCTTCGACTTCACCGCGCCCCACGCCATCGGCGAGCGCATCGGGCAGGACTGCCCCCAGCTTGCCATCGCCGGCGGCTACGACCACAACTTCGCGCTGGACTCTGTGCCCGGCCCCGACGGCCTGCGCCCGCTGGCCCGGGTGACGAGCCCCGCCACCGGCATCACCATGACGGTGGAGACCACCCTGCCCGGCGTGCAGTTCTACTCCGGCAACTTCATGCAGGGCCACGAAAAGCGCAGCGGCTTCTGCCTGGAGCCCCAGACCTTCCCCGACGCGGTGAACCAGCCCGCCTTCGGCCAGGACGTCATCCTGCGCCCCGGCGAAGTACGCCGCGACGCCATCCGCTGGCGTTTCAGCCTGTAAATGACGCAAAAGGCCGCCCCCGTGCAGCGCACGGGGGCGGCCTTTTTTCTGTTTTGTTTTCCGGTGTCAGGCCGGGTCGTTCCATCCCTTGCACACGTCCACCCAGCCCTTGGGGGCGGCGTACTTTTCCAGCTCGGGGATGGTCAGCTCGATGGCGCTGTTGGAACTGCCGCAGGCGGGGAACACCGTCTCGAACCGCTTGAGTGACTCATCCAGCCATACTTCCACGCCCTCGTTCACGGCGAAGGGGCAAACGCCGCCCACCGCGTGGCCCACCAGCTCCACCGCCTGCTCGGGGGTGAGCATTTTGGCCTTGAGGCCGAACTGCGCCTTGAATTTGGCGTTATCGATGCGGGCGTCGCCGGCGGCCACCACCAGCAGGGGGCCCGCCGGGCCCATGAAGGAGAGGGTCTTGGCGATGCGCTTGCCCTCGCAGCCCAGCGCCCGCGCGGCCAGCTCCACCGTGGCGCTGGAGACGTCGAACTCCCGCACCCGGTCCGCAAGCCCCACCGACGCGAAATAGGCTTTCACCCGTTCAATGGACATTGCCTCTCTCCCCTTTTTTACACTTCGCGGCAGGCCTTGGCGATGCCCGCGGCGTCCAGCCCGAACTGGGCCAGCAGCTCCTTGGCGGGGCCGGAGTGACCGAACTCGTCCATCACGCCCACGCGCTTGACCTTGCAGGCCACGCCCGCCTCGGCGATGGCGGCGCACACCGCTTCGCCCAGGCCGCCGATGACACTGTGCTCCTCGCAGGTGACCACCTTGCCGCACTCCTTGGCGGCCTTCAGCACCAGCTCGGTGTCCAGAGGCTTGATGCTGCACAGGTTGATGACCCGGGCGTTCACGCCCTCGGCGGCCAGGGTCTCGGCGGCTTTCAGCGCCTCGGCGGTCTCCAGGCCGGTGGCGATGATGGCCAGATCGCTGCCCTCGCGCAGCACCTCGCCCTTGCCGATCTCGAACTTGTAGGTGGCCTCGTCGTGGAACACCGGCACCGCCAGACGGCCGAAGCGCAGGTAGACGGGGCCCTCGTGCTCATAGGCGGCCTTCACCGCGGCCTTGGCCTCCACGTCGTCGGCGGGGCAGAGCACCACCATGCCGGGGATGGAGCGCATCAGCGCAAAATCCTCGCAGCACTGGTGGCTCGCGCCGTCCTCGCCCACGGAGATGCCGCCGTGGGTGGCGCCGATCTTCACGTTCAGATGGGGGTAGCCCACCGAGTTGCGCACCTGCTCAAAGGCGCGCCCCGCGGCGAACATGGCAAAGCTGGAGGCGAAGGGCACAAGGCCCGCCGCCGCCATGCCCGCGGCCACGCCGATCATGTTCTGCTCCGCGATGCCGCAGTCGAAATGGCGCTCCGGGAACGCCTTCTTGAAAACGCCGGTCTTGGTGGCGGCCGCCAGGTCCGCGTCCAGCACCACCAGATCCTCATGCTCCTTGCCCAGTTCCACCAGCGCGGCGCCGTAGCTGTCGCGGGTGGCGATGGTCTTCACTTCGCTCATACCGTCTCCCCCTCCAGTTCTTCGAGCGCGGCGGTCAGTTCCGCCATGCCCTGCTCATACTCCGCGTCGTTCGGGGCCTTGCCGTGCCAGCCCACGTTGTTCTCCATGAAGCTGACGCCCTTGCCCTTGGTGGTCTTCAGCAGGATGGCGCTGGGCCGGCCCTTCTCGGCACGGGCGGCTGCGAAGGCCGCTTCCAGCGCCTCAAAGCTGTGGCCGTCGATGACCTGCACAAAGAACCCGAAGGCCTTGAACTTCTCGTCCACCGGGCCGGGATTCATCACCTCGGCCACCGGGCCGTCGATCTGCAAACCGTTCAGGTCCGCCAGAACGCACAGGTTATCCAGCTTGTAGTGGGCGGCGAACATGGCCGCCTCCCACACTTCGCCCTCCTGCAGCTCGCCGTCGCCCAGCAGGGCGTAAACGCGGCTCGACTGCTTTTTGTACTTGGCGGCCAGCGCCATGCCGCAGGCGGCGGAAACGCCCTGGCCCAGGCTACCGGTGGACATGTCCACGCCGGGCACGGTGTTCATGTTGGGGTGGCCCTGCAGGTAGCTGTCGGTGTGGCGCAGGGTGGGCAGGTCCTCCACCGGGAAATAGCCCCGCAGCGCCAGCACAGAGTACAGCCCCGGCGCGGCGTGCCCCTTGGAGAGCACGAACCGGTCACGGCCTTCAGCCTTGGGGTCGGCGGGGTCCACCTTCATCTCCTTGAAATAAAGGTAGGTCAGCGCGTCGGCGGCGGAAAGGCTGCCGCCCGGATGGCCCGCCTTGGCCCCGTGGGTGGAGGTCAGCACGCCCATGCGCGCCTTGCAGGCAAGCTTTTTCAGTTCAAGTTCCTGTTGTTTCGTCATATCATTCACCAAACACCTTTACATAGTCTGCTTTGAACTTCTCGATGCCCGCGTCGGTGAGCGGGTGTTTGGTCATCTGCTCGATGACCTTGTAGGGCACGGTGGCGATGTCCGCACCGGCCAGGGCGCAGTCGGTCACGTGGATGGGATTGCGCACGCTGGCCGCGATGATTTCACAGTGCAGGTCGGGGTAGTTGTTGAAGATGGCGCTGATGGTCTGGATGAGGTCGATGCCCGGCTGGCTGATGTCGTCCAGCCGGCCCAGGAAGGGCGACACATAGGCCGCGCCCGCCCGCGCCGCCAGCAGCGCCTGGTTGGCGGAAAAGATGAGCGTGCAGTTGGTGGGGATGCCCTCGGCGCTCAGCACCTTGATGGCCTTCAGGCCCTCGGCGGTCATGGGGATCTTCACCACCATGTGCTTGGGGTCCAGGGCGTAGATGGCGCGGCCTTCCTCGATCATGCCCGCCGCGTCGGTGGTGGTGGCCTTCACCTCGCCGGAGATGGGCCCGTCCACGATGGACGCGATTTCCGCCAGGGTCTCGGCATAGTCCCGCCCCTCTTTGGCGATGAGGCTGGGGTTCGTGGTCACGCCCGCGATGACGCCCATGTCGTTCGCCGCACGAATTTCATCCACATTCGCCGTGTCGATAAAGAACTTCATTTCCTCTTTCCTCCCTTTTATTTCTGCCCATAATAGGCATTTGGTCCATGTTTGCGCAAAAAGTGCTTTTCCACCAGATGGGCGGGGGCGGGCTGCGCCTGGGGGGCCACCTGCCGGGTCAGCAGCGCCATCTTTGCCACCTCTTCCAGCACCACCGCGTGATACACCGCCTGGGCCGCTGTTTTGCCCCAGGTGAAGGGGCCGTGGCTGCGGCAGATGACCGCGGGCACGTGGACCGGGTCGATGCCCCGGCCCGTGAAGGTTTCCACAATGACCTTGCCGGTGTTTTTCTCGTAATCCTCGTCCAGCTCTTCCTTGGTCAGGCCGCGGGCGCAGGGCACCGGGCCGTAGAAGTAGTCGGCGTGGGTGGTGCCGTAGCAGGGGATGTCCTCACCCGCCTGGGCCCAGGCCACCGCATAGGGGCTGTGGGTGTGCACCACGCCCCCCAGAGCCGGAAAGGCTTTGTACAATTCCAGATGGGTCTTTGTATCGGACGAAGGGTTCAGGTCCCCTTCCACGATATTGCCGTCAAGGTCCAGCACCACCAGCTTTTCGGGGGTGAGCTGCTCATAGTCCACGCCGGAGGGCTTGATGACCACCAGTCCCTTTTCCCGGTCGATGCCGGACACATTGCCCCAGGTATAGGTCACAAGGCCCCTTTGGGGCAGCTCCATGTTGGCCGCCCACACGGCCTGCTTCAGCGCTTCGAGCATCTGCTCTCACTCTCCCCTCTCTGTGGTTCAGACCCACCCCTTGATTGTACCACAGATGCCCCCGCCCGTCCACACAAAAAAGCGGCCTTCCGCCGCCTTTTGCACGTGAAAAAGTTAACTTTTCCAGCCGCTTTACACCCCCGTCGGCAGCATGCTATACTGAAATTGCAGAATGTGCAAAGGAGGCCGGAGGCATGGATGCAAAAGAGCTGGCGGGCAGCGGCTGCGGCAGGCGGTACGAGAAGGAATACCTGAACAAATACCGCGACTGCATGCTGTTCTACTGTGACGGAAAGGTCCGCTTCGAACGCTACTGCTACGGCGAGGGTGCCTGCTTCGTGTTCGGCGTCTGGGCCAGCCTTGCCCCGGACGGCGCTCTCACATACAAGCAGCCCTTCGACCCGCTGGTGGACGAGGCCGCCCTGCCCCGCCGCCTGACCGGGATAGAAGACGGCGTGCTCTATTTCGACGATGCCCGCTGGAAATGGGAACCGGCGGCGGACCTCAAGCTGGACGAAAAGAACGGCTACACCCGTCTGCGGATGCTGCTGCACCGGCTTGCAGGCCGCTGAGCGCCCCGCCGCGGGTCTTTTTTATTTTTAAAAATTCCGAAAAGGAGGGTCAGCCCATGCGTGTCCGCTTTCGCCGCGCAGTTCTGCCGCATCCCGCCGGACTCCTCCATCCAGACGGTGAACGAAATTGCCGCCTTTTTCCGCAAGCAAAACTGCGACGGTCTTGTGGCCGTGGGCGGCGGCAGTGTCATCGACACCGCCAAGGGCGTGGGCATGGTGCTGGCCCAGGGCAGCGGCGACCTGTTGCAGAACACCGGCTGCGAGGTGCTGGGCCGCGGGGCCCACGTGCCCTTCATCGCGGTGCCCACCACCTCCGGCACCGGCAGCGAGGCCACCCTGGTGGCCGTGGTGGCAAACCCGGAAAAGCACGTGAAGATGGAGTTCATCAGCTACCACCTTCTGCCCGACGCGGCGGTGCTGGACGTGCGCATGACCGCCAGCCTGCCGCCCCGCATCACCGCCAGCACCGGCATGGACACTCTGTGCCACGCCATCGAGGCGGCCAGCTGTTTGCAGCGCAACCCGGTGAGCGACGCCTTTGCCGAAAAGGCCATGGGCCTTGTGATGCAGAACCTGCCCGCCGCGGTGGAAAACGGCCAGAACAAAGCGGCCCGCCTTGCCATGGCCAACGCCAGCCTGCTGGCGGGGGCGGCCTTCTCCAACAGCATGGTGGGTCTGGTGCACGCCATCGGCCACGCCCTGGGCGGCGTGTGCCGGGTGGCCCACGGCGACGCCATGACCATCCTGCTGCCGGCGGTGATGGAGTTCAACCTCCCGGTGTGCGGCACACGCTACGGCGAACTGCTGCTGGCGCTGGCCGGACCGGAGGAGTACGCCGCCACCCCTGCCCCCGACCGGGCCGCCGCGGCCATCGGCACGGTGGACGCACTGCGCCGCCGCCTGCACGACACCTGCGGCCTGCCCGTCACTTTGCGGGACACCGGCCGGGTGGAAAAGAGCGCCTTCGAGGCGGTGGCCCGCACCGCCCTGGACGACGGCGCCATGATCGTCAATCCCCGCCAGGCCTCCTTTGAGCAGGTGCTGGCCATTCTGGAGAAAGTGTGGTGACTAGCATGGACATTGAACAGATCGTCAAACGTCAGCGAGACTTTTTCGCCACCGGCGCCACCCTGCCGGTGAGCGCCCGCGTGGACGCGTTGAAGCGGCTGCAAGCCAACATCCGCGCCGCGGAAAAGGACCTGCAGGCCGCCATGAAGCAGGTCCTGAACAAGAGCGGCTTTGAAAGCTATATGGCCGAAATAGGCATGGTGCTGGACGAGGTGGGCCACGCCGTCAAAAAACTGCCCGGCTGGGCAAAGCCCAAACGGGCGCGCACCCCCATGTCCCAGTTTGCCGCCAAGAGCTTCATCCTCTCGGAGCCCTACGGCGTGACGCTGGTGATGGCCCCCTGGAACTATCCCTTCCTGCTCAGCATGGACCCGGTCATCGGCGCGGTGGCGGCGGGCAACTGCGTGGTGCTCAAGCCCAGCGCCTACGCCCCGGCCACCAGCGCGGCCATGGCAAAGCTCATCGCCGACACCTTCGACCCCGGCTGGGTCACGGTGGTGGAGGGCGGCCGCAAGGAGAACTCGGCCCTTTTGGACCAGCGCTTTGACTTCATCTTCTTCACCGGCGGCGTGACGGTGGGCAAGCTGGTGATGGAAAAGGCCAGCCATTGGCTGACCCCCGTCATTCTGGAGCTGGGCGGCAAGAGCCCGGTGCTCATCGACCGCACCGCCGACATCCCCCTCACCGCCAAGCGTCTGGCCTTCGGCAAGGTGCTCAACGCGGGCCAGACCTGCGTCGCGCCGGACTATGTGCTGGTGGACCGCACGGTGAAGGACCGGCTGGTGGAGGAGCTGAAAAAGCAGTTCGCCGCCATGCTGGGCCCCGACCCCCTGCACAACCCGGACTATGTGCGCATCATCAACCGCAAGCACTTCGAGCGCATCACCGGCCTTTTGGAGGGCGAAGTCATCCTGGCGGGCGGCAAAAGCCGCGCGGACGAAGTTTCCGGCTGGATCGAGCCCACCCTGGTGGAGGGCACCGCCGACTGCAAGCCCATGCAGGAGGAGATTTTCGGGCCCATCCTGCCCCTCATCCCGGTGGACAGCATGGACGAAGCCATTGCCTTTGTGAACGGGCGTGAGAAGCCCCTGGCCCTCTACCTTTTCACCAAAGACCCTGCGGTGGAGCAGAAGGTGCTGGCCCGGTGCAGCTTTGGCGGCGGGTGCGTCAACGACACCATCATCCACCTTGCCACCCATGACATGGGCTTTGGCGGCGTGGGCCAGAGCGGCATGGGCAACTACCACGGCAAGCGCAGCTTCGACGCCTTCAGCCACGAAAAGAGCATCGTGAAAAAGGCCCTCTGGCTGGACCTGCCCATGCGGTATATGCCCTACACCGAAAAGAACGAAAAAATGGTGCGGATGTTCCTGAAATAAGCTTTAAGCGCAGAAAGCCCCCGGGCCGCGGTTTCGCGGCCCGGGGGCGCTGTTTTTTGTTCAGAACACATCTTTGATGGGCTGCATGGAGTCCACTCCGGCGTAGTAGTCCGCTTTGGAGATCACTGCCATTTCTTCCGTTATGTATTCCGTGTCCGCCCCGTGGGAGATGACATAGAACATATCCTCGCTTTCACCCATAATGCGGGGCAACGTGGTGCCCCAGCCTCCATGGTTGCGCAGGGTGATCTCGGTCAGTTCACCGCTCACGAGGTCCAGCGCAAACAAGCATTCTCTCCACGTGTCAATGTTGTCCGGCTCTGCCTTCCACATCGTTTCCAGCATCAGATGATCATCCCATACGCAGCCGACGACAATAAACTGATTTTCCGGCCAGTTCTCAGCAAGTACCGTTGTTTCACCGGTGGCAAGGTCCCACGCCTCAAAGCGGCCCTGTGCCTTACTGAACAGGATCTCCTTGTTGTTCCAGCAGGAGAGCGACTGCCACTTCCCATTGTCCCAGCTCAACAGCGGCACTTCCTCGCCAGTGCGGGGATTCCAAACGGTGACCGTGAATGTCGTTTCAGAAAGGATCTCCTCTTGCTGCTGCATATCCGCCTTCAAGTCGCCGGAGGGCTGGTAATACTCTTCCAGCAGTTCCTTTCCATCGCTGAAACCATGCAGCAGGCCCGATCCAAAAGCTGCCCCGCTGGCAAACTCTTCGGGCAGTTCCGCCCCCTCTTCGGTCTCGCCGGTTTCCGGGTCCAGCAGCACCGCTTTCCCCTCCATCGCCAGCCATATGCTATCCCCTTCCACAGATGCGCCCAAGGGATGAAAAGAGATTTTTCCCAAGCCACTGAACAGCACCTTTTTGTCGCCGCCATCCGGTCTGCGCACATCCAGCGAATAGGTCCCGTCCGCGTCCCGTCCGCAGGTGAGCACCCAGTCCCCCGCCAAAGCCACCTCGCGAAAGTAAGGCGTGAATGCCGGACAGTTCTCATCCTTGTGGGTGCAGCCCACCGTATCACACAAAGGCGTCCGGGTGCCGGTGGTATAGTCGGTGTAGCAGAGAAGACGATTGAAAACTCTGTAGTCTCCCTGTCCGTTTTGCGCCAACAGCTCCCCCAGGTATCCACTTGGCGCCGCAGTGAGGGTATGCTCCCCGTTCAGCAGCTGCTCCACGGCAGCCACGCCGGTCTCGGCCGCGCTTTCGCTTGCCGGCAAAGCGGACGCGCTCTGCCCCGCCTCCTGCCCGGCGCAGCCCGCCAGCAGCGCCGCCGCCAGCGCCACGCCCCACGCCATCCGGGTGCATTGTTTCAAAAACCGTTCCATCTTTGAACAGCCTCCTTTTTCGGGGCAGGGCTCGTGCCGCCCTGCCCTGTTGCTGCTCTCATCATAGCCCCTGCTTTTATCCGACTTGCAGCCGGGTCGTTTCCTGGGGGCATTTTTCAGAACACATCTTTGATGGGCTCCATCGAATCCACCCCTGCGTAGTAGTCCTCCTTGGAGATCATGGCCATCACGCTTTGCGGGGTCTCTTCCGAGCCCGTGGAACAAACCACATAGAATTCGTCCGCGCTCTCGCCCATGATACGGGCCAGCGCGGTGCCCTGGCCGCCGCGGTTGCGCAGGGTGATCTCGGTCAGCTCGCCGCTTTCCAGGTCCAGCGCGAACAGGCATTCCTGCCAGGTGTCGGTGTTGTCCGGTTCCGGCTCCCATCTGGTCTCCACCATCAGGTGTCCGTCCCACACGTAGGAAAGCTGCACCTTCTGCTCCGCCGGCCAGCTTTCAGTCAGCACCTTTGTCTCGCCGGTGATCAGGTCCCGGGCCTCAAAGCGGCCCTGCGCTTCGCTGAACAGAACGACCTTGTCGTTCCAGACCCGCATGAACCGCCATTCCCCATTGTTCCAGATCGTCAGCGGCACTTCCCCGCCGGTGCGGGGGTCCCAGGCGGAAAGGGTCACGGTGGCCCGGTCGCGTATCTCCTGTTCCTGCTGTTCATCCGCCAGCAGATCGCCGGTGGGCTGATAGTTCTCTTCCACCAGTTCATCCGCATTGGAGGTCACAAGCAGCACCCCCGAGCCCAGCACCCCCACATTTGTAAAAAGTGTGGGGATGTCCGCCCACGTCTCCGTCTCGCCGGTGGCCGGGTCCAGCAGCACCGCCTTGCCATCTTTGGCCAGCCACACCTTGTCCCCTTCCATGGCAAATCCCCAGGGATAGAGCGAATCGCCCTCAGCGCCGGTGAACAGGGTCCTTTTTTCACTGCCGTCCAGCCTGCGGGCGTCCATCGAACATGTGCCGTCCGCGTTCGTGCCGCTGGTGAGCAGCCAGTCCCCCGCCAGGCCCACATTGCGGTAATAAGGCGAGTAGCCCGGGCAGCTTTCGTCCGCATGGGCGCAGCCCGCCGCGTCGCACAGGGGGGCGCGGGTACCCGCGGCGTAATCCACATAGCAAAGGAGATACCGGTCCTCCAGATTCACGAATTCATACATGCCCTGGCCGGTCTGCGTCAGCGGTATGTCCATATACCCCGACGGCAGCGCGGTGAGGGCATGCTCTCCATTCAGCAGCTGCTCCACGGCGGCCCCGTCGGTCTGGGGCGCGCTCTCGCTCGCCGGCGGAGCGGATACGCTCTGCCCCGCCTCCTGCCCGGCGCAGCCCGCCAGCAGCGCCGCCGCCAGCGCGGCGGCCAGCGCGCGTTTCATCTGTTTCATTCCAAACAGCCTCCTTTTTCCTGGCAGGGCGTTTGCCGCCTCTGCCTTGATGCTGCCCCCAGTGTAACCCCCGCTTTTATCCGACTTGCAGCCGGGGTGTTTCGTTTCAGGAAAAAGAGGCCGCCTCCAGCAAAAAGGTCTCGTGGGCGGCGCAAGTTTGCAGCCGCAGCCGCCCCTGGACCGAGCGCAGTTCCGTCGCCCCTGCCTGCACCGTTTGGGTCTCTTCCCAGTCGGGCAGCACGTCCACCCCCAGCAGAGCGCGCCATTCCTCCAGCAGCGCCATCGGGTCGGCGGGCGCGTCCGCCGGGCCGTAGACCGAGAGCCGCGCGGGCAGGCCGGTCACCGGCTCGGTGATGAGGTACACATCCCCCAGCCACACCCGCACAAAGCCCATCTCGTCCCGCCAGGCCAGGCCCTGGCCGCTCTGCGCCAGCGCCTCGCCCACCGTCTGCCTCGCTCCGTCGGGCAGGTTTTCCAGCGCCATCAGTTCCAGAAGGGTCTCCCGGGCGTTTTCCGCCGCCGCGTCGGCCGCTTCTCCCTCAAGGGGCTCCCAGCCTTCGCTCCAGCCGCCCAGCAGGCGCTGCCGCTCGTAGAGCTGGCTCACAAATCCGTTTTCCCGCGCCGCCGCGCTCAGCGCGAGGTCGGTGGCCGGGCGCGTCCGGGGCTGGGCAAACAGCTCCCGGTCATAGCCCCGGCACACCATCCAGGGCAGGGCCATGCTGCCCGCCGCCAGCGCCAGCACCAAAAGCCAGAGCCCGGCGCTTTTCAGCCGTCGTCTCATCTCCCCGCCTCCTTCAGGTCAAACCGCACGGTGGTGCCTTTGCCCACCTCGCTCTCGATGGCAAGCTCGCCGCCGTGGAGCTTGGCGATGCGGGCGCAGAGGGCAAGGCCGAAGCCGCTGCCGTTCTGCGCCCGGGCGCGGGAGCGGTCCACCATATAAAAGGGCTCGGTCACCCGGGCCAGTTCTTCGGCGGGGATGCCCCGGCCCTTGTCCTTCACCGCCAGCGTCACCCGGCCTTCTTTGGCCTCGGCGGTCAGGGTCACCTTCCCGTCCGCCGGGTCGGCCCGCTCGGCGTTGCTCACAAGGTTCTGCACCAGCGCCAGAACAAGGTCGGGCTGGGCCAGCACCGCAAGGCCCTCAAAGCCCTCGAACACCAGTTCCGTTTTCGCCTGGGGCGGGCGGATGCGCCGCAGCCGCGCCTCCAGCGTTTTCAGTTCCAGCGGCTCCAGTTCCAGCGTGCCGGTGTGCTCCAGTTCCATGAACACCATCAGCTTCTGGCTCAGCGCCTCCAGCCGCTTTGTCTCGTGATAGATGTAATCCGCCGCCTTTTTGCGCTGCTCGGGCGGCAGCTCGCCGGCGCGCAGCAGCGAGGCGTAACCCATCATGCTGGTGATGGGGGTCTTGAGTTCGTGGGTGAAGGCCGCCACAAAGTCGTCCCGCTGGCGCACCGAAAGGTCCATCTGTTCCACCTTCTGCTGCACCGCCTGGGCCATCCGGTCAAAACTGCGGCTCAGGTCCGCCAGCTCGTCCTCCCCTTTCAGGGCCGTGCGCTCGTCGTAGGCCCCGGCGGCGATGCGCCGGGCCGCCTCTTCCAGGCGGGCCACCGGGCGGGTGAGCATCCGGCTCATGGCCAGCACCAGCACCACCAGCGCCGCGAAGGCCGCCCCTTCCACCCGGGCAAAGCCCCAAAGCAGCGCGTCCCGGGCCTCGAACAGGCCCGTCACGTCGTAGGCGTTCAGCACCCATGCGCTTCCCGCCGCCTGCTCCACCTTGGTGGCGTACAGCTGAAATATCCCGTCGCCGGTGTCCAGATAGGTCACGGCGGTGTCCCCCGCCGTCAGCGCCGCCCGCTGGTCGGTGGCGGTGACAGCCTCCGGCAGGCTGGACCAGACAGGAAATCCGATGCCGTTGTAAAGAGCCATCCACTCGCCGCCGGTGCCGCCGTAGCTTTGCAGCCGCTGGCCGTACTCCTTCAGCAGGTCGGTGTCGTAGGGGCCGGCTCCCGCCTCGATCAGCGCCATCTTCACGCCGTAAGCGTCCCGCTGGTGATGGGCCTCGTTCTGCCGCTGGGCCGCCTCCAGCTGGCTGTCAAAGCTGCTGCGCACCAGCCAGGCCGCCCCCGCGTTCAGCACCACCGCCAGCAGCGCCAGCATGGCCAGCGCCAGCTTGTGGGAAAACTTCATTCACTCCGCCTCCAGCATGTACCCGATTTTATACACCGTGCGTATCTCTTTTTGCAGTCCCAGCTTCTTGCGCAGCCGCTGGATGTGCAGGTCCAGGGTGCGGGTGTCGTCCTCGGCAATGTCGCCCCACACCCGTTCATAAATCACGTCCCGGTAGAGCGCCAGCCCCCGGTTGCGCACCAAAAGCAAAAACAGGTCGAACTCCCGGGGCGTGAGCGCGATCTGCTGGCCGTCCCGCTTCACGATGCGCCCCGCCGGGTCCACTTCCAACCCGAACACCCGCACCGTGCCCAGCCGCCCGCTGCGCCGCAGCACCGCCTCCACCCGGGCGATGAGCTCCATCGGCTCGAAAGGCTTCACGATGTAGTCGTCCGCCCCCAGCCGCAGCCCCCGCACCCTGTCCGCCAACGCCCCCTTCGCCGTGAGAAAGATCACCGGCGTGCCGGTGGGCGCGAGATACTCCATCAGCTCAAATCCGCTTATCTCCGGCAGCATCACGTCCAGCAGCACCAAGTCGTACTGCTCTTTTTCCAGCTTGTCCGCCGCCTCGCTGCCGCTGGCCGCCGTCTCGCTTTTGTGCCCCGCCTGGGCCAGCGTCAGCTGGATGAGGTCCGCGATGGCCGCTTCGTCGTCCACGATCAGGATGTTTGCCATGGTCTTCCCCTCCCCTTTTATCAAAAGTATACAGAGGTTGTATCCGGGGCGTATCCGCCCGAAAAAAAGTTTTCCTTCTCCCCTTGACAACTGTGTATACTGTGTATATACTGTATATGTCGGATATGTACAGTCCGACAAATTCAAAGAAACGGAGAGCACTGATGGAGATCTACATCAGCAATTCCGGCACAAAACCAATTTACGAACAGATCACCGACCAGATCAAAGCCGCCATCCTCGCCGGCAAGCTGGCGGAGGGCGAGGCCCTGCCCAGCATCCGCTTTCTGGCGAAGGAGCTGGGCATCAGCGTCATCACCACCAAACGCGCCTACGAAGACCTGGAGGCCGCGGGCTTCATCCACACGGTGCCCGGCAAGGGCAGCTTTGTGGCCGCCGCGGACCCGGAGCTCCATCGCGAGGCCACCCTCAAAAAGGTGGAGGAACTGCTGAGCCAGGCGCTGGACGTGGCAGCGGCGGGCGGCGTGACCCGTTCGGAGGTGCTGGAAACACTCAAACTGCTGTCAGAGGGAGAATGAACCATGGAAAACGCCATTGAGGTGCGCGGCCTTTGCAAGCGCTACCCCGACTTCCAGCTGCAAGACGTCAGCTTCACTGTGCCCGCCGGGAGCATCGTGGGCTTCATCGGCGAGAACGGCGCAGGCAAAACCACCACCATGCGGGCCATTCTGGGCACCCTGCGCCCGGACGGCGGCGAGATCGCCGTGCTGGGCAAGCCCGCGGGCCACACCAAAACGCTGGCTCAGGTGGGTGCTGTGTTCGAGGACGCCTTTTTCTACGAGGTGCTCAGCCCCGCCGAGGTGGGTGCGTGCCTCGCGTCCATCCAGCCCGGCTTCGATAAAGAGTACTACCGGCAGCTGCTGGCGGAGTTCGAATTGTCCCCCGCCAAGAAGATGAAGGACTTCAGCCGGGGCATGCGGATGAAGCTGCGGCTGGCGGCGGCGCTGGCGCACCACCCCAAACTGCTGCTGTTGGACGAAGCCACCAGCGGGCTGGACCCGGTGATGCGCGCCGAGATTCTGGACCTTTTGCGCCGCTTCATCCAGGACGAAGAGCACAGCGTGCTGCTAAGCAGCCACATCACCGCCGACCTGGAAAAAGCGGCGGACTACATCGTGTATATTCAGAAAGGCCGTATCCTCTTTGAAAAGGAGACGGACCTGCTGCTGGAAGAATACGGTGTGCTGCGGGCCGGGGCCCAGCAAATCGCCGCGCTGCCCGCCGAGCTGGTGGTGGCGGTGCGCGCCAATGCCTTCGGGCAGGCGGCTCTGGTGAAGGACCGCCGCGCCGCCGCGGCTCTTCTGCCGGATGTGGTGCTGGATAAGCCCACCCTCGACGACATCATGCAGTTCTATTCGGAAAGGAGAAGCGTATGATCGGCCTGCTGAAAAAAGACCTGCTCATCCTGCGGCGGGTCTACATGAAGAACTTCTTCCTTGTGCTGGCGCTCTACACCGTGCTCGGCATCGCGCTGCAAATGACCAGCTTTTTCACCCTGATGAGCTGGATGTACGGCTTTTATGTGATGAGCCTGTTCAGTGTGGACAACACCTGCCGCTGGGATTTCTACGCCGCCACCCTGCCGGTGAGCCGCAAAACGGTGGTGACCGCCAAGTTCCTGCTGCTGGGCCTCTGCATTGCCGCAGGCTTTGTTTACAGCCTGGTCACGGCCCCGGTGGCGTATCTGCTGATCGGCGAGCCCATCGCCGAGAGCATCCTGGCCAGCCTGCTGGTGACCCTCATCCTGATCGTCTACTTTGCGGTGACCATCCCCCTCACCTATGCCTTCGGGCCGGACAAAGCCCGCAGCGCCATGCTGTTGCTGCTGGGCCTTGCCGGCGGCTGCATCCTCGCGGCCGCCAGCCTGGGGGACGGCGGCGGAGCTGTTCTGATGGCCTTGTTCGGCTGGATGGAAACTTCCCCTGTTCCCGGCTTCTCCATCATCACCGCCGCGACAGCGGTGCTCTGCCTCGTCTGCTGGCTGGTCAGCTGCCGCATCTACGAGAGAAAAGAGTTTTAAACAAAGCGAGGCGCGCCGCCTGCCGGAACAGCAGGCGGCGCGCCTTTTCGCAAAAAGGTCAGCCCAGGGCCACGTCCAGCAGCATCATCACCAGAAAGCCCAACATCACGCTGCCGGTGCCCACATGGGAATGCTCGCCCAGATGGGCCTCGGGGATGAGTTCCTCCACCACCACATAGATCATGGCGCCGGCGGCGAAGGCCAGCACCCAGGGCATCATGCCCGCCACGCTGCCCGCCGCCAGCACGGTGAGCAGGCCGAACACCGGCTCCACCACGCCGGACAGCGCGCCGCAGACGAAAGCCTTGCCCCGGCTCACGCCCTGCCCCCGCAGGGGCAGGCTGATGGCCGCGCCCTCAGGGAAGTTCTGCAGCCCCATGCCGATGGCCAGCGCCACCGCACCGGGCAGCGCCGCCGCGCCGCCGTCCCGGGCAGCCACCGCGAAGGCCAGGCCCACGGCCATGCCCTCGGGGATGTTGTGCAGCGTCACCGCCAGCACCACCATGGTGGTGCGCTTCAGGTGGGCGGGCAGGCCCTCCGGCTCGTCGCTGCCGATGTGCAGGTGGGGCAGCAGGCGGTCCAGCAGCATCAGAAAGACGCCGCCCAGCACAAAGCCGCCTCCGGCGGCCAGCAGCGCGCTCTGGCCCTGCTCCTCGGCCATCTCCATGGCGGGGATGAGCAGCGACCACACCGACGCGGCGATCATCACCCCGGCGGCAAAGCCCAGAAAGGCCCGCTGCAGCCCGGCGCTCATGTCCTTTTTAAACAAAAACACGGTGCCCGCCCCCAGCACGGTGGCAAGGCAGGTGGCTCCGGTGCCCAGCATAGCAAAATACAATTCACGCGAAAGCATGCGTTTCTCCTTTTTCGCGCGGCAAGCGCCGCGTTATTCTCCGCCGCCCCGCGCCGCAAACGCGGCGCGGTCCAGCGCTGCTTTCACTATACACTACCGCCGCGCGCATTTCAACTTGATTTGCCGCCCAAAAGCAGGTATAATATGTAAGCGTTATACGTCTCTGTAGCTCAGATGGATAGAGCGTTCGCCTCCTAAGGTTGTGCTCTACCAGCTGCCTTACGGGGAAAA
>ERZ1673695.614-NODE-614-length-51310-cov-88.327578_pt1 | contig 51310 bp, 41 predicted proteins | sample MGYA00580225_ERZ1673695 | MGnify/ENA primary metagenome ERZ1673695 (study PRJEB41218, sample SAMN15661739) | gut metagenome | host: Homo sapiens | place: Canada: London | collected 2015-08-20/2019-03-30 | study: EMG produced TPA metagenomics assembly of... | reverse complement strand
AAGTCTGTGCCGGTCTGCCCGTTATCGCAGAACAGCCCGTACAGGGTGAGGGTCGGATCATTTTCGATGAACCGGAGCAGGAGATTTTTCTGCCCTTCAATGGTATCCGCGCCGGGTTTGCCGCTGTCTTCCACAGAAAGGCGGGCATAGGCGGCAGCGCGGTATTGCTTCTGCGCCTGTGTGGGAGCTTCCGCCGCCGGAATGACCGGGTTTGTCTTTCGTTTGGTTCTTGCCACTTATACCACCTCTCTGATTTGTGACCGGCGCAGGATATCCGTCTGCCATGCAAATTCATCTGCGAAACGGAAACGGACTTCCACACGATTATCTTTGTAAATAAGGATGCGGTCGATCAGTGCCACGACGATGCTGCGCTCCAATTCCGTAATGTTCAGATGCTCCCGGAACTGTGCCATCCACTCCCGGTGCTCGCCACCGTGCTCTTTGATCTGCGTAATGGTCTCTTGCAAGGCTTCCATCTGTTTTTCGCACTCGGCGGAGCGCCCTGCGTAGTTCTGCTTGAGCCTTGCATATTCCTCCCGGTCGATGATCCCGTCTGCAAGGTTTTCATACAGGGACATGAGCAGCTTCTGAAGCCGCTCATATTCCGAGCGCTTCTTGTCAAGCTGCCGCTGTACCTTCTGGGCTTCTGCGGTTCTGAGCGGCGCAGTGTCCGTCATAGCAAGAATATCATCCAAAACCACTACGTTCCGGATATACTGCTGGAGCGTTTCCAGCACGATATCGGTAAGCGCCTCGTCACGCATCCTGTGGGGAGAACAGGATTTGTCCTGCTTGTGCGCCGCGCAGACGTAGTAGACATACTTTTTATTTCCAGAGGGAACAGTTTTGCGCACCATGCTTGCGCCGCACTCGCCGCAGAATACCATACCGCTGAAAAGCTGGACGGCGCTGTCGCCGGGGCTGCGGCGGGTATCCAGCGAGAGCGTCTTCTGTACGCTGTCAAAGTCCCGGCGTTCAATGATGGCTTCGTGGGTATCCGGAACGACCGCCCATTCGTTTTCCGGCTTTGTGACACGCTTTCGCACCTTGTAGCTGGGTGTTGTCTCCTTACCCTGAATGAGCACGCCGGTGTAGACCGGATTTTTCAGGACGCGGAGCACGGCGTTGGCCGACCATACCGCCTGCGGGTTTGCTTTGAAGGAAGTGGCGAACTTCATGCCGAGAGATTTCTTGTACTCCATGGGCGAGAGCACACCGCTGTGATTCAATCGGGCGGCGATATCCTGCGGGCTCATGCCCTCCAGCTTCCAGGAAAAGATGTCCCGCACGATATCTGCGGCATATTCGTCTACGATCAGGTGGTTTTTATCTGCGTCGTCCTTCAGATAGCCGTACACGGCAAATGCGCCGATATACTGGCCGCTCTTGCGCTTGACCTCAAGCTGGGTACGGACTTTCACGGAAATATCCCGGCAGTAGGCTTCGTTTATGAGATTCTTGAACGGAATGATAAGCTCGTCCGAAACGTTTTTCCCGCCGAAACTGTCGTAGTTGTCGTTGACGGCGATGAAGCGCACACCTAAAAAAGGGAAAATCTTCTCGATGTATTCGCCCGCATCCAGATAATTACGGCCAAAGCGCGAAAGATCTTTTACAATGATGCAGTTGGTGCGTCCGGCTTTTACATCCTCCAGCATCTTCTTGAAGCTCGGACGATCAAAATTGGAGCCTGTGAAGCCGTCGTCGATCCTGACGGCGTATTCCCGAAGCTCCGGACGAGTCCGGATGAAATTCCGCAGCAGTTCCCGCTGCCCGGTGATGCTGTTGGATTCTTCTTTATCCCCGTCGTCCCTCGACAGTCGGAGGTAAAGCGTGGCGTTCCAGATTTTTGTTTCCTTGCTGTTTTGCATATTGCCAGCTCCTTTCCTCCAAAATTGTACCTGCAATGCGCATGACTGTCGAGGATGTCGCGGGGTCAGCCCTTTGTGCGGATATATGCTTCCAGTCTGTCCTCCAACGAAATATCCGTGTCGGCAAAGCTGACCCTGACCACATATTTTCCGTGCCGGTAGCAGTAGGGATTGCCGATTTGGCGGATGAAATCCAGAATACGCTCTCGCTTGGGAAGCGCTGTGTTGACCTTTACATCGCGGATATCCACCAGCGCCGCAGGGTCAACGGCGCGAATATCCATATCGGATGCCGTATATGCGTCCATGCCATACCTCCTTGCTTGGGTTATTTCATGGTTATGACTGGATATAGGAATGTATGAATCCGGGATAACCGGCAGCGTGGACTTCATTACGGAGCCTCCATTTCTTCGGGGATATAAAGGCCGAGACTGATCTGAAGGGCTTCATTGACGCCGTCCATTTGTTCGCGGCTGACGCGCCCGATATAACGCACCACGCGGCGCTTGTCGATGGTTTTGATCTGCTCCAGCAGAACGACGGAAGCCCCGTCCATGCCCTTCACGGAGGAAAGCAAATAGTGTGTGGGCTGATGCGGTTTCTTGTCTCTGCGGGCTGTCAGAGGGGCTACAATGAGAGTCGGGCAATAAAAGTTGCCGGTGTTGTTTTGCAGCAAAAGAACAGGGCGCGTGCCGCCCTGTTCTGAGCCGATATAGGGATTTAAGTTTGCCAGATAGATATCGCCGCGGCGATATGTCCAGTTCTCCTTCAAGGGCAAGGACTCCTTTCTGTTTTGGTATGTACAGCCCTAATTTGTCCTCGACACCCCAGAGCCGTGGGAAATCATCAGGCGGCGGCCGGTTGTGCCGCTCCATGGGATTTGAACCCCTCCGAGGATCGCTCCGAGCTGCCCCCATTGCGTGAAGAAGCTGTGGCTGGACAGAAGTATCGTTAGCCCTGCATACGGTCATGGCCGAATCGGGAACCGCCCGATTTTTCCAGTCGGCTTTATCGCTCGTTCACGGAAGCTGCGCTGATTGGATGTTGTCCGCACTTGTGAATGTCGTGGCGCACCGCTGTGCTGGCTTGTGCTCTCGCACATATGCAGGAATGTACCTGATGAATGAGTATGAAATTTTCAAGGAACAGTCAGCTTTCGCTGTGATTTAATTTTAGAAGACCATGGGCAGGTTTTGAATATAACGTTGGTAACATCCGCGTTACCATTAGTAACGTCAGCTACAGCCGCTCCCTGAATTTCTCCAACTGCCCGATCAATTCCTGAATATCTGTTTTCAGTGCAGTGGAATCCGGCGCAGTGTATGTGATAGTTCCGAGAACAAGGTAGTCGATGGATACGCCGAACAGGTCTGAGAGCACGATCAGCACATCAACTGAGCAGCCTTTCTTCCCTGACTCAATGAGGCTGATAAAGCCACGGGAAACATTCATGTGTTCTGCCAGATCATCCTGCGTGAAATTCTTTGCGATGCGAAGCTCACGAATCCGCGCTCCGCTGGCCTTTGTGTTGTAATACATAAAAAACCTCCGTGAATTTGAAATGTGGGAATTTCAAGCTCACGGAGGTGGAGAACGGCAATGAAGCCCTAAAGACGCAGAAAAGCCCGCAGCATGATTGCTGCGGGCAGAATGGGGCGATATGAAGTTGTGATGGGGCGGCGCATCCGGAAGAGGCCGCAGGGCATACGGGGCGCTTACAATCGCGCCCCGTAAAAATGAAAATAAGATTCCCGGCAGGAGCCATGCCCCTGCCGGCATACAGCCGCCCATAAAGATCACCCGTCCGGTTCCATTCCGGCTTGTTCAGCCGGTAACTGGATCATACCAGACGGGTAATCTCAGGCAGAGCCTTATTTCGGCCTTAATTATGCAGCAGTTTTGCCGCAATAAAGCCGCGCCGCAACCCTCATTTTTGCCGCACGAGCACCCTCACCAGCGCCGCATGGGAGACGCACGGGCGCTTTATTTTCTCTCCCATAATTGTTGCACAAACGTGATCTGCTCTTCGCTCATGTATGCTTCCGCTGTTTGCAGGAAGCTTTTTGCCAGCTCGGCACCGCCTCTGTGGTACATGATAAGAATCATGTCGGTATTCAGTTCGCTGTCATAGGGATCAAGGCTCATCGCATCAACCACCGCACGGTGCGCCGCACAATAATCGCCCTGTTCCATCTTGCGCTCAATATAACACTTGATAATCCGAAGAAAGATGTTGTGATAATATGCCGTTTTAGGCATCAGCCAATGCTGATAGGAGATTTTAGAAAACAAATCGCCGCGATAAAGTTCAACTGCTCCCTGATAAAGCTCGGATTGCGCCTTTGGATTTGCCTCCGCTTCCATACGACGGCAGTTATCCTCAAAACGGTCAAAATCTGTATAGACGTTATACTCCGGATTGATGACAAACGTTCCATGACGGCCAACGATCAAATCCTCTAAATCAATGATGCTCAGAATACGTCGGAGACGGTAGGCAATATTGCTGACGGAACGATACGGATTGTCCATCACATCACCTGGCCAGAGTGCCTCCGCCAATCGCTCGATCTTTAATGCCCGTTTCATATTCGTGATAATAAGGGCAAAGAGGTTCAGGCAAAGATCGGAAGAGATATCTTCTTCCGTAAGTGTGCCTTTCGCGTTCCTGATCTCCAAATCACCGAGGCAGTTCACATAGACATCGCGGTCACTGTATTTTGATGCCCGCTGCGCCGCTGCAATGGACTGGCTAAGCTTGATCTCATTAAGCTCCACAACAACTGCATAGGAGATGATGAACAGGAACGTCGGATCGTCCTGAAAGCGCGTCGGGTCATCCACTGCAATGTAGCCCTGATTGATGCGCTTGGAAAAAGGCGCTGCCAATATGGATTTCACACCGTAGTGCTGGAAGAATTGATGTTCATCCGGATATGTATCTCTTATCGCTTCCATATCCGGTATGACAATAGGCCGGTTCAGCGACAGAAATTCACACCACCGCGGGAAGCTCTCTACGGCAAGATACTGGAGCATGTCTTTTTGGTGCTCTACACCTTCCGCACACCATTCATATGTAAGCAGTCCGATTTTCAAATCCCAGTCCGCTTCCACAACGGAAGCTCTGGCCGCACCATAAAACTCCGCTGCGCCTTGCAGCAGGCCATTGATGATATCTTCCGAATCCTCCAAGCTGCGCAGCCGTTCTTCCAGGAGCCGAAGTGCTGTCTGGAAATCGTGAGACGCTGCGCGGTTGTTGTTCTCTGTACCGTTCATGACTGCGCTCCTTTCTGCAAATCAAAAAACTGCCTGATTGTCCAATCAAGCAGCCTTTTCCGCAGCATCTACCATTGGTGGTGCTGCGCCATTATTTGTCCGTAGGTGTACGCCTCCATGCGAGGGTTCTATTCCGCTATGCGATAACGCTGTCAATTTCATGCACTGGCCTGATCTTGCACAGCAAACCGCCGGTAGCGCAGAGGCGCGCCGTCCGAGCAAATAACAAGGCTACATGGCTGTGCGGATTTCTTGGCTGTATCGGTGACAGAATGGCGTGTGCCTATCGGAGCAGCCCCTTAACGATGGCATGAATGTTCTGTAGCTGTTCAGGACTCAGTTTCTGCATATCCTGAAAAACCGCTCTGAGCTGTTCGGGATATTCATTCCCATCGTCAAAGAAGTCCCTTGCGGTTATATCAAGATAATCGCAGATGTAGAAGAAGCCGCTTAACGACGGCATAGACTTCCCGGTCTCAATATTGTTGATATAACCCGGATTCTGACCCATTGAAAGGCTCATATCACGTGCTGAAACGCCCTTTTGCGTTCTCAATTTGGCCAGTCTCAGGGAGAACTCCTTGTCTGTCATCACTTCACCTCCACATATAATATTTTAGCCCATACAGTGGCTTTTCTCGTTTGAATGTAGCCCTTGTTTGTACGAATGTATGGGCTTATAGATGCTATCATATGTAGAGATATTGGATTTATAATGTAATAGGGAAAGGACTCTCGATGGGGGCATATAGTCCGCAATGAGAGTCCTTTTGAAATATTCAACTGTATCAGTTGGTGTGGATAATGAAGCCGGAGAAACCTGAGTAAGTGGTTGGCCTAATGCTACTCATATTTGAATTGTCGTGTTGCTTTTCCGGCGCATACGGGACATCCACATTTCTGCTTTCCGGTTCGGGAGTAGATGGCCGTTTTCCAAACATGCCCTTCAGCGCATTTCCACCATACCCGCTTGTGACTTCCCGGCGTTACCATTTCCGGGGTCAACGTGCCATTCAGCGTATCGTCCCACTGGGCTGCAATTTTCGGGTGGAGCGTTGCAAGATCGTTGAAACCGGCCAGAACGCGCCGTCCTGCGCAGTATGGGCAGCCGGAGTTCTCTACAGCTCTTGCAGCAACAATGGCCTGCCATTCATGCCCAAGTGTGCATTGCCACCAGACCTTTCTGTTGCTGAAGGAAGTAACCTGATCCGGTCTCAGACTCCCGTTGCGTTCCGTGTCCCACTGCGCGGCGATGTCTGGGTAGAGCGTCTCTAAATCATTCTCACCGGGTATCACGGCCTTCCCAGTGCAAACTGGGCACCCAGCGCCTCTGCTCCGGCTGAGTATGCGGGCACGCCAAGAGTGCCCGCTTTGGCACTTCCACCAAACATATTTATGGCTCCCTTCCAGTACATCCGAGGGTTTTAGTTCACCATTTTTCTCAGAATCCCATTCAGAGGCCAAAGCAGGATTCAAAGTGAGTAGATCGTTGCTTTCAACCCAGAGCATCCGCCTAGTACAGTAAGGACACAGCGCACCATTCGCACGAACCCTGATTTCTGAACGCCATGTATGCCCGTTTTCACAATGCCACCAGACTTTCTGATGGCTTCCTTTATGTACGCTATCAGGGGTTAGCGGAGCATTTTTCTCCTGATCCCACTCCTGTAGAAGATACATTCTGTCCTGACGCTCACAGAAGGATTGCAAAGAGTTTTCTTTTTTCATTCAGGCACCCCATATTGCTGAAGCAGATTCACGACCGCGTTCTTGAATCGCAGTTACAAGTCCGGCTGCAACTGCACGCGCAGTTCAGCATCGGCACTTTTGCTGACGCTGATTTTTATGGGGTTATCTTTCGCCCAAACAGGATCAGCAGCCGCTTTCTCTGACCACTTCTCGTAAAAGCTGATAACTTCGCCATGGATGGCTTCTTCCGCTTTTTTACGGGCTTCAGCCGCTTCTTCAACCGAAGGATATGTCCCAAGGAAATACTGTCGCCGCTGAAACACAATTTTCGCAAGATAACGGCCTTTGACCAGGTACACGCCTTTTACGCCGGTCGTATTATTTGACGGAAGCTTACTGCTTTTTAGCGCGTCGATGCTGGTACCGTCCACATGTGTCAGGAATCCGCCCAGCGCCTTATCATGCTCTTTTTTCTTGCAGCCGCAGCTTATCTGATTGCAGTAAACAAGGCTGTTATAGGAAATGTCTGCCTCGTTGCCGCAATCGCACCGGCAATGCCAGATCACAAAGCCCTTTGCATCCCGTTTTTTCGTAGAGTATTGCGCAATCAACCTGCCGAACCTCTGACCGGTAATGTCTGATGTGGCAAAGTTTTTCACGCTCTTGCAGCCACAATGCGTTTTGCGACCGGATACAAGCTCGGAAGCCGTTGCCTCGCAGGTATAACCGCATTTGCACAGGCAAGTCCAATATGACCCCATTTTCGTCCGCTTCCGGCTTTTTCCAACGACACGAAGGTCACCAAAAGTCTGCCCCAGCAAATTGTAAGCATTGGCCTGATACGCCATTTCTTTCCGCAGACAGCCACAGCTCTGAGATCCGCCATATAGCAATGACCGCTCCAGCACATATCGCTCCGTGCCGCAGTCGCAGCGGCACAGATACTTCCGCTCACCCCGCTGGTTCGTCACACACCCACCCAGCACAGTCCAGCGGCCAAAACGCTGACCGCAGGTAAGCCTCCGATCTGTTTTCTGCTCTATCATTGTTATGAGTTCACATTGTCCTCGCCAAAGAACGCACCTTGCTTGCAAAGCTCGTAGTAACATTTCGCACAAAGCTGTCCCTGTCCTTGGACATAGTATTTTCGCTGGGAGATTGGCGTGTTTTGGGGAACATTGGTCAGATGCCAGCACAGAACGCAGCGATCCATCTTCTCCCATCTGGCGCTGCTGGCACGTGAGCGACGGTTTCTTTTTCTGTCCAAATTGATAATATTATTTGCCATGTGTAAGCCTCACTTTTCCATCGGCGTCGGAGCCGGAGAAGGTGTAGCTATCTCCTCGCGGTTGCAGAACACCGTCACGCGCGTCTTACCGCCCTTGGTGCAGGTATAGAGGACGAGATCGTATCCGCTGTTCTGCACTGCGTCTACCTCGTTGGGGTTCAGCGTTTCGATCTTCTCAACGCAGTAGTTGTTGACGATACCCTCCATGTCCGTAAATGTGACGGTATCTCCCGCTGACAAGTCTTTCAGGTGCCCAAAATGACTTTCGTAATTATGCGCGGCAATCACAAGATCGTCCGTGCGTGAAGACCCGAATTGACGGCAGGGTGCAAGCTTCAGCCGGCTATAATCCCATTCAGACATAACAGGCAGCTTCAGCCCCAGCACAGGAATTTCAACATAGCCGACATATTCATAGCCATCCAGCATAACGACTGGCATTTGGGGGTCAAGCGGCGTCGGAGCCGGAGTCTCGTCCGGCCGCTTACTGCTGACAGGCACTCTTATCTTTTTCGTCTCGATAACCGCCTCAACATTTTCCAGCAGGCTCTCGGCTTCCTGTCCGGCTTGTACGTCTTCCTGACGGTTATGGAGGAAAAGGAGCAGTGCCGAGAGGATCAGCACTGCTCCTACTGTTACGATGGCAATGCCCGTTTTTTTAGGCATTATTTTCTCTCTTTTTCTTCACCAGAATTGCCCCGCCGAGAGAAACAAGGACAAGTCCCGCGCCGCCGAGTACCCAGATGGGCCAGTTGAGCTGACCGGTCTGAATCAGGCTACGGGTATTGGTGATGGTTACGACATTGCCGGAGACACTGTAAGACGGGACATAGCCCTTCGGAATGTTAGACTCAATAACCTGCCAGTTTCCGTAGGCACTCAGGTCTTTCCATGTGTATGTCCAGTTATTCCACGCGCCAAGACGTACAGTCTCATAGGGGACATCGCCGTTATACAGCGTAACGGTCACAGAATCCGGGCGATCCTTCATATCATCGCTGCTCCATACCTTGCGGACGACAACATCCAGAGGATAGGAGGGATCGGGGTCGGGTTTGGGCGGTGTCTTCTTTGTGTTCGTAATGGTCGTCAGAGTGCCCACCGTGTTATAGCTGACGGTGTACCCAGCGGGAACCTCGGCTTCCTCGACAGTCCATGTATGACCTTCCAGAAGACGGTCAAACGTGTAAGCCCAGCCGTTTGCAGCGTTCAGCTCCTGAGAGCGTTCAACCTTGCCGTCTTTCAGCAGATTGACCGTGATGCTGTCACCCCCGTGGTTCGCATTACCGTCAGACCAGACCTTACGAACGGAAAGCTGGCTTTCGTTGTAAGCTTCCACATGGAAAATCCAGTCCACTTCGCCCACGCGGTTGGCAAACCTGTTGTCCAGCTCGATGGGAACGCTCAGCTCGACCTTGAGTGTAGCAGTTTCGCCGGTGCGGAAGGTGCCAAGGAGCTTATTGTCCTTCAGACCGTCCAACTGGTCGGGAGAAGCGTCATAGATCAACTCTGTGCCATTCCAGACCTTCATGGAGAGTTTGGAAAGGAACTCCGTCATGGTGGCGACGGTCGCCTTCTCTGCAACCTTGTGGCTGAGCGGATTTTCCGTCTCGTCATGCGCCTCGGCTCTCATGTAGAGATTCACGAAATCGCAGTCGGTCGCAGAATTGGTGAACGTGATGGTCTCCGTCAGCACGTCACCGGGCATGACGTTCTTGAAGCTGTTAAACAGGTCAGTCTCCGTATACTCGCTGCCGGGCTGGAAATCAAATCCTTTTGAGAAGCCTTCAAACGTGATGGAGGGAGACGCTGCAAAAGCTGTTACCGATATGCTCATCACTACGAGCAGCATCAGCACAAGGGATGTGATTGTTTTGAATGACTTTTTCATGATTTCCACCCCCTTAGTTACTCGGTACAATCAGACTTCCGTCTGCGCCAATCGAGAAGCCAGCGCCCCAAGCTGCCTTGACGGCATCTTCCGGAACGCTCTGGATGGCCTCGGCCATAACATCAACGGCCTGCTTGCCGCCGTCGGTATCCATATAGGAACCGACCAGCGTCATGCTGTTCGTCAGATTGGCTTCCGGCTTCTGATTCGGTGCAACCGGTTTTGTGTAGTAGTAATAATCGCCATACTTCATCCAGCCTGTGCCCAGCGTAAATTCGGGGAGGGATGCGGTGCCGCCAATGTGCTGACCTTGGTCGTTTGTGCGGTACGTCACCAGCTTGACGCGGATAAAAGCATCGATTGTGCCGGTATTCTTCACGTTGACGTTGGATTTCACGCCCGTGCTGCCGTCAAACCTCTCCGTCACTTCGCAAGTCACCTTGGTGGGAAGGAATTTGTTCTGAATCGGAGCGTCTTTTGTGCTCAGCCATGCAAGCGTGCCGCCGATGGCCAGCGCCAGAAGGAGTACGGTCGCAATTACCATGGTCGTCAGACGGCCAGTCCGGAGCGCTTTCCCGTGTGCCGGAGCTGCTGCCTTGCGGTGCTTGCCTTCATATCTGCCTCTATACATCTTCATTCCCTCCTTCCTCAGTGATTCGTGCCGAAGATGTTCCGAACAACCTCACTGAAACCATTCAGCCACTGATTGTTGTTCTTCGTGTTGACGCAGGTAATGCTGCCGGTGGGATTCTGTGCCGTCAGCTCCGCGCTGCTGCCGTTGTTGGCAGTATAGCGCCAGCTCCAACCAGCGTTTTCACTGATGGTGTAAGTACCGATGGGCAGCTCCATGAGGGTTTCAGTGCCGTTGCCCCAGACGGCCACTTCGGAATACTTCTCACCGTCCTTGAAAACATCGAACACGTAGGACTCATCGCCTGCGCCGCCCTGCTTAGTAATATTCAGCGTGCAGGTCTTGATGTGGAGCAGGAACGCTGGGTCTCCTGGAATTGTAGGTACTGTCCAGCCGCAAGTTTCGTCTGTGCAGGGAGTGTGCTTGAATGTGGTGTGGGCGTTGACGTTTGTTTGCGTTTGCGTCTGCCCGACAGGCATGGTCACATCCACCTTGACCTTGATATCCTGCTTGGTGTTGATCTTGCTGTTGGCGTCGATTTTTCCCGCCTCCGGTATATAGTTCAGAGTCAGTAACGGTTTTGTGTTCAGCATCGTAACATCTGCGTCATCATGCTTCTTCGTGCCATCGGAATTCACCCATGTTTCCTCTACAAGGTTCCCGTTGTAATTCTCCGGCGCAGCGCCGCCATACCAAACGTCATTATCCTTGAACGTCAACTCCGGCTTAAATACATGGATCGTTCCCGTGCCGGTGTCCGTTGTGCTCTGATCACCGGAGGTGCCTGGCGTCTTGGGAGATACCGTCACCGTAACGGTGTAGGAAATATCTTCTTGAATATTTTCAAAGGAACCGCCGTTGCCTGTTGTGGCAGCGGAGATGGAAATGTTCACATACTCCACCTGCCAGGGTTCAAGACCATAGGGATGGTCGGGATCATCGGCTTTGCTGAAGTCGATGTCATAGCCGCCGATTTTAACAGTTGCTCCCAGCTTGACCGCATCTTCGGGAACGGTTTGTGAATAGTACGCGCCAAGATACACGTTAGCGTCGGGCACTGTGACCTCCGGCTCAGCCAGCGGAACATCCACTGTGGGCTGTTCAAAGGTCATGACGGGGGTTTGAGCGGAACCGTTCTCATAGATGCCTGCGCTTGTGTTGGTAACGACACCATTACCACCAAAGAAACCGGGTTTCGGCTGAACATCAAAGCTGATAACCAGCTTCTTGCCCCGGACGGTGGTATTGCCCTGCGCATCCGTTTCGGTGCCGCACCAGTTTTCGGAGAAGTTAAAGCCGGTTACGCTGACCTGGTCGCCGCTGACCGTGGCAGTCGCGCCGCCGTTGCCGCCGCTGGTGCTGCTCCATGTATAGGTATCCCCTGTCTTTCCGGTGCAGTCATAAGTATCGATCCGAATGCCGCTTGCCGTTGTCCCGGCAGGCAGCGTGAAGTACGGGGAAATAATGTCCTTCACAACCGTCTCGCTGCCAAGCGTCGTCTCCGAACCGCCTGTCTCGATCTGGTTGGAAATCTGCTGGAAGATGCTGTTCAGTGTTCCAGCATCCGCAGCGGAAAGATAATAACTGGGAGACTGCGGATACTGCGTGTTGGAAGACACACGTTGCATGAACCAGTTGGCCTTCTCCGTTTCGTTTCCGTTCTGATTGCCTGCGCTGGTCGCGTCCGCGCCAGGGAATATGCCAATGCTGTATACTGTTGCTCCATAGGTGTTTTTTGCTGTCTCAGCCTGAGTAATCGCACTGTTCGCCGTATTGGAATCATAACCGCTCCAACCAGGAACACCATCTGAAAATACGATTACGACACGATTCCGCTTTTCTCCCTCTGCTATGGGATTTGCACCGAAAATCCCGTTGCCCATCTCCAGGCCAAGATTTGTAAGCGTGCCGCCATCCGCAGAAAGAGCTCCGATGGAAGCACTAACATTGCCAACTCCCGTGGAGGTGTTCATATTCTGAAAGGCGTTCCCATATTGCCCTTGTGCAGCAGTTCCGTATCTATATTGATTGCTACCTACAAAAACTTCTGTGTTGTTGTAATTATAATTGATGCCGTTATAGCGTTGTCCACTCGCAAAGCCTACCACCGCAATGCGGTGATTGACATTATCGGCAGGGGTATTGATGTCGCCATCCTCACCTGCTGCCTTCGCAGCAACGGCATTGGCGAATGTAGTTGCTGCATTCTTTAGAGCATTCAGCCTCGTGTCGCCAGCACTACTGCTATAACCCCTGCGATAAAACTGCGTGTCAGGACTGCTCCCATCCCCAAACGACTCTTCTATAACCGTTGTGACTCCATTCAGAGTATAGGAATAGGTGTACTTCTTTACGGACTGATAGAGAGGAGCATATTGCCCAAAGTTTGGAATGCTACTGTCTCCGGTCGTATAGAGGATTTGCTGACCATCCACCGTGTACCAGTATTCATCAGCGGAAAGAAGATGTCCTTCTCTCTTCACTGTGACGGACTTATACTCTCCTGAAACCAGACAGTACAGGCTGTTTTGATTATCATAGTATTTCCAGTTGCTCCAGCCGGAAATAGCGGTATATACCATCTTCTGTTCTACGGAAACGGCAATATACTCGTTATTATTCAGCTTGTGCCACAGGTTCTCGCTGCCGCCATTGTGCCTAAGCGGATAATACTCGTCATTATGATAGTTGCGACTGTTATATCCTCCGGTTCGGTATGCCGTGTATGTATAGCCACCTATCGGCTCTTTCATCGAGCCGGACTGGTCGATAACAAGAACAATATCAGTGGGGATATCCGTTTTCTGCTCCGTAATGACCTTAGAGCCGGTGGCGAAAGCCTCCAGCGTGATGGTGTAGGTGCCATCTTCGTTGGCTGTCGCCGTCTTGCTGATCTTCATGCCACTGTCGGGCTCATTGTCCGCATAGGCTCTTGTGCTGGGCACGTTCAGCGCGCAGAAAAGAGACAGGCACAAAAGCAGCGATAGAATCTTCGTCTTTTTCATTCTCTGCCTCCTTAATTGCCGCCGGTGACGGGTTCGCCAAAGGGCGCAACATTGGTATAGTTCACCGTAGGACGGTAAATCTCACTCTCCACGGGAGGTTCGGATTCTTCAATAACGATGGCGGGCAAGGGCGCGGGCATCAGCTTATCCATGTACGCCTCCACCTGTGCGACCTGCTCCTCCGACAAAGACTTCAGTACATCCTCCGGGGTTGCCTTGATAATAGCCTCGATCTCCTCCAGCGTCTGGCAGGCCATAAGCCGGTCAAACAGGTGGCAGGCACACTTGCACTCTGCATCGGTGCAGTTGTCGGAGCAGGTATCGATATGAGAGGGAGCTGCGGGCTTTTCAGGGGCGACGTAGAGGGGGCAGCCTTCCTTGTGCGCCTCGCCCTCGGCGGGTTTGGGGTCACAGGTGCAGGTCTTTTCCGCTTCCGCGGGCTGTTTGGGGGCAGCATACAGAGGGCATCCCTCTTTGTGCGCTTCACCCTCGGCTGCGCTGCAGGTGCATTCCTTGGGAGCCTCAGTCTCGGCAGGCTTCTCGGTTTCGGAGGGCACGGGGGTCTCCGTCGGCTTGGGCTCCTCCGTGGGTGTTGGCGTTTCCGTTACCTCCGGCGTGGGAGTTGGGGTTTCTTCCGTGACCGTAAGCTCGCCGTTTGTACCGGCCTGATCGGTAGAAAGCGCCAGCGTGCCGGGAAGCACTACTCCGATAACCAACACAAGGCTGACAATCAGTGCGAATCCTTTTTTGTTCTTCATAGCGCTGCCTCCTTACGAATTGGGCCAACCCTTGGCGTCCATGGCGGTCGCACCATTGTTGGCGGTCTGCACGGCCTGGGCGGAAACATCCACCGTTGCCGTGGCGTTCTGGTACTCGTTGCCCATGTCGGGCTTAAATGTTACAGCGGTGAAGATGGGCGCGGTGACTTCTCTGGGCTTCAGGGGCTTGGAATAATAATAGTAGCCGTCCTTTTCCGTCCAGTCGGTGGTGTTGAGCGTCAGCTCCACCAGACTGGTATCCGGCGTACCCTCGCCCTGAAGCTGGATGCTCTTTTCGACCTTTACCCGTATCCATGCGTCAGACGCTCCGGTGTTTTTCACCTCCGCAATCTTGGTGACGGTGGTGTTGGGCATCACTCCGCTCAGATTTTCAAAGGGCTTGGTTTTTTCGTCATCCGCCCATTCCTGCACTGCGATCTCCACGCCGCCGGTGGTGATGACATTGTGCGCCTTACCTTCTGCGGTAAAGAACGCAATGGTTCCGGCGGCGAACGTGGCAATGCAGATGGCCAGCACCGACAGAATCAAAATTTTTCGCTTCATAGTCCTTACTCCTCTCAAGCTGTATTTGCAAACCTCCGCTCCGGAATTTGATAACGAAGTTGCATGGTCTTGTCAGACCATATGAGAACATCCGGTCTTGCCGGGTGCTCTCATATGGCCTGTACCCCGAAGGGTACAGACCACATAGGTGGAGGGGAATAGCACAGCCAATTGCAAAGCTGTGCTAAAGTGAATTACGCATCAAATGCGGCAAAAGCTGCTTCCCAAGTATCAAAGCCATCAGCCTGAATCGCTTCTGCCTTAACGGTAATAGTTCCGAAGGTCTGACCATTCTCAATGGCAGCGGGAATCTTCACCTGATTGAACATCGCAGTAGTATCAGCACCGGAAGCCAGAGTTCCGTCATACTTCAGAATGAATTTAGCACTGAAATTGCCCATCTCAAAAGGAGTGCCAGTCGTAACGCCCACAATGCTCCAGCCTTCACCAAGCGCATCAACGAGAAGCATCAGAGACTGTTCATAACCCTGATTGGGATAGGCAATACCGAAATTGGGGAAATACGCAGCGCACATATTCATCCAGTTTTCAACGTTAACAGTCGCACGAATATAGGCGGCGTTCTGGCCAACGTTATGGACAATCGGGTCTTTGGTCACGACAGCACCGGGATAAACGTTATATTCGTTGCTGGCAACACGATCGCCCTCGGGATCATTGACGTTGGTTTCATCAAGCTTAATCTTGACATCGCCCATCGTGAATGTATTTGTGGCAGTCTTGGTGTCGGTGAAGTAGGCCAGAGATGCGCCTACGATGGCGATTGCGACCAGTGCGACGCACAGGAAAATCGCGGTCAGTTTCTTCTTCATGTACTCAGTCTCCTTAAATAAGTATTTGGTATCTTGTCTGCGCCCGCGCGCAGAGGGTTACTTGTTTGCGATGTTGTTCCAAGCCTCAGAAGCGCTAAAGGTCTCAGTAGCGTTCTTATGGAGCTGAGAGGCGTAGGCCGTGATCGTCAGGGTGGGCTTTACAGCGCCTTCTGCATCCAGAGCGTTCATCTGCTCCTTGGTAACAGAACCCTTAACAGTGACCTGATCGTCCTTCAGAACGCTGTAAGGTGTGCCGATCTGATTGGTGGTGCCATCAACAACACGGTAGTAGACCGTATCGACACCATCGAGCTTCGTCCAGCCGTCAGCGATAACATACTCAAGGTAGCTATCGAAGCTTGCGGACTTATCCAGCTTCACAAACAGGTAGCACTCTTCGGAGCCAGCCAGAACAGTCGCCTTGGGGTTCTTGCTGATGGTGTAGCCCGGAATCATTTTGTACTCCGTGCCGGTGGTCTCTTTCAGCTCAACCTTGATGTCGCTGGTGGTAAAGGTATTCGTTACCACATCAGACTTCGCGGTCAGCCATGCCAACGTACCTGCTACAACGCCAACGACCAGTAGAGTCAGCGCCAGAAACAATGCCAAACCTTTCTTCTTCATGTCGTTTTCCTCCTTTCCTCGGGTATTTGCGATGAGGATTTATTTCAACAGATGTCGAAATCGGTGTTTCTCGCATCTGTTGGAATCATAAGAGATTAGTTGAAAGCAGCCCAGGCAGCTTCTGCGTTAGCAAAGCCGTCAGCCTGAATGGCGTAAGCATTGACGGTGATGGTCATGCCCTCGATGGTTGCAAGCTGCTCATTCGTGATAGTGCCTGGAACGGTGATGGAATCAAACAGAGCGTCCAGAGCGACATCAGCAGTGGGAGCACCAACAGTCTCTTTGTACCAGAACTCATAGGTGCGGGTGTCTGCGGTCGCATCCTTGGTGTTGCCCTTGTAGACCCAGTTCGCAGCATCATAGCCGTTGAAGATGCTGGTCAGATCTGCGCCGGTGGGAGCAAAGATAGCATCCAGAGCACTGGCCTTGGAGAAGGTGACAGTCATCTTGATGTAGCTGGCTTCACTGCTGTTCAGAACGGTGACCATGGGGTCTTTGTTGTAGGTGTGACCCGGCAGCAGCTTGTAGCTGTTGGCCTTGACACGATCAGCGCCGTCAACCAGAGAGCCGTCAGTATTCGCCTTGGCCTCGTCCAGCTTGATTGCTACGGAGCCGACGCTGAATGTGTTGACGACTTCATCGTTGGAAGTCAGGAACGCCATTGTTCCCAGCACCGAGGCGGTAACAAGCAACACCGCACAGAGGGTCAGGAGCAGAGCCTTGCTTCTTGTTTTCATCACGAAAACCTCCTAAAAAACTGTTATATAGGGAGCCTTGCGGCATTGCCCTTGAATCAATGAAGCGCTTACTGCGCATCCCGTTCCGCTTCCCGTTTTATCAGCTCCTGCCGGAGCGCATCAGCGGCAGCTTTGTCAAAGCGGCCTGCCTCGACGACCTGCTGAATGGCTTCCACCTCGTCGTCTGTGAGCAGGTTATCGGTTTTCCGACGAATCTCGTCGGTCAGGCTTTCACCGGCAGGTTCTTCCGGGGCGGCATCGACCGCAGCGGCCTTGTGCGCCGCGGCATGAGCGCCTTTCTTGCGCCGGGAAGACTTTTTCTTTTTGTTCTCGTCCTTGTCTTTGTCGTCTGCAAAAATGTCGGGAATGAACACAAGCAGCAGCAGGACAGCGCCCGCCGATATGGCAATGTACATTCCGGGCGGGTGCTGGATATAATCCGCAACATAGCCGAGATACGGAATAGAGAAGATCGGCGTGCCAATTACATTTTTATAATGTACGAGAGAACCGTCTTCGGCCTCGTTGGCATCGCCCTTTGTGCGGAAACGGATCACGGTGGGGTCTTCCTCGTCCGGGACAATACCCACGACACGGTGCGTGGCCACAGTATTCTCGTCCAGCATGAACGTGATGGGCTGCCCCTCTGTTATGGTGTAGGGGTCTACCTTTTTTACATAGATCAGCGAACCGGTGTGATAGGTCGGCTCCATAGAGCCGGACAGCACGGTGAATACCTGCAATCCCACGACCCTTGCGCCAACCAGCAGGAGCGCCAGAAACACCACCAGCGCGACCAGGATGCTGCTGATCACATTCCAGATTTTCTTAAGAGATTTGTCCATAAAGCTTCTTACTTATCCTCTTCCTCTAAAACTTCAGCCCTGACGTTTGGCACAACAAAGCTATAAATCTGTTCAAATGCCCATTGGGTCGTTTCCTCGCTGTTTTCCAGCTCGCCGTTCATAACTCTGGAGGCAAAGAACAGCATTGTGGAGAAGATCTGATGAATGAGCATGTCCATGTATGTGCCGGGCTTGAAAGACTTGCTTGCTTTTTCAATCAGCGGCTGGAAACACGCAAGATGTGTTTCGTATGCATGAGCGCGGCAGCTTGCGGAATAATAGTACCGAATGTAGAAGATACAATCGGCTGGCTTACTCAAGATAAGGTCCCAGCTCTTTTTCCAGAGGATATACGCCCGCTCTTTCCATGAGAGCCCCGGCATATGCATGATAGGAAGCGTCTTTTGCAGAAGGTTGGCAAAGTTCACATCCTCCATGTGAAGTGCTGCGCTGAGCAGGTCATCTTTGCCGGAAAAACACTTATAAATATATGCCTCGTTCAGCTTCGCTTCGGATGCAATGGCTTTGGTGGTGGTTTTCTCCATGCCATCCCGCGCTACGACGCGAACTGCGCTGTCGATGAAGACCTGCCGCATCTCTTGTACTTCCAACTGCACACCTCTTTCTGGAAAATAAGCGGGTACTTATCCTGCCTGGGAAAAGAAAGCAGAGCATCGGCACGCGCCGATTGATCTGCTGGTTTTGGCGAAAAATCATCGTGGAGTTCATCACTCGACGGACAGACGGACATTCAATCCACGATCAGAATCTTCACGTCAAACCTCCTTCATATCAAAAAAGCCTTGGGACTCGGTGCTTCGTGGAGTTCATCACTCCATCAAATCACTCCATCCAAGGCGGCAAAACACTGGAATACCTGTGCTTTTTTTCGGGCGCATGACACAAAAGCTTGACTGCGCATTTCAGAACCCTACGGCGTTCAATTTCTTCATATTGTCCCGCTTCAAAATCAGAGAAGAGTGGACATACCGATCAAGCGTGATAGTCGTTGTCGCGTGTCCCAGCACCTCCGAAAGCGACTTGATCTCAAATCCAACCTCGACAGCACGCGTCGCAAACGTGTGACGAAGCGTGTGAAAATGAACGCCCTCCAGGCCACATTCGCGGGTATATTTCTCCATTCTGTACTGCAAAGCACGCGGCTCCATATAATTTTCCGTGCCGGTTAAAACGTAAGCGGCTGAACTGTGGGGATTCATCTTCCCGCAAAGCTCAGCCGTGTAGTCTGTTATGGGAATCGTCCTGATGGAAGTATCGCTTTTGGGTGTACCGATCACGATCCTTGTCCGTGTGCTGCCGGCGGCGCTGGTATCGCGCAGCCGTTGAAGCGTGGCGTCGATACGGATCGTCTGTTCTTTTAAGGATATATTGCCCCATTGCAGCGCACAAAGCTCTCCGATCCGAACGCCTGTGAACAGCGTCAGCAGCACGCCAAACTTGCAGGTGTCCATATCATCCAGAAGATAAGAAACGAAACGCGTCTGCTCTTCGCGGGACAGCACTCGCATTTCCTTTTTCCCCGGCTTGGGGTAATTGATCTCGATAGCCGGGAATCCTCCGGTGAAAAATGTTGCTGTGTATTTCAGGATACCGTGCAGAACGACAAGCACATCATGCACGGTCTTCGGAGCCAGCTCATCCTCGAAAAGCAGCTCCTCTGTGAAGTCGTCGATCAGGCCGGTCGTCATGCCCATGGGGAAGCAGCCGCCGAGCTTCGGCTTGATGTGCTTCCGCAGAGCGGTATCATATTTAATATAGGTAGACTCCTTCACTTTGGGCTTTCGCATACGCAGCCATTCGTCACAGTAGAACGAAAAGCGATGCCGGGAGTTCGTGCTGGGAATTGGCTTCCCATTGACCAGCGCCGCTTTGCACTTGGTCACTTTTTCCTTGGCCTCCCGATAAGTCTTGCCATAGCAGAAGCCGTACTTGATTTTGCCGGAAAGCTCGTATCCTTTGATATAGCGTGCTTCCCATCTGCCGTCCTTGCGTTTGAAAATGTTTTCGCCTTTTGCCATCTTGAGAACCTCCTAATTTTTTGAAAACGTTGTGGCAACACACATTCTACCAACAGCACCAAGCTGTTCCAGACTGCGCATTTGACTGCGATAAACCGTCAGTCGAACGTGTCAGCAGCAGGAATCGGGCACATATTTGCAGGTTCACACCCGTGCCCCGATTTCTTTTTTCAAAAACTGCCGCGAATTCACCTCTTTCTATTGATTTTTACCGAGCTTAGTGCTATAATCTGGTATGAATATTATAGGGCGTAAGGGTCATGGAGTGATGAACTCCACGAAATAAGAAGCCGCGCTTGAGACGTTACACTTGGCAAGCAATGCCTGCGTTTATACAAACTTGACGAACAGGGAGATTTCCGTCACCGGAAATCTCCCTGTTGCTTGTTGGGGAAGCTCTCCCCAACCCCCTGATTGATCGAACAGTTCCCGTTCGGCTGTGCCCTGCGTTGCAGTGCTATTTTTCCTGTTGATGCTCTCTTGTCTGCCGCTGGTCGTCGGCATCCGTGCACAGGAGCATCTCGGCGTTGGCTTTATAAATCTGGAGCCGCTTCGCTTCGTCGCGCGCCTTGGAAAGCTCTGCATAGTCGAGCTTCTTCTGCACAAGCAGATCGGAATACTCCGCTTGCAGGCTCTTGACCGTGGGCAGTTTTTTCAGCGCCAGATCGTCAAACGCTTTCTTCGCTGCCTTGTGGATGATGATGTCGCTCTCATGCGCATCGTAGTATTTCCTGGAATACCCGGCCTTGCGATAGGCGGTGTAGACATCTCTGGTCTTGGCATAGTTGATGATGTGCGTTTTCAGCACGGCAATCTCCGCCATACGGCTCTCTGCCGCCTTTATTTTCGCTGTCAGTTTCTTCGTCCTGCCGCTTGCAGCATCCGCATAATCGGCCAGCGCATCGAAATCTGCAAAGTCATGCTTCTGAATGAACAGCAGCGTTTCAGCCATGCTTTTCAGCTTTACGACTTTCAGCTTCTGGTCGTATGCAGCGCCTTTGCCGCTGCCGATTTTGGCTTCAATCTGCGAAATCAGCGTCGGCCTTGATGCCTTGGAAGGAAACGACTTTTTCCTGCGCGGCGTATGCACCCGCGTGCCGAGAATAACCGCCCGCAGTTCTTCTTCTGAGTAACCTTCACCCAATGACCGGAGCCGGATATTCTGCGGCTGACCGTCCCGCATGAAGGTGACGTGTTTGCCGCGCTTTACGGTGTAATCGGCTGCTTCCACTAGCTTCAGAAATGCCTCAAAATCTTTCGGTTTCTGCGCCAGCGCCGCGTCGATGGCCGCACGCAGCAGATCGCGCTGACAGGGCTTTGCATTGCCGCCCATCCACTTGTTGTAGCTCTTGCCGTGCGGTTTTGGATTTTCAATTACAGACAGCCGGTGCTCCATACAGACAAGATCACTGAGCTTTCGGACGGCCTCAGTGCTTCCCCAGAAGTTGCGGAATTTCCGCGTGCAGTCCAGCGTAGTGGAGTTCCAAATAATGTGATTATGGATATGCTTTTTGTCGGTGTGGGTACAGACGATAAAAGCATGGTCGCCCTTGGTGAAGCGCTTGGCAAATTCATAGCCGAGTTGGTTGGCTTCCTCCGGTGTGACCTCACCCGGCTTGAACGACTGGCGAATCTGATACGCGATCACATCGCTGGCCTGCTCCCGGCCGGTGAGCTGCCGGTACTGGCGCTTGGATAAGAGAAATTCGCTGTCTGCCGTCTTTGCGTCACAGGCATAGGCCGAAATATATTCGCCGTCTTCCGTCTTATCCGGATTCTTTGCGTAGTCTGTCCGCTCCGTCAGACATTGGGCAATGGTCTTGCCCTTGTTGACGTGCATGGGAATGATTCGCGTGGTCGCCACGAGCAAGCCCCCTTTGCAAAAATAGCGCGAGAGTTTTCACCCTCCCGCGCTATGCGTTACCAATATACTTTTTCTTTCATCCAGTCCCGCAGCAGATGAAGCTGTGCAACAAACCACGCACCGAGCATCGGCAGACCGTAGGGCGAAAGCAGAAACGCCGCTACAAGCTCGATCACACCGTTTTTTACATTGTGGTCGATGAAACTGAAAACGCTCACAAGGACGAGAAGCACAGACAGAACGTTCAGCAGCACGGAGGAAATATGCAGGGTCAGCGTGCAGAACCAAATCAGGGACGCGAGAACTATCATGACCGGGGCAAGCAAAATTTTCAGAATCAATCTCATTGCCGTCAGCTCCTTTCTTTTCTGATTCTATTCTACACGAGTTGCTCCAAAGCGCAAGGATGTCAGAAGCTTTTTGAGAACAACGGTCGGAATTAGAACCCCATCATTTGATTGCGGCAAGTCGCGTTAGTATCCCATTCGCCATGGCCCAAAGCTGCTCTTGATTTTGGACGACCTGTTCCAAATCTGTATCATAGACGTGCCCGGATTCATTCATCCGCCGCGCAATCTGATTGATGTTGTTGCTGGCGTAGCGCAGAAGTGATACCATTTCTTTCAGCTCCGGCAGCTCCAACCGGACAATCATGCCGTCAATGGCGATGCGGCGCAGATAGGCGCTGAGATTGCTCATACCCGCCTGCGCCATCTTTTCTTCGATCATGCTCTTTTCATTTTCGGACACCCAGAAGATGATCTGTACATTTCTGTTTCTGGCCATGGTCATCGCTCCTGTCCCGGCAGCTTTTTCTCTGCGGTCTTTGCCTGAATCACCGTCTTATTTTTCTGAATTTTCTCAAGCACAGATGGGCGCTTTTCCGGCACAGCTTTTTCTTTTGCCAGCTCCTCGCGCACACGAGAGACAAGCAGATTGACAAGGCCGGGATTGACCTGCGATACGAGAAAATACCGGCTACGTTCATGCCCCCATTCGTCGGCATCGGTACAGACCGGAACCGTCTGCGCCCACGCCTTGTTATCACGGCTGATTCGCCCGTCGTGGTCAAACGCACGCACGGTATTGGCAAGCACATACGCCACACGCTCCATTCCAAACTGCGCTGCAACCTGTGCGGCGGCCTTGCCTGTGTCGAGACAATAGTCGTGGTAGCTTTCATGGATCGCGGATTCCAGCGCGTCCCGGCAGGCCATGTTTACGCGAAAGGATTCCCGGTAGGCGGGCAGCTCATCATGCTCGATGGCATACTCTGCGCTCTGCTTATAGACAGGGATATTTGCGGTTTCAGAAGAAATTTTTTGGATATCATTACGTTCCATAATCGTCCTCCTTGTAATCTTGATTTGTACTCGTTCTTTCCGTATAATAAGAAAAACGGTGGTGGTAAAATGGCAAACAACGATCAGCTCTGGCAGGAAGCCAAGAAGCGCTGCCGACTGGATGACAAAGATATCGCCCTCGCCAAACGGCTGGGGCTGAATCCGCGCAGCCTTATCAAGAACATTCCCAGCAAAAGCGAGCCGTGGAAGGCTCCCGTCAAAGACTGGCTCCATGAGATAGAGGCAAAGCGCAGCAAAAAGGCAGAGCAGAAGCAGCGCCGCCGCGAGAAAGAGGCAAAGATGCAGGATAGCGCCGACAGGGAAAAGTAATTCCTCGTCGGCGCTGTTTTGTTATCTGCTTTCCTGCCCCCGCTGCTTTTCGGGCGTGTCTTGCGTCTGGCGCGTCGGTGTGTTTTTCAGCCGTGCCAGTACGGAGGGGCGTTCTGCTTTTGCAGAGATTGCGGCATCATCCGCCAACTGCTCCATGGGCGTGCGCTCGTCGATGTTCAGCTCGGCGTTGAGTTCTGCAAGCCGTGCAGATTTTACGCGCAGCTCTTCCTCTTGCGGGAAGGGCTTTCCCAGCTCTGCCTTTGCAGCTTCCATCTGTGCGGTCGTCGCGTCCAGTGTGTTTCTGACATTCTGCAATCTGTCCGGCATGGCGTTCAAAACGTTATCGATACGAGTGAGGTTGCCGCGTGCATCCTTGCCCAGCGTCACGCGATGGGTCATCTGCCCTTTGAGCGTCAGAACATAGTCCTTGCCGAAATCCTCCAGCGTGAGGGACATCTGGAATCCGCGGTAAGTGCCGATGGGCACTGGCTCCATACCCCGCACATCCTTGAACGCTTCGAGCAGCGCCGCACCAGCGTTGTCCTTATCCGTAAGATTATCGTTTTTGACCGTCATACCGGCAAAACCGTCCTCCGGATGTGGATGCGCCGCCAGCGTTCTCATATCTGCCTCAAGGCCGGAAATGAACCCCTTGGACTTTTCAATGTCCTCCGGGAATCGCTTCAAAATGCTGTCCTCCAACTTGTATTGCTGGCTCTGATGGTTGGCACGCATCAGCTTCAATCTCGCAACATCCACATCCAAATCCATCTTCTCTTTGATTCTCTCGTCTCCGGCACACAGCGCCTTGATCTCCGCGTAGGAAAGGGCCGTTTCGTCCACATCCTCGCAGGAGCGAACCGGGGATTTTGAGGTCATGATCTGGGAAATGAATTTCTGTTTATTCTCCACTGTCTGCCACAGATAGGCGTCAAATGTGGATTCGGTGACGTAACGGTAAATGTGGACTTCCTTGTTGCGGTTGCCCTGACGGATGATGCGGCCGCTGCGCTGCTCCAAATCACCGGGACGCCACGGGCAGTCGAGATCGTGGAGCGCCACAAGCCTGTCTTGAACGTTCATACCGGCACCCATCTTGAAGGTGCTGCCCATAAGCACACGCACCTGACCGGCACGCACCTTTGCGAACAGTTCCTTCTTCCGAACTTCGGTATTGGCTTCATGGATGAACGCGATCTGCTCACGGGGGATGCCGCGGGCTACGAGCTTTTCCCGGATGTCGTCATAAATTGTGAACGCCGGTTCTTCGGATGTATCCTGACCAATGGCAGCTTCCAGCGCGTGAAGTTCCGGACTGTCGAGGTTCCCGCCTGCGGCCTTTGCCGCTCTGGATGCAGGCACTGCCGTTTTCGGCGTGGAGAGGTCACAGAAGACGAGCTGGGTGAGCTTATCTGCCTGTCCGTCCTTCCAGACGGAATAGATATTGTCCACGCACAAGTTGACCTTACTGCCTGCCTCATCGGGCAGGTCGGGATTGATAACGCGCTGGTCAAGCCCCAGCTTGCGCCCATCCGAGGTGATCTTGAGCATATTATCGGTGCTTGCGTCCACGATCCCCGCGTGGACTCTTGCAGCACGCTCGGAAAGCTCCTGCACCATGCCTTTCTGAATCTCTGTCGGCTGCGCCACGACATTGTGATAGATGGGCGTCGGCGTGGGCAGATGAAGCTGATCCGCCGTCTTGATGTCGGCGGCTTCCTTGAATAGCTGCATCAGCTCCGGGAGGTTGAAGAACTTTGAAAACCGGGTACGCGCCCGGTAGCCGGTGCCCTCCGGGGCAAGCTCAATCGCCGTCGCAGTCTCGCCAAAGGTGGAAGCCCAGCAGTCAAAATGCGTCAGGTGTTTTCCCTGGAGCATATCGTGCTGGAGATAGCGCATCATGGTGTACAGCTCCGTCATGGAGTTCGAAACCGGCGTGCCGGTCGCAAACACAATACCCTTGTTGCCGGTGATCTCATCAATATACCGGCATTTCAGGAGCATATCCGAAGACTTCTGCGCGTCGGAGGTGGAAAGGCCAGCGACGTTGCGCATTTTTGTGTAGAGGAACAGGTTCTTGAACGCATGGGCTTCGTCCACATAGAGCCGGTCTACGCCAAGCTGCTCGAAGGTGATGACATCATCCTTTCGGCTGGTGTCCTGCAATTTCTTGAGCTTCACTTCGAGGCTCTTTTTTGTTTTCTCCAGACTCTTGATGGTGAAACGCTCGGCATTGTTTGCCCTTAGCTCCATCAGGCCATCTTCGATTTCATAAATCTGCTCTTGCAGCATCCGCTCCTGCCGTTCTCTGGAGACCGGGATACGCTCAAATTGGCTGTGGCCGATGATAACGGCATCGTAGTCGCCGGTGGCAATGCGGGCACAGAACTTCTTGCGGTTTCTCGGCTCGAAGTCCTTTTTGGTAACGGCGAGGATATTGGCAGAGGGGTACAGACGCAGAAACTCCGACGCCCACTGTTCAATCAGGTGATTGGGCACCACAAACATGGGCTTGTGGCAAAGGCCGAGGCGTTTGCTCTCCATCGCCGCTGCGACCATCTCGAAAGTCTTGCCCGCGCCGACCTCGTGCGCAAGAAGCGTATTCCCACCATACAGAATGTGAGCAACAGCGTTCAACTGATGCTCACGAAGCTGTATCTCCGGATTCATACCGGAGAATGTAATATGCTGTCCGTTGTATTCGCGCGGACGGGTGGCGTTGAAAAGCTCGTTATACTTCTGAACCAGTTCGTGCCGCCGCGTCGGGTCTTTCCATATCCATTCCTGAAATGCGTCCTTGATGGCCTGCTGCTTCTGCTGGGCAAGCGTGGTTTCTTTGGAGTTGAGCACGCGCTTCTCTTTACCATCCGCATCCGTGATCGTGTCGTAAATGCGCACGTCGCGCAAATTCAGTGTATCCTCCAGAATCTTGTATGCATTGGCGCGTTCTGTGCCGTAAGTCATATTGGCGTTGATGTCGCTGCGGCCTACGATGCTCTTGCCGGTGATATTCCATTCTGCGCTGAAATCTGAGTAGTTAACATCAATGCTCCGGCGCACATAGAAAGCTGGCTCCAACAGCTCGAACATGAATTGCTTGATATACGCTTTATCGATCCACGTTGCGCCGAGGCGCACTTCAATTTCCGAAGCGTCCAGATCCTTTGGCTGCGCCTGCCGCAGCGCTTCTACATTGGGTAGATAGCCGGGACTGTCCTTTGCGGCCGCCTCTGCCTCCCTCAGCTTCTGCCGCACATCCCCGGAAAGATATTCATCTGCCGTCTGCCATTCTCCGTGCACAGGGTCGAGAAAGATAACGCCGTTCAGTTCGTCGATCAGCTCTTCCTGACTTTTGCCGGAGAGCTGCGCCATATAGTCCATGTCTACGCAGGCTTTTTCCGAGATAGACAGCGCCAGCGCCTCCGACGCCGTATCCACGGACGTGATGGCCTCATGGGGACGGATCGTGCGCTTTGTGAAAATGTCAGCCTTGCGTTTGAGGTTGTTTTCTTCATCCAGCACTTCCAGAGAGCAGAGTAGGAAGTACGAGCTGTCATCCGAAAACGCCAGGTTGTTGGCGCGAGTATTGATAAGTCCATATTTTGCCGTGAAGGAGTCATAGAGGGCATCCAGCTCCCGCTGCGTCCGCTGGATGGCTTCATCGGAGACGAAGCCGTCCATCTGCTGCCCGATGAGCTTCTGGACGCAGTCCCGGAGCTGCACCATGCCCTTGACGCGCGCTTTCGCCGTTGCGTTCAGGTCAGGCTTGACCATGACGCTGTTTTCCCGGTAATACACGTCACCGTCCGCGATGGTGTAGGAGAAATTCTTCACATTGGGGTCAGCTGGAATAGATGTGCCGATCTTCTCGTTTTCGCCGAGGTCTGGCAGCTCTGCCACCTGGTATTTACCGCCGATGTTCTGCACCGCTTCATGGAGCAGCGTTCCCAAATCTGCACCTTCGATGGGGTTGACGGTATAATCCTGCTTGCCGTACTGCGTGCTCTCCGAAGATGGGGTTCCAAGCACCATTTCCGGATGCTCTGCGAAGTAACTGTTGATGGCAAAACCGTTTTCGGACTGGCCTAGGTGAATCCAGTCCTCGTCGATCTCAATGGGGCGGTCTCTGCGTTGCAGGAAGATGATATCCGAAACCACATCCGTACCGGCGTTGGCGCGGAACGCATTGTTGGGCAGACGAATGGCACCCAGCAGCTCCGCCCGCTGCGCGATGTACCTGCGGACTTCGGGTGATTGCTTGTCCATCGTGTAGCGGGAGGTCACAAACGCGATCACGCCGCCCGGACGCACTTGGTCGAGGGTTTTGGCAAAGAAGTAGTCGTGAATGGAAAAACCGAGCTTGTTATAAGCCCGGTCATCTACCTGATATTGTCCGAACGGGACGTTGCCCACGGCGAGGTCATAGAAGTCTTTCCTGTCCGTTGTTTCAAAGCCCGCGATGGTAATGTCCGCCTTGGGATAGAGCTGCTTGGCAATACGTCCGGTGATGCTGTCCAGCTCCACGCCGTAGAGCTTGCTGCCCTGCATCTGCTCCGGCAGCAGGCCAAAAAAGTTGCCAACGCCCATAGATGGCTCCAGAATGTTGCCAGTCTGGAAGCCCATATTGCCGACCGCTTCATAGATTGCCTTGATGACGGTGGGGCTGGTGTAGTGGGCGTTCAGCGTGGACGCTCTGGCCGCAGCGTATTCCTCCGGGGAGAGTGTGGCGTACAGCTCTGCAAACTCGTCCGACCAGTTTGGCTTATTCTCGTCGAAGGCATCCGCAAGACCGCCCCAGCCCACATAGCGGGAGAGGATTTCCTGCTGCTCCGGGCTGGCCTGTAAGCCCTCAAACTCCAGCTCTTGCAGGAGGCGGATCGCCGCCATATTTGCCCGAAACTTTGCTTTTGCGCCGCCGACGCCGAGGGCATCATCGGTGATGTGGAAATTCTGCGCGTCGCGGTGGCTTGCCGCCTTGAAGTCAGCGTAAGCGGCCTGCTCCGCAGCGGCAACGCTGTGAAAGTCCTGCCACTCGCCGTCAATGGGGATGGATACCGCAGGACGGTGTGCGGGAGGCTCGTCGATCTCGGCCTGTGAGATGGCATCATCAAAATCAGGCACAAACTCTCCCATTTCCGAGAGTGCCGCTCGACCTTCATGCTCCAGAATCAGCCTTTCTTCCTCGCTCATGGCGGACGGTTCAGGCTTGGCGGGTTCCGCAGAGGGCGGGTCATGCTCCGGCTCGTCAAAGCGCAGGGTGCGAATCTCTACATCATAGGGGAGGTTGTTTTTGTCACCGGGATACACCGCCACGGTTTCCTCGGTATAAGCAGGTACCTGTTCCGGCTGCGGATACCGCTCCATGAGCCGTGCGAAGCTCTCCCTGCTCTCCGCACGGGAGATAGGGTAGAGAAGCGTCGGGTCACGGAGAGAAATATCGAAAAGGCCGATGTTCTCAATAATGAACGGCTTACCGTCCTCCAAATATACCGTATCGCCTACGGAATACGGGAACGGCTGCGGGGCGGGAGCCGTTTCGGGAGCTTCCACAACTGCTTCCTCCGGCGCGTGCCAACGGTATTGCTCCACGTCCTCATCCGAAACATGAATGAGGTCGCTGAAATCGAGGTTTTCCAGCTCATTGGAAATAAGCTCCTGCAAAGAGCCGTACTGCCGGGTTTCCAGATGCTCGTCGTCCAGATAGCGCTCCAGCCGGTAATTCACAAGGTCGATGTCCACCTGAATGGGGATCTCGTCATCGGTGACGGTGGTGTAGGCGACGCCGATTTTCGCCGGGTCGCTGAAATCTGCCTCCGAGCCGTATTCGCTCCGGCAGAAGTCGGAGATCAGCCCCCTTGCACGCTCCGTGAGCGCCTGCTCCGCCTGTCCTTGCAGTTCCAGCCGGTACGCCTCCGCCTGCCATTCGCTTGTAAATTCCTCGGTTACGCCGTCTGCGTCCACATGGTAGCCGTGGGTCTCGTCGTCCCACACGGCGTACAGAGTGCGGAAGCCACGGTCAAGGCTCACCACATGGAAACGGTCTGCGGGGATAATGCTTTCTGCGGTCGGCTCACGTCCCGCTACCTCTGCGTGCGCCCGTTCATCCGGGTAATCGCCGTAGATACGCAGATACTTCCGTGCCTGTTGGTCGTAGATGGCTGCGCCGTCATAAGCAAAGCCGTCGCTTTCCATCGTGCCGTCCACATAACCCTGTGCGGCTTTTTCTGCTTCTTCCAGCGTCTGATAGTCCAGTTTCTCATCAAAGCCGTTTTCAAAGTGATGATATGCCACGACCTGATACCGTGGGGCCATCCGCTCGGCATAATCATCAAGCATTTCTTTGGTCAGCCAATCCGGCTTTTGAGGAAGCGCGTCATAAAGCTCCCGCATTTTGACGATCTGCGCATAGACGCTGCCCGCCCACAGGTGCTTTTCTGCGCGGTTGCCTGCGCCAAGGAAATATTCGCAGTCCGTCCGCAGACGGTCTAAAAGCTGGTAATTTGGATTGTTCTCCGGCGCGTCTTTTTCCTGCGCTGTGAAGAATTGATCCTCGCGGATGAGCTGCGCCAATCGCCGCTGCACTTTCGGCCATGTCAGTTCAACGGTTTCTGGACTTCCGGCGCGGATGATAAAGAGATTGTTGTCTTCCTTGCCGCCGTACTCGTGAGCAAGCCATGCGGCGGTCTCCCTTTCGCGTTCGTGCTGCTCCATATACCGCACCACGGCGTGTTTGCTCCTGACATTTCCGTTCCATGCACGGAGAGCATCGTCTATATCATCCTGCGAGAGAGGACGAAGCAGATCATGAAGCCGCTCATAGGTTCCCTCAAAAACCTCCTGATGCAAACGGCTGCGGAATTCCGGTACATCCGAAAACAGCCGGATCAGCTCCATATCCTTTGAACCGAGGATGGCACGGCGCACAGCGGCGTTGCACTCAATCTCCGCGTTTTCCCTATCGGAGTGACCGCAGGCGTTGCGATAAGCGGTATCATCTGAAACTGTAGCAATTACAATAGGTCTGTACCGTTCAAGCTGTATCTGCACCGTGGGCTGGGGCATATCTTCTGCGAGGTCGCGGAACGCCCTCGTTCCGTCTGCGCCGTACTCTGCTTCATAGGCATTGATGGCATTTTCGGCTTCATGGTCGATAGATGGGAGTGTATATGCTGTGTATTCATGACTGGAATCGCCAATGCGCGAAATTGTTACATCATGCTTTTCCCGCAGCTTTTCAACGTATTTTTCCAAGTCGCTTGCAGGGAAGCCGCACATGGTAACGCGGCCAGCGCCCTCCAAATTGCGGCGCGTCAGCTCAAGGCTGAGATCATCCGCAACTGCCCGTGCATCTTCGCCATACAGCTCGAAGAAGTCACCGACCTGATACAGCACGATGTTGTCCGGGTGGGCTTCCTTGATGGCGTTATAGCTGCCGTAGGCGGTGTTTCGCGCTGCATCCTGTGCCTGCGCCTTATCATAAAGCGCCTGTTCGTCTGGTGTAAAATAGCGGTTCAGTCGAACCAGCTCAGAGATACGCGAAGCGACCCTGTTCCAATTCATCTGAATGTCTGCACAGCCGTTCTTTTTCAGCACAATGCCCTTGCTGCCGTGATCTTCATAGCTGCCGCTTTCTCTGGATACGGCGTGGGTTCGTCCTCCGACGCCGTACTCCTTTTTCAGAAAATCGGCACTCTCTTTTGGCGTGTGCGGAGTCTGGAAAAATTCATAGATGCGGACTTTCCCGTCTTCAAAGCCGCTTCCGTTTGCAAGAGAAGCCGCAATTTCATCTTCGGTGATAAACCTGCCGGTTGCAGGAACAGTCGCCATATCGGAGTGATATTCTTTGCGCGGCAATGACAGATCTTCCATGCGTGTAAGAAGCGCCTGCGGACGGTGGAAATGGAAACGCAGAAGCTCCCGGTTCTCACGGTATGCATCAAGGAATACCTTGTATTCCGACAGGAGCCTATCCCGGAACGCCGGATTCAGTAGATCGTCCGTCAGACGCTCCGTTTCCTCTGGAAAATTGGTGCTGTGAATATTGCCCAGGCAGGACAGATACCCCAGCGACCTCGCTTCATCCGAAAAATCATGGTAAAGGTTCCAGACTGCGACGGCGATACCCAGCCGCTCATAGCGAGGAGCTTCCGTGACTTCAAGATTGGTGGCAAATGCGCCGCCACCCAGAAGCGACTCAATGCGCTCCGCTGCGTTTGCCCAACTGACGACCTGTGCAGAACGGAGATGCCGTGCAGCATCACCCTTTGCAATATGGATGCCATCGTCTCCATACCATGCGGAAAACCTGCCGTTTTCCGTAATCAGGCCGTTGCCGCCGTAGTAAAGAGCTTTCAGAAATGCCGCGCGATCCTCTATGGGCTTTTGCTTGGAGAACTCTGCGGTAATTTTCATGCGTGCTTCATCCGCATTGCCGCCTGTGCGCAGGATGTGGTCGATATCGTCCTGTGGAATGAACATGGAAAAAGCGGAGGGCGTATCACTGACGCTCTCCGCTGTGTCGATATATGCAATTTGTTCCTCTTCCGTAGGAAACAGGCTCATCTGATATGCCGTCGTGGGCTGTGCCGGTTCTGCTTCCGGCGCGTCATTGGTCAGTTGTACACCAGTTCGTTCAGAATGATCTCTTCTGCCTGCGCTTTCAGGCTGTTCATCAGCCCCACCCAGCGTATCGGGTCGCTGGCTTTCAGCGCTTCCGTCGCGCCCGCCGACTTCATCAACTCTGGCATCATCTGCTCCAGTCTCTGCCGCGCCGTCTCGTCGATCTCCCGCAGGTGCGGGAACAGCGTCTCGGACAGGATCATCTGGTTCCAAAGGATGGGGCGATGCTCCTGAAGGTAGGTCTTCCGCAGCATCCCGTACTTGCCCAGGGGCTTGCTCCCCGGCTCCTCGCTCAGCTTCAGGTCGGGAATCCGGTAATCTCCGTTCTTCGTGTAAGTCAATTCGGTCATTTTTCTGGCTCCTTTCGCGCTCATAATTTCGGATGGCAACTTCTATCTGTCTGAGTACTTGCTGGCTGATCTCGCTGACTGCCGTGCCCAGCGCCGCAACCGCAGCCGGAGTGTTGAAGTCGAACACGGGCATGAAATCTTCCGGTTCCAGATAGGCTTCCGGCTCCAGTCCGCACCGGCTCATAAGCATATAGGTGATGCTGGCTTTTGCAGCGTTTCGGAACTGTACCTCTATGTTGAACTCATCATACCCGTCAAGATAGGAATCGTCAATGTTGTAGAGGATGTCCCGCTTGTGATCCGCCCAGTATTCCCTTGCAAGCTGGGCAGCTGCTGACTCCATCTGCTCAATAATGCCGTTGCTGCCGGATACATCGTAATTTCGCTCCAGCGTGGCAGCGACGGCATCCTCATGCTCTGCGCGGAACTGCCAGAGATGCACGGGGCGCGAGTGTTCCCGTTCGCCGGTATCGGCCACGTCAAAGACGTATCGCAGTTGCGGCTTCTGGCCGCGTGTGTCTATAAGGGCAATGCCGGTGGAGCCGCGCCGGATAAAGCGCCCCATCTTTTTGTTCCAGAAATCGTACTCGGCGCAGGCGGTCGCATCCGGCCTCTGGGCGTGGATCATGACCTGCTCGTTATACGGATACTTGTAGAGCCGTGCCGCCGTGCGCAGGAACTGCGTCCAGCTTTTATAGCTGCTGGTAAGCTGCCGCTCCGCTGTGTCTGCCATCTGCCTGTACTCCTGATATTTACTCGGCATAGGGCTACCTCCTTCAGGCAAAAAATTAGAGCACCCGGAATTGGGTGCTCTATGTAAAGGAGCGGCATCTGAAAGCGTCCTGAATTCTATGCAACGGGACGCTCTTGATTAAGTTGATGTTCTATTTCCCAAAATTGAAATATTTTCGATTTTGGGAAATAGAAAGTGTGGGCAAATGCGTTTATCTTACGCCAAGGTCTGACTTGCCGTCTGATTCATCATCCTCCAGATCAGATTTGTCCTCAAACAGTGCAAGCAGTTCCAGTGCCAGCTCGTTTACACGATCCGGAAGGTCGTCGTACCCGCGCATATCTTGTGCTTCACCGTTCGTGTAACGCACCGATACCGTCCACGATGGAGAATCCTCACGCCCCGGTTCTTTGAGAGCCGCTTCATCTGGGGATTCAGCTTCCCATTCGTCTTCCCACAAATCGTCTGTGTTGGCAGTGTCGGAAACGCCATGGTCGTCCTCCCAACAGAAGACTTCGTAGCTGTTGACAATGACATTCAGGAGCTTGCGCATTTCCTTTTCCGTCAAAGTGATCTGCGCTGTCTCATTTTCCTGCCGGAGCGTTACCGTGTGTTCCTTCCGGTCAAGGATAACATGGAGGTCTTCGCAGCAGACATCACCATATTCGTCAATGACCTCGCCGCATACGGTAAATTCTATGTGGAGAATATGAAGCTGCTTTTTGCGCGCATTCCGCGCCGCATAGGGAAATCGGTCTGCATACAGCTCTTTCGCTGCGGCGGCCACCTCCGGGCGGCTGTCGTTTTGCAGTCCTTTGAGCCAGTCCCGCTGCTGCGTGGATAACTGCCACGGCAGATTCCACAGCTTGGTGAGGGTCATTTTCTCTGACCGCTGGGCGGCAGGCAGTGCGGCGCACTTCTTGCAGATGTGCGCCGCATGACCGCTGCCTGAAAAACTCTCGTTTGACTTATATTCTCCGCACACCTTACAGTAGTGCCCGTGCTTCTGGTTCATAAAATCTCCATGTCTATTTCCCAAAATCGAAATATTTTCATTTTTGGGAAGTAGAAGGCTGTTCTGCCAGCCAGTCCGCAATATCCACGATTTGAATACCCTCGTATTGGTACGCTTCATCCCGGATTCTGGCAAGCACCATCTTCGGATAAGCGTCCTTGATCTGGAGCAGAGGGCTTACCTCGCGTTCAAAGGTTTTTGCATCGCTGATGTTGTCCGAAACCTGAATATAGAGCTTTTCATTGCGCTTGATGGCGACGAAATCTATCTCTTTCTTGTACAGAACCCCGACATAGACCTCATATCCGCGCCGGAGTAGTTCGATGGCAACGATGTTTTCAAGTACGCGGCCATAATCCAGATTCTTAGTTCCCAGCTTCGCATACCGGAAGGTATGGTCGCTCAGATACAGCTTATCACTGGAGGCCAAATACTTTTTCCCCTGAATGTCATACCTGCGAACGCGGTAGAAAGCAAAAGCGTTGCACAGATACTGCATATAGTTGCCGACAGTTTTGTGATTGATTTTGTCCTTGTTGCCTGTGAGGGCATCCGCGATATTTCTTGCAGAGGTAAGGTTGGAGATATTGTCCATTAGGAAATCGACAATGCGGTTCATCAGGATCGGGTTGCGGATTTTATATTTTTGCCGGATATCCCTGACAATCAATGTATCGAATACGTCCGCGATATAGTCGTATTTGGCTTCCGGGTCTTGATAAAGATACGACCCGGCCATGCCGCCCTCTCTCAGATACCGGGAAAAAGCTGCATACCTGTCCGTGAGGGAATAATACTCGCAAAACTCGCTGAAAGAGAATGGGAACACTTTCACTTCAAAGGTTCGACCCGTGAAAAGTGTAGCAAGGTCTGAACTCAGCAGGAAAGCGTTTGAGCCTGTAATATAGATGTCGAATCGTTCCTGCGCATGGAGGTTGTTGATGGCAAGCTCAAAACCCGGACACATCTGCACCTCGTCGATCAGGACAAAGTTCTGCTTGCCATCGACATAGGCGCTTTCAATATAATCGTTCAGGGCATGATAGTCCTTGAACTTCTCATACTTTGTCAGGTTGAAATTGATATGCACGATATTGGCGTCCGCGATATTAGCCTCTACATACCCCTTGAATGCTTCCAACAGTTTTGACTTACCGCTGCGTCGGACACCTGTGACCACCTTGATATCCGGCGTCCCAATCACCCCGACCAGCTTTCGGAGATACATACCTCGGTCTATCAGCTTCATTTTCATCACCTCTGCGCTTATTATACCCATTCTATTTCCCGAAATCAATATTTTTTCGATTTTGGGAAATAGAATCACAGAGGCAAAACGGGAGCGACCCGAAAGCCGCTCCCGCTGGCGCATTTTTCTTATTCGTCCGTATCGAAGTCCGGTATCAGCTCCAGCTCTGCAAACTGCTCGTCGGTAATGCCGCCCAGCTTATGCAGGACGCTGTCGGTCAGTTCCCGCAGTTCGGTTTCGTCCGGCTCCAGGTGCCCGCGCATGTCGGTCAGCGCCTGCATCAGACCGGCGCGAGTGCCGGTATTGTAAATGCACATCAGGTTGATCTCGTCAAATGTAAAGTCGCTCATGTCACAACTCCCTTTCTGCGCTCCGTTTCGGGGCGCTCTTCGCAGATTTGGTATCAGCTACGGACGGCGCTTTCAGCTTTGCAAGGATGGAGGGCTTATCGCCGGATTTTTCTCTGCGCACCGGCTGCTGGGCACGGCGCTTTTCCTCGTTTTCACGCTGAACAGCCTGCGCCAGCTCCAGCAGAGAAATGGAGGTGCCAGCCTTGGACTGCTCCTCCAGCTCCGCAACTGTTTTGCGCGGCCCATTGTTGATGATGCCGTCAATCATGCCGTAATCATCTTCCATCGCCATCTCGGCATTTTTCAGATAGTTCTCCGGCTTGAGGAAACCCGGCAGCTCCTTGAAGCCCCAGGAATCCACGTAATGACAGGATACCACGCCGTTCTGCTTCAGCGCTACGATGTCGCTGACGGACAGGCTGTGACCGCGAAAATCCTCCGGGCGGCGAATATTGAAGGTCTCGTACAGCTCATTCAATCTGTCCTGCGTATCACCCCTGCGGTCGAGGCTTCCTGCGTAAACGGCGGCGTAGTTCTCCTTTTGGGCGGAAAGCCCTTTCTTCTCCAGATACTCGTAGTTCATAAAGTGGAGCCGTGCCGTATCGTCACTATCCAGAAGCTGATAGATAGCAAAGCTGTCGGCAGGGTTATCGAGGAACGCTTTTTCATAATCCCGCGGCGCGAAGCGGTCTTTGACCGTCTCCCATTCGGAAGCCTCCACGCCAAAGATACCGTCAAAGCTGCGGATTTCGTCGGCATCAAACGCCATAGCCTCGGTGTTGTCGGTGTGAAGCATATACACGGTCACATCGCGCTCCATGAGTTCCAGCGCACGCTCCTTTGTCAGCGGCAGCATATTGGCGTCGGTGTAGCCGTATGCGTTCATGCTCTCCACAGAGATAGCTGGGTCAGGGACGCAACCGTTATCCGGTGCGCTGACCGGCTCCGGCTCCTGCACGGTGATTTCCTGCACAGGCTCGGCAGCAAGGCTCTCCGGCTCCTTATCCAGACCGAGCTCTTTCATCAGCGCCTTATAGTTCCGGTCGATGTCCGTAATCAGGCCGGATGCTGTGCGGTTGATGGTTTCCAGCGAAGCTTTCAGCTCTGGCAGTTCCTTGCCTTTTGACCAGGTGGCAATATACCCGAAACTGTTCTCGCCGGTCTCAATGCCGAAATAGCCGCAGACGGCGTAGGAAATGCTCTCGGCCTGTACTTCCTCGGTGCTGCGGGAGAGTGCTGCGGTCTTTACAGCACTCAAGTCTTCTTCAACTTCCAAACGCCATTCAAACCGGTTTTCATCCAGGTAGTGCCAGTTTTCCGCTTCGGCAAAATGCTTTGCTTCTGCCTCGGTTTTGAAGCCGGAGCTGAAATCGTGTTTCGTGCCACCTTCACTGACCATGACTACTTTCCAACTGGGTGTCAGCTCATTGGCCTCTTTGGAGTGACTGTGCAGAAGGGAGTGCGCGATCTCGTGGATTGCCGCGCATACCGTCTGCACCTCGCTCATGTCGGTACGGACGGCGATGCGCTGATTCTCATCGTCAAAATACCCGTCCATACCGGTCATATTCTCCATGAAGACCGGCACCGGCGCACTGCGCTTCACCGCCTCTATGAAAACCTCATAATTCTGTACGTTACCAGTAAGATCGGCGGCAAGCTGCGGGAGAGGCTTGCCCTCCGTCTGGCTCACATCAAAAACCGTGACCGGCTTGTACATCGGAATCCTGATTTCTTTCTCTTCCATGATGGCCTTGCCGTCAGCATCCAGCATGGGGAGCTTGGTGTCCGGGTCGAGTTTTGTTTCCTCGATTTTCTTCTTGTACGGCGTCGGGGCAATGATCTTGATGCCTTTTTCGCCTTTCAGCACATTACGCCCGAACTGATCGCGCCACTTGTTGAAGCCGGCAACAACGGTGGCGTCCGGCTTCTGCATATAGATGAGCATGGTGTTGTTGACACTGTACTTGTGAAAGCGGCTCATGGTACGGAGATACTGCCGGTATTTCTCACTCTGAAACAGTTCCTGAATCCCTTTTTCGATGCTGTCGGTGATCTCCTTGAGCCTATCCTTATTGGACTGCTTTTCTGCCATATACGCTCCTTCCCGGGATTCATATCCCTGCATATGGTCAGCCCCTGCAAGGACATAGGAATCCTCGCAGGGGCATGAGGCTTATTCGGATTTGGGGACGGTGCCCCTGATCGGCGGCTTGTACCCGGCCTGCTTGGCTCGTTCACTGGCCGCGCGGCGGCGCTCTTCGCTGTACGGCTCCCGAATGGAGATGCAATTCTTTGGTACGATGAAGCAGACAGAGCCGGAGCGTCCATTGCTGTCCGGATAGATTTTATCCGGCTGCCGCCGATGTAGCTCCTTGAGCCGTGCCTTGAGCTTTTTGTCGAAGGTGTACACGCTGGCAGTATCATCCGCATCCGAGAACAGGATGATGGTCTCACGTTCCGAAGGCTCCAATCTCATTTTCGGTTCTCCTTGCTGAACTCCAGCTTATACGCACTGCGCTGGCCGTCGTCTTCCAGAACGATATAAGCGTCGTAGGTTTTGCCGGTTTTCTCCGAGAAGATACCGCTGGCATACGTTTTTCCATCTTTCAGCAGCGTCTCTGCCATCTTCTTTGTCAGGTTGATCTTCTTCGCGGCAAGAAACCGGTTATCACGCCAAAGTCCAAAATGGCAGTCGTTCCGCTCACAGAAATAGCCCTTTTTGCTCTCGGTCACATTGCTGCCGCAGCGCGGGCATTTTCCGACGACCGTTCTTCCGGATGGGAACAGCACGTCGGCTCCCAGCACCGTTTTGTAGGTCTTGACCAGCTCACAGACCATATCGCGGATGCCCTGCATAAAGGTTTCCGGGGATTCCTCGCCGCGCTCGATTTCTTTCAAGCGATGCTCCCACTCAGCCGTCATCAGGGGCGATTGGAGCTGTTCCGGCAGCACAGTAATCAGGGAGATACCGGCGTGGGTCGGAATCAGGCTCACCATCTTTTTGCTTTTCTTGCGCTCCACAAAGCCGGTGGCCACCAGTTTTTCCAGAATGGCGGCGCGGGTGGCAGGCGTCCCCAGCCCTTTGCGTTCAGCATCTTTGGGCATTTCCTTTGCACCGGCGACCTCCATCGCAGAGAGCAGCGTATCCTCGGTATAGTGTTTGGGCGGCGTCGTCTTGCCCTCTTTGACGGAGGCAGAATGAACCGTAAAGGTCTGTCCTTCGTCCGCGGGCGGCAGTGCCTTTGCCGCATCCGAAGATTCATTCTCACCTTTACCGGAGTAATGCGCTTCCATCAGCGCCCGCCAGCCGGGGTTCACAACCATGCGGCCTTTCGCGCTGAAGCTGTGCCCAGCACATTCCAACGTTACCGCCGTTTCCGTGTATTCATAGGACTGCGCGACGGCGCAGAGCAAACGCAGGGCGACCAATTCCAGCACAGCACGCTCTCCGGCAGGCAGGCCGGTGAGCGCGGTTTCTTTGAAATTGGCGGTGGGAATGACTGCGTGGTGATCGGAGACCTTTTTATCATTGATGACCTGCGCTGCGTTCACATGGATCGTGATTCCGCTCACCTTTGACATTGCCGCAGCTACATTGCTTACGAGTACAGGCAAACCGTCCGCCATATCCGAGGTCAGATACCGGCTGTCGGTGCGGGGATAGGTGCAGAGTTTCTTTTCATAGAGGCTCTGGAGGTAGTCCAGCGTCTGCTGGGCGGTAAAGCCAAGAATCCGGTTTGCGTCGCGCTGCAAGGTGGTGAGGTCATAAAGGGCGGGCGGCTTTTCGGATTTGTCCTTGCGCTCCAGCTTCGTGACCACTGTCGTCTGATTGGCACAGGACTGGCTTAAAGTCTCGGCATCCGCTTTACGTTTCATGCGCTCGCTGCCAGCATCGAACCCCGGAAGCTCCAGCGCGACCGTATAGAACGGCTCCGGCTTGAAAGCGTCGATTTCCGCTTCCCGCTGCACGATCAGCGCCAGCGTGGGAGACACCACACGCCCAACATTCAGTGTGCGGTGATAGAGAACAGAGAAAAGCCGCGTGGCGTTGATGCCTACCAGCCAGTCGGCCTTGCTGCGGCAGAGCGCCGACGCATAGAGATTATCGTATGCACTGCCATCTTTGAGCGTTTCAAAGCCTTTGCGGATCGCCGTATCTTCCATAGACGAGATCCACAGGCGCTTCATGGGTTTATCGCATTTATTGAGCAGATAGACCGTGCGGAAGATGGACTCGCCCTCGCGCCCAGCGTCGCAGGCGTTGATGACCTCGCTCACATCTGCCCGGTGCATGAGCGTGTTGAGCAGGGCAAGCTGCTTGGCCTTATCTCTGGCAACGGAATACTGCCAGCTTTCCGGCAGGATAGGCAGATCGTCATAGCGCCATTTGGCATACTTTTCGTCGTAGGCAGCGGCTTCGGCCAACTCGGCCAGATGCCCGAAGCACCAGGACACGATGTAGCCGCTGCCCATAAAATAGCCGTCCTTGCGCTCATTGGCTCCAAGAACGGCGGCAATGGATTTTCCAACAGAGGGCTTCTCCGAAATTACCAGTCTGTACGTATTTCCCATATTCATTACCTCTTATTCTGCATCCTGTGTCGTATCCGTAGTTTCGGCTTCATCCGGTTCCGTTTCATATTCCTCGCCGTAGTCCTCTTCGCCGTAGTCATAATCGTCCAGATCGACCGGCCCCTTGGCATCCGGCTTTTTCTTGCGGAACTTGAACCAATAGAGCGCACCGCCGCCGCCCAGAAGCAGCAGGAGAAGGAGCGCTACAGTGCCGCCGCTGGATTTCTTTTCAGGCTCCGGTTCAACCTCCGGCTCCGGTGGGGTGTCCGGTACTTTTTCCACGAGCTTCTCTTTGCCGGTACACTCTGTCATGTTCGTTTTGCAGACCTCGCAGGAAGTGTTGACAGCTCCGGCCTCGCACTTCGTCGTGCAGGTGCAGACCGGCGTCTGCTTGTCTCCCTCCACCAAAGCCAGCAGATCGGCCTCATCCACAAGATTCAGGAAATAGGTCTCGTAACGCTCTCCGTCCTCGTCCAGCGGCTTATCGTAGTCGATCACCAGATAGAAGGTCTCGCCGTTGCGGGTCTCAACGGTAATAAACTGCTTGTTGCTGTATTTGTCGTAAAGCAGATCGCGTGTGACGGAGTTGCCGTTCTGCGTAAAGCTGGTGCCATCCTCCTTCGTGATAGGTTCCGTAGTGGGAGCCGGAGTCTCGGAAGATGCCGGAGCCTGTGCAGATGAGCCAGCGCTTTTGCTTCCACCACCGCTTCCAGAAGGTGTGCTGCCGCCACCGGACGAGTTGCCAGAGCTGCTGCTGGAAGGGCCGTTTTTGCGGCAGTCACAGCCTGCGGGACAATGGGCGTCGTGCTTCTTGTTCTCATCGGTTGATGGCGTGGGAGAGGGCGTAGGTGTAGGGGCAGGCGTTGGTTTTTCGTAGCATGGGTTTGCCAGCACCAGATAGTCCGTCCGGTTTCCGGCGTTGTCCAGTGCCTGCACATACATGTACTTGTCCTCGGTCATGCCGCCAATGTGAATATTGAGAACGCCGTTGTCGAGGGTCGTGTACAGTTCGTCATTGACAAAGACCGCAGCAATACCGGAAAGCGTATCGCTGGCTTCCACGCGCAGGAGCGTACCATTGATACCGGCACGGAGCACCGGCGCTTCAAAGTCCATGCAGTACACATCCAGCGGCAGCTCGTGCTCGATACCCATCGGATCGGTGACAAAGAAATACACGGTGCCGTTATCCAGCATCGTGCGCTCCAAATATCCGTATTCATTCCATTCTTCCGTCACATCAAAGCGGTCAGCGCCGTCATCATTGCTGAACGCCACCTCGATTTTGACCCAGCCGGTATTGTTTTTATCAATCAGGCGGACGGTGATTGTGACCGGCGCATTGTGCCAGCCGGAAGGGATTTCCGCGTCCAGCGCATAATCCGGCTCCAGCGCAGGCGCAGGCGTATCCGTAGGCTCCGGTGGGATAGAGGGTTCTTCAGGCTCCGGTGCGGGTTCCGGTGTTTCCTCTGCGCCGGGAGTCTCGGCAGGAGGTTCTTCTGTGGGGACGGGTTCTAACTCCAATTCTGCCTCCACAATTTCGAGGGTGCTGTCAGGCGCGGCATCGGGCACGTCTGTGCCTTCCTCTGCAAGCGCCATGCCGGTCATTGTAAAGAATACCAGCACAAGGCTGAGCATGAGCGCAATCATGCGGATCATGCGCGGGGTCTTCTTAGTTTTCTTCAGGTGCATTTTTCATATCCTCCTTCGGTGTGCTGCAAAACGGCGAACCGCCCTTTTTGATGTGCATGAGGTACTGTGCCAGCTCTTCCATCGTCATGCCGGTGGCACGGGCGAGGCCGACAATATCCTCATTTTCCAGCTTGATAATATCCTCGTCGATCTCGCGGTTACGGGACTGGAGCATGGCGATTTTACCGTCATTCTTTGCCCGTTCCGCTTTGAGTTTACTGATTTTCGGGTTCATAGTTCCTCCTTATGGTGATGGCAAACGGCCAAATTGATAGAAATGCTGCTGCCAGTACGATGAAGTAATGTCGCTGTACTGAATGGGGTCGCCGCAGTGCAGCATGGTATTATTTCCCACATAAATACCGACGTGGGACGCACCGGTGGTGTCATACGTTCCTTGAAAAAAGATCAGGTCTCCGGGCTTTGCGTTTGCCGGGGAGACATAGGCGCATGTCTGCCGCAGTCCTTCCGCACCCAGACGGCCAAAGTTCCAGCCGAGGCCGCAGTTGTTGTAGACGTATGAAACGAAGCCGGAGCAATCAAAAGATGTGGAGGGTGAACTGCCGCCCCAGACGTAGGGGAATCCAAGGTATTTTTCCGCCTCCTTGATGATAGCGGCGAACTGCTCGTCCTCCAATGCTTCCGGCGGGATTTCATACTTTGGATACTCGCTGCCGTAATACCTGCCGACATAGGAAGAGCTGCCGAAGAGGTCAGGCCGGTTGCCCAGCGTGCCCATATACATGGCATAGAGGGAAAGCTGCTCCTGCGACATGATGTAGACCGGAACATGACTGAGGTTGAAGTTTTCCAGCTTCACGGTGCAGATGTAATAGGTGTACGGCACCTCCACATCGTATTCGTATTCCTCCGTGATCCAATCTTCCAGCTCATAGTCGTAGTAGGTGTAGCTGCCGGTTCTGGTCTCCGTGCGGTATCTGGTTTCCGTCTCCACGGTCTCCGTAAGGATATACTGCTTTTCAAACAGCATATCGAGGATACCGCCAACCTCCGAGATCGTCCATTCTCTGCCCATCAGCGCGGTGATCGCGGAAATCAGGACATATGGATCGTGTTCGATGTCGTCCAGCTCATAATGGTATTCGTCGTAATCGTGCTCGGCTTCGTAGTTGTCCAGCCTTGCCTGCAATTCTGCCTCCATCGTGCAATACTGTGCCTCTGCCGCCAGCATATCTTCGTCCTGAGACGGATAGGTGGAAGCGGCAATAGAAGAGCTTGCGCCTTGGAACATCAAGGAACAGGAGGAAAACAGGTTAGTGAACAGCAGGAAAACCGCCGCGATCAGGCCGACAATGAGAAAGCCTTTTTTGTGCTTGGCAACAAACTCTCCGGTTTTCTTTCCGGCCTCTGCACTTTTTTCTGCCGCCTTTTTTGTGATCTCCGATGCCTTGACCGTATTCGCTGTGCCGCGTCCGGCTTTTGCGGCAGCGTACTCCCGCTTGATTGCGCGTTTCTGCTGCCAGCGGGAATACGGATTGGAGGAAAAGCCGTCGTTCTGCTGTGCAAACTCCTGATTCAGCGCCTTTACATTTGCCTTATCCGCCTTTTTCTCCGCCCGGTGCGCCTTGCGGTATGGCTTAAGCGCATGGGCATGGTGGATTTCTCGCCCCACCTGATAGGCGCTCTCGGCATCTTCCGCCAGCGTATTGGCGGCGTCCACACCGGCATTGTCGCCGTCATTGCTCTGCCGCACTTCCCGGTGAACGCCGTGCAGCACGGCGTCGCCGGAAATCTTCGCGGCGTGACTGAGCTTGGAAGGCGGCTTCTTTTCCTCAAAAGAAAGGCGTGTCGTGATCTTCCCATCGGAATCCACAACACGCTGCTTTACCTCTTTCTTTGGGATCTTCGCCTCGGCCTTTTCCAGCTTTTTGACCCTCTTGTCTGCTTTCTCGATGGCAGGCGCAAGCTCCGGAGAAGCACGCTCTTCCTCGGTAAATTGCAGCCTGGGTGCGCGTTTTGCCATAGAACATCACCTCACTCTCATAAAAATGGACTAATTTATGCGATCTCGCCCAGCATGGAAAGAAATAGCGCCTTGCCCTTTGGCGTCACCAGCGTGTACACCCCCTGATGCCCGTTGACGGCGATGTAGTCTTTTACGAAGAACAGACCATCGTCTGCCGCCTTGGCGTAGGGCATGAGGCTGCCAGAAGGAGCACGGTAAAGGTAACGCTTGCGGATAAGGAAAGCTGTAAACATCTTTTCCGGTACCTTCAATTCCTTTGCCGTGGCGCGGATATTGGTGCAGCTTTCCGGGTGGATGAACGCATCGTAGTAATCGGCCTTGGGCTTGGCGCGGTCAAGCTCCTGCCGCAGCCGCTCGTTTTTCTGCTGTTCAGCCAACATCCGGCGTGCAAACTCATAGATCAGATTGGGATTCTCCAGCACCTGCTCCAATAGGGATTTTGTCATATACCCGCCGTACTTGCGGATAGCCGGAATGACCTCATGGGTGATCCAGCGCCGAAATGCTTTTGCCTCTGGCTTGCGGGAGCCGAGGATCAGGGTATAGAGGCCGGGTTCGTTCACAACGTTTACAGGAAGCCCATTGCTGGCACCCTCGATTGAAACGAGGGTGCGCTCATCTGCATCCAAACGGCGCATAGCATCGGTGGGGTTTCCAATCTCAAGTGCCCTGCACACGTCGGCCGCTACGAACCACGGCTCGCCGTCAATGGTAAGCGTTCGGATTTTGCCAAAGGCCGCGTTTTCAAAGGTCATCATTTTGTTATCCATGTCTCTTCTGTCCTCCTTGCTGCGGTCAGGAAGATACTTCCTGCGGCTTTGTCGTGAGCACCCGATACAGCTCCGTGTCCTTGGGGAAGCGGTCTACAAAGGGCAGGATAATGTTCCCATAAAACAAAAGGCCCTCGCCTTCACCGGAATGGGTGACATATGAGAGCTGGTGCGGGGAGATATTGAGCTGCTTTGCAAGAATCTGCCGGTCTCCGCTGGCCTGGTTCAACATATAAATGTAGTCCGAATTTTCAAAGATGTTCTCCACCTCACGGGAGGAAAGCAGGTCTTTGACGTTTTGGGTGATCCCGGTGGGCATCCCGCCCCATTTTCTGAATCTCTTCCAAATCTCAATGGTATAGCTTGCCGTCTGCTCTTCTTTGAGCAAAAGGTGCATCTCATCGATGTAGTAGCGGGTGGATTTGTGCGCCTCACGGTTGACCGTCACCCTGTTCCATACCTGATCCTGGACGATCAACATGCCGATTTTCTTGAGCTGCTTGCCCAATTCCTTGATGTCATATGCCACGACACGACTGTGAACATCTACGTTGGTCTGATGGTTGAAAACATTAAGGGAGCCAGTGACGTAGATTTCCAGCGCCGTCGCGATGTATTGCGCTTCCTTCTCATCCTGCTTCCGCAGTTCATCATAGAGATCACCGAGAATGGGCATGTTCTCCGGGCGCGGGTCGTTGAGATAATTCCGATAGACCAGCCGCACGCAGCGGTCGATGATGGTCTTTTCCACTGGCATGAGGCCGTCCTTGCCGCCCACGATCAGCTCACACAAGCTGAGAATGAAGTCGGATTTCAGGCTCAGCGGGTTCTCATCGTCCGAATAGTTGAGGTTCAAGTCCATGGGATTGATATAGTCCGTGGAGGTGGGCGAGATTTTAATGACCTGCCCGTGCAGATGCTCCACCAGTGGGCCATATTCCGCTTCCGGGTCGCAGATGATGATATCGTCGTCCGTTACCAGAAAGACGTTTGCGATCTCACGTTTGGCGCTGAAGCTCTTGCCGGAACCGGGCGTGCCCAAAATCAGGCCGTTCGGGTTCTTCAGGAGCTTTCTGTCCACCATGATGAGGTTATTGCTCAGGGCATTGATGCCGCAGTATAGCGCCTCTTTGCCCGTCTGGAACAATTCCTGTGTGGTAAACGGCACAAAGATGGCGACGCTGGAGGTCGTAAGACCGCGCTGGATGGTAATCTCATTCAGCCCCAGCGGGAGACTGCTCATCAGCCCTTCTTCCTGCCGGAAGTCCAATGTTGTCAACTGGCAGTTGTATTTCTGCGCAATGGAATTGGCCTGAAATACGTTGTTTTTGAGCTGCTGCATGGAGCCTGCGGTATTCAGAATGATGAAGGTCAGGAGGAACATACGCTCATTCCGGCTCTGAAGCTCCTGCAAGAGCTTTTTCGCTTCATTGCCGTAGGTGGCGAGATCGGACGGGATAATATCCATATCGTATCCGGCACGAATGGCCTTTTTCTGTTCTTCGATCTTCATTTTATCGAGGTCGGTAATTTTGCGCTTGATGGTCTTAATGGCCTTGACCTGATCCACCGATTGAATGTGCATGGACACGATCACGGAGCTTTCCATATCCAAGAAATCCGCCAGCATACGGTCGTTCAGTTCCGGAGCAAGTATCTGCAAGAACGATGCACGGCCGTATTTCTTCCCAACGGCGAAGCTGCTGCCGGTTCTAAACTCGAAGGAGCTGGGCGCGATAAAGTCCTTGACGGAGAGGCCGGAGGGTGCAAGCCAGTCCCATGAGAACCGGAACGGCTCCTGTTCGTCCATGTGTAGAACATCGTGCATCAGCTTGAGGCGGTCGTGCCCGTTCAGCGGCTCCGCCTGCACGCCAAGACGCTTGAAGTTGTTGAGAATGTCGATCTCAATGCGCTCCAACCGGGGCTTCGCAGTTTTCAGATTGTCCGCCCCCACGCCGAAGGTAATGAATTTGGTCTTGACCAGCCCATTATTGCCGCGTGCAAGCTGCGTTTGCAGCATCTTTGTGTACTCCGCGCGTAACTGATTGAACGCATCTTCTCTCGGCGGGATAGCGATGGTCTGCGCGTAGCTGTCCTTGTTGGCGGCAAGGTTTACGAAGGAGAGCTGAAAATGGATGGAGCTGTCAAAGTAATTGAGGAAATCACACCACGAATCGAAGATCGCGGTTTTGTCCTCGTTCTGATTGAGCTGATAATTGATGTCCTGAAACTGCACCGTTTTGCTGTAATAGTTGTCTGTCACCCGGCAGATGCCATCCGGGAACATCCGCTGAAAGGGAATGGAATCCTGCGCCGACTTATGCCGTTTGTCCGTATTTTTCGCTTTGGCAATGGCAGCTTCAATCTGCTTTCTGTCGGCGCGGCTTAACTTTGTTTTTTCCTGAGACAATGCGGTAAACCTCCTTATCCAGAATATCCTGCCGTTGCAATACGGCATAAAAATTATCTGTCTCATAAGGCCGCACCTTGGGGCGGATAAAACAGACCAGAACAATATTTTTGATGATCTTCTCCAGCGGCAGGCCGTTTTTCTCGTACAAGGCGAAGAGGAAGAACGGCAACATGACCACGATCATGCAGATCGCCGCCGCGCTGTTGGAAAGGCTCTGCCGGAGCAGGAAGAACAGCGGCACGCCTACCGCTGCGCCGCTGCCGAAGCAAACAAGCTGCCGCTTGGTCAAATTGAAGAGGACTTTGGTCTTTACGGCGTTCAAGTCCTTTGGGACGGGTACATAGGCCACTTGCAATCACCTCCGTCAGTGGCTGTTGAACAGGCTCTTGGCAAGAGAACCGGTCTTGAAAAGTGTGAAGCACAAAAGCACCGTATAACCCATACAGCTCCAGATAGCCGTGGAGATATTCGTATCCACGATCATGTTCTGCACAAGCACGGCGTAGATAGCGACACAGATGATAATGAGGAAGCCCTGAAAGCCGAGAGCAAACAGGCTTCTGAGGTAGTTCTGTCCCATCTGCCCCCATTCGCGGTTCATTGCCGTTGCCATGGGGATCGGGGCGATGGAGGTCACAAGATAGATTTCTATCATGCGCCCGTACACGATGATGAAGATACAGATGTTCAGCGCGTTCATGGTGAGCTTTACGATGGTGGCTTGCAGCCACAGGCCGAGCAGTGACCAGACCTCCATTTCATTGAGCCGTGCTTCCAAATCTGCAAGACTGCTTGCCAGATCAAGGCTGACATTGCCGACCACGACGCCGGAAGCGTTGTTGACCACGCTCTGTGCCACGTCGAACACGCCCATGACGATATTCCATGTGTTGCTGACGATGAGCACCGCACAGGCCGTTTTGAACACCCATTTGAAGATGAACCAGGTATCCACCTCTCCGTGCATGTTGTTTTTGTCCGTAATGATCTGAATCAGTTCCATGGTCATTACGATGGCGAGGATCACACCGGCAATGGGCAGGATCACGTTGTCTGAAAGGCTGCGGATCATGTTGTAAATGCCGCCGTTCCAGCCCTGCGGCGTCGCGCCGACCTGACCGGCAATCTCTCCGACTCTTGTGTTCACGGTATCGAAGAGGCCGGACAGCGCATCCGTAATACCGCCGATCAGGATTTCCTTGAGCCAATCGGTGAATTTCTGCCATATTAAGTCCAATCGATTTTCCCTCCTTCCGTTGGCTCCACGCATACCGGCGAGAGCCGCATAAGATTACCGCGTCCGCTTTCGTTTTCATGTGCACCTAAAAAACGAAGCAGGCCGCAGAATAGCCGGGATTCCGGCTATGTATCAGGCGGGCAATGCCGCCTGCAATCAGCTATGTGTGTTGAGCGCCCGGAACACCTGCACTTCCAGATCAAGGCGTGGAGCCTTTGCATTGCAGCACGGCAGCGCCCCGTCTGCGGGGAGCAGCTTCTCACGCGTGAGATACTCCCGGACAGTCGTGGCAGAGAGTGCGCCGAAGTTTCGGATTTGTGCGGATGAGCACAGAAAGATGAGTACCTCGCGGACGGTCTTCACATCGTTCCGGCTAAGTGGATTGTAGCACTTGGCGGGCAGATGCAGGGCTTCCAGCCCCTGATAATACAAATGCGTCTAGGAGGTAATGCCGCAGCGTTCACGATACAGTTGTTCCTCCGTCTGGAGCTGCTGCCGCAGATATGCAGTTCGCGCTTCAAAGCCGTCTGTGATGTAGTACAACCATGCGACGTTTTTCCAAAGCCAGCGCAGCGCGTCCCGGATGATGTTTCTCGTTCGGCTCTCCGAAAGGTTATAGTGCAGACCAATCGCTTTATAGCCGATACCTTCACAGAAATGCTCTCGGAGCACGATTTGTTCACGTTCCGAGAGCGCAGACAGGGCGTATTCCAGCCCCTTGCGCTGGTCGTCCGTCAGTGCGTCATAGGAAATCATGCGCTGCGTTTCTTCATTGAGATGCAGGGCAGAAAGCAGGTTTTTGGGGTAGCTGTACCTTCTGGGCATCTGTGTGTCCTCCTAAAATAGAAAAAGTTGTTGCGTATAGAACAGAACGTTCAGAGCGAAGGAGCAGCCCGCCTATATGGAGGCTGCTTCCTTGCTTCTGAATGGGGGCACGGGCGGCATCAGCCGCCCGTGCAGGTCTGCCGATGTTTAGCCGAAAAGTCCCGTGAGCAGCGGCACCAGCAGGAGGCCAACCAGGGCGACGCCGCCACCGGCCATGAGCTGTTTCATGCCCTGACTTTTTGCTTATGTGTGATAAAGAAGTAATAGAAGTGTAAAAAATTTTGCCTTTCCTATCCGATACTTGTCTTTGGTATCGGATAGGGCGGGCGGTCATTCGGGCAAGTCCACCTTGCCGACGAAAGAATAGTAAATCTCAATATCCTGTCTGCGTGTGCCGTTTTCATCGTAGCTGCACTCATGCACAACGATTTTCTCTACAAACTCACGCAAGAGGGTGTGGGTCAGTTCTTCAAAGTTCATGTGCTTGCGGACAATGTTCATAAACTTTTCTGCGTTTACGGTAGCTTCCTGTGCTTTGGAAAGCTCCGCCTGTATTCTGGCAACACGCTCTTTCAATTCCTGCTGTTCGGCTTCATAGTCTGCCGAAAGCTCCGTGAAACGCTCGTCAGAAATGCGACCGCTTACGCTGTCCTCATACAGCCGCTTGAAAATAGCGGAAAGTTCACCGATACGCTTTTCGGCAGCTTCCAGTTCCTTTTTCTTGGCGGCGTTCCGGCGTTTGCCGCCGTCCTCGTTCTGCTCGATCAGCAGCTTCATAAACCGGGCTTCATGCTTTGCCGCATAGCTCGTCACTTTCCGTAGATTGGAGAGAACGCCCGCAGTCAAAAGGTCGGTGCGGATAAAATGTGCGGTGCAGTCATGGGTGCGCTTCTTGTAGTTCCCGCAGATATAGCAGTCCTGTTTCCGCTTATCGGTCTGGTAACGCTGCTGATACATGACGCTGCCGCAGTCCGCGCAAAAGAGCATACCAGAGAACAAGCCCACTTCATCATAGCGGTTCGGACGCTTGCGCTGTTTGCGTAATTCCTGCACACGCTCCCATGTCTGGGTGTCGATGATAGGCTCATGGTGGTTCTCGAAAATTGCCTGTTTCTCAATGGGATTTTCTATGCTGTGCTTGGTCTTGTAGGACGGTTTCTCCGTCTTGAAGTTCACCAAACAGCCCATGTACTCCCGGTTTTCAAGGATATGCACCACGGTATTTGTCGCCCATTTGCACTCATAGCCGGGGTGATAGCGGCGTGTGCTGCCCGTCCTGCGGTATTCCAGCGTTCCCGGCGTTGGGATTTCCTGCTCGGTCAGCATACGGGCTATCTTGGTCGGACCGTTCCCGGCAAGGCACAGACGGTATATCTGCTTGACTACGGGTGCGGCTTCCTCGTCAATGATGAAATTTTCGTCCTCGTCCATGAGGTAGCCGTACACGGGTTTGCTCGTAACAGGCTTGCCGCTCATGCCTTTTGACCGTTTTACGGCTTTGATTTTCTTGCTCGTATCTCTCACCAGCCATTCGTTGAAAATGTTCCGCAAAGGGGCAAAATCATTGTCGCCCTGTGCGCTGTCCACTCCATCGTTTATGGCGATAAAGCGGACGCCTTTTTGTGGGAAAATCATCTCGGTATACATTCCCACCTGCAGGTAGTTTCGCCCTAACCGTGACATATCCTTTACGATAACAGTAGCCACTTTCCCGGCTTCAATATCCGCAAGCATGGATTGAAAGCCCGGTCTTTGGAAGTTCGCACCAGAATAACCATCGTCCGTGTACCAGCGCAGATTGGAAAAACCGTTCTGCTTTGCGTAGGTTTCAAGAATACGCTTCTGAAAAGCGATTTGTCAAGGGTATTTTCTCCCGCTGAATACAAATGTCCAACTTT
>ERZ1673695.611-NODE-611-length-51477-cov-10.005737_pt1 | contig 51477 bp, 47 predicted proteins | sample MGYA00580225_ERZ1673695 | MGnify/ENA primary metagenome ERZ1673695 (study PRJEB41218, sample SAMN15661739) | gut metagenome | host: Homo sapiens | place: Canada: London | collected 2015-08-20/2019-03-30 | study: EMG produced TPA metagenomics assembly of... | reverse complement strand
TTCGACATCGCCAACGCGCGCCGGTTCGGCAGCCCTGAGCAGTGGATCCGCACGCTTGGCAAGCGCATTTTGAGCTTCCACTGCAAGGACTACCGCATGTCTCTGGACAATATCAACGCCTTTACCAACCTGCTGGACGGCGATGTGAACTATCCCGCCGTCATCGAGGCCATCCGTGAAATCGGGTACGACGGAGACCTGGTGGTGGAGCTGACGCCCCCGGCGCATTATCTGGTGGAAAACACGCTGGCATACGCACTTGGCACTTTGAAAGATCTGCTGAAATCATAATGGAGGGATAAACATGAAAAAGTATGGCGTTATGATCGTGGGCACTGGCTGGGTATCGGGCGAGCACATCCGCGCGTTTGAGATGAACGAGCATTCGCAGGTCACGGCGATTGTTTCGCGTTCGTATGAAAGAGGGCGCGCCAAGGCGGACGAGTATCATCTGGGAGAGCGTTGCAAGATCTATACCAGCTATGACGAGGCGCTCAAGGACCCCAATGTGGATATCGTCTGCATCTGCACGCCCAACGACATGCACTGCGAGCAGACCATCAAGGCGGCCGAAGCGGGCAAGCACATCCTGATTGAAAAGCCCGTGGCTCTGTCCTGGGAGGATACGCTCAAGATGGATGCGGCCGTGACCAAGGCGGGCGTCAAGACGCTGGTGGGATACGTGCTTCACTACAACCCGCTGTTCATGACCGCCAAGAAGCTGCAAAAGGATTTTATCGGCAACCTCTTCTATGCGGAAACGGACTACTTCCATCGCGTGATGAGCGATATCCCCTGCTATGAGTGGACCTGCAAAAAGAGCGTGGGCGGCAGCTCCCTGCTGGCGGGCGGCTGCCATGCGGTGGACGCCATGCGCTGGTTTATGCAGGACGAGGTGGTGTCCGTCTACGCCCAGAGCAGCAAGCTGCGCGACGACCTGGAGTTTGACGGAACGATTTCCATCATTCTCAAGTTCAAAAACGGCGCCGTGGGCAAGGTTGGCTCCAGCTATGACTTCATCAGCCCCTATGTGTTCAACGTGCATCTGTGCGGAGACAAGGGCACGCTGTGGAACGAAAAGCTCTGGTCGCCCGGCATGATCCCCGAGCAGCGCGACTACATGGAGCTGCCCGTGCTCACGCCCAACAGCGGCGATGTGAAGCATCATCCCTTCCCGGAGGAAGTCGCACACTTTATGGACTGCATCATCAACGACCGCGAGACGGACTGCCCGCTGTCCGACGCCGTCAAGACCCAGGAAATCGTCTTTGCTGCGGATTTGAGCGCCGCCACCGGCGAGGTGGTGAAGCTGCCGCTGGCGCGGTGACGGAGGAAAGCCGGCGCACTTAAGGCAACCATGGAAAACCCCCGCGTTCAGGCCGCTACCTGAATGCGGGGGTTTTCGTCTGCCGGCAAAGGGAATCAGTCCTCTTCGTCGGGCTGCTCCATGGGGGAACGGAGCTGCATTTTGCGGTACTGGGCCGGCGTCATGTGATAGTACTGGCGAAAGATCCGGTAAAACTGGCTGATGTTGGAATAGCCCACTTCCTCAATGACGCTGCCGATGCTCAGCGAGGAGTTGAGCAGCAGCATGCGCGCATTGGTCAGGCGCAGATGGGTAAGATACTCCTTGAAGGATATGCGCATCTCCTTTTTGAACAGATGCCGGAAGTACGTGGTATTGAATCCCACATAGGCGGCGACTGCGTCCAGGGTAAGCGGCTGGTTGTAATTCTGATGGATGTAGCGCTGGGCGGCGAGAATTTTGGGATTGATATTCTGCCGCGCGCTCTCCTCGCTGTCCTTGCGCAGATAGTGTTGAGAAAGCGCCAGAAGAATGTTGCGCACGATGATGTCCAGCTCCATTTCCCAGTTTTCCTGGCGGGTCTGGTACACCTTCAGCCCATGGGTGATCAGGCTGGTGATCTTTTCGGCGGTCGGGGTACCGAAGGGAATGCGGTTGATGAAATCGGGCGGATTGTACTGGAAGGTTTCGATGTAGCGGCGGTTGGCCCGGTGGCTGGCCGAATCGGAGATAAACGAAGGCATCAAAATGAGGAACAGATAGCGGTTGGTGCAGCCCTCGTCGGTGATCGCCACATGGTTTTCATAATCGTTGTTGATGAAGATATCGCCGGGATGGACGGGATATTTCTTGTGGAGATAGGCAAACTGGCCGTCGCCCTCCAGACACAGCCCGATTTCAAAATACCGGTGCCAGTGCATGGCGTCGCGCGCGCCCACCACCGTATATTCGAAAAGATGGACGGGAAATTCAGGGTCGAAATCAAATTCCCAGTTATAGCGTTTCATGAAAAGCACATCCCCTCGATGGTGGACGGCCGCCTGCCAAGCGGCCGGCAAAAGGCAACGCGGGCGGCGCGCCAAAAAACGCGCCGCCCGCGCAAACGCGCACGCGCATCATTCCTCCTTGCCCGAATACAGAGAATCGGAGCGGAAGAAGAAGTTCGCAAGCGCGGAGGATACGCCCAGCGCATCCAGCTCTGCAATCGGGCGCTTGTCATAGACCGTTTCAAACAGGCCCAAATCGGGATAGGTGCTCAGCTGCGCCAGCCGCTGCTTCAGCCTGCGGTCGAAAAAGGCATCCGCACAGGCAAAATCGCCATGAAAGATGACGAGATCAGGATTGAAAAACAGAGAGGCATTATGCAGCATGGCCGCTGTGGTGCAGGCAAGCTCGCCTACGATCTCCCTCGCGCAGGAATCCCCTGCCGCAGAGGCGGCAAACACCCTCGGCAGGGTGATGGCTTCGGGCGCGACGCCGCTGAGCATGGAGGAGGAGGCGGGCGGATGATGCGCCAGCCGCTCCACCACCCATTCGCGCCCCATCAGCTTCTCCAGCCGCTGCGGCGATTCGCCGTCCGCGCATATGAGCATCTGCCCAAGCTCGCCGATCAGGGAATCGCGTCCGTTGAGCACATGCCCCCGCTCGATCATGCAGGCGGCCAGCCCCCAGTTGTTAAACAGCGTGAGCACACGTTTTTGCTTGATGCTCTCATCGTCAAGCAGCACGGAGCGGCCGATCGCTTTGGCGGCGTTCTCCACATAGACGACCACCTGATTGCCGTACAGCCTGTACAGCCTAGAGGCAATGGGCACATCCCGTCCCCATTGCGGGGTATAGGCATTGTAGCGCAGATTGCCGCTTTTATAATCCACCACCCCGGCTGTGGACAGACCTACGCCATAAAGCTCCGAAAGCGGAACGCCGTTGCGCGTCAGAAACACATCCGAAAGCGTCTCCAAGCGCTCGAAGGCTTCCTCCAGGGTCAGATAGGGCGGAAGCTCGCCTTCCATATAATCCAGCCTGTGACGCACAAGGTCGAACAGCGTCAGTCCCATGCGCCCCGGCCACATGGCGATGCACAGCAGATAGCTCTTGCAGTAAAAGGTGAAATGCTCCGGCTTCTTGCCGCCGATATCGGTAGAATCACCCTTGCCGCTGGAACGCAAAAGGCCGCGGTTGCAGAAAAAGCGGATGGCTTTCATCGTCGTCTGGCGGCTGATGCCCGTTTTTGCCGCTACATCGTTGGCTGTGTATTCTCCGCCGTCACGAAAGACACGCAAAACCTGCCAGCGGTTTTCGTACTTCAAATCCGAGGGCATGGCGGAGGACGCCTCTTTCACCACACCCTTGCTTCTGATTTTTCCGACCATTTCCATGGAGGAAATACCCCATTTTTTTCTCCCGCCGCCACGACATGCTGTGCCAACGGATTAGTCTATGCCGCACTGCGCTAAGCAATTAAATTATACGCTGTCATTTGCCGAAAAGTCAAGGAAGAAAGCGGCATCCGGCTCATTCATGCGAATCCGTGACACTTTCGCCATAGACATACCGTCCCGATGCGCCCAGCACGTCCAGATGATGGCGCGTGAAGGCCTTCATCCGCTGTTCAACGGCCATGCAAAGATGCATGTAATCCATTTCCGGCTGCTGGGCCTGTACCTCCAGGAAGGCGGTTTTGCAGATCTGAAACGCGTCCGTGCAGATGTTGACCTTATTGATGCCGCAGGCCACGGCTCTGCGCAGGTTTTCGTCGCCCGAGCCGCTGCCGCCGTGCAGCACCAACGGCATGTCCAGCAGCGATTTTAGCTCGGAAAGCCGGTCGAAATCCAACTGCGGAACCTTGTGGTGCAGATAGTTTCCATGCGCTGTTCCAATGGCTACGGCCAGCGCGTCTACCCCTGTGCGCCTGACAAATTCGCGCGCCTGCCCAGGATTGGTATAGAGATCTGCGTCCTCATCGTCGCGCGCGTTCGCCTGTCCCACATGCCCCAGCTCGCCCTCCACGCAGACGTTCATGGCGTGCGCCATGGCGCTCACAACGGCCGTCCGACGGATGTTTTCTTCAAAGTCAAACGATGAGGCGTCAATCATCACGCTGGAGAAACCCAGGTTCAGGCAGCGTGCAATATCCTCCAGCCTGCCGCCGTGGTCGAGATTCAGAGCCACGGGAACGGTCGCGCGTGCCGCCAACTCCTTGATCATCGGGACCATCTCTTCCGAATGGGCATGATTGCCCATTTGTCCCACACCCAGGTTGATGATGATGGCCGCCCGGGCTTCCTGCGCCGCCGTGACGGCGCCGCGGGCCATTTCCATGTTGATGCAGTTAATGGCCGGGACAGCATATCCGTGCTCATGGGCATGCTGCAAAATCGGTTTCATGGAAACGTACATCGTGCACCACTCTCCTCGTTGTTTTTGGATGGTTACCGGTGGGAGGCAAGCCCCAACAGCATTTCTTCCGCGTCGGAAATCCGGCTCACCGTATCGTAGGAGGCAACGCACCGCGCCGCTGTGCACGCGGCCAGCTTGAGCGCGTCCCCCGGCAAAAGCCCCTTGCGCAGGGCGCAAAGGAAGCCGGCTACCGCGGTATCCCCGGCTCCCGTGGTGGAGCGCACCTCGTCTACCCGGCAGGGCATCTCCCACAGCTCGCGTTCGGCCCATGCGTCCGCCATGTCCGGCGGCAGGATGGAAGCGAGTGCGTCACGGCCGGCCGTGCGCAGGTACAGTCCCCGGCTGCCGCATTTGAGCAGCACGATCCTCGCGCCATATCCCAGCATGGCATCGGCCAATGCACGAATTTCCGCTTCCGTAACGCCGGGCAGCAGGTCCGCCGCTCCGCAGGCCTGTATCCTGCGGATGTACGCCTCGCGGTCGGTCATGTACAGCGCCTCTTCCAGGCTGGGCAGAAAAAGATCAACATAGGGCAGCGCACGTTTCAAAATGGGCTGCCAGTCCACTTGCCCGGGTTCCGCCTTGAGATCGGGCAGGCAGGTATCCACCGAGGTGACGGCGCCTGCCGCCTTGGCGCGCTGGAGCATCTGGACCAAGCCCTCGCCGTCCTGCCAGTAGAGACCGGGCATGGTGGGCGGATAGCCGAAATGGAACAGGCCGGCGCCGCGAAAGAGCTCCGCGGTGAAATCCTCCGCGCAGAAGCTTTGAGCTGCTCCACGCAGGTGAATGGTGCTTTTATCGCGGCCGGGAACAGCCAGCGCGATGCTGGCCGTGGACCGCATGCCGGGAACCACCGTGAGCGAGCTATCGACCTTTTCATCGGCCAGCAGGCTTTGCACAATAGCGCCTACCCGGTCGTCGCCCACCTTGCTTACCAGCCGGACGGGCTGCCCCAGACGCTTGAGCGCCAACCCGGTGTTTCCGACAGCCCCGCCCAGATAGATGACAAATTCGCTGCTTTCCGTGAGCCGCCCCTGAGCCAGCAGGTCGCGCGCAACGGCGTCTCCGTCGCCGGAAGCAAACCTGGGCAGAATATCCAAAACCAGAGATCCGGCCACAAGTACATGGCCTTCTGTGAGGAAACGCATCGTTTTTTCCTTCCTTACCCCTTGATGCCGCCGGCCGTAAGGCCCTCCACAAACTGGTTCTGATTCATCAAAAAGATGATGACCAGCGGGACGAAGGCAAGCACCGCGCCGGGAATGAGCATATCGTAGTTGTTACCGTAGGAACTGATCAGCGACGCCAGCCCCACGGGCAGCGTATAGGACGATTCGCTTGCGAAAACGATCATCGGCCACAAAAAGGCGTTCCAGTTGCGCAGCGCCAGCAGGATGATCATGGCCCCGAAAGCAGGCTTCATCATCGGCACCATGATGCGGGCAAAGATGCCAAACTCCGTGCATCCATCCACGCGTGCCGCTTCCATATAGCCCCGGTCGATGCCCCGCACGTATTGCTGGAAGAAGAACATGGCTGTGGGCTGTACCACGAAGGGCAGGATGGACCCTGTTTTGGTGTCGATCAGCTGCATGTTGATGATCATCTTATACAGGGGAATCAACAGAATCTCGATGGGGATCATCATGACGATCATCGTGAGGACAAACAGAACGTTCTTTCCCTTGAAGTCATAGGCCCCGATGGCGTAGCCGCAGATGGAGGACAGGCCAAGCGAGCATACCGTGCTGGCTACCAGCACGACAATGCTGTTCCAGTACCATTGCAGGTAGATACCGTCCTTGGTGGTAAGGGTGTATTCGTAGTTGGCCACCGTCAGATTGTCAAATTCAAAGACCATCCGGATGCCGTTGCGGAACAGGTCCTCCGTGTTCTTGAATGAGGCGATGACCATAAAGTAGATCGGAAATAGCGCTACGAGCGCCATCAGAATCAGCACCGCGTAGTTGGCGGTGGTCAGCAGCCTTTTGCGAAGCACAGGCGTAAGCATCTTCTCACTCCTTCTCAAACAGCCCCATCAGCTTCATCTGCACCAGATTGATGATCAGCACGATAAACAGAAGCGCAAAGCCAATGGCCGACCCAAAGCCCAGGTTGCCCGATGTGAAAGCCTGCTGATAGAGATAGCGCACGATGGTCAGGCCCAGGTTGCCGGGGGTGGATTCCTTCCAGAACACATAGCTTTCGCCGAAGGTGCGGTATCCCTCTACGATCAGCATGGTGAGCACATAGATCATCGTTGGCTTGAGCAGGGGAAGGGTGATGCGCGTGAGACGCTGAAAGCCGGTTGCGCCGTCGATCTCGGCGGATTCATAGACCTCGGAAGGAATGGCCTGCAAGCCGGAGAGAAAATAGATCATATACATACCGGCGCTCTTCCAGGCGGTGAGGAAAACCATAAGGAAGATGCTCCAGCCATATTGCAGCATGAAGCGCTGTTGGGGCAGTCCCAGCGCGATGAAGATGGAGTTGACGGCTCCGGTTTCCGTGTCGGCAAACATCATGCGGAAAACGATGCCGGCCACGATAGTCGAGGCGAGGGCGGGGATAAAAAAAGTTGCCCGGAATCCGTTTCGCCCGCGCAGGTGCAGATTGTTGAGCAAGAGAGCGAGCAGCATGGGGAGGACAATCAGCACGACGCAGTTGCAGACAGTCACCAGCGTGGTGGTTTCCAGCGAAGCGTAGAACGCGCTGTTGAACAGCTTCCGGTAGTTGTCAAGCCCGACCCAGGTGGCCGAGCCGAAGCCGCGGATCTTTTGCAGGCTCATGACAAAGGAGCTGAAAATCGGGTAGACATTAAAAATCAAAAAAGACAGGATGAACGGAATCAGAAAAAGATATGGGGCAACATGCCAGTTGTAGGGCAGGGAAGCCAGCCTGCCTTTGGGCGACTTATGCTTTGCCATGGCGTTATTCACTGCGCAACGCTCCTATCCTTGTACCCTGCGAGCGGGTAAGCGTTAAGAGACCGTGCCTCCGGTCCTTCCGAGACCGGAGGCACGGCAAATAGAAAGGGATCAGTAGTTGCGCAGGGCTTCGGCGGCTTCGGTGAGCGCTTCGGCAGGCGTCTGCGTCTTGGTTTCAAACACGTTGTACATCACGTTGGAGGACACGGCGTTGAACGCTTCCGGAACAAGAGCGGAGTTGTGAATCGCATTGGCGTTCTTCAGACTCTCGGAGACGATGCCAAACACGTTCTCGTTGGAGAAGTAAGGCAGCTCAATTTGCAGCGCGGGGTCTTCCCAGGCGTCGGTACGGTAGGGAGCATAGCCCAGCATCTCGTAGCACAGCACCTGCGCGTCATAGCTCATTTTGCAGAAATACAGGAAATCCTTGGCCAGTTCGGGGGATTCGCACTGGTTGGTAATCACGGCGCCGTTGCCGCCGGTGCAGGCGGTGGTGTACGCCTCGGTGTCATTCGCATCCCACACGGGCATGGGGCGCACGGCGATCTTTCCGGAAAGGTCAGGCATGTATTCGGTGAGGCGGCTCATGTACCACATGGGCAGGATCACGGACGCGGCGCCGCTGTTGTTGAAGAACTCATAGAAGATTTCGGAGGCGTTGCCGCCGCCGGGCATGGCGATGGCGATGCCGTCATCCATCCAGGACTTGAGGTATTCCAGCAGCTCGATGTTGGTTTCGCAGTCCAGAATCACATTGCCGTCCGCATCCAGGAAGTCGGAGCCCTTCTGCAGCACCATGGCCTGGAAGGGCGCCATGTCGGTGGTCTCGATCACGGTCATGGGCTTGCCGGTCTTTTCCACCACCTGCTTGCCGGCGGCTACATAATCATCCCAGGTTACGATGCTGTCAATGTCCACGCCGGCAGCCTCCATGATCTCGGTGTTGTAATACACCACCGTGCCACCCAGCTGGGAGGGAGCGCCGTAGAGTTCGCCACCGGTGGAATAGATATCCAGCTTGGCCTGGACATACACATCGCGCTCATCGGCGATCAGATCGGTCAGCGTCAGGAAGGGAATCTCTTCGTAGTCAAAGAATGTACCAAAGGCAGTGACGTTGACGTCGCAGTAGTCAGGGGCGCCCTCGCCGGTCTGTAGCGCCACCAGCAGCTTGGTCTGACGGTCGGAGCCGGCCATATCGACGGTTTCCAGCGCGATGGGGCGGTCGGGGTTCTGTTCATTCCAGGCGGCGGCGCGGGCATTGTAGAAATCGGCCTGCGAGGAGATGCACCACCAGGTGAGCGGCGTGGGCTCGACCGTTTCGGTCTCGGCCAGGCTGAACGAAGCCGAAGCCAGGGTCAGCATGAGCGTCAGGATGATAGCCAGGGTCTTTTTCATTGCGTTTTCCCTCCTAATGATGGTTCTATTTGTGCAAGCTGCGCCGGAAGGCGCGGCAATGCAATCAAAATAAAGTTACGCATCAATATTTCATAACTTGGCGCACGAAATGACGCGTGACTTGCGCCTGGGTTTCAGGGCATCAGCGGCTGATATTCAAACCAGTCAAAATCGGCGTAATTTTCCGTAGGCTGATGATTCGAGGTGGCATACAAGCCGATATACGCGCCGGTGAAGCCGCCGGCCACTTCCTTGCTCAGCAGGGTGCCGCATACATGCTCACAGACGGGCTGCCATTGCTCCGGTACGGTAGCCATATAGAAGCTGTAATCCTGTTCGTATGCTGTGACACGAAGCCACAGGCTTGTTGACTCGCAGGGAACGCGCGCCAGACGCTCGAATTTGCCCGCAAAGCAGCGATACAACGACACATAGCCTATTCCGTTCTCACGCTCGCGCAACAGGGCGAGATGGTATTCGTGGTTCATCAACATCGCCACGCCTGCCGCCTCGCCTTCGGCGGGCGAAAATGCCATCATCAGCCGGACGGCAAAGCACAGGTGCTGTTGCCGCCGTCCGACAAAGGCCGGGTTTTCCAACTCCGTCAGGCGGTGCGGGGAAAGGAACAGCCGTAGCCAGCCCGGGCGCTGCGTGAGGCTGTAGACTTCCCGGCGGGGCGTGCGCAAAAGATTCCATCGCCAATCCAGCGTATCGCTTTCAAACGGGTCGCAGGCCGGCGCTTCCTCCCAGCGGCAAACGGGCAACGCGGGAGCCGGATACGTAAATTCCACATGACCGGTATCCGGGCTGAAAACGGGCCATTCCTCTTCCCATATGACGGGAACTGCGAAGGTTTCCCGACCAAGGTTGCGATAATCGCCGCCATCCGGCCGCGAGGCCAGGAGCACCGCCCACCATTCGCCGTTGGCAAGCTGAATCAGGTCGGCGTGGCCGGTGCTGTTGATGGGGGCATCTCTGCGCAGGTTGCGGTGGGTGAGGACGGGATTGCGCGGATTGACCTCGTAGGGACCCTCAATCTTCCGGCTGCGGAAAATGGTGACGCTATGGTTGTGATCGGTGCCGCCTTCGGCGATCATCAGATAGTACCAGCCGCCGATTTTGTACAGATGAGGCCCTTCTGGCGCCACTGCGTCGTGAACCGCGCCGTCTGTGCGGAGTATCCACCGCTCGCCGATCAGCCGTCCGCTTTCCAAATCCAATTCCTGAAGCCAGATGGAGCGCTCCTCGCGGGCGAGCTCCTGTGGGTAGGGGCGCAGATTGCCCAGATAATACGTGCGACCTGCGTCGAAAAACAGCGTGGGATCGATGCTTTCCGCCCCCTGAATGACGACGGGGTCAGACCACGGTCCCGCCGGGTCTTTCGCCGTAACGAAGAAGTTGACGTTGCCGTAATACGGCGGGTCCTGCACCAAAGTAGAAGAAACATAGAACAGCCCGTCCTGCTCGCGGTAACGGATGGTGGAAGCATAAATGCCCTTGGAGGGCTTGATGTGGTCCAGGTTCAGTTGACCGGGACGTGTGAGGCAATGTCCGATCTGATGCCAGTGTACAAAATCGCGGGAATGAAAGATCGGAATGCCAGGGAAATACTCAAAGGAGGAAGTGACCAGATAATAATCCTCGCCTTTGCGGCAGACCGATGGGTCGGGATAGAAGCCTGGGAGAAGGGGATTGGTTAGTAGCTTCATTGTGGAGCCTCCAAGGGTTGGAGAATGATTAAGTAAATAAATTGCGTAACTAAATAATATTACTTTTGATCTCGTTTGTCAACCCTGTTTGAAAAAATGCGGTTCTTCTTTTTAGCCGAGCGCGTCAGGGCGAAAAGCCCGGTATAGAAACGGATGGGACGCTATATTGCTCGCATTTGCAGCCGCGTGGACATGTATTTTTACAAAATGACGTCTTTCTGCGCATGTTGGCTTCGATGCACAGCATAGCTTGACGAAATAGGCAAAATGTGCTACCATCGTTATACTTTAAAAAATATAACGATTTAAAGGAGGATATCCCATGTACAAGAGATGGACAGCCCTTGCCTTAAGCCTGCTGCTGGCGTTTTCCGCGGTCGGAGCGCTGGCGGAGAGCGCCCCGGCGTTTCCCGTGACGGTTACGGACGCCGCCGGGCGCGAGGTCACCCTTGATGCGGAGCCGGAAACCCTCGTGAGCGGATACTATATCACCACGTCCATGCTGATTGCGCTGGGACTGGAGGACCGGCTGGTGGGCATTGAGGCGAAGGCGGACAGCCGCCCCATCTACGCCCTTGCCGCGCCGGAGCTGTTGCAGCTGCCCAGCGTGGGCACGGCCAAGGAGTTTGATTTGGAGGGCTGCGCGGCGCTGGACCCGGATCTGGTGATCCTACCCCTGAAGCTCAAGGATACGGTTCCCGCGCTGGAGGCGTTGGAGATCCCCGTGCTGCTGGCCAATCCGGAGGATCTGGCGCTGCTGGCGGAAACGATCAACATGCTGGGCGCCGCAACCGGTACGGGCGAAGCCGCCGCCGCGCTGCTGGACTACAACGCCCGGACCGAGACGGAGCTGACGGCGCTTCTGGACGGCATGGAGCGCCCTGTGGTCTACCTTGCGGGAAACAGCAGCTACCTGAGTACGGCGGGTGCGAAGATGTATCAGAATACGCTGATTGAACTGGGCGGCGGCGTGAACGCCGCGGCGGAAATCGAGGATACCTACTGGGCGGAAATCTCCTATGAGCAGTTGTTGGCATGGAATCCCGATGCGATCGTCATCGTGCCGGAAGCCTCCTATACAAAGGACGACCTGATGAACGACGCGCAGCTCGCGGGTCTGGACGCCGTGAAAAACGGCGCCGTCTATGAGATGCCCTCCTCCTTTGAGGCATGGGATTCGCCCGTTCCCAGCGCCATGCTGGGCAGCCGATGGATGGCGGCGGTGCTGCACGAGGACCTGTATTCCTTCGAAACCTTCTGCATGGATGCGGCGGACTTCTATTCGACGTTTTACGGCGTGGAGATCGACCCCGCCCTTCTGACGAAATAAGATTGCCATGAAAGCTAAAAAAACGCTTGTCCTGTACTTTACGGCGGCCCTCGTTGTAACGGGGGCTGCCTTTGCCGCTTCCCTGGCGGTGGGCCGCTATCCCATCGACTGGACGCAGCTGGCCGCGGACGGCATGGACCGCCGCGTGTTTCTCACCCTGCGTCTGCCGCGCACCGTGATGGCGCTGATGGCAGGCTTTGCGCTGGGCATCGCGGGCAGCGTCTATCAGACCGTATTTCAGAATCCGCTGGCCTCGCCGGATATCATCGGCGTATCGTCCGGCGCGTCGGCAGGCGCGGCGGCAGCCATTCTGCTCTTTGGCGGCGGCGTGACGCTTACGGCCCTGCTTGCGTTTGGGGGCGGCATGGCGGCGGTCGCTGCGGTGCTGGCGCTGGCGAGGTTCGCACGGCAGAGGGGCGTGGCGGGCATTGTGCTGGCGGGCATTGCCGTCAACGCGCTCACCCAGTCGCTGCTGATGCTGATGAAACTGACGGCTGACCCGGAAAAGCAGCTTGCCGCCATCGAATTTTGGACGATGGGCAGCTTTGCCGATGTGACGCTCCCGAAGCTGGCCGGCGTGCTACCGCTGGTGACCGTGGGGCTTGTGTGTCTGTTTCTGCTCAACCGGCAGATTTTGCTGCTGGGGCTGGGAGAGGAGGAGGCGCGTATGCTCGGCGTACCGACGGGCGCAATGCGCTGCGCCGTGCTGCTGCTGGCCACGCTGGTCACCGGCGCGGTGGTCAGCGCCACGGGGCTGATCGCCTTCATCGGCCTGCTTGCGCCGCATATCGCCAGGCTGCTTACGCGCAGCAGCCGCTTCTCCACCACGGTGCTTGCGGGTCTGGCGGGGGCCGTGCTGCTGCTGGCGGCGGACGTATTGGCGCGCAGCGTTGGCTCGAGCGAGGTGCCCGTGAGCATCGTGACCTCGCTGCTGGGCGCGCCCTTTCTGCTGCATCTGATGTTCCGAAGGGGGGAGCGGGATGCGTGAACTGCTGCGGGTAGAAACCCTGTGCGCCGGGTACGGGCGGCGGCAGGTGCTCAAGGATGTATCCTTCGCGGTCGGACGGGGCGAGATGTGCGTCCTGCTGGGCGCAAACGGGTCCGGAAAATCTACGCTTTTGCGGGCGCTGTGCGGCTTGACGGATGCGTCCGGAGGGTGTATGTTATTGGAAGCGGATCTGTGGGACATGCCGGCCCGCCGCCGTGCGCGGCTGATCGGCTATCTGGCGCAACGCAGCGCGTGCGAGCTGGCATTGAGTGCGCTGGACGTGGTGCTCATGGGCTGCAATCCCGAACTTGGCACATTCCAGCGGCCGGGCGCGCAGCACAGGAGGCGCGCGCAGGCGCTGCTGGCGGAGCTGGGGGATGGCGCATGGGCGCAGCGGGAGTATCTGTCGCTCAGCGAGGGCCAGCGGCAGCTGGTCCTGATTGCGCGCACGCTTGTGCGTCGACCGCCGCTTCTGCTGCTGGACGAGCCGGACAGCGCGCTGGACTATTCCCGGCGCTACGGCCTGCTCCGCTGGCTGAAGGCGTATGCGCGGCGGGAGGAAGCGGGCGTGCTGCTGTGCAGCCATGATGCGAATATCGCCCTGCGTTATGCGGACCGCCTGCTCCTGCTGGGAGACGGACAGCTGCTGGACGACGTTGGCATGGTGGACGCGGACACGGAGCGCCTCAGGGAGGCGCTGGGAAAGATTTACGGCCCGGTCGATGTGCTGCGCCACGGGGGGACCTTTCTGATGACAAGAGGAGACGCGGAATGAAGCTGAAATTCGGAATCTATTTTTGTGACGACGAGGGGGAGAAGTTCTTCGGGGAGGGCCCCTATCAGCTGCTGCGGGGCATTGACGAGCTGGGGAGCCTGCGCGCCTCGGCCAAGCGGATGGGCATGGCCTATACCAAGGCGTTCGGCATCCTCAAGCGTGCGGAGGATGCGTTTGCGTTTCCGCTCACCCAGCGCAAAATCGGCGGAAGAGGCGGCGGGGGAAGCATGCTGACGCCGGGGGCAAAGGAGCTGCTGATGCGCTATGAGGCCTACAAGACAAGCTGCACCCAAATGGCTGAAAGCCTATACAATACGCACTTTTCAACGTTCCGGCCGGAAAAGCCTGCTTATTACCGGCGCTAAGGGCGCGGGCAAGAGCACGCTGCTGGAAGCGCTTATCGACGACGTGTCTCTCCCCGGCGTGCTCAGCGAGGTGGAACGCGGCGCGGACGGGCTGCCGTCGCGGGTCTGGCTGCGGGAGCGCGGGGGCGGGCAGAGCTGCCTGATCGGCGTGCGCGATACGGGTGCGATGCAGCCGTGCAAGGAGGCGTTCGACGCCGGGGGCGTCGCACTGCTGCAAGCGGTCAGGCATGCGCCGGGCGCGTGGGCCGCAGTGGACGAGATCGGCTTCCTGGAGGCATGCAGCCCGCCGTATCTGGATGAACTGCGCCTGCTGTTTGAGCAGAAGCGCGTTTTGGCGGCGGTTCGCAAGGACGGCACGCCTTTTTTGCAGGAGCTTTTTGCGCGAAGCGACTGCTTTGTGCTGGACCTTGACGGGGTGGAGGAGGAAGCATGAACGTCGGCTGCGTCGTTATGGCCGCCGGGCGCGGGCAGCGCTTCGGGGGCAACAAGCTGCTTGCGCCGCTGGCGGGCGCGCCGCTGCTCTCCTATGCGCTGGGCGCGCTTCCGCGCGGGCGGCTCACGCGCATTGTGGCCGTCGTCAGCGATGGAGAGGTGGAGGCCCTGTGCGGGGCGTGCGGCGTTAGGACCGTGCGCTATCCCGGCGGGCCGCAGAGCGATACCGTCCGCCTGGGCATCCGCCAGATGGCGGACCTGGACGGATGTCTTTTTGTTCAGGGAGATCAACCCCTCCTTACCGCCGGGAGCATCGAACGGCTGCTGGACAGCTTTGCCGCCGCGCCCGGAGCGGTGCACCGCCTGTCCTATGACGGCGTGCCGGGCAGCCCGGTCGTTTTTCCCAAATGGCTGTTTCCCGCTCTGGCCGTGCTCACCGGCGAGCGTGGCGGCATGGCGGCGGCGCGCGAAGCGGGCGCGGCCATCCGGCTGACGCAGGCGTTTTCACCATGGGAAATGATGGATGCGGATACGGAAAAAGCGTTATCCGAAATCGAAAAAATCATGGCTTTCCCAAAACCGTAAAGCGTTGTGGCAAAACCGGTTGCGGATGAGAAGAGCGTGATTTTTTTATGTGAAAAATTATGGAAAGCCCACACCTGTTATCCTTCCAAATTGTACAAATGATAGAAAATTCATCACACGCTTGCAAGGACTGATGGCGGGTGCTATACTACAACTGCAAGTAAGGATATGGAAACGATTGACCGCTATATTGTCTGATTTTTAACAGCCAACTGTAACGAAGTGCTTCGCGCACGGGTTGGGCCGACAGGACGGAAGTCCTCGCGGACTTCCAAGTTACAAGGAGGCTGTTTTTTCGTATAACATTTGACGCCCCGAGAGGGAATCTTGGTAGCAGGCGGCTGTAACGGAGTGCTTCGCGCAAGGGCTGCAAGATCGCAAACCGATGGTCTTGTTCCCGACTTCGCTACAGCCGCTTACGCGTCTGGCACGGCAGCGGGAGCATTCCGACATAAGCATACCATCACGCACGACGGAGCGAAAAGGAGAATGCACATGTATCTGCTGGGAAACGGACGCCTTGTCACCCGTGACGTACACTGCCCCTTCCTGGAAAATGGCTGCGTTGCCATTGAGGGCAACCTGATTGCCGAAGTGGGCGGCACGCAGGCGCTGCGCGCCAAATACCCCGACGCGCCCTTCATGGACGCGAGGGGCGGCGTGATCATGCCGGGCTTCATCAACGCGCACAACCATATCTACTCCGCCTTCGCGCGCGGCCTGACCATCCGCGGCAACAACCCCACCAACTTCCTGGAGGTACTGGACCAGCAGTGGTGGACCATCGACCGCCATCTTCTGCTGAAGGATTCAAAAGCCAGCGCCGACGCGACCTACCTGGACTGCATCGAAAACGGCGTGACGACCGTCTTTGACCATCACGCCAGCTACGGCGAAATCGCAGGAAGCCTGTTTGCGCTGGCCGAGAGCGCGAAGCAGTTCGGCGTGCGCACCAACCTGTGCTACGAGATCAGCGACCGCGACGGCGCGGAGAAGATGCGCGCTGCGGTCAAGGAAAACGTCGATTTCATCCGCTATGCGCAGCAGGATGATACCGATATGATCAAGGGCATGATGGGCATGCATGCGCCCTTCACCCTCTCCAACGAGACGCTGGAATACTGCGCCGCCGAGAAGCCCGAGGGCGCCGGCTACCACATCCACGTGGCCGAGGGCATTGACGATCTCTACGACAGCCTGACCAAGTACAACAAGCGCCTGATGTTCCGCCTGCACGATATGGGCATTCTGGGCGAAAAGACCATCTGCGGCCATTGCATCTACATCAATGAGGCCGAGATGGATCTGCTGAGGAGCACGGACACGATGGTCGTCCACAACCCCGAAAGCAACATGGGCAATGCCGTGGGCTGCCCGCCGGTGCTCAAGATGTTCGAAAAGGGCATTCTCATCGGTCTGGGTACCGACGGCTATACCAACGACATGCTGGAGAGCTACAAGGTCGCCAACATTCTGCACAAGCACAACGCCTGCAAGCCCAACGTGGCCTGGGGCGAGATTCCCGCCATGCTTTTTGATCACAACCGCCATATGGCCGCCCGCTTCTTTGAAAAGCCCGTGGGCGTGCTTGCTGCGGGAGCCTATGCCGACGTGATCGTGTTGGACTATGTGCCGCTGACCCCCATGACGGCGCAGAACGTGAACAGCCATCTCCTCTTTGGCTGCAACGGCCACAACGTCGTCACCACCATCATCAACGGCGTGGTCAGGATGAAGGACCGCGAGCTTGTGGACATCGACAAGGAGGCCGTGCTCGCGCACTGCCGCGAGGAAGCCGCCGACCTGTGGCAGCGCATCAACGCGGGCCGCTGAAACCGGAAACCATGCGGCCGGCGGGGACCTGGGAACCCTCCCCGCCGGCGCGCGTTCGCATCCAATCTAAACACAAAAGCACAGGAGGGGTTTTTATGAGCGACATCATGCGTCCCATTCCCTTTGCCGGGCTGATGAACTGGGTGCTGGAGGAATACCGCACGCAGGGCACCATTTTCGGCGTGGGCGATCTCTACCGCCACAAGAGCGGCAAGACGCTCCCCATCTTCACCGAGCGGGTGGAAACGCCGTTTGGCCCGGCCGCCGGCCCGCATACGCAGCTTGCGCAGAACCTGATCGCGGCCTATGTGGGCGGCAGCCGCTTCTTTGAGGTCAAGACCGTGCAGATCATCGACGGCGAGGACCTGCCCGTCTCCAAGCCCTGCATCCGGGCCGAGGACGAGTGCTACAACGTGGAATGGAGCACGGAGCTGCGCGTGCCGCAGGCGTATGAGGAATACGTCAAGGCATGGTTCGCCATCAAACTCCTTTCCAAGTCCATGGGCTTTGGTTCGCCCGACGGCTTTGTGTTCAATATGAGCGTGGGTTACGACCTAGCGGGCATCCAGAGCGAAAAGGTGGACCGCTACATCGAGGGCATGAAGGACGCCTCCGGGAGCGCCGTGTGGGCCGAGTGCTGCGCCTGGGCCCGGGAGAACCTCAGCCTCCTGCCCGGCATCGACGAAGCATACATCGACGGCATCAATCCGCACATCTGCACCTCGATCACCCTGTCCACCCTGCACGGCTGCCCGCCGGACGAGATCGAGCGGATCGCCACCTACCTCATCACCGTCAAGAAGCTCAACACCTATATCAAATGCAACCCGACCCTGCTGGGCTACGAGTTCGCGCGCAGCACGCTGGACAGCATGGGCTACGACTACATCGTCTTTGACGATCATCACTTCAAGGCCGACCTGCAGTTCTCCGACGCGATCCCGATGTTCCGCCGCCTGATGGCGCTGTGCGAGGAAAACGGCGTGGAGTTCGGCGTGAAGCTGACCAACACCTTCCCCGTTGCCATCGCGGCGGGCGAGCTGCCGGGCGAGGAGATGTACATGAGCGGCAAGAGCCTCTATCCGCTGTCCATCTCGCTGGCCGAGCGGGTGGAGAAGGCGTTTGACGGAAAGCTCCGCGTGTCCTATTCCGGCGGCGCGGACCAGTACAACATCGCCGACATCTTCGCCTGTGGCGTGTGGCCCATCACCATGGCGACCACGCTCCTCAAGCCCGGCGGATACAACCGCCTCCGGCCCATCGCCGACATCCTCGGCGCCATGCCGTACCGGCCCTTTGAGGGCGTGGACGTGGAGGCATTGAGCGCCCTGGCCGCCAGGGCCCGCACGGACGTGCATCACCTCAAGCCCGTCAAGCCCCTGCCCAGCCGCAAGATGAAAAAGGACGTGCCCCTCATCGACTGCTTCACCGCACCGTGCGCCGAGCAGTGCCCCATCCATCAGGACATCCCCGAATATCTGCGCCTGGTCGGCGGGGGCCGCTATGCGGAAGCCCTGGGCGTCATCCTGGAGAAAAACCCACTGCCTTTCATCACCGGCACCATTTGCAGCCATACCTGCATGTCCAAGTGCACGCGCAACTTCTATGAGGAATCGGTGCGCATCCGCGCCGCGAAGCTCGCTGCCGCCGAGGGCGGCTTTGAGACCTGCGCGGGGGCGCTCAAGCCCGGCTCGCCCTGCGGCGCCAACGTGGCCGTGATCGGCGGCGGCCCCGCGGGCATGGCGGCGGCGCATTTCCTTTCGCGCGGCGGGGCGAAGGTCACGCTCTTTGAAAAGCGGGGCTCCCTGGGCGGCATCGTCCGGCACGTCATCCCGGCCTTCCGCATCAGCGATGAGGCCATCGACAAGGACGCCTCCATGCTGGAGAAGCTGGGCGTGGAGGTCCGGCTGAACACGGAGGTGACGGACGCCCGCGCGCTGCTTGAGGAGGGCTACACCCACGTCGTCATCGCCAACGGCGCGTGGGAGCACGGCGCGCTTCATCTGGAGGGCGGCGAGGCGCTCAACGTGATCGAACTCCTGGAGAAGCAGAAAAATGCGCCCGACACCCTTTCACTGGGCAAAAACGTGGTCGTCATCGGCGGCGGCAACACCGCCATGGACGCTGCGCGCGCCGCCCGGCGGGCGGAGGGCGTAGAGCATGTGCGTCTGGTCTACCGCCGCAACCGCCGCTATATGCCCGCCGACGCGGAGGAGCTGGAGCTGGCCATGGCCGACGGCGTCGAATTCTGCGAGCTGATGGCGCCCAAGGCGCTTCATGGCGGCGTGCTGACCTGCGAGGTGATGGAGCTGGGCGCGCCCGACGCCTCCGGCCGCCGCAGCCCGCAGCCCACGGGCCGCATGCAGGACGTACCCGCCGACACCGTCATCGCCGCCATCGGCGAGAAGGCGGACACAGCCTATTTCCGCAAATGCGGCGTCGCCCTGGATGAACGCGGCCGCGCCGTGACGGACGGGGCGTGCAAGTCCAACGGCATCTACGTGCTGGGCGACGCGCGCCGCGGCCCCGCCACCGTGGTGGAGGCCATCGCGGACGCTGCCGCCGCCGCGCGCGACATCCTGGGCGCGCCGGAGGCCGGACGCACTGCGCTAAGGCTCGCGCCCGCGGCCCTCAAGGTCCGCCGCTCCGCGCTCAAGGGCGCTGGAAGCCCCAGCGAGGAGGCCGCTCGCTGCCTCGGCTGCGAAACCGTGTGCGAAAACTGCGTGGACGTATGTCCCAACCGCGCCAACATCGCCGTCAAGGTGCCGGGGTTTGAGAAGGAGCAGGTGGTGCACGTGGACAAGATGTGCAACGAGTGCGGCAACTGCGCCGTGTTCTGCCCCTACATCAGCGCCCCCTACAAGGACAAGTTCACCCTCTTTGGCTCGGCTGGGGACATGGCCGATTCCGCCAACGCGGGCTTCTGCGTGCTGGACGCCGGCGCGCAGCGCGTGAAGGTGCGCCTGGGCGGCGAGGAATACGAAACGGAGCTTGCCTCCGACACCCGCACCGACGCCTCCATCCGGGCGCTGATGCAGGCGGTCATCCGCGACTACGCCTACTGCCTCTGATCGCGGGAGGTGAGCGCCATGACCATCATCCAACACGGAACGCTCGTCCTGCCGGACGGCCTTATGCAGGGCGACATCGCGTTTGAAAACGGCGTAATCACCCGCATCGCGCCCGCCATTGAGGCGGGCGCGGGCGACGCGGTGTGCGAGGCGGCGGGCTGCCTGGTCTTTCCCGGCTTCATCGACGCTCATACGCACCTGGACATGGACAGCGGCACGACCGTCACCGCCGACGACTTCGCCAGCGGCTCCCGCGCGGCGGCGTGCGGCGGCACAACCACGCTGGTGGACTTCGCCACGCAGGAGCGGGGCGGCACGCTGACGGACGCGCTGGACGCCTGGCACCGCAAGGCCGAGGGAAAGTGCGCGTGCAACTACGCCTTCCACATGGCCGTGACCGACTGGAACGAGCAGACGCGCGCCGAGCTCCCGCGGATGTTCGAGCGGGGCGTTACGTCCTTCAAGGCCTACTACGCCTATGACAACCTGCGCCTGGACGATGCGCAGATGTACGACCTGCTCTCGGCGCTCCGTCCCTTCGGCGGGGTGCTGGGCGTGCACTGCGAGAACGGGACGCTGGTGAACAGGCTCCAGCGGCAGCAGCTTGATCGGGGCGTCACCGGCCCGGCAGGGCATCCCGCCTCGCGCCCGCCGGTGGTGGAGGCGGAGGCCATCCGCCGCCTGTGCGCCGTGGCGAAGCTGGCAGACAGCCCGGTCCACATCGTCCACCTCTCCAGCGCCGAGGGGCTGGAGGAGGTGCGCCGCGCCCGCGCAGCCGGGCAGAAGGTCTGGGCCGAAACCTGCCCGCAGTACCTTCTGCTGGACGAATCGCGCTACCACTTGGAGGGCTTCGAGGGGGCCAAATACGTCATGAGCCCGCCGCTGCGTTCTCCCGCAGACCGGGAGGCGCTGCGCGCGGCGGTCCTGGGCGGGGAGATCGACACCATCTCCACCGACCATTGCAGCTATCGCTTCGGCGACCAGAAGGCGCTGGGCAGGGACGACTTTACCAACATCCCCAACGGCGCGCCGGGCATTGAGCACCGGCCGGCCCTCATCTACACCAGCTTTGTGGCGTCTGGCCTGATGACCGCGGTGCAGATGAGCCGCCTTCTGAGCGAAAACCAGGCGAAGCTGTTTGGCATGTGGCCCCATAAGGGGCAGCTTGCCCAGGGCGCGGACGCGGACATCACCGTGTGGGACCCGCAGGCGCGCTGGGTCATTCGCGCCGAGGCGCAGCATCAGAACGTGGATTATACGCCCTATGAAGGCTTTGAGGCGGCGGGACGCGCCCGGGCCGTCTACGTGGGCGGGCAACTGGCGGCAAAGGACGGTGAACCCTCGGGCGCAAGCGCCGGACGGTATGTAAAGCGATAAGGAGGCTGGCATGTACACTTTGTATGTGAACGGTGCGGTATGCCGCACTGAAAAGAACAGCAAGCTGCTGGATTACCTGCGGGACGACCTGCGGCTGACCAGCGTGAAAAACGGCTGCGGCGAGGGCGCGTGCGGCACGTGCACCGTCCTGGTGGACGGCAAGAAGGCCAAGGCCTGCGTATTCCGGGTTGCCAAGCTGGATGGAAAGCACATCACCACCGTGGAGGGACTCACCGAGCGCGAGCGAGAGGTGTACGTTTACGCCTTCGGGCAGACGGGCGCGGTGCAGTGTGGCTTCTGCATCCCCGGCATGGTGCTGTGCGCCAAGGCGCTGATCGCCGAGAACCCCGACCCCACGCCCGAGGATGTCAAGAAGGCCATTCGCGGCAACATCTGCCGCTGCACAGGCTATGTGCGCATCGAGCAGGCCATTTTGCTGGCGGCGAAGATGCTGCGCGAAAACCTGTCCGTGCCGGACAGCGACGCGGACGCGCGCATCGGCCACCTGTTTCCGCGGGTGGACGTGGCGGAAAAGGTGCTGGGCACCGGGCTTTTCGTGGATGACATCACCCTCCCCGGCATGATCTACGCCAAGGCCCTGCGCTCCAAATACCCGCGCGCGCGGGTGGAGAAGATCGACCTGACCCGCGCGCTGGCGCATCCCGACGTGGTCAGGATCCTTACCGCCAAGGATGTGCCCTTCAACAAGACCGGGCATATCATTCAGGACTGGGATGTGCTGATCGCCGAGGGCGACTGCACGCGCTACGTGGGCGACGCCATCGTGCTGGTGGCCACCAATCACAAGGAGACGCTGGACGAGGTGCTCAGCCTGGTGGACGTGACCTACACCGAGCTCACGCCCCTCACCGATCCGCGCGAGGCCATGAAGGAGGACGCGCCCAGGCTGCACGAAAACGGCAACATCCTCACCAAGCAGGTGCTGCGCCGGGGCGACGTGGACAAGGCGATCGCGGAGGCGGCGTACGTGGTCACCAGGCACTATTCCACCCCGATGACCGACCATGCCTTCATGGAGCCGGAATGCGCCATCGGCATCCCGGACGGCGAGGGCGGGCTTCTGATGTACACCGCCAGCCAGTCGGTCTACGACGAGCAGAAGGAAATCAGCCGCATGCTCAAGCTGCCGCCGGAAAAGGTGCGCTGCCAGACCAAGCTGGTGGGCGGTGGCTTCGGCGGCAAGGAGGACATGAGCGTGCAGCATCACGCGGCGCTGATGGCCTGGGCCACGGGCCGGCCCGTGAAGGTGAAGTTCTCCCGGCAGGAGAGCCTCAACATCCACACCAAGCGCCACGCCATGGAGATGGACGTGACCACCGCCTGCGACAAGGACGGCAAACTCCTGGCCATGAAGGCGCTGCTCATCTCCGACTGCGGGGCCTACGCCTCCCTGGGCGGGCCGGTTTTGCAGCGCGCCTGCACGCATGCCGGCGGACCCTACAACTTCCAGAACGTGGACATCACCGGCATCTGCGTCTATACCAACAACGTGCCCGGCGGCGCGTTCCGCGGCTTCGGCGTCACGCAGAGCTGCTTCGCGGGCGAGGTCAACCTGGACCTGCTGGCCGAGAAGGTGGGCATCTCCCCGTGGGAGATCCGCTACCGCAACGCCATCCGCCCCGGACAGGTGCTGCCCAACGGGCAGATCGCCTCGCCGGATACGGGTTACGTCGAATGCCTGGAGGCCGTGAGGGAAGCGTTTGAAAGCAGCCCCTACGCGGGCATCGCCGGGGCCATGAAAAACAGCGGCGTAGGCGTGGGTCTGCCGGACATCGGCCGCTGCCGCCTGGCCGTGGAAGACGGCATGGTGCGCATTCGCACCAGCGCGGCGTGCATGGGCCAGGGCGTGGCCACGGTGTGCACACAGCTGGTGCATGAGGTGACGGGCGTTGCGCCCGCGAGCATCTTCCACGAGCGCGCCGACACCGCCGTCACCCCCAACTCCGGCACCTCCACCGCCAGCCGACAGACCGTGTTCTGCGGCGAGGCCACGCGCCGCGCGGCCCAGCAGCTTTCGCAGGCGCTCAAGGCGGCGGGCGGCGACCTGACCAGGCTGGAGGGCCAGACGTTCTACGGCGAGTACTCCGGCGTGACCGACCCCATGGGCTCCGACAAGCCCAACCCCGTCAGCCATGTGGCCTACGGCTATGCGGCGCAGGTGGTCGTCATGGACGAAAACAAAAAGGTCGTCCGCGTGGTGGCCGCCCATGACGTGGGCCGCGTCGTCAATCCCCAGGCCTGCGCCGGACAGATCGAGGGCGGCGTGGTCATGGGCCTGGGCTACGGCCTGACCGAGGACTTCAAGATGGAAAACGGCTACGTCAAGAGCAAGTACGGCACGCTGGGCCTGCTGCGCTCCACGGATGTGCCGCCCATCGAGGTGCGCTTCATCGAAAAGGTCACGGACGATCAGAACACCTTCGGCGCCAAGGGCGTGGGCGAGATCAGCGCCATTCCCGCCGCCCCGGCATGCGCCAACGCGGCCTACCGCGTGGACGGCCAGGAGCGCACCAGCCTGCCCATCGCAAACACGTTCTACCGGAAGGAGGGGGGCAAATGAGCGCGCGCACGACGGCGCAGGCGGACGCCCTGTATACCCGCCATGGCAGGCCGCCCATCGGAAAGGCCATTCCGCTGGCCCTGCAACACGTGGTGGCCATGGTGGTCGGCTGCATCACCATGCCCATGATCGTGGCCTCTTCGGCCGGCGTTTCCTCCCAGGACCAGATCATCATGGTACAGGCCAGCCTGCTGGTGGCGGCGCTGGCGATTCTGTTGCAGGCGTTCGGGGTGAAGGGCTTCATCTCCAGCTGCCTGCCGGTGATGGTGGGAAGCGGCTTCGCTTTTTTGCCCACGCTGCGCTCCATCGTGGAGCAGTACGGCATGTCGGGTCTTGCGGGCGCGCAGATCGCCGGCGCCGTGATGGGCATGGTCGTGGGCCTGGTCTTTAAGAAAATCCGCTTTCTCTTCCCGCCCATCGTGACCGGCAGCGTGGTATTGACCATCGGCATCTCGCTCTATGACACGGCGGTCAACTACATGGCCGGCGGCTCGGCGGCGGCGCCCACCTACGGCAGCGCCGGCAACTGGATTCTGGCGTTGGTCACGCTGGTCACGGTCATCGTGGCGGGGCAGTTCGGCAAAGGCATGATTAAAGCCAGCGCCACGCTCATCGGCATGCTGGTGGGCTATCTCGCGGCCGCCCTCACCGGGGGCATCGACTTTTCGGGCATCGCCTCGGCTGGCTGGGTACAGCTCCCGGAGCCCTTCCACTTCGCGCCAGCCTTCCACTTCAACGCCATCATCAGCCTGGGCATCGTCTTTATGGTCAACGCCGTGCAGGACATCGGACAGCTGGAGGCCACGGCCAACGGCGTCTATGAGCGCGAGGCCGACGGCGCGGAGATCACCGGCGGCGTGATCGGCAACAACCTGTGCAGCCTGCTGGGCGGCATCCTGGGCGGCGTGCCCGTGGCCACCGCCGGGCAGAACGTGGGCATCGTCGTCACCACCAAGGTCATCAACCGTGTGGTCTTTGGCATCGCGGGGGCGGTGGTGCTGGTGGCGGGCCTCGTGCCCAAGCTCAGCGCCATCCTCGTCACCATTCCCCAGCCGGTGCTGGGCGGCGCGACAATCACGGTGTTCGGCTCCATCGCCATGACCGGCGTGCGCATGCTCGCGCGCGAGGGCCTCAGCCCGCGCAGCACCTTTATCGCGGGCCTGAGCGTGGCCCTGGCGGTGGGCATCCCCCAGCTTCCGGGCGTCTTTGCGGGCTGCCCCGCGTGGATCGGACAGATCTTCGGCGGCTCGGAGGTCATCATCGTGGCGCTCACAGCCATTTTGCTCAACCTCATCCTTCCCAAGGAAAAAAAGGAGATTTGACGTATGAAGGAATCCTTTAAGATCGTCACCTATCCGCGCCAGGCAAAGCCGGATACCGACCTGTCCGCCTTCAGCCTCGAACAGGCCCGCAAGGCGCGGGACTTCCACGCCAGTTTCGACGTGTATGCCCAAACGCCCCTCACCGCTCTGCCAGGGCTGGCAAAGGCGCTGGGCGTCGCCTCCATCCATGTGAAGGACGAGAGCTACCGCTTTGGCCTCAACGCCTTCAAGGTGCTCGGCGGCAGCTATGCGCTGGGGCGCTACATCGCCAAGCGTCTGGGCGAGGATATCGCGGACCTTCCCGCCTCGCGCATCCTCTCCGACGAGGTGCGCAAAAGGCTGGGCGAGGTGACCTTCGTCACCGCCACGGACGGCAACCACGGCCGCGGCGTCGCCTGGACGGCCAACCGACTCGGCCAGCATTCCGTGGTGTACATGCCCAAGGGTTCCGCCGCCGAGCGGCTGGCCAACATCCGCGCCGAGGGCGCGGACGCCTCCATCACCGACCTCAACTACGATGACGCGGTCCGCCTGGCCAACCGTCAGGCCGGCGAAAAGGGCTGGGTCATGGTGCAGGACACCGCCTGGGAAGGGTATACCGACATCCCCCTGTGGATCATGCAGGGCTATACGACCATGGGGTATGAGATCGTGCAGCAGCTTGAGGCCATGGGCGAGGAGAAGCCCACGCATGTGTTCCTGCAGGCGGGCGTTGGCAGCATGGCGGGCGCGATGACGGGCTTCCTGACCTCGTATTACGGCGCGGAGCGGCCCTTCATCACCGTGGTGGAGCCCAACAAGGCCGACTGCGTGTTCCGCACGGCGGAGGCCAACGACGGCAAGCTGCACTTTGTGACCGGCGAGATGAACACCATCATGGCCGGCCTTGCCTGCGGCGAGCCGTGCACGATTGGCTGGGAGGTGCTCAAGAACTGCGCCGACGCCTTCATCAGCTGCCCGGACTACGCCGCGGCGGACGGCATGCGCATCCTCGCCGCCCCCGTGCGCGGCGACCAGCCCATCGTGTCGGGCGAATCGGGCGCGGCGACCACGGGCTGCGTGGCCAACATCCTGCTGCGCGAAGGGCTGCATGAGCTTAAGGAAAAGTTGCATCTGGACGCCTCCAGCCGCGTGCTGTTCATCAGCACCGAAGGCGACACCGACCGCGACAACTACCGCAAGGTGGTCTGGGGCGGCAAATATTCCAAGGTATACGAAGCGTAAGCATAGAAAGGAGCATCGCCATGTTGAACGAAATGCAGAAAAACGAAGTGGTGGCCCTGTGCCAGAAGCTGATCCAGTCCCCCAGCACCAGCGGACACGAGGAGGGCGTGGTCGAGCGCCTGAAGGCGTTCTTTGAGGCGAACGGCTTTGACAGCGTGCACGTGGACCGCTACGGCAACGTCATCGGCTGCATCAAGGGCTCCCGCCCCGGCCCCAGGGTTCTCTTTGACGGGCACATCGATACCGTCCCCGTGGGCGACCCCGCCACGTGGGAGCATGACCCGTTTGCCGCCGAGATCGTGGATGGCAAAATCTACGGCCGCGGCACCTCGGACATGAAGGGCGCGGTGGCCGCCATGGCGTGCGCCGCCGCCAACTACGCCAAGGCCACGAACAAGGATTTCGCGGGCGAGATCTACGTGGCGGGCGTGGTGCACGAGGAGTGCTTCGAGGGCGTGGCGGCGCGTGAGATCAGCGCCTATGTCAAGCCCGACTACGTCGTCATCGGCGAGGCCAGCCAGCTCAACCTCAAGATCGGCCAGCGCGGCCGCGCCGAGATCGTGGTGGAGACCTTCGGAAAGCCCTGCCACAGCGCCAACCCCGAAAAGGGCATCAACGCGGTCTACAAGATGGCCAAGGTCATCGAGGCCATCCGCACGCTGGAGCCCACCCATCACCCGGTGCTGGGCGACGGCATTCTGGAGCTGACCGACATCAAGTCCGCTCCCTATCCGGGCGCTTCCGTGGTGCCGGAGTACTGCCGCGCGACCTATGACCGCCGCCTGCTGGTGGGCGAGACCAAGGAAAGCGTGCTTGCGCCCATCAACGCCCTGCTGGAGAAGCTCATGGCCGCAGACCCGCAGCTCAAGGTCAAGGCCAGCTACGCCGCAGGCCGGGAGATGTGCCACACCGGCAACGAGATCGAGGGCGAACGCTTCTTCCCCGGCTGGCTGTATGACGAAAACGACGATTTCGTGCAGGCCGTCTATGGCGAGCTCAAGGCCATGGGCTACAATCCCACCATCACCCAGTACAACTTCTGCACCAACGGCAGCCACTACGCGGGCGAGGCGGGTGTCAAGACCTTCGGCCTTGGACCCAGCCGCGAGAACCTGGCGCACACCATCAACGAGTACATCGAGATCGACCAGCTCGTGAAGGTCTGCGACTGCTACACCGGCGTGATGAAGGCGCTGCTGAAATAAGAAGGGAGCAAAACGATGGCTTCTCTGCTTTTGAAGGGCGGCCGCGTGGTGGACGGGACGGGCAAAGCCGCCTTTGAGGCCGATGTGCTCGTCCGGGACGGGAAGATTGCCGCGGTGGGCCGCGGCCTGTCCGGCGCGGACCGCGTGATCGATGTGACGGGCCTGACCGTCGCGCCCGGCTTCATCGATACCCACAGCCATTCCGACCTGGACGTGCTGCTGCGCCCGCAGGTGTTGCCCAAGATCATGCAGGGCATCACCACGGAGCTGCTGGGGCAGGACGGCGTGTCCCTCGCGCCGCTGCCCACGCGCTTCATCAGCCCCTGGCGCAAGAACCTCGCCGGGCTGGACGGCGACAGCGACGAGATCGACTGGACCTTTGAAACCACGGACAACTATCTCAAGATGATCGAGGCGGCGCATCCGGGCCTGAACGAGATGTACCTTGTGCCGCACGGCAACATCCGCATGGAGGCCATGGGGCTGGACAACCGCCTGCCCACGGAGGAAGAGCTGGAGGCCATGCGCCGCATCACCCGCCGGGAGATGGAGGCGGGCGCGATGGGCCTTTCCACGGGGCTGATCTACATCCCCTGCGCCTACGGCGAGAGCCGCGAGCTGATCGAGATGTGCAAGGTGGTGGCGGAGTACGACGGCGTGTTCGTCATCCACCAGCGCAGCGAGGCCGATACCATCCTGGACAGCATGAGGGAGGTCATCGAGATCGGCCGGCAGTCCGGCGTCAAGGTGCACTGGAGCCACTTCAAGGTCTGCGGCAAGCAGAACTGGGACAAGATCGACGCCGTGCTCGCGCTTCTGGATGAGGCCAAAGCCGAGGGCATCACCGTCAGCTTCGACCAGTACCCCTATGTGGCCGGCAGCACCATGATGGGCGCGATTCTGCCGCCGTGGGTGCACGACGGCGGCACGGACAAGGCCGTGGCGCGCCTGGCCGACCCGGAGCTGCGCAAAAAGATGGTCCACGACATGGAAAACGGCATCCCCGGCTGGGATAACTTCGTGGACTTCGCCGGGTTTGAAAACATCTACGTCACCAGCGTCAAGACGGAGAAGAACGCCGACGCGGTGGGCCTGTCCATCGTGGAGCTGGCAAAGAAGCGCGGCACGGACCCCTACACGGCGGCGTTTGACCTGCTTTTGCAGGAAGAAAACGCCGTGGGCATGGTGGATTTCTACGGCACGGAGGAGCATGTGCGGCGCTTCATGCGTCGCCCGGAGATGAACGTGTGCACCGACGGCCTGCTCTGCCCCGGAAAGCCGCATCCGCGCCTCTACGGCAGCTTTGCCCGCGTGCTGGGACGCTATGCGCGTAAGGAAGGGGTGCTGACCCTGGAGGAGGCCGTGCGCAAGATGACCGGCAAGGCCGCGCAGGTGCTCTCGCTTAAGGATCGCGGACTGATCCGGGAGGGCATGCACGCCGACATCACCGTCTTTGACGCCGCCACCATCCTCGACAAGGGCACCTTTACCGACCCGATTCAATTCCCCGACGGCATCGCCTACGTCATCGTCAACGGCGAGGTGGCCGTCGATCACGGCGCGCACACCGGCGCGCTCAACGGGCGCGTCATCCGGCGCGGCCGCTGAAACCATCAAATTTTAAGGAGGAATTGCTCATGAATACCGCCGTTTCCACCGAAAAGGCCCCCGCCGCCATCGGCCCCTATTCGCAGGCCGTGCAGGCCGGAAATACCGTCTATGTCTCCGGCCAGCTTCCCATCGACCCCGCCACCGGCGCGTTTGCCGGCGAGGACATCCGCGCGCAGACCCGCCAGTCGCTCACCAACATCCGCTCCATCCTTGAGGCCGTGGGCGCGGATATGTCCAAGGTCGTCAAGACGACGGTGCTTCTCAAAAACATCGCGGATTTTGCTGCGATGAACGAGGTTTACGCGGAGTTCTTCGCCGCGCCCTATCCCGCCCGCGCCGCGTTCCAGGTGGCCGCGCTGCCAAAGGACGCGCTGGTGGAGATCGAGTGCGTGGCGGTGATCTGACCGGGCATCGCGCGGCCTGCGCGGCCGCGCGCCCTTTTTAGAAAGCGGAGGAGCAAGATGTACAGAATTGTGGAAAAAGAGGCGCTCAACCCCACGGTGACCCGCATGGTCATCGAGGCGCCGCTGGTGGCCCGCAAGGCCCAGCCTGGGCAGTTCATCATCTTCCGAGCGTCGGAGGACGGCGAACGCGTGCCGCTGACGATTGCGGATTACGACCGGGAAAAGGGCACCGTGACGATCATCTTCCAGATCGTAGGGGCCGCGACCATGGAGCTCAACGCCCTTGAGCAGGGCGACGGCCTGCCCGACTTCGTGGGTCCGCTGGGCAAGCCCAGCGATCTGGAGGGGCTGAAGAAGGTGGCGGTCGTGGGCGGCGGCGTGGGGTGCGCCATCGCCTATCCCACGGCCAAGCGCCTGCATGAGCTGGGCGCGGAGGTCCATTCGGTGGTGGGCTTTCGCGGCCGCGATCTGGTGATTCTGGAAAAGGAGTTTTCCGACGTTTCGGACCGTCTGGTCATGATGACCGACGATGGCAGCTACGGCGAAAAGGGCCTGGTCACCAACGCGCTGGAAAGGCTCATCCAGGAGGGCAACCGCTACGACGAGGTCATCGCCATCGGCCCGCTGGTCATGATGAAATTCGTGTGCAAGGTGACGGAGAAATACGGCGTCAAAACCACCGTCTCCATGAACCCCATCATGATCGACGGCACCGGCATGTGCGGTGGTTGCCGCCTCACCGTTGGCGGGCAGACGAAGTTTGCCTGCGTGGACGGCCCGGACTTTGACGGGCATCAGGTGGACTTTGACGAGGCGATGCAGCGCGGGGGAATGTACCGCGACTTTGAGGTGCACGCGCGCGAGGCCGCCTGCAACCTGTTGAAGAAGGAGGCGGAATGAGATGCCCAACATGGACCCCCAAAAGTGTCCCATGCCCGTGCAGGAGCCCGAGGCGCGCATCCGGAACTTTTCCGAGGTGGCGCTGGGGTATACCTATGACATGGCGGTAGGGGAGGCCAGGCGCTGCCTGAGCTGCAAAAACAAGCCCTGCGTATCGGGCTGCCCGGTGGGAATCGACATTCCCGCCTTTATCGCGCGCGTCGCGGCGGAGGATTTGGAGGGCGCCTGGGAGGTACTCAACGCCTCCACGGCGCTGCCGGCGGTGTGCGGCCGCGTCTGCCCACAGGAAAACCAGTGCGAGGGCAAGTGCGTGCGCGGCATCAAGGGCGAGCCGGTGGGCATCGGCCGCCTGGAGCGCTTCGTGGCCGACTGGCACCGCGAGCATACCGACGCGAAGCCCGAGATTCCCGCGCAAAACGGCCACAAGGTAGCCGTGATCGGCTCCGGGCCCTCCAGCCTCACGGCGGCGGGCGAGCTGGCCAAAGCGGGCTACAAGGTGACGGTGTACGAGGCGCTGCATACGCCGGGCGGCGTGCTGGTTTACGGCATCCCGGAATTCCGCCTGCCCAAGGACATCGTGCGCCGGGAGATCGACGGCCTGCGCCAGATCGGCGTGGATATCGAAACCAACGTCGTCGTCGGCAAGACACTCACCATCGACGAGCTGTTTGACATGGGCAACGAGGCGGTCTTTATCGGCTCCGGCGCGGGCCTGCCACGCTTCATGGGCATTCCGGGCGAGAGCCTCAACGGCGTGTACTCCGCCAACGAGTTCCTCACCCGCATCAACCTCATGAAGGCATACAAGGAGAATGCCAAGACCCCCGTTCAGCACGCCAGAAACGTGGCGGTCGTGGGCGGCGGCAACGTGGCCATGGACGCGGCCCGCTGCGCCAAGCGTCTGGGCGCCGAAAACGTCTACATCGTCTACCGGCGCGGCATGGAGGAGATGCCCGCGCGCCGGGAAGAGGTCGAGCACGCGCAGGAGGAGGGCATCATCTTCCGCACCCTGTGCAATCCTATCGAGGTGCTGGGCGACGACAAGGGCCGCGTAAAGGGCATGATCTGCCAGGAGATGGAGCTGGGTGAGCCGGACGCCTCCGGCCGCCGCCGGCCGGTGCCCAAGGAGGGCAGCACCTTCACGCTGGAGGTGGACTGCATGGTCATGTCCATCGGTACCAGCCCCAACCCGCTCATCCGCTCGACCACGCCGGGCCTGGAAACCAACCGGCACGGCTGCATCATCACAAACGGCGACGACGGGCTGACCACGCGCGAGGCCGTCTACGCGGGCGGCGACGCCGTGACCGGCGCGGCCACGGTCATCCTCGCCATGGGCGCGGGCAAGCAGGCCGCCAGGGCGATTGACCGGTACATCAAAGGCAAGGCCTGACGCCAGGGAGCCAAGCGCCGCCCCGTCAGGCGCGACGTCTCGTTCCAAAAGGGGTTTTTGGGAGGACTTTCGCGGCCCTCCGCCGGAGATTCGGTGGAGGGTCGCTTGCCATCCCTGCCGGATTCGTTTAAAAAGGGCTCTTCGTTTTGATGGAAAATTTCCTCTTGACAACCGTCCCGGCCCATGCTATGATATCCCACGTGGTTTGGACATCCCGGATGTGTCGCCGGAAGGGAATCCGTTACCAAGGCGTCCGGAGTTCGAGCCTTCGGCGGGTCGCCCGTCCCTGCTCCGTGGAGCAGGAGGACATGTCCTTTGCGGGCGTGGCGGAATGGCAGACGCGCCAGACTTAGGATCTGGTGCCCCCGTGGCGTATGGGTTCAAGTCCCTTCGCCCGCACCATTTCAAGTGGAACGTGCGGTAGTAGCTCAGTGGTAGAGTGCCACCTTGCCAAGGTGGATGTCGCGAGTTCGAATCTCGTCTACCGCTCCACTTTTCTAAGGGGTCGAATGTCCAAACCATCTTCGGGCGGGTGTAGCTCAATGGTAGAGCCCCAGCCTTCCAAGCTGGTTACGTGGGTTCGATTCCCATCACCCGCTCCACTGAAAGAATGCCCGGTATTGTTTCTCATCAGGGAAATGATGCCGGGCGTTTTTCTGTCCGTGAAGAGTTTTACACCCGGCAAGCGGCTTGCGTTTTTCTCGGCGCCCCAATCCTTGACAATCAAAGCGCGGCGCGTGTATAATTCAATCATCTGTGGCTTTTTCCACAGACGATTTGACGAGGTGAAGCACATGCTGAAGGTACTCAAGGGAATGAAGGACGTGCTTCCCGCCGAAAGCGCGCGATGGCGCGCCCTGGAGCGGGAGATGCGCAGGGCGGCCCTGACGGCCGGATACCGGGAAATCCGCACGCCGGTATTGGAGCATACGGAGCTCTTCGCGCGTTCTGCGGGCGAGAGCAGCGACGTGGTCCGCAAGGAGATGTACACCTTTCTGGACAAGGGCGACCGTAGCGTGACCCTCAAGCCCGAAAGCACCGCCGGGGCCGTGCGCGCCTTTCTGGAAAGCGGCCTGTACGCGCAGGCGCTTCCCCTGAAAATGTACTATGTCAACGCGCCGCATTTCCGCTATGAGGCGCCGCAGTCCGGGCGGCTGCGCGAGCATCACCAGTTCGGCATGGAGTGCTTCGGCGCGGTTGAGCCCTCCGCGGATGCGGAGCTGATCTGGCTGGTGGTCAGGCTTCTGTCCGATTTCGGGCTGAAAAACCTGTCCGTGCGCATCAACTCCATCGGCTGCCCCAACTGCCGTCCCGCGTACCAGAAGGCCTTCCGCGAATACCTCGCGGCCCGAAAGGACCGTCTGTGCCGCACCTGCCAGGAGCGTATGGAAATCAACCCCATGCGCACGCTGGACTGCAAGGAGGAGGGCTGCAAGCAGGCGCTGGCCGACGCGCCTGTGATGCTGGATCACCTGTGCGACGAATGCCGCGCGCATTTTGAGCTGCTCAAGAAATATCTGGACGAGGCGGGCATCCGCTACGCTGTGGACGCGCGCATCGTGCGCGGCCTGGACTATTATACCAAGACCGTTTTCGAGGTCATTACCGCCACGCCAAACGGCGAACTCACCGTGTGCGGCGGCGGCCGCTATGACGGACTGGTGCAGGAGCTGGGCGGCCCGGCGATTCCGGCAGTCGGCTTCGGCATGGGCATCGAACGGGTGCTCATGCTGCTGGATGCGCTGGAGCCGGGGGAATGCCGCCTTCAGATCGAGGACGAGACCCCGCAGGTCTTTGTCGCCTGCCTTGGCCGCCAGCTGTCGCTTAACGCGTTTTCGCTGCTGCGCCGCTTCCGCGAAGCGGGCCTGCGCGCCGACATGGACCATCAGGCCCGCAGCCTTAAGGCGCAGTTCAAATACGCCGACAAGCTGGGCGCGAAATACGTGGCCGTGCTGGGCGACGACGAGATCGAGCGCGGCGTGGTCAAGCTGCGCGACATGGCCACGCGCGAGGAATGGGAAGCGCCGCTGGAGACGGCGGCCGAAGCGCTCAAGGAGCGCCTGTAAATGAGCGACCGGGCCCGAATGCCTCCCCGATGCGGGCGACGGGCTGATTCAAAGGAGGAAGGTTCCATGAACAATCGCACCCATATGTGCGGTGAGGTAACCACCGAGGCGGCGGGGCAATCCGTGATTCTCAAGGGCTGGGTGCAGCGCGCGCGCAACCTGGGCGGCATCGTGTTCGTCTGGCTGCGCGACCGCACGGGCATCGTGCAGGTGGTCTTTGACGGCAACGATATCTCCGCGGAGCTGCTGGAACTGGCCGAGTCCCTGCGCAGCGAATACGTAATCGAAGTGCATGGTCAGGCGCGGATGCGCGCGCCCGAAGCCGTGAACAAGAAGCTAAAGACCGGCGAGGTAGAGGTCGTGGCGGAGTCCGCCGTCATCCTCAACGCCAGCAAAACGCCTCCTATTTATATTGAGGACGATACCAAGGAGCAGGAAAGCCTGCGCCTGAAATACCGCTATCTCGACCTGCGCCGTCCCAGCATGCAAAGCATGCTGCTCTTCAGGCACAAGGTGATCAAGCTCCTGCGCGATTTCATGGACGAGCAGGGCTTTATCGAGGTGGAAACGCCCATTTTGAGCAAGTCCACCCCCGAAGGCGCGCGCGACTATCTGGTGCCCGCTCGCGTCAAGCCCGGCACCTTCTACGCTCTGCCGCAGAGCCCGCAGATCTACAAGCAGCTTTTGATGCTGGCCGGGCTGGACAAGTATTATCAGGTGGCCCGCTGCTTCCGCGACGAGGACGGCCGCGCCGACCGTCAGCCCGAATTTACCCAGTTTGACATGGAAATGAGCTTCATCGACCCGGAGGATATCCAGACCGTGGTCGAAGGCGCATACGCGCATGTGTTCAAAACCCTGATGAACATTGAGCTGAAGCTGCCCCTTAAGCGCATCACCTGGCGCGACGCCATGGCGCGCTACGGCAGCGACAAGCCCGACACCCGCTTCGGCATGGAGATTCAGGATGTGGGCGCGGTGGTCGCGGGCTGCGGCTTCAAGGTCTTTGAGGAGGCGCTGGCCGCCGGCAACACCGTGTGCGCCATCTGCGCCGAGGGCGCGGGCCACATGAGCCGCAAGGAGCTGGACGCGCTGGGCGAATTTGTCAAGACCTATCATGTCAAGGGACTTGCCTGGGCCGTGGTGAACGAGGACGGAACCCTGCGCTCCAGCTTTGCCAAGGCCATGCAGGGCGACAGCATGCAGCGCCTGCTCGACGCCGTTTCCGCCAAGCCCGGCGACGCGGTGTTCGTTATCGCGGACAAGAAGTATGTGGCGCTGACCGCCATGGGCCAGCTGCGCCTGCGCCTGGGCAAGCAGCTGAACCTGATTGACAACAAGCGCTACGACCTGCTGTGGGTGACCGAGTTCCCCCTGCTGGAGTGGAGCGACGAGGAAAACCGCTTCCTGGCCATGCATCACCCCTTTACCAACGTGATGGAGGAGGACATCCCCCTCATGGACACCGATCCCGGCGCGGTGCGCGCCAAGGCCTACGACCTGGTCATGAACGGCGTGGAGATGGGCAGCGGCTCCATCCGCATCCATCAGAGCGATGTGCAGGAGAAGATGTTCAGCCTGTTGGGCTTCACCAAGGAACAGGCGTGGGAGCAGTTCGGCTTCCTGCTGGGCGCGTTCCAGTACGGCACGCCTCCGCACGGCGGCTTCGCCTTCGGCATCGACCGCATGGTGATGATTCTCAGCGGCGCGGACAGCCTGCGCGACGTGCTGGCCTTCCCCAAGATTCAAAACGGCGCGTGCCCGATGATGGACACGCCCTCCGCCGTTCAGCCCGAACAGCTTGAGCAGCTGAAGATTCGCTGCGTAGAGTAACAAAATCCCGCCGCTTGATTGTCAAGCACCGCCGAATCTGTTATACTAAGAGTTGAAATGGGCTGATGGGCCGCGCGGGCCCAATCCATAGGAGGTGTGGAATATGGCCACCAAAAAGGATAATCTGCCTTTGACCCTGGATCAGGATAATGATTCCACGGGAACGATCACATATGCGAACGAGGTCATCGCCATCATCGCGGGCGTCGCGGCCAACGAGGTGGAAGGGGTCGCGGGCATGTGCTCCGGCGGCGGCATCACGGATGTGTTCGGCCGCAACAAAAACATCACCCGCGGCGTGAAGGTGGAGCTGGGCACCGAGGAAGCCGCCGTCGACATCTACCTCATCATCGAATACGGCACCCCCATCCAGACCGCCGCCTCCAATGTGCAGGAAAACGTGCGCAAGGCCATCGAATCCATGACCGGGCTGCACGTGGTGCGTGTGGATGTACACGTGCAGGGCGTCAGCTTCGAAAAGGAGCAGAAGGAAACGCTGGAGGGCCTCCAGTCGCTCAAGGGCATTGAGGACAGCGCGGCCAAGCCCGAAAAGCCCGCGGAGCCGGAAAAGCCGCAGGAGCCGGTGCACGTGGAATTCGAAGGGGAACCCACCCCGGCCGAAATGCACGCGTCCGATCCCGTGGAGGAGATCGAAGCGGAGCAGCCCACGGAAGAATAAAATGCTGGCAATACCTGCTCACTGTTTGGCATACGCTAGGCCGGAGCAGGCATTGCTTTTGGGCGTCGTTCTGACGGAGGGAGGGTGAAAAGATGAAAATGACCCTGTGGGACAGAGTGTTATCGGCGATTTCCGGCGCGTTGATCGTTGCGGCGGGAATTTGCCTGCTGGACCTGGGCCTGGGCGTCTCCCTTTTGGGCGAGCCGTGGGCGGGGGACTTTCCCGTGTGGTGGCACCGCGCGCTGGTGATCATAGGGGCGCTGCTGCTCATCGCCCTGGGCGTTCATGGGATTCTGATGCTGTTCCGCCGCGGACGCGAAAAGGGCTTCATCATCCAGCATTCGGAGTACGGCGATATGAGCATCTCCATGAAGGCGCTGGAGAGCATGGTGCAAAAATGCGTGGCCTCGCATCAGGAGCTGACGGTCAATGCCACGCGCATTCAGCATGCGCATGAGGGCATCATCGTGGATATCAAGATCACGCTGCTCGGCGGGGTCAATATCCCGCTGACGGTCAATGCGCTGCAAAAGCAGATCAAGCAATACATCACCTCCTGCAGCGGCGTGGACGTGCACAAGGTGCGCGTGATGGTGGAGACCGACGCGCGCTCGGCTTCCGAGGCGGACGCGCAGCCGGCGCCTGACACGCCCGTGCCCGTGGCGGCGGCACCCTTGGCGGATGGTATTGAGGAACCGATTCTCCGGCATGCGGAGGAGACGGTCAGCTATGCCGTTTCCCCCGAGGAACCGGCGGAAAATGCGCAGGAAGCGGCGGAGCAGCCGCCTGCTGCATCCGACGAATCCGCAATGGGTGAGGAAGAGGACGACTCCGCGCCGGATACGCCTGCGCGTAAGGAAACGATAGCCGCGGAGAGCGTTGAAGGGGAGGAACAAGCATGATGGAAAACGGGGGAAAAAAGAGCCTGCTTCGTATAGGCACGCCGCTGTGCGGCCTGGTCTGCGGCATCGTGGGGGTGGCGATCGCGCTGGCGCTGCTGCTGCTGGGCTTCTGGCGCACGCTGTTTGTGGCGCTGTTCTTTGCGGCGGGCTATTTCGTGGGCGCGTTCCAGAACAAAACGGAGTTGATTAAAGGCTGGATTAACCGGCTGTTCCCGCCCAAGGGCGAGTGAACGGAGATACAAACGATACGCAATAACGGGGAGTGTTGAAAACCATGGCGCGTTCGATTGCCAGGCAGGCTGCCATGCAGCTTCTGTATGAACGTCTGTCCGGCGGGGAGGCCGACGACGAATCGCTCGATCTGGTTTACGAGCAGCTTTCCATGGCGCAGCCGGAGGGCAGCGCCCGGCTAAAGCCCAGCAAGGATGAGCGGCAGTACATCAGCGATGTGCTGACCGGCGTGCAGGAGCATGAGTCCGAACTGGACGACAGCATCGAAAAGCACAGCACCGGCGCATGGGCGCTCAGCCGCGTTCCGCATGTGGATTTGAGCATCCTGCGCCTGGCGGCGTATGAACTGTACCATCGTACCGATGTACCGGACAACGTGGCTGTCAGCGAAGCGATGGAAATGGCCAACCGCTACAGCGAGCCCAAGAGCGGCCGTTACATCAACGGCGTGCTGGGCGCGATGGTGCGCGACAAGCAGGAGCCGAAGGCATAGTGCCCGCATGGGGGAAAGGAGCGGGCCTATGCGCGTGACCCTGGGTTTTGATACCAGCTGCTATACCACCTCCGCGGCAGCGGTGGACGAGCATGGCGCGGTGGTGGCCGCCGAACGCATGCTGCTGCCCGTCCGGGAGGGACAGCGCGGCCTTCGCCAGAGCGAGGCCGTTTTTGCGCATGTGCGGCAAATGCCGCAGGTGATGGAGGCGCTGGGCCGCAGGCTGGACGGCGCGCAGATTGCCGCCGTGTGCGCCTCCGCGCGTCCACGCGATGGCGAGGACAGCTACATGCCGGTGTTCACCGTGGGGCTGGGCCATGCCTCCGTGTTGGCCTCTGCGCTGGGCGTGCCGCTGTATGAAACCTCGCACCAGCAGGGCCATATCGCCGCCGGGCTGATCGGCCACGCCGCGCCGGAAGGGCCGTTTGTGGCGCTGCATCTGAGCGGCGGCACCACCGAACTGCTGGACTGCCGGGACGGGGACCTGATCCTTCTGGGCGGGAGCGCGGACCTGCACGCGGGCCAGCTGGTGGACCGTGTGGGCGTGGCTCTGGGCCTGCCTTTTCCGGCGGGACCGGCGCTGGAGCGGCTGGCCGTGGCCTGCCCGGAGAAGGCGTCAGCTCTGCTGCCCGCCAGCATCTCGCGGGACGGCCTTTCCTGCCATCTCTCCGGCGTGGAAACGCAGGCGCAGCGGCTCATTCGCGCGGGCGAGCTCACGCGCGAGCGCATCGCCGCGGAGGTGTACGACGTGCTGGCCCGCACGGTGGCGCGCATGCTCGACGGCGCATGCAGGCGCACGGGTGCGCGGCAGGCGCTGGTGGTGGGCGGCGTGGCGTCCTCGGCGCTGCTTCGGCGGCTGGTGGGGGACCGGCTGGGCCGCCTGCGCTCGCCGGCGCGGGTGATCTATGGACAGGCGCAGTACAGCGCGGACAACGCCGCAGGCGTGGCAAGCATCGGCATGCGGCGCTATCTGGAAGAACATTCATAAAGCAGGGAGGCGATTTCATATGCCGGCACAGCTTCTGGACGGCAAGCTCATGGCGGCCGAATTGGAGGAAGAACTCAAAAAGCGCGTGGAGGCGTTGGCGCAGAAGGGCTATACGCCCGGTCTCACAGTCATTCTGGTGGGCGACGATCCCGCCAGCCAGACCTATGTCAGCAACAAGGAAAAGGCCTGCGCGCGCCTGGGTATCCGCTCGCGCACGCTGCGCATGCCCGCCAACACCACGCAGGAGACGCTGGAAGCGGCCATCCGCGAAGCCAATGCAGATCCGTCCGTTAACGGCATTCTGGTACAGCTGCCCCTGCCGCGCCATCTGGACGGCGACCGGGCGCTTTCGCTCATTCTGCCGGAAAAGGACGTGGACGGCTTCCATGATATCAACGCGGGACGCCTGTCGCGCGGGCTGGACTGCGTGGTGGCCTGCACGCCAAAGGGCGCGCTGCACATGCTCAAGCGGGCCGGTATCCCCATCAGCGGCAAGGAGGCCGTGGTCGTAGGCCGCAGCAACATCGTCGGCAAGCCCATGGCGCTGCTGCTTTTGCAGGAGAACGCGACCGTGACCATCTGCCACAGCCGCACGGCCGACCTCGCCGCGCATACCCGCCGGGCCGATATTCTGGTGGCCGCCATCGGCAAGCCGCGCTTTATCACCGCAGACATGGTCAAGGACGGCGCCGTGGTGGTGGATGTGGGCATCAACCGCGTAGATGGCAAACTCTGCGGCGACGTGGACTTTGAGCCTGTTTCGCAGAAGGCGTCGTATATCACTCCCGTTCCCGGCGGCGTGGGCAAAATGACCATCGCCATGCTGATGGACAATACCGTGGCGGCGGCGGAAAAGGCGGCGGCCGCGCTGTGAGAGGGCTGACGCTCACCGTATCCCAGCTCAACGAATACGTGCGGCGCTCGCTGGCGTCCGATCCCATGCTCCATGGCCTGTGCCTGACAGGCGAGTTGAGCAATTTCAAGCGCCATACCTCCGGTCACTGGTACTTTACGCTCAAGGACGAGGAGGCGGCGATCAACTGCGCCATGTTTCGTCAGGCGGCCATGGGTGTGCGCTTCCGGCCTGAAAACGGGCAGCGCGTGCGGCTGTTTGGCAGCGTGGGCCTGTACGCCCGTACCGGATCGTATCAGTTTTACGCTGACGCCATGGAACCCGACGGCCTGGGCGAGCTGTACCTGCGCTTTGAGGCGCTTAAGCAGAAGCTGGCCGCCGAAGGCCTGTTTGACCCCTCGCTCAAAAAGCCCCTGCCGCTGCTCCCACGCGGCGTAGGCATCGTGACCAGCCGGACCGGCGCTGTGGTGCACGATATCGCCCGCGTGAGCTGGCTGCGCTATCCGGGCATGCCCCTTTACCTCTGTCCGGTCAAGGTGCAGGGCGAGGGCGCCGCGGCGGAGATCGCGGCTGCCATCCGCCTGCTGGATGCCTTTGCGGATGTGGACGTCATGATCGTGGGGCGCGGCGGCGGAAGCATGGAGGACCTTTGGGCCTTCAACGAAGAAGTCGTGGCACGGGCCATTGCGCGCTGCCATACGCCCGTGGTCAGCGCCGTGGGGCATGAAACCGACGTGACGATCGCCGATTTTGTGGCCGATGTGCGCGCGCCCACGCCGTCCGCCGCTGCCGAATTGGCTGTGCCCGAACAGGCGGCGCTGCTGGAGACGGAGCAGGCGCTTTTGCGGCGGATGAATGCGGCGTTTTCGCATCAGCTTGCCCAAAAGGGCCTGCGCCTGGCTGGGGCACAGAAACATTTGGAGGCGCAGTCGCCCGCGGGCGCGCGGGAACGCGCCGCCGCAAGGCTGGCTGCCGCTGTGGCCGCGATGGAAACGGCTTTGCGCCGCGCGCTGACGGCGCGCGAGCACGCGTTCAGGCAGGCGGCCATTCGGCTGAGCGCAGCGGGCCCCGTGGAGACGATGCGCCGGGGATACGCCGTGGCGCTTTCAGGCGGAAAGGCGGCGCGCAGCGTGGAGGCGCTGCGGCCCGGCGACGCGCTTGAGATCGTGCTGGCGGATGGGCGCGCGGGCGCGCAGGTCACTTACGTGGAGAAAGGATGGGCTGGCGATGGCAGGCAAGAAAAAGACGGTCAGCTTTGAGGACGGCCTGAACCGGCTGGAGGCGCTGGCGGCGCAGCTGGAGGCGGGGGAGCTTCCGCTGGAGGAGCTGCTCAAGCGCTACGAGGAAGGCGTAAAGCTGGCCGCCGATCTGGAAAAGATGCTGGAGGCGGCCAAGGGCCGCATGCAGGAGATCACCGCGGGTCAGGACGGCGCGCCGAAGGTGACGCCCACGGAGATAGCGGAGCAAAGCAGCCTGCTGGACGCGCTGAAGGAAGAATGAAAGGAAGGATCACCATGGACGCATACCGCGAGGCAGTGGAACAGGCGCTTGCAGCGTTTCCGCTGCTCATGCAGCAGGGGGACGAGCCTGTGACGCAGCCGCAGGAGGGCGGATGGGAAGCGGACATGCCCCCGCAGCCCCTGCGCAGCGCCATGCGCTATAGCCTGCTTTTGCCGGGAAAGCGGCTCCGACCCGTTTTGCTGCTGGCCGGCTATCATCTCGTGCGGGATGACTGGCAGTACGCCCTGCCCTTTGCCTGCGCCATGGAGATGATCCACACCTATTCGCTCATCCATGATGACTTGCCCGCCATGGACGATGACGCCCTGCGCCGGGGCAAGCCCACGAACCACCGCGTCTTTGGCGAGGCCGTGGCGATATTGGCGGGCGACGGGCTGCTCAACCTGGCGTATGAGACCATGCTTTCCGCCCCTGTCGCGGCGGAGCGTCCGCAGCAAGCGCTTCGGGCGGCGGGAGAAATCGCGCGGCGCGCGGGTGTGTGCGGCATGATCGCCGGGCAGACCGCCGACGTGACGCTGGAGGGGCATGCGCCCACGGCGGAAAGCGTCCGGTATATTCACCTGCACAAGACCGCCGACCTGCTCACCGCCCCGGTGGTGGCGGGGCTTATGCTGGCGGGAGCCACGGAAGCGCAGCTGGAAGCAGGCCGCGCCTATGGCCAGGGCGTCGGGCTGGCGTTCCAGATCGTGGACGACCTGCTGGACCTGGAGGGCGACGTGCGCCTGCTGGGCAAGGAAACCGGCATGGACGCGCAGCGCGGCAAGCAGACCTGGCCCGCCGCCTTCGGGGTGGAAAAGGCCCGGCAGGATGCGCAATCCGCCGTGGAGCAGGCCGTTGAGGCGCTGACACCCTTCGGCGAAAAGGGAGCGTATCTGCGCGAACTGGCGCGAAAGACCCTTGTGCGCAACGCGTGATTGTTGTATCATGATAAAAGCATTTCGGAAGAGGAGAGAAAGCGGGTGCACACAATCTTGGAGGTATTTTCCAACCATGTGCTCATCGCCGCGCTGATCGGCTGGTTTGTGGCGCAGGGGTTGAAAATCCCCATTCACTATCTGGTGGAACACGAGTGGGACTTGAGCCGCCTCCATGGCTCCGGCGGTATGCCCAGCTCCCACACGGCGATGGTGGTTTCCGCCGCCGTCATGGTGGGCGCGCTGAACGGGTATGCGTCCGGGGTATTCGCCGTGATGGTGGTGGTGGCCCTGATCGTCATGTACGATGCGACCGGCGTGCGCCGGGAAACAGGCCGCCAGGCCACGATCATCAATCAGATTTTGCAGGATGTGCTTATCAACGGCAAGCCCATCTCCGATGCCGAGCTCAAGGAGCTGGTGGGCCACAAGCCCATCGAGGTGGCCGGCGGCGCGCTGGTGGGCCTGGCGGTGGCAGGAATCTATATCTTGATTTTGGCCGGTCGGGCCTGATCGCGGAAGGAGTTGTTCACCATGGATCATTTTATGGAAGAAGTCGTCGTCAAGCATAACCGCGGCGTGGAAAACACGCTTTACATCCTGTCCAACATCGTCATGGTGCTGGCTGCCCTGTGGGCGCTGCTGTGCGTTCAGATGCTGTTTATGCAGTTCAGCGTCTACGGTCTGATCGAGGCGCTGGTGACGGCCGGTCTGGCGGTGTTGCTGTTTTTGCGCCGCGACCGCCTGCGCACCGAGTATGAGTATACCTTCACCAACGGCGATCTGGATTTCGCCCAGGTGTTCAACAATCAAAAGCGCAAAACGCTCGGCACTATGCGCGTCAAGAACGTGGAAGCGTTCGGCCCGGTGGACTCCAACGCCTTCCGCAAGCTCATCAACATGCCCGGCCTCACGCGCCGCAACTGGTTTTTGAACCGCGGTGCAAAGCTGTATTACTTCTACTATCAGAAGGAAAACCAGAAGACCGTCATCATTCTGGAGCCCTCCGCCGAGCTGGTGGACATGATCCGCAAATATCTGCCGCGTGGAGCGTATCAGGAATGAGCATGCAGGTTTATCTGGACAACAGCGCGACCACCCGTCCCTGCGCGCAGGCAGTCGAAGCCGTGGCGCAGAGCATGACCGAAGCCTTCCACAATCCTTCCGCGCTCTACGCGCCCGCGATGCGCGCCGAGCATGCCCTGGCGGATGCGCGCCACGCCATCGCCGCCACGCTCCATGCACAGGAAAAGAACGTGATCTTCACCTCCGGCGGCACCGAGAGCGATAACCTCGCCATCTGGGGCCGTCTGTCCGCCATGCATCATCCAGGCGAGGTGCTTTATACCGCCGCCGAGCACGAGGCGGTGAAAAACGCCTGCCTGGAATCACAGGCGCGCTATGGTGTGGCTGCGCGGGAAATTCCGCTCCTTCCCAGCGGCACGGTGGACCTGACCGCGCTGGAAGGCATGCTGGGACCGCAGACCGCCTTGATCTGCGTGATGCAGGTGTGCAACGAAACCGGCGTGATCATGCCGGTGAAAGAGATCTGCGAGCTGCGCGACCGCCTTGCCCCGCAGGCCGCCATCCATGTGGACGGCGTGCAGGGGTATCTTCGCGTGCCTTTTTCGTTTAAGGAAACCAAAGTGGATTCCTATGCCCTCAGCGCGCACAAAATCCACGGGCCCAAGGGCGTGGGCGCGCTGGTGCTGGCGGACGGCGCTCGCATCAAGCCCATCGTAGCCGGGGGCGGCCAGCAGGGCGGCCTGCGCAGCGGCACGGAGAATACCAGCGGTATCGCGGGGATGGTGGCTGCGGTGCAGAGCTATCCGTCCGATGCCATGGAGCGCATGCGCAGCCTCAAAAAGCTGCTTTTGTCGCTTTTGACGGAGGCGCTGCCGGAAACGACGGTGGCGGGACTTCCCGTGGACGATCCCATGAGCGCGGGGCATATCCTCAACGTGGCCTTTCCTCCGGTGCGGGCGGAAACGCTCCTGCACGCGCTGGAGGCGGACGGCATCTGCGTGGGGACCGGCTCGGCCTGCTCGTCCAAGAAAGGGCGCCGCTCGCCGGTACTCACGGCCATGCACCTGCCGACGCAGGTGATGGACAGCGCCATCCGCATCAGCCTGTGCCCCTTCAACACCGAGGAGGAAATGCGCTACACCGCTGAAAAGATCATCGAACGGGTCGGCCAGCTGCGCCGCTTTACGCGCCGCTGACGCCAAAGGAGGAAGAAACCACCGTGCGCGAGGTTTTGCAGGTTCGCTATGGCGAAATTTTTCTCAAGGGGCTCAACCGCCCCACTTTTTTACGTATGCTGGTGGACCGCGTCCGCGACGCGGTCAAGGCGGTCGGCGGCCATGTGTGGCTGAGCGACGGCCGCATCTATGTCAGCGATGCGGCCGATATGGACGAGGCCATCCGCCGCGTGACCAAGGTGTTCGGCGTGCACAGCGTGTGCCGGGCCACCGAGATGGAAAAGGATGATTTTGAGGCCCTCTGCGCCCAGGCGGCAAAGCTCATGGAGGGCCGCAGGGGCACCTTCAAGGTCAACGCCCGCCGCAGCGACAAGCGCTATCCCATGGACTCGCCCACCATCAACGTGGAAATGGGCGCATATCTGCTGGAGCATCTGCCGGGGCTCAAGGTGGACGTGAAAAACCCCGATGTCGTGCTCTCGGTGGAGATTCGCGACCTGGCCTACCTCTATACCCATCCCATTCCCGCGGTAGGCGGGATGCCGGTGGGGTCTAACGGCAAGGCCACGCTGCTGCTCTCCGGCGGCATCGACAGCCCGGTGGCGGGCTGGATGATCGCCAAGCGCGGCGTGCGCGTGGACGCGGTGCACTTCTATTCCTTTCCCTATACCAGCGAGCGCGCCCGTGAAAAGGTGCTGGACCTGGCCCGCATTCTCAGCGAAAGCCTGTGCGGCGTGCGCGTGCATGTGGTGCCGTTTACCGATATCCAGATGCAGATTCACGAGAAGTGCCACGAGGATTACACCACCATCATCATGCGCCGCTACATGATGCGCATCGCCAACGCCATTGCGAAAAAGGAGCATTCCCAAGCGCTGATCACGGGCGAGAGCATCGGCCAGGTAGCCAGCCAGACCATGCATGCCCTCGGCTGCACGGACGCCGTGGCGGATATGCCGGTATTCCGGCCACTCATCGGGTTTGACAAGTCCGAGATCATCGAAATTGCGCAGAAGATCGGCACGTATGAAACCTCGTCCCTGCCCTATGAGGACTGCTGCACCGTCTTTACGCCGCGGCACCCGGCCACCAAGCCCAAGCTGGAGATCATTCTCGACGGCGAAAGCAAGCTTGACTCCGACGCGCTGATCGCCGCCGCGCTGGAGGGTACGGAGGTTTTTGAGCTCTAAGGCAGCCAGGAGACAAATGCCGCCAGCGCCAGGCCCGGAAGCCCCAGGAACCCTGCGCTGACCGCGGAGAGCGGCCCCTGCGGAAAGGAGATGCCCAGCGGCGAAAGCCCCAGCCAGCACAGGTAGCACAGGATGATGCCCGCGCACATCCGCTCCACAACGCGCATCAGGCCCCGCCGGGGCGCCGCGCGCATGCACAGGGGATAGCTCACGCTAAGTGTCGCCGCGATCATGGCCACCGCCAGAAGCCTGTCCGTCATATCCGGCTCACCTCCGCTACCAGCGTATGCGTCCGCGCGGCGGAATAGACGCGGCCGGCGCAGCGAATTGTGAAGGTTTTATCAAATGAGGGCTTGCGGCTCACGGGGGAATGATGTATAATCTCCTGTGGGATAAATTTGGTCATGCGGGACGCGGTTTGTCCCGACTAGGAAGGGTGCAATGCAGGACGGTTATTTTACCCTGATGCAGCAGCTGGCTCCGGACCTTGCGCAGGAAATCGAATTGCGGGCGCTGGTGCTGGAGCGCATCGGCGCGCTGCAGCCCGTGGGCAGACGGCAGCTGGCCGCCCGGCTCAACCTCCCGGAGCGCGAGGTGCGCACGGTGGCGACGCTGCTAAAGAAGCACGGCCTCATCACGCTGGACGCAGCGGGCATGTGCCTGACTCCCGCGGCGGAGAGCGCGCTGCCCATGGCGCGGCACTTCAGCCGGGAGCTGAAGGGCCTGACCCGGCTGGAGACGGCGCTCACCGAGCGGCTGGGTGTGGACAAGGTGTGTGTGGCTGCCGGCAACGCTGACACGGACCCGCACGTGCTGGGCGAGGTGGGCCGGGTCGCCGGCATGCGCCTGCGAGGCTTTTTACAGACGGGCTCCACGCTGGCTGTGACCGGCGGCAGCACCATCCGCGAGGTGGCTTTTGCGCTGCCGCAGGGCACGCCCATGAACGTGATGGTGGTGCCTGCCCGCGGCGGCATGGGCGGCGCGCTGGAAACCCAGGCCAATACCCTCGCCTGCGAGATTGCCCGCCGGCTGGGTGGGCATCACCGCATGATGCACCTGCCAGACCACCTGGACGAGCAGGCGATGCAGGAGATGCGCAAGCTGACCGAGATTGACGAAACGCTGGCGCTTTTGGAGCGTGCGGACGTGGTGCTGCATGGGATTGGCCGCGCGGACGACATGACCCAGCGCCGGCAGCTTCCCGGCCCGGTGAGCGCGGAGGTGCTGCGCAAGGGCGCGGTAGCCGAGGCCTACGGCTGTTACTTTGACGCGAGGGGGCGGCTGGTGTATTCCGCCTCCACCGTGGCGCACAACCTGGGCGCGCTCAAGCCCAATTGCGCGATGATCGCCGTGGCCGCCGGCGCCAAGAAGGCAGAGGCCATCGCCGCGGTGATGAAAAACCGCCGCCACGCCATGCTGGTGACCGACGAAGGCGCGGCCAAGGCGATTTTGGGCGAAACCCCCTAACCAACGCTTGCACGCCCGGAAACGGGCTTTGCAATACCAACACAACGAATTTACCAGGACGGAGGAGTGTACGTTATGGCGAAGAAAACCATCGAGGACATTCAGGTCAAAGGCAAAAAAGTGCTTGTTCGCTGCGATTTTAACGTGCCCATGGACGAAAACAAGGTCATCACTGACGAAAACCGTCTGCGCGGCGCGCTGCCCACCATCAAGTACCTGATGGAGCATGGCGCCAAAGTGATCCTGTGCTCCCACCTGGGCCGTCCCAAGGGCGAGTTTAACATGAAGTATTCCCTCAAGCCCGTCGCCAAGCGTCTTAGCGAAATGCTGGGCGTGGAAGTGAAGATGGCCGAGGACGTGATCGGGCCTTCCGCCAAGGAGCTGGCCGCCGGCCTCAAGGACGGCGAGGTCATGCTGCTGGAGAACGTCCGCTTCCATAAGGAAGAGGAAAAGAACGATCCCGCCTTTGCCAAGGAGCTGGCTTCCCTGGCCGAGATGTATGTCAACGACGCCTTCGGCACCGCGCACCGCGCGCATGCCTCCACGGAGGGCGTGACCCATTACCTGACCCCCTCCGTGGCCGGTTACCTGATCGGCAAGGAACTGAGCATCATGGGCAAGGCCCTGGAGGACCCGGCCCGTCCCTTTGTGGCGATCCTGGGCGGCGCGAAGGTGTCCGACAAGATCGGCGTCATCAACAACCTGCTGGAAAAGGTCGATACCCTGATCATCGGCGGCGGCATGAGCTACACCTTCCAGAAGGCGCTTGGCCTTAGCATCGGCAAGAGCCTGTGCGAAAACGACAAGGTCGATCTGGCCAAGGACCTGATGGCCAAGGCCAAGGAAAAGGGCGTGAAGCTCCTCCTGCCCGTGGATAACGTGTGCGGCGACAGCTTCAGCAACGATGCCAACCGCATCACCGTCGCGTCCGCCGACGGCATCCCGGACGACTACGAGGGCATGGACATCGGACCCGAAACCGCCAAGATCTACGCCGATGTGGTCCGCGAGGCGGGCACCGTGGTGTGGAACGGCCCCATGGGCGTGTTCGAGTTTGAAAACTTCGCCGTGGGCACCCGCGCCGTGGCCAAGGCCATGAGCGAGTGCAAGGGCGTGACCATCATCGGCGGCGGCGACAGCGCTGCGGCGGTCGAGCAGATGGGCTATGCCGACAAGGTGACCCATGTTTCCACCGGCGGCGGCGCGAGCATGGAATTCCTGGAGGGCAAGACCCTTCCCGGCGTTGCCGCGCTCAACGACAAGTAAGACATCCGCCTTTGCGCAGGCCGCCCAAACCGGCCTGCGCAAAGTTTGCATGCTCCAAAGCGGTTTCATATGTCTAAAAAACGGACAAATCATAGCTGGACGAATTTTTTGAAATGAGGTACAAGCCATGCGTAAGCCTATCATTGCCGGCAACTGGAAGATGAACAAGACCCCCGACGAAGCCCGCGAGCTGGTCGCCGCGCTCGTGCCCGCCGTGAAGGACGCGGACTGCGACGTGGTGGTATGCGTGCCCGCGACGGACTTTGCCGCCGTCAAGGAAGCGGCTCAGGGCAGCAACATCCATCTGGGCGCGCAGAACGTCCACTTTGCCAAGAGCGGCGCCTATACGGGCGAACTCAGCGCCGACATGCTCAAGGCCTGCGGCGTGGAGTATGTGGTCATCGGCCACAGCGAGCGCCGTCAGTACTTCGGCGAGACCGACAAGACCGTGAACCTGCGCGTGCGCGCGGCGGTGGAAGCGGGCCTGATCCCCATCATCTGCGTGGGCGAGCTCAAGGACGAGCGCGAGAGCGGCTACACCGACACCATCGTGGAGTATCAGACGCTGATGGCGCTGCACGGCCTGACCGATGAGCAGATCAAAAATGCCGTCATCGCCTACGAGCCCGTCTGGGCCATCGGCACCGGCCTCACCGCCACCGACGAGCAGGCGAACGAGACGATCGGCGTCATCCGCAAGGCCGTCGCCCGCAAATATGGCCAGGACGTGGCCGACGCGGTGCGCATCCAGTACGGCGGAAGCATGAACCCCAAGAACGTCAAGGGTCTCATGGCGCAGCCCGAAATCGACGGCGGCCTCATCGGCGGCGCGAGCCTCAAGGCCCCCGACTTCACCCAGGTGGTTCTTTACAACAAGTGACCAGATAAAAAGGAGCAGCTAATCCATATGCAAAAAACCATGACGGCCCTTATCATCATGGACGGCTTCGGCATCAATCCCGCTCATGAGGGCAATGCGATCTATCAGCAGGGCACGCCCAGGCTGGACGCGCTTATGGCCCGCTACCCGCATACCCAGATCGGCGCAAGCGGCATGGACGTGGGCCTGCCCGACGGCCAGATGGGCAACAGCGAGGTCGGCCACCTCAACATCGGCGCGGGCCGCATCGTCTATCAGGAGCTGACCCGCATCACCAAGGACATTCAGGACGGCACGTTCTTTGAAAAGGCGCCGCTGGTCCACGCCATGGATGCGGCCAGGGAAACCGGCAAGAGCGTGCACCTGATGGGCCTGGTCAGCGACGGCGGCGTGCACAGCCACAACACGCACCTGTATGCCCTGTTGGAGATGTGCAAGCGCCGTGGGGTGGAAAAGGTATATGTGCACTGCTTCCTGGATGGCCGCGACGTGCCGCCCACCAGCGGCATCGACTATGTGCGCGAGCTTCAGGCCAAGCTGGACGAGATCGGCGTGGGTAAAATCGCCACGGTGATGGGCCGTTACTGGGCCATGGACCGCGACAATCTGTGGGACCGCGTGCAGAAGGCCTATGACGCCATGGTGCTGGGCCAGGGCCAGGCGACGGCCGATACCGCCGTCCAGGCCGTGGAGCAGAGTTATGCGAAGGAAGAGACGGACGAGTTCGTCAAGCCCACCGTGGTGCTGGAAAACGGCCAGCCCGTGGCCACCATCGGCGAGGGCGACAGCGTGATCTTCTTCAACTTCCGTCCCGACCGCGCCCGCCAGCTCACCCGCACCTTCATTCAGCCTGATTTCACCGGCTTCCCGCGCGGCAAGGGCTATTTCCACGTCAACTTCGTCAGCATGACGCAGTACGACGAAACCTTTACCGGGCTTGAAGTGGTCAATCCCCCGGAGACGCTGGAGAATACCCTGGGCGAGTACCTTTCCAAGCTGGGCAAGACGCAGCTGCGCATCGCGGAAACCCAGAAGTACGCGCATGTCACCTTCTTCTTCAACGGCGGCGTGGAAAAGCCCAACGAGGGCGAGGACCGCGTGCTGATTCCGTCCTCCAAGGTGGCTACCTTCGATATGAAGCCCGAAATGTCCGCCTACGAGATCACGGACAAGGCGGTTGAGCTCATCAACGAGAAGAAGTACGACGTGATGATTCTCAACTTCGCCAACTGCGATATGGTGGGCCACACGGGCGTGATGGAGGCGGCCATGAAGGCCGTCGCCGCGGTAGACGAGTGTGTAGACCGCGTGGTCAAGGCCGTTCTGGACAATGGCGGACGCGCTTTCGTCACGGCCGACCACGGCAACGCCGACCAGATGGTGGACCCCGAAACGGGCGAGCCCTTCACCGCGCACACCACCAACCCCGTGCCCTTCATCGCCGTGGGGCCGGAAATGGTGGGCAAGACCCTGCGCGAGGGCGGACGCCTGGCCGATATCGCACCCACGATGCTGCACAGCATGGGCATCCCCGTGCCTGCCGAGATGACGGGCAAGTCGCTCATCGTGGAGTGATCCGCACAGCAAGGAACCCGTTGAAAATGCCGCCCCGGTGCGATGCGCGCCGGGGCGGTTTCCTTTGCATGGAATTGTGACAAGGCTTGCTCTAGTTCTTTCTTGCCCTGACGATGATGACCTCCGGGATTTCCGGATTGCGGTAGTACGCTTCCAAAAAGCCGTCAATCACAAAGCCGGCGTCAAAACAGCACCGGAAGATCTCCTGCATGGAGCGGTGATAATAGCGCTGCTTGCAGGGCTGGCCCGCGATGGCTTCCCCCAGGTATGCATGTTCGGTCCG